>ENA-OQAN01000007-OQAN01000007.1-human-gut-metagenome-genome-assembly--contig:-NODE-7-length-95307-cov-4.963469_pt1 | contig 95307 bp, 109 predicted proteins | sample MGYA00242735_ERZ504527 | MGnify/ENA primary metagenome ERZ504527 (study PRJEB26092, sample SAMD00036230) | human gut metagenome | host: Homo sapiens | study: EMG produced TPA metagenomics assembly of... | reverse complement strand
AAAACAGTATAAGAATGGGTCAAATGACGTGGTTAGAGGATTAGCTGGCTGCCGCATTATTTATGGAATCGACCATATCAAGGTACATTCAAAACTCTGTCAGATCACCTACAAAAAGGGGAGGAAATCCGCCATATCACGCAGATCGGAACCGGTAATTATAATGAAAAGACGGCAAAATTATACACGGATCTGTCGGTCATGACAGCCAATGAAAAGATCGGCGAGGAGGCAGCGGAGGTCTTTCATGCCCTCTGTTTAGAACAGCTTGTGGAGAAAACCAAATATCTACTGGTGGCACCGAAGTGTCTGCAGAGTAAGATACTTGCCATGATCGATGAGGAGATCGCAAAAGCCAAAGCGGGAAAACCCGCTTATATCGGTGCAAAGATGAATGCCCTGACGGATAAGGTCATCATTGACAAATTAGTCGAGGCATCAAAGGCAGGCGTAAAAATAGAGCTGATCATCCGTGGAATCTGCTGCCTGATTCCGGGCGTGGAAGGATATACGGAAAATATCCGGGTGATCAGTATTGTCGGACGGTATTTAGAGCATTCCAGAATATATCTGTTTGGAGCAGATGAGGAAGACGCAAAAGTTTATATTGCATCTGCGGATTTTATGACCAGAAATACAACAAAGCGTGTTGAGGTTGCAGCACCGATCTGGGATAAGGCGATCAAAGAGCGCATTATGGCTATGTTTCACCTGATGTTAAAAGACAATGTAAAAGCAAGGGAACTCGGCAGTGACGGTAATTATTCGAGAGTGACAGATTCGGATGTAAAGCTGAATTCCCAGGAGTATTTTTTTGCTATGAGTTATCAGCAGGCGGAAAATACGGAAAAGTAAGCGAAACATTTACCATTATTTTACATACATTTTACCAAACTTCTCTCATGTATTTTACATAAGTGCCGTAAAGTAAAAACTGTCAAAAGGAAATGAAAAGAAAATGGCAGGACGGACAACCTGCAAATTGGAAAAAAGAGAGGATTAAGAAAATGAAAAAGAAAGTAATGTGTATGTTATTAACAGGTATGATGGCAGCCAGCATGATCGCAGGCTGTGGTAACAGTGGAAATGCAAGTGCAAATGCAGGAGCAGTTACAAATACAGATGCAGGCACAGACACATCAGGCGCTGCAGATAATTCCACAGATCAGTCAGCAGATGTCACACCGGATACGACAGCAGCAAGTGCGGCAGCAGAATCCAGCGATTTCGACAACAGCGAGTATATCAACGTTGTATCCCGTGAGGATGGTTCCGGTACAAGAGGAGCATTCATTGAGCTGTTCGGTGTGGAAGAGAAAAATGATGCCGGTGAGAAAATTGATAATACAACCGATGAAGCAATCATCACAAACAGTACCGACGTTATGTTAACAACAGTTTCAGGTGATGAATACTCCATCGGATATGTATCACTTGGTTCCCTAAACGACAGTGTAAAAGCAGTTTCCATTGATGGAGCAGAAGCTACCGTAGATAATATCAAGAGCGGGGATTACACGATCGCAAGACCATTTAATATTGCAACCAAAGGAACACCGAGCGATGTGGCACAGGATTTTATCAACTTTATCATGAGCGCAGACGGACAGGCAGTGATTTCTGATAACAAATACATCCCGGTAGATGACGGTGCAGCAGCATTCGAGTCAAACGGCGCAAGCGGAAAAGTTGTTGTAGCAGGATCTTCTTCCGTAACACCTGTTATGGAAAAATTAAAAGAGGCATATGTCGCAGTCAACAGCGGTGCAGAGATCGAGATCCAGGAGAGCGACTCCACCACAGGTATGACAGCAGCTATGGATGGAACCTGTGATATCGGTATGGCTTCCCGTGAATTAAAAGATTCTGAGACAGAGGGCGGCTTAACAGCAGCGTGATCGCAATGGATGGTATCGCAGTCATCGTAAACAACGACAACCCGACTACAGATCTTTCCAAAGATACAGTCAAAGGCATCTACACAGGCGAAATCACATCCTGGGATGGCGTTACAGAGTAATACAGACAGATACAAACAACATATTTCATAGAATTCCTTATTATAAAACATCAGTAAAGACCGGGAGAGACAGTTACTCTGCCGGTCTTTACATAAATAACGTACACAACTTTTTATCAGTCTGGAGAAAAATAATGAATCATATCAAAGAAAAAGTAATGGAAGGCGTTTTCCTCTTTACGGCAGTCATATCCATTATCGCGGTAGCCTTAATCTGTGTGTTCTTGTTTGCAAACGGATTTCCGGCAATGCAGAAAATCGGTGTATGGCAGTTTTTGTCGGGAAAAGTATGGAAACCGACCAATAATATATTCGGAATCTTTCCGATGATCTTAGGAAGTATTTATGTAACCGGAGGAGCACTTTTAATCGGAGTCCCGGTGGGAATACTGATGTCAATCTTTATGGCCCGCTTCTGTCCGGAAAAACTGTACCGCATTTTAAAACCGATCGTGGATCTCTTAGCAGGCATCCCTTCTATTGTATATGGATTTTTCGGTCTGGTCGTATTGGTGCCGTTTATCAGAGAACATTTTAAAGGAAATGGAAACAGTATCTTAACTGCTTCGATTCTGCTTGGAATCATGATCCTGCCGACTATTATCGGTGTGTCAGAGTCAGCGATCCGTGCCGTGGAAAACAGCTATTACGAGGGAGCACTTGCACTTGGGGCGACTCATGAGAGAAGTGTTTTTACCGTGATCGTTCCGGCAGCGAAATCCGGTATTATGGCAGCAGTCGTGCTCGGTGTCGGACGTGCGATCGGTGAGACGATGGCGGTTATGATGGTAGCCGGAAACCAGGCGCGGGTTCCATCGAGTATTTTTAAAGGTGTCCGTACCTTAACGGCAAATATTGTAATGGAAATGGGATACGCAACGGATCTTCACAGAGAAGCACTGATCGCAACCGGTGTGGTACTGTTTGTGTTTATCCTCATCATCAATGTCTCTTTCTCTATTTTAAAAAGACGCACAAAGGACAATTAGAAAGGGGAAAGTAGTGTGAAAAATAAGATCAAATCATATACGAAACATCCGGGTTCATTCGTATTGCTGCTTTTAGTACTTGTCGCAGCAGTGCTGACTGTGGGTGTCCTGGTATTTCTGGTGGGGTATATTTTAATCCGCGGTATCCCGTATTTAAAACCATCGCTGTTTGCATGGACTTATAATTCGGATAATGTGTCGATGCTCCCGGCGATGATCAACACACTGTTTATGACGGTGCTGGCGCTTTTGTTATCCGTACCGTTTGGTGTGGGCGCAGCGATCTACCTCGTGGAATACGCTAAAAAAGGAAACAAACTGGTTGGGATCATCCGTGTTACGGCGGAGACACTTTCCGGCATTCCGTCCATCATTTACGGACTGTTCGGTATGTTATTTTTTGTGACGGCATTAAAATGTGGCTACTCAATGATGGCAGGTGCGGCGACACTCGCGATCATGGTACTTCCGGTCATCATGAGAACGACGGAGGAAGCACTTCTTTGCGTACCGGATTCATTCCGTGAGGGAAGTTTCGGACTCGGCGCAGGAAAACTGCGTACCATATTTAAAATTGTGCTTCCGAGTGCGATCCCGGGTATTTTATCCGGCATTATCTTAGCGATCGGGCGAATCGTCGGAGAGACGGCGGCACTCATTTATACATCAGGTACAGTTGCAAACCTTGCAGGATTTTTTGATTCCGGCCGTACCTTAGCGATCCACATGTATTCGTTATCGCGTGAGGGTATGCATACCAATGAGGCATATGCGACGGCGGTTGTACTTCTTATCGTGGTACTGATCATCAACGGGGTATCCTCCCTGATCGCAAAAAAATTTGAAGCGCCGAAACAGTAGAATGGAGAAAAAAAATGGCAGAAAAATTTAAAATTTCAAACCTGGATTTATATTATGGTGATTTTCATGCACTAAAAAATATCAATATGTCGATCGCATCGAACGAGATTACAGCATTTATCGGACCGAGCGGCTGCGGAAAATCCACCTTTTTGAAGAGTTTAAACAGAATGAACGATCTGGTCGAGGGATGTAAGATCACCGGCAGTGTTCTTTTGGATGGAGAGGATATTTACAACGGCATGGATGTCAACATTTTAAGAAAACGTGTCGGAATGGTATTCCAGAAACCGAATCCGTTTCCAATGAGTATCTATGACAATATCGCATATGGACCAAGAACACACGGTATCCGCTCCAAGGCAAAGTTGGATGAGATCGTGGAGAAATCCCTGCGGGATGCGGCGATCTGGGATGAGGTAAAGGATCGTCTGAAAAAAAAGTGCGCTCGGCATGTCCGGTGGACAGCAGCAGAGACTTTGTATCGCAAGGGCACTTGCTGTTAACCCGGAAGTCATCTTAATGGATGAGCCGACCTCAGCACTTGACCCGATCTCAACATCAAAGATCGAGGATCTTGTCATTGAACTGAAAAAACAGTACACGATTATTATGGTAACACATAATATGCAGCAGGCAGTCCGTGTCTCGGATAAGACCGTATTTTTCCTGTTAGGGGAAGTGATCGAGTCGGGTGAGACAGAGCGGTTATTCTCCGTGCCGCAGGATAAGCGGACAGAGGATTACATCACCGGACGTTTTGGATGATACTGCGGGCTGGGTCAGCCATGACATACAGAAAAAAGTGTAGAAATGTAGAGCAATCTATAACAGGAAAAGAAAGAGGGAAGTGGAAAATCATGAGAAACAGATTTGACAGACAGCTTCAGGTATTGAACGATGAATTGATTGAGATGGGAAGCCTGATCGAGCAGGCGATCGAGATGGCATGTTCGGCACTGGTCAGACAGGATGTGGAGAAAGCGCAGAAAGCGATCAGCTTTGATGAGGAGATCGACCATCAGGAGCGCGATATTGAAAGCCTCTGCATGAAATTATTATTGCAGCAGCAGCCGGTGGCAAAAGATCTCCGCCTGATCTCAGCAGCACTGAAAATGATCACGGATATGGAGCGTATCGGGGATCATGCATCCGATATTTCGGAAATGACGATACTGATGGCGGACGCGCTTATGAAACCGGGGATCCGATCAATCTTGACCTGATCAAGGAAATGGCAAAAGAAACAACTGACATGGTCATCAAGAGTGTGGATGCATTCGTGCAGAAAGACATGGATATGGCACACTGGGTCATCAAAGAAGATGATGTGGTGGATGATCTGTTCAACCAGTTCAAACAGCAGCTCATCAAAAAGATCAATGAGAATGTAAAAAATGGGGAGCAGGCAACGGATATGCTGATGGTTGCAAAATATTTTGAGCGTATCGGAGACCATGCGACCAATATTGCGGAGTGGGTGATCTATTCCATTACCGGACAGCATGAAAATTAAAAATAGACAAAAATAAATGGTTTCTTTGAGATTTTACATAGATTTTACATAAAGTTGACGGCGAATTTACATACTCCTTTTTATGCTAATTGCAAAATGACGAAAAATGCTGTATAAATAAATTATATGTCAAAAAAACGTAAAGAATAAGAAAAGCGGCATACAAAAGGAGATTGAGATGGATATTTTTGGAGTACTGACCCTCATTGGCGGATTGGCACTGTTCCTGTACGGAATGAATGTAATGGGTGCCGGACTGGAGAAGATGTCAGGAGGTAAATTAGAGAAGATATTAGAGACTCTGACATCAAACCCGATCAAGGCAGTGTTGCTTGGTGCAGGTGTAACCGCAGTGATCCAGTCGTCATCGGCGACGACGGTTATGGTGGTTGGTTTTGTGAACTCCGGTATTATGAAGCTGTCACAGGCAGTCGGCATCATTATGGGTGCAAATATCGGAACAACGGTAACGTCATGGCTTTTGAGCTTAAGTGGACTGCAGGGGGATAACTTTTTTATCCAGATGTTAAAACCATCCTCCTTCTCACCGATCCTTGCAATGATCGGTATCATACTTTGTATGTCGAAAAAGAGCGACAAGAAAAAAGATATCGGTGAGATCTTACTTGGATTTGCAGTATTAATGTACGGTATGGAGAGCATGAGCGGGGCGGTAGAACCGCTTGCAGATGTGCCGGAATTTACGAATATCTTAACGATGTTCCACAATCCGTTCCTTGGTGTATTGGCAGGAGCTGTACTTACTGCGATCATACAGAGTTCCTCTGCATCGGTCGGAATTTTACAGGCACTGTCTGTAACAGGAGCATTTACCTATGGCTCTGTGATCCCAATCATCATGGGACAGAATATCGGTACCTGTGTGACGGCAATGATTTCAGCAATCGGTGCAAACAGAGGTGCAAAGAGAACGGCATTCGTGCATCTTTATTTTAACGTGATCGGCACAGTTCTGTTTCTGGTATTGTTTTATACAGGCAATGCGCTGATCGGATTTGAATTTACCAATGAAGTCGTTGGAGCAGCGGGAATCGCAATGATCCACACCATATTTAATGTGTTCGCAACCCTGGTTTTACTTCCATTTACAAAGGGATTGGAGAAGCTGGCTTACTTGACGATCCCGAAAACAGCAGAGGAGCAGAATCAGAAAGAGGATGTATTTGTGATCTTAGACGACCGTTTCTTAAACAGCCCTGCATTTGCGATTGAGCAGTGCCATTCTCTTGCCAATCAGATGGCAAAGATTACACACGAAGGATTTTTAGAGGCGATGACCGTATTGGATGAGTACTCCGAAGAAAAAATCGAGGATGTCATTGCAAAAGAAAATATTGTAGATACCTATGATGATAAACTCAGTGCATACTTAACGAAGTTAAGCAGCCAGAATTTATCTTACAAAGACAGTCTGAAAGTGACATCCTTGCTTCACTGTCTGACAGATTTTGAGCGAATTTCCGACCATTCCATCAACGTGGTGGAAAATGCACAGCAGATGTATAAAGAGGGCGCTGTATTTTCCAAGAAAGCAAAAGAAGAAATGAAGGTATACAGCACAGCACTCCGTGATATCTTAGAGCGTACCACGAACGCATTTGTGGAGGGTGATGAGGCACTTGCGCGTACGGTAGAACCGTTAGAAGAAGTCATTGATGAGTTAAACAAGACAGTAAAGAAAAACCATATGAAGCGTCTTAGAAAAGGGAAATGTACCATTGAGCTTGGTCTTGTATTGTCAGATCTTGCAATGAACTATGAGCGTGTTGCAGACCATTGTTCGAATATCGCGGTATATATGATGCAGTTAGAGGATACCCAGTTAGAGGAACACAGTTTTACCGAGCAGCTGGATGCAGAGGAGAGCGCAGAGTTTACAAAACAGTTAAACGAGTTCGAGAAGATATATCAGATTTAAGGGCGCAAAAATGGGGATTGAGGAAAAATATGGCAACGATCTATATAGTGGAAGACGATATTAATATTCGTGAAATTGAACGTTATGCGCTCAAAAACAGTGGTTATGAAGTGGAAGAATTTGAGGGCAGCGCATCATTTTTTAAGCGTCTGGAAAAAAATATCCCATCCCTGATCCTTTTAGATATCATGCTTCCGGGGGAAGACGGACTGGATATTTTAACAAGGATCCGGGCAGACAAGGCGACCGCGGATGTCCCGGTCATTATGGTAACGGCAAAGACAAGTGAGCTTGATAAGGTAAAGGGACTTGATCTTGGAGCAGATGATTATATCACAAAGCCGTTTGGAGTCATGGAGCTGATCTCCCGTGTGAAAGCACTGCTTCGAAGAACAAGCCGCATGAATGAAGATTCACAGCTGATACATGAAGATATCCTTATGGATATGGACAAACATGCCGTTACGGTTGCAGGGCAGCTGTGTGAGCTGACATTTAAAGAATTTGAATTGTTAAAGTACCTGATGCTCAATCAGGGAATCGTTTTATCAAGAGACAAGATTATGGATCAGGTATGGGGATTTGAGTACGAAGGAGAGAGCCGTACCGTTGATATGCATATCAAAACACTGCGGCAGAAACTTGGAGCAGCAGGAAGCTGCATCAAGACCGTGCGGAATGTGGGGTACATGATCGAATGAAAAAAAGAATTAATACCGGTTTTATGTTGATTGCGGCAATCGCCATTGTGGTGACTGCCGTTTGTTCTATGTTTCTTTTTTATCAGATTCTGGAAGAACAGATATTTGATGATTTAAAGGCAAATGCACATGTTGTCTCGGTGATCAGTCCGAATGAACTTTCCAAGGATATCACATATTCACTGGAAAATGACGGACTGCGTATCACCTGTGTGGATGTGGATGGTACTGTCCTGTACGACAGTATGGAAGATGCTTCTTCCATGGAGAACCATAAGGAGCGTCCGGAAATTGCGGATGCCATAAAAAATGGCGAGGGAAAATCAATCCGTGTCTCAGCTACGTCGTCAAAGCATACCTTTTATTATGCACTTAGAAAAGAAGATGGAAGTGTTGTGCGTGTTGCAAAAGAGAGTGGAAGCATTTATCATCTGGTGTCTACGATGTCAGGTCTGATCTTAGCGGTTGGTCTGATGGTATTTCTGATGTGTGTATTTTATTCTTACCGTCTGACACGGAGACTCATGGCACCGATCGGGAAAATGGCAGATAATATTATCCTGGTGGATGAGACGGAAGTTTACGAGGAAATGCGCCCGTTTATTTCCATGATCAAAAAACAGCATATGGATATTTTAAATCATGCGCAGATGCGTCAGGAGTTTACAGCCAACGTTTCCCATGAATTAAAGACGCCGTTGACTGCGATCTCCGGATATGCGGAACTGATCGCAAGCGGAATGACGGGCGGGGAGGATACCGCGCATTTTGCAAATGAGATCCATAAGAGTGCGGAGCGTCTGCAGGCATTGATCAACGACATTATAAAGCTTTCAGAATTAGATGACAGTGATTTAAAACTTGAATTTGAGACGGTTGATCTGCATGATCTTGGGGAGCAGTGCATTCATTCCATGCAGATGCAGGCAGATAAAAATGAGGTGACGCTGCACTTAGAGGGGGCGTCTGTTCCAATGAACGGAAACAAGACGCTGCTTGAGGAACTGCTTTTTAACCTTTGCAGTAATGCGGTCCGTTATAATAAAAAAGGCGGCAGTGTCACGATCGTGACTACGATCGAAAATACCAGACCGGTCCTGATCGTAAAAGATACCGGTATCGGAATCCCGAAAGAACAGCAGGAACGCGTCTTTGAGCGTTTCTACCGTGTCGATAAGAGCCGGTCAAAATCCACTGGCGGCACAGGTCTGGGGCTTGCCATTGTAAAGCATATTGTCGCGCAGCATGATGCGCAGATGACGCTGACAAGTGAGGTTGGTGTGGGTACGGAGATCAAGATTGTATTTTAGTGAAAAAAGTCTAACCGAATCCTCAAATTTATGTTACAATAGAAAGATGCAAAAAATATACTATTGAGGAGCACAGCAATCATGTTTTCCATATCAGACATTAAGCAGGAAGCATATCCGGCAGCATACCGCCGGGGAAAGGAATTGTATGAGCGGGGACTCGTGCAGGAATTTTCCTATGACGTATACACGGAAGATGGCGTTCCAAAGGCAGAATTAATTGGAAGAGTAAAAGGAACAGTCGAGGATCACTACGATGTCCGGCTTGTGATAGATGAAGAATATGCGGAAGTTTCAGAGAGCCGCTGCAACTGTGAGGCGTTTTGCAACTATGAGGGCATCTGCAAGCACTGTGTTGCCGTTGCGCTTGCCTATGTGAACCGCAGACAGGCGAAAGATATCTTAAATGCAAAACTTGGAGTAAGCGAGAAGACAGAGCAGAAGAACATCCGCACGGAAAAAGAGTTAAAAACGGATACTTCATTAAAAAATCTGTTAAACCGTTATTCCATGCGTGCAGGTTCCACCTATCTTTTACCGGAAAATATTTACGGCAAGGTGGAGTTAGAGCCTTATTTCAAGATGGAATACAGTTATGCCACGGTGGAATTTAAGATTGGAATGGAGCAGAAATATGTACTCAAAAATATTTCTGCATTTTTACACTCGATTAAAATCAATGAAAAAGTCCGTTACGGTAAAAACTGGAGTTTTATCATCATCTGGATGCATTTACGGAATCTGCAAAACGTATGATCGCATTTATGGAACAGCAGGAGATGGATAAAAGACGTCAGAGCCAGTTCCATGCATATTATGCGTATACGGGCAGTTATGAACGCACGATGGAGTTAGACAGTGTGGGGATCGACCGTTTTTTTGAGGCAGTCGGGGATATGCCGTTTGAGGCAGAGGTAGGATTTTTACCGGAGGATACCTATACATTTTCACCGGAAGAAAAGCGTCCGAAGCTGGTTATCCGTCAGGGCGGTTCCGGTATCTTTCTGATGCTGGAAGATGATTCTGTGATCATCGGTGAAAAATATTTTTATTTCTATGACGCGGATATGATCTACCGCAGTCCGGCAGGAATGAAAGAAACGGTCGGAGAATTTTTTGAATTTCTGCACCGCCAGACCGGAGGACAGACTTATATCGCTGCAGATGAGCTTGCCATGTTCTGCCGCGACCTGCTTCCATTACTGAAAAAATATTTTAAAGTGGAAAAAGAGGCAGGATTTGATGAGAGCCTTTATGTGCCGCCGAAACCTGAGTTTGAACTTTATTTAGACAGACAGGATATGAATACGGTAGGTGCAAAACTGATGGCAGCTTACGGGGATGATAAATATAATGTCCTCGAGAAGATCGCACCGGGTGAAGTGCGCGATCTCGCAGAGGAACTCCGCATCAAAAATCTTGTGGAACCGTATTTCAATGAATATGCGCTGTCCCAGACAGTCTTTGTGCTGAAGAACAATGAGGAGATGTTGTATCAGTTAGTTTCAGGTGGATTGAGAAGACTGGGTGAATTTATGACCATTTATACAACGGAAAATTTCCGCAATTTAAAGGTGGTATCTTCCCCGGCCGTTTCCGTGGGTATCTCGTTAAAAAGTGATCTTCTGGAATTAAAAATTCATTCCGATGAGATGTCACGGGAGGAACTTGCTACCTGCTCTCAAAATATGACAGGAAAAAGAAGTATATCCGTTTGAAAAACGGCGACTTTTTAAATATTGAAGAGGACGGTTTAAGTACGTTGGCGGAAGTCAGCGAGGATCTGCGCCTGACGGAGACAAATCTCAAAAAAGGCACTTTAATTGTACCAAAATACCGCGCAATGTATCTGGACGCGGCATTAAAGAACAATCAGCTTCTCTCGATCGAGAAAAATAAAGAGTTCAAGGGCATGGTCCGCAACATGAAGACGATCGAGGACAGTGACTATGAAGTGCCGGAAGCGCTGAATTCTATTATGAGAAGTTACCAGAAGAATGGATTCCTGTGGTTAAAGACGCTGCGTGAGAATGGATTCGGCGGTATTTTAGCCGATGATATGGGACTTGGAAAGACGCTTCAGGTCATCAGCCTTTTAACGGCAGAACAGCAAGAAATGCAGGCTGGGGAAAAGGAACTGCGCCGTTCCCTGATCGTGTGTCCGGCATCTCTGGTCTACAACTGGCAGAAAGAGATCACACGCTTTGCACCACAGTTAAAAACAGTCATTGTTGCCGGAAGTGTACCGGATCGTGCGTCGATCATCCGTCACAGCAAAGAGGGAGAAATCCTTATTACTTCGTATGATCTGTTAAAACGTGATGCCGAAGTGTACCAGAAGTTTGTATTTGCGATTCAGGTCATCGATGAGGCACAGTATATCAAGAACCCGTCCACACAGGCGGCAAAAGGTGTCAAAAAGATCACTGCGGCATTCAAGCTGGCATTGACCGGAACACCGATCGAAAACAGACTCAGTGAGTTATGGAGTATTTTTGATTATCTGATGCCGGGATTTTTGTATACATATCAGAAGTTCCGGGAGGAGATCGAGCTTCCGATCGCTGTGAATCAGGATGCAAATAAGATGGAGCGTTTACAGCGCATGATCCGTCCGTTTATTTTAAGACGTCTGAAAGGGGATGTGTTAAAAGACCTTCCGGAGAAGATCGAAGAAAATGTATTCGCAAGACTCGCTGGCGAACAGATGCAGTTATATGATGCTTATGCGACCAGGATGAAGGAAATGCTTAGCCAGCAGAATGAGAAAGAGTTCAAGAAAGGCAGGATGCAGATCCTTTCCGAACTTACCAAACTGCGTCAGCTCTGCTGTGATCCGGGACTTTTACTGGAAGATTACCATGGAGAATCCGCAAAGACCGACATGTGTATGGAATTGATCGTAAACGCAGTCGGAGCAGGACACAAGATCCTTCTGTTCTCGCAGTTTACATCCATGTTAGACCGTCTGACAGAGCGCCTGAAAAAAGAAGGAATCGACTACTATCTTCTGACCGGTTCTGTAAATAAGGAAAAACGTATGCAGATGGTGGAAAGTTTTAATAACGATGATGTTCCGGTATTCTGTATCAGCTTAAAGGCGGGTGGAACCGGATTAAATCTTACCTCAGCAGACATTGTCATCCATTATGATCCATGGTGGAATGTTGCTGTGCAGAACCAGGCGACAGACCGTGCACACCGTATCGGACAGAAGCACGTCGTGACAGTATACAAACTTGTGGCAGAGGGAACGATCGAGGAGAAGATCATTGACATTCAGGAACGGAAAAAGAAACTTGCCGAGCAGGTGCTCGAGGGCGAGGGAATGGATTCTGCAAGCTTTACCAAAGAAGAGATTCTTGAATTGCTTGGTTGATGCAAAAGAAGAGATGGTGGAAATACCACATGCTAATTTTCACGGACTTGAATATTTAGGAAGCGGCCGTCTTTACATCTGGTCAAGGATTCTCCCGATGTTAAAACATGATATCTTAAAGGGGAGCGGTCCGGATACCTTTGCAGAAGTGTTTCCACAAAATGATTATGCCGGAAAAATGATCTATGCGGAGAGCACCGGCAGGATCATGGAGCGTGCAAGCTTGCAGCGGTGTAATGTTTTTGAGTAGACCTTGTGCTGAAATTGATTCATAATTGTAATGGAAAAGTCGATGAAAAGGGGAAGTGCTTATGAAAGTGTTGAAAAGATTATTAGCGGGAATACTTGCAGTTGCTTTGTTAATTTCATTGCCGACATCATCATTTGAGGTTTCAGCAGCATCTGGAATTCCGGGATTTAAGGCAAAAGTTACAGAGAAAAATATTTTGAAAATTTTAAATAAATATGACAAAGATGGCGCATACATCATGAAAAAACAGATGGAGAAAGGGGATAATATCCTAACGTGGTTTTCCGGGGGAAGGATGCTAGATGGCATGAATACGGCTGTGCATGAGGAGACACATGGGTATAGCTACAGCTATGGAACATATTCTTTTTCAGGTAAGACAACGGCATATTTTGTTGGCAATAAGAAAACAGTGTATGTTCCGCATACAATGGTTTATCAGTCAAAAGAAATGGCAAAAACGATACCCAAACGCCTGAGGACATTCCGGTATAATACCTATGTGGCAAAGCCCAGTGCATATTTATCTTCCAATGTGGATGGGGCATATGGTCTTATGAATGAATTTATGGCATACCGCATGGGTATGAGTACAACAATTGCACTTTTTCCATATTACAAATCAAAGAAAGCCGGATGGAACGAATGGAAAATCTTTATTAATGATTGTGAAAATGACAGGATGGCATATGCCGAATTTAAGTATTATATTCTGAATTATCTGTATTATGCCAAAAAACATCATCCGGATGTATATAAAGGTATTGTGAATAATAAAGAGTTTTGTAAGGCATATAAGACATTAGAGAGCAGCTATGCGAAATTGATCAAAGAGTATGAAAAAGATTTAAAGAAGATCAAAAAAGAGATGGAAGCTGCCGGATACCGGGTGCAGATATCAGATGATATGGTTATGGTATATTCATCGCAGGGAGTTGGAACGGGGATGGGACGTTATACGTCTGACTATAATAAACTTCAGAAAGAATTACGGAAAGATAAGTATCTTTCCATTCATAAAAAGGTAGTGAAATAATGGATAGAATCATAATTTTAATTATAGGATATCTTATTGCATGTTATATATGGAAAAAGATAGATTATTCCAGACACAGGAAGATACATAATGCAGTGTTATTTATATCCAGTATAATGGTAATCATCGGTTGTATAACACCATTAAATTCCGTATATATGATTTTGTGTGCAGTCATCCTGATATTATTAGATTGTCTGGTAAAAAAATGGACTGCGGCAACGGACAGAATAAAACATTTAAAGTAAGCATGAGAGCACTACTCGTTGGTAGTGCTTTTATTATTGCAGGTAACATAAAATAACTAATGTTTTTAGGGATAATTAGAAAAATTGTGAATGTTTTTTTAATAAAACATTCATTGACAAATCATGGTACATAAGATATGATGTGAAAACAGCGTTTGGCATAAGTGAAAAACTTATGATGAGCACAGGCTGATTTTTAAGGCAGACAGCCTGTGAAACCGTGAGGGAGTAGTTCGCGTGATTGCGTGATTTGTCAACATACCGGTTTTCTTTTGGCGGGCACACACCAGAAGAACCTGGCAAATCTTAAAGAATGAGACTCATGTATATTTTTGTGAGGATATCTGTGGGGATATCCGGTACAGGAATATACATGGAGTCTCTTTTTTTGTCATATTTAACTGATAAATATTATCATTGACAATATGGCAGAAATGGGAAATCACTGCAGAGATGGCGCATACAGTACAAAATAACTGCGGAAATTTCACGGAAAATGTCTGATAAAAAAAGAAAGCGGGTAAAAAAGATGGCTATTTTTATTGAATTGTTTCTGATGGGAGTCGGGCTGTCCATGGATGCATTTGCGGTGTCGATCTGCAAAGGACTCGGAATGCGTAAAGTGGACAAAAAACAGGCACTTGTGATAGGATTATTTTTCGGAGGATTTCAGGCGTTAATGCCATTTATCGGATGGCTTTTAGGAAGTCAGTTTGAGCAATATATCACAAGCATTGACCACTGGATCGCATTTATCCTTCTTGCATTTATCGGTGGTAAAATGATCGTGGAATCCGTGAAGCCGGATAAGGAAGACGATGAAGTAAAAGAAATGGATGCACCACTTGATCTCAAAGAGATGTTTGTACTTGCCGTTGCGACAAGTATTGATGCGCTTGCAGTCGGGATCACATTTGCGTTTTTGGATTACCCGATCGTAGAGGCGATCACGGTGATCGGAATCACGACCTTTTGTATCTCGATTGGCGGGGTTTATGTTGGAAACTTTTTTGGAAATAAATACGAAAAAAAGGCAGAGTTTGTCGGAGGGTTCATTTTAGTACTGCTTGGAGTCAGGATTCTTTTGACACATCTGGGGATTTTATAATTATTGAATATGATCAGCAGATGCCAGATTGTGTTTTGGTAAGAAAATCCACCTATTTGGGATAAACAGAAAATGGAAAATAAAAAAGGAGAGAATGTGTATGATGGAGATGCTAAAATCAATCGTTTTATTATTAGTGGGATTTATATTATTAATCAAAGGTGCAGATTTTTTTGTTGAAGGAAGTTCTTCCGTGGCAAAGTCGTTGAGGATTCCATCCATGATCGTAGGACTTACGATCGTTGCAATGGGGACAAGTCTGCCGGAACTTGCAGTCAGTGTTACAGCTTCGCTGGCAGGCAACAATGCGCTGGCTGTCAGCAATGTGATCGGGTCAAATATTTTTAATTTAATGCTGGTGTGTGGTGCATGTGCATTATTTGCACCTCTGATTGTCCAGAAAAATACATTGAAAAAAGAAATACCGCTTTCTGTTGTGTGTGTGGTACTTCTTCTTGTGCTGGGCTTGTTCGGCATGGAGATAGGAAGAACAGATGGGGTGATTTTGTTAATCCTTTTTATTGGATTTTTAGTCTGGATGGTAAAGTCAGCATTAAAAGCACATGCGGAATCAGCAAATTTAGAAGAATCTGACAATGAATATAAAATTTATCCTGCATGGGTATGTGTAATATATATTGTGGGTGGTGCAGTGGCTATTAAATTTGGCGGAGATTTTGTTGTAGATGGTGCATCAGCGGTTGCCATGAAAGCAGGATTAAGCCAGAACTTAGTAGGACTGACGATTGTTGCAATGGGAACAAGTCTGCCGGAATTTGTCACTTCTGTTGTAGCAGCAAGAAAAAATGAAGTTGATATGGCATTTGGAAATGTGATCGGATCGAATATTTTTAATATTCTATTTATCCTTGGAGTGACAGCAACGATAAGTCCGGTAGCATTTATTATGGAAAATGTGATAGACAGTGTGATTCTTTTAATTGTAAGCATTCTGGTGTGGGTGTTTGCGTGGAGCAGGCTGCATATTGAAAAAAAAGAAGGCATTGTACTGCTTGCATGTTATGCAGGATATCTGCTATATATCTGTATGAGATAAGAAAGATAATGTATAAGATGAAAAAGGTGTTTATTGAAGAAATACAGGGAAAAGAGTATAATGTGCGTAAGCAATGAGCAGTGCCCAGACAGGTACTGCGTAGTATAGAAACAATCAGGAAACCAATTCAGGGAGGTAAACACAGTATGGAGTTTTTTGATAAGTTAAGTGAGACGATCGTGAGTGCGGGTAAGGATGTTGGGCAGAAGGCCAAGGATGTGTCTGAGATCGCAAAGTTAAAGATGGATATCAGATCCAAAGAGGATTTCGTGGAAAAACAGTATGCGGAACTTGGAAAAGCATATTATGAGAAACACAAAGATGAGGAAAATGCGGAAACCGAAGAAAAGACACCGGAACAGGAGCACTTTTTCCTGATTACGGAGGCACTCGGAGAGATCGAGCGTATGCGTGCAGAAGTATTTAAGCTTCAGGGAGCCACAGAATGTCCGAAATGTGGTGCCAAAATGCCGCAGGGAGCAGCGTTCTGCAGCAACTGTGGAACAAAGATGGACGATATGTTTGAGGAATAGGAGCCGGATGCGTGGAAAATCAGAATAAAGTCCGGGCAGATCTGCGTCAGTTAATTCCTTTTTTCATTGTGGCGTTTGTGGGGATTATTTATCACCTGCGAATCCGACCGATGGCGGGAGATGACGTTTTCTTTTCACAGGCGACATCTGAACTTGGATTGTGGAATTATCTGATCTTGCGTTACGAGACGTGGACATCCCGGTTCGTGATCGAATTTTTACTGGTAGAGATCATAAAGTATCCGCTTTTGTGGCGGCTTATTGATCTGGCGCTCTTTATTTCTTTCCCGGTATTGCTTTCAAAGATATTTGGCGGTGGAAAGTGGATGGACTGGTGTGCGGCAGCGGCGGTTCTTTTATATCCGTTTCATGATATGGGAACGGCCGGCTGGATTACCACAACGGTAAATTATTTCTGGCCGGTCTGGGGAATGTTCTTTGTTGGATTTCTGCTGAAAAAAATGCTGGTACATAAGAAAATCAATATTGTGGAAGGCATTGCAGGGGTACTTGTCTGTGTGATCGCAAGCAGTCATGAGCAGGTAGCGGTGATCCTGTTTGTGGTTTTTATATTGTATGGCATTTATCTGATTTGTGGGAAATCTAAAAAGATGCCTTTGGTGCAGGATTCTGCTGGAAGCACACTGACGGACAAAAAAGTAATACACAGCAATAATCTGTATCTGGCAGGAATGGTACTTGTTAATATCATAACACTGATCTCAATCCTGTTCTGTCCGGGAAATGCGGGAAGAAATGCGGTCAGCATTGCAGATCTTCCAATTTTTGAGACATATGGATTTGGAGATAAACTGTATCTTGGTCTGCTCAGTATTGAGCGTGTGTTTATAGCAAACTGCGATGCCGTATTTCTGACAGTTGCATTGGTGCTTGCAATGCTTGTCTATGTAAAAACGGATGACTATAAAAAGACCATTATTTCTGCGTTACCGGTCTTGATTTTATTCGGGCAGACGGCAATGCGTACTGCTTATCCGGGATTATCAGGTCTGTTTGTCATGCCGCAGGAGATCACAGAATGGAGCTGGGGTGCGCTTTCTACCTGGCTTCCGATGGTGTATCTTGCAGTCACAGTGGCGGCGATGCTTTATGCATTATGGATCATCTTAGGAGAGCAGCCGATAGAGTATATTTACGCGCTTCTTATGTTGGGATGCGGATTTGGTGCAGGCATGATCCTTGGATTTATGGCGACGATCTATGTTTCCGGTGAGCGTGTTTATATTACCCTGTATTTTATATTGCTGTTTGTGACAATGTTTTGCATTTACCGTATGGCAGATGCTGTGGAAGAAAAATTAAAGCAGACAGGCGGAAAGCTGGCGGTGACACTGCTTGCATTGATCTGCCTTATAAATATTGGATTTGTAACCCTATCCTGTTAAGGATAGGGTTTTCTGTCACTGTTAAGGATAGGGTTTTCTGTTACCATATTTTTTTGTTGACAAAACATAGTATTCATATTAATATAGTATGAAATAAAAAGATAAAGATGAAACATATTTAATATAAAAACTGGATCCGCGGCAGAACGGCGGAGAAAAGGAGACTAGTGTGAAAGAAATATTATGCTTTGGAGATTCCAATACTTATGGATTGATACCGGGAACGAAAAACCGCTACGGCAGAGATACAAGATGGACAGGGCTGATCGAACAGCAGTTATATGGAAAAGGCTGCCGCATCATTGAGGAAGGACTGTGCGGCAGGACGACAGTTTTTGAGGATGAGCTGCGCGAGGGCAGAAAAGGTGCAGCGTTTTTGCCGACTCTTTTGGAGAGCCATGCGCCGGTGGACCGCGTTGTTTTAATGCTTGGAACGAATGACTGCAAGACATTTTACAATGCTTCTGCGGAGGTGATCGGTCTTGGCGTGGAGCGTCTGGTGGAGCAGATCCGCAAGGCAGATAAGAATATCAGGATCTTACTGATCTCTCCGATACAGCTTGGGGAAGGTGTCTGGGAGCAGGGGTATGATCCTGAGTTTAATGAAAAGTCCGTGGAGGTATCGAAGGGGTTGAAAGCAGTTTATCAGAAAGTGGCAGAAAAATATGGCTGTGATTTCCTTGCAGCATCCGATGTGGCTGAGCCGAGTAAGGAGGACAGGGAACATCTGAATGAGGAAGGTCATAAAAAGCTGGCGGAGGCGGTGCTTGAAGTGCTGGCGGCGTAATTGACGTTACAAAATCAATGATGTAAAATTGTTATAAATCAGTTTTAAATAGTAGCTGCGCAGGAAAAACATTGTGGGGGAGGCGTGTCATATGGCTGTATTTGAGAAGGTAGTTCATGGTAATTTGAAGGATGTGATCCAAAATACAGATATGCTGTTGAAAGAAGGAAAGCATAAATTAGATTTCCGGGATGAATACAGCATGACGTCCAAGGGAATGGATGTTACGGTCAGAATCTATCAGAGATACAATGTGATACCGGGCAATTCTACCTGTATTACGTTGCTATTTCAGGATAATAAAGATGGAGACATTAAGATCGCCGGACTTTCAGCAGGAGACGAATATGGAATCTTTGGTATGGATTTAGGCATGGGAGCACGCACGGCGCAGGAATGTGAGGAAAAGTTAGAAGTCTGGGCGGGGCATCCTGACACACGGGGGAAAATGACAGGGAAGAAGTCTGCTTTGGATGATTTTCAGGTGGAATGAAACGAAATATGATACATTGATAAAAATATAACAAAGATATATAAGAAAATGAAACAAAATTGTGTATTATATACAATAATATATAGAAAAAACTGTAAAACACAAACAAAAATGATAAATAACATCAAGAAAGTATTGCATTGCATTGTGCATTATGATATGATGCAGACAGTTCAATAAGAGAGCAATGACAGGAGAGCGAATAGAACGGCCGATGAAGCCGTTGGTATTGTCGCTCTTTTTTATGTTATATTAAAACTGCAATGCAAAAACGTCATGAGATGATCATCAGTTGTATACATATGAAATAGGAAAAAGGTATCTGGGAAGGGGAAAGCATGAATCAGAATTTTTATGAAGCAGTTGAGGATAATCCAATTATTGCAGCAGTAAAAAGTATGGAAGATGTGGAGGAATGCTGTAAACATGATGATATCAGAGTCATTTTTATTTTATTCGGGGATGTCTGTTCTATTGGCTCAATTGTAAAGACGATACGGGATGCAGGTAAGATCGCGATGGTGCATATGGATCTCATCAGTGGTTTAAGTCCAAAGGAGATTGCAGTTGAATTTATTAAGGAGCAGACTGAAGCGGATGGAATCATTTCCACGAAGCCATCACTGATCAAAAAAGCAAAAGAAATGTCTATGTATACAGTACTCCGTGTTTTCTTACTGGATTCAATGGCATTTGAAAATATCAGACAACAGCAGCACATGATAAAACCGGATTTTATCGAGGTACTTCCGGGAGTGATGCCTAAGATCATTGCACAGATTAGTCATTCGGTAAAAGTACCCATCATTGCAGGAGGCTGATCACAGATAAAGAAGACGTGATGGGAGCATTGTCAGCGGGTGCGATGGCGGTATCATCCACAAACCATAAAGTCTGGAATATGTAAGGTAAAAAATAATATATTTCAATAGAAAAAAAGAACAATCAATTTTACGAATATTTATAATGCTCTGGGGGGAGCAGTTTAAATATTAAATAAAGCCAAAAGAAAGAGGAGGAAAAAGTATGGCAAAATATGTAATGGCACTGGATGCTGGAACCACAAGCAACAGATGTATCCTGTTCAACGAGAAAGGTGAGATGTGCAGCGTGGCACAGAGGGAATTTACACAGTACTTCCCACAGCCGGGCTGGGTGGAACATGATGCAGATGAAATCTGGGCAAGTATGCTCGGTGTTGCAGTTGAGGCGATGAACATGATCAATGCGACAGCAGAGGATATTGCAGCAATCGGTATTACCAACCAGAGAGAGACAACGATCGTCTGGGATAAGGAAACAGGAGAGCCGATCCATCATGCGATCGTATGGCAGTGCCGCAGAACTTCAGAATATTGCGATACCTTAAAAGAAAAAGGACTTACCGATAAATTCAGGGAAAAAACAGGTCTTGTCATTGATGCATATTTTTCAGGCACGAAGGTAAAATGGCTGCTTGACAATGTACCGGGTGCAAGAGAGAGAGCCGAAAAGGGTGAATTATTATTCGGAACGGTAGAAACCTGGCTGATCTGGAAACTGACAAAAGGCGCTGTTCATGTGACCGATTATTCCAATGCATCCAGAACAATGTTATTTAATATCAACACTCTTCAGTGGGATGATGAGATTTTAGCAGAGTTAAATATTCCAAAATGTATGCTGCCGGAGCCGAAACCGTCAAGCTGTATTTACGGGGAGGCAGATCCTTCTTACCTTGGTGGACCGATCCCGATCGCAGGTGCTGCCGGAGACCAGCAGTCAGCATTGTTTGGTCAGACCTGTTTTAACGCAGGAGAGGCAAAGAATACATATGGAACCGGATGTTTCCTTTTAATGAACACAGGCGAAAAACCGGTATTTTCCAAGAATGGTCTGGTAACTACGATTGCATGGGGACTGGATGGAAAAGTTAATTACGCACTGGAAGGCTCTATTTTCGTGGCGGGGGCTGCGATCCAGTGGTTAAGAGATGAATTAAGAGTCATTGATTCTGCACCTGATTCTGAATACATGGCAAAGAAAGTAAAAGATACGAACGGCTGTTATGTAGTTCCGGCATTTACCGGTCTTGGTGCACCTCACTGGGATCAGTATGCAAGAGGTACGATCGTAGGTATTACCCGTGGCGTCAATAAATATCACATTATCCGTGCAACATTGGAATCTCTGGCATATCAGGTGAATGATGTTCTGGTTGCCATGAAAGCAGATTCCGGAATTGATCTTACCGCTTTGAAAGTTGACGGTGGAGCAAGTGCTAATGATTTCCTGATGCAGACACAGGCGAACATTATTGATGCGCCGGTAAATCGTCCGCAATGTGTAGAGACAACAGCGATGGGCGCTGCATATCTTGCTGGTCTGGCAGTCGGTTACTGGTCAAGTAAAGAGGATGTTATTAAAAACTGGGCAATCGACAAGACATTTGAGCCGCAGATCGATGCCGCAAAGAGAGAAGAAATGATCAAAGGCTGGAACAAAGCAGTCAAATATGCATACGGCTGGGCAAAGGAAGATTAAAAAGAAGGTTTTGTATAGGGAAGGTAAAGATTGTAATGTATTGGTAAAGTTAATTGAATAAGGGGGGATAGTATGTTACCATATATAGCAGAATTTTTGGGAACTATGATTCTGATCATCTTAGGTGATGGAGTTGTTGCAAACGTAAATCTCAACAAATCTGGCATGAAGGGTGGAGGAACTGTCCAGATCACATTTGCATGGGGACTTGCGGTTATGCTGCCGGCATTTATTTTCGGAGCAGCATCGGGAGCATCGTTTAATCCGGCGCTGACGTTAGCACTTGCAGTTGACGGAAGTTTTGACTGGGCAATGGTTCCGGGATATATCATTGCACAGTTTGCAGGAGCGTTTGTTGGAGCGGTGATCGTATATCTTTTGTTTAAAGGACAGTTTGATGCAACAGAGGATCAGGCGACAAAACTTGGGGTGTTCTGTACAGCGCCTTCTATTCCGAACATGGGACAGAATATTTTCAGTGAGGCAGTTGGAACGTTTATCCTTGTATTTGCGATCAAAGGTATGGCAAATGTGCCGGGACTTACCGATGGACTTGGAAAGTTTCTTGTATTTGGAATCATTGTATCGATCGGTATGTCACTTGGTGGACTGACCGGATATGCGATCAATCCGGCAAGAGATATCGGACCGCGTCTTGCACATGCCGTTCTTCCGATTAAGGGAAAAGGAACATCCAACTGGGGATATGCAGTTGTTCCGCTGGTGGGACCGGTGATCGGAGCAATTGTTGCAGTACTGCTATATGGAGCAATTCCATGGTAGACCGTATGTTTGTCATGCGATAAGTAACTTTATATGACAATTTTATATTTATGACAGTAGATGTGCATGTGGAACTTGCAATCTATTGTTGAGGGGCAAGAGAGAAGAGAGCCTGACAGGATAATCGCAACAGCATGGGTGCGCTTACTTGTCAGGCTTTTTTTATTCATAGGAGATTACATCTTATGAATGAAAAAGCTCCGGGTTAGATACCAGAAGAACAAAGTAAAAAAGGAGAGATGGAAAATGTATGACGTAATTATCATCGGAGCCGGTGTATCCGGCGCAGCAGCGGCGAGAGAATTGTCGCGTTATAATGCAAAAGTATGTGTGATAGAGAAAGAGGAAGATGTCTGCTGCGGCACATCCAAGGCAAACAGTGCAATCGTACATGCGGGATATGATGCAAAAGAAGGTTCCCTGATGGCAAAATTAAATGTACGGGGAAATGCCTTGATGGAGCAGCTTTCCAAAGATCTTGATTTTCCGTTTAAGCGGATAGGTTCTCTGGTTGTCTGCAAGGACGAGGAGGATATGCCGAATCTGAAAGCACTGTATGACCGTGGCGTGGTAAACGGTGTGCCGGGGCTGCGTATTTTATCCAAAGAGGAAGTGCATGAGATGGAGCCGAATCTTGAGGATGATATCTGCGCAGCATTGTATGCGCCAAGCGCCGGATCGTGTGTCCGTTCAACCTGAATATCGCATTGGCTGAGAATGCGAATGTAAATGGTGTGGAATTTAAGTTTGACACAGAAGTAACCGATTTGAAAAAGTCGGGAGATATCTGGGAAGTCCACACAAATCAGGGTGTGTTCGAGACAAAATATGTGGTCAATGCAGCCGGTGTCTATGCGGACAAATTTCACAACATGGTCAGTGAAAAGAAAATCCATATTACGCCAAGACGCGGTGATTACTGCCTGCTTGACAAGAGTGCCGGAAGCCATGTAAGTCATACGGTCTTTGCGCTGCCGGGCAAATATGGAAAAGGAATCCTCATTTCGCCGACGGTGCATGGCAACCTGCTGTTAGGCCTACCGCCATTGACATTGAGGATAAAGAGGGAACCAACACCACAAGAGAAGGCCTGGATCAGGTGATTGCCGGTGCAAACCTGAATGTAAAAAATATTCCGATGCGTCAGGTCATCACATCTTTTGCCGGACTTCGTGCACATGAGGATGGTCATGAGTTTATTATTGAAGAGGTTGCCGATGCAAAAGGATTTATCGACTGCGCCGGAATCGAGTCACCGGGACTTACGAGCAGTCCTGCGATCGGAGAGATGGTTGCAGATCTGTTAAAAGAGAAAATGCATTTGGAAGAGAAAAAAGATTTCATTGCAACACGCAAGGGTGTATTAAATCCAAACACATTAAGTAAAGAGGAAAGAGCGGCATTAATTAAGGAAAAACCGGAGTATGGAAACATTATCTGCCGCTGTGAGATGATCACAGAGGGAGAAATCATCGATGCCATCAGACGTCCGCTCGGTGCAAAATCGTTAGATGGTGTCAAACGCGGACGAGAGCCGGAATGGGACGCTGCCAGGCGGGTTTCTGTTCACCGAGAACCATGGAAATTTTAGCGAGAGAGCGCTGTGTGAACCAGTCTGAGATCACAAAATCAGGCGGAAATTCAAAGATTATTGTCGGAATCAACAAGGACAGTCTGTAAGAGGGAGGAGCCAGAGCATGAAAACATATGATATCGTAATCATCGGAGGTGGACCGGCAGGGCTTGCGGCTGCTGTTTCTGCAAAAAATAACGGAATCGATGACATATTAATTTTAGAGAGAGACAAAGAATTAGGCGGAATTTTAAACCAGTGTATCCACAATGGATTTGGACTGCATACATTTAAGGAAGAACTGACAGGACCTGAGTATGCGGGCAGATTTATTTCACAGGTGAAAGATCTGGGCATTGAATATAAATTAAATACTATGGTCATGGATATCAGCCATGAGAAGTCGTTACGGCGATGAACCGTGAGGATGGCCTGTTTGAGATCCAGGCAAAAGCAGTCATTCTTGCTATGGGATGCCGCGAGAGACCGAGAGGCGCGTTAAATATTCCGGGATACCGCCCGGCGGGAATTTACTCCGCAGGAACGGCACAGCGTCTGGTAAACATCGAAGGCTTTATGCCGGGACGTGAAGTCGTCATTTTAGGTTCCGGTGATATCGGACTGATCATGGCAAGGCGAATGACACTTGAGGGTGCAAAGGTTAAGGTCGTGGCAGAATTAATGCCATATTCCGGCGGTCTGAAACGTAATATTGTGCAGTGTCTGGATGATTACGGAATCCCGTTAAAGTTAAGCCACACGGTTGTGGACATTAAGGGAAAAGAGCGTGTAGAAGGAATCACGTTAGCTGAGGTTGACAGTAAAGGAAAACCGATTCTGGGGACCGAAGAAGAATATAGCTGCGATACGCTGTTGCTTTCGGTAGGACTAATCCCGGAAAATGAGATTTCCAAAGGCATGGGTGTCGACATGAACCCGGTTACTTCCGGACCGAAGGTCAATGAGAGCCTTGAGACAAATATTCCGGGTGTATTTGCCTGTGGAAATGTGCTGCATGTGCATGATCTGGTGGATTTCGTGTCCGAGGAAGCAAAGACAGCCGGAAAAAATGCGGCAGCTTATGTGAAAGCAGATGGCGTGAAGGCAGCAAGAGATAACGACATTGTTTTAAATCCGATCGAGGGTGTCCGGTATACGGTGCCGGGAACCATCAATGTTGCTAATATGGATGAGCAGATCACAGTCCGTTTCCGTGTGGGCGGTGTATACAAGAACTGTTACGTCAGCGCTTATTTTGATGATGAGAGAGTCATTCACAGAAAACGTCCGGTTGTGGCACCGGGGGAGATGGAAGAGATCAAGCTGACAAAAGAACAGCTTTTGCAGTACCCGGATTTAAAGACGATTACAGTGAAAATCGAGCAGGAATAAAATGGAGGTATATCAATGGAAGAAAAAAATTTAATCTGTATCGGTTGTCCGATGGGCTGTCTGCTGACTGTAAAAATGGAGAACGGTGAAGTTGTCAGTGTTACAGGGAATACCTGTAAGCGCGGTGATATCTATGCGAGGAAGGAAGTGACAAATCCAACCAGAATCGTTACCTCTACAGTAAGGATCACCGGCGGAAGTGAAGCAATGGTTTCTGTAAAGACAAAAGAAGATATTCCGAAAGGAAAAATATTTGACTGTGTCAAAGCATTGAAAAATGTTGAGGTTGCTGCCCCGGTGCACATCGGGGATGTGCTTGTGAAAGATGTTGCAGGGACAGGTGTGGATGTGATCGCAACGAAAAATGTGGAGTAAGTTATAGATTACATGCGGTGTGAATAAATTTTAAACATCCGGGGCAAAACAGATATCTTTGAGTATCCGTTTCGCCCCGGATGTTTTTGCAATCATTTTATGGTCAGTTTTTTATTTGCTATAAAATACTGATGTAGGATTGGATACATAAACGGTTGTGGAACAATTTTTCTTTCCGACTTTGCAGACCGGCTTGACACTGATGTAATACATGGTATTTTTTTTTCAACTTTTTTCTTTTTAAATTTTTTTCAGGGTGTAGCTGGTGTTTTTACTTTTAACGGTGTTTACTTTCGTAAAAGTTTTCGTATCGTAGCTTGTGGAAACGTATATTTCATATGCGGAAGCACCGGAAACTTTTGACCAGTTGATCTTTATTCCTGAGCCGGACTGTTTTGCAGTAATCTTTTTAGGCGAGGTGCCAAAAGTAATGACGGTACTCCATGGACTGTAAACTTTTTGCTTAGTGCCTGCAAGTGTGACATAGGAACGGACTCTTGCTGAATAAAAAGTGCCTGCTTTGATTTTTTTTGAATTGGTATATGTTCCAAGGTAACTGTAAAATTTTGTTTCGTTTACAATCGGTTTTTTAAATTTTTTGGAATCAGAAACTTTTGTTATCTGCAACTGAAATGCTTTGGCACCATTAATGCCTTTCCATTCAAAGCTGGCATCTCCGGGATAAGCAGTTGTCACTTTAAAATCACGTATTTTCTTTGGAAGTGTTGTGGCGTAGGTTTCTGTGTAAGTATTAGAAACAGCCGTAAAGTCAGAATTGCTGTTTAAGGCATAAACGCAGATTGCATAAGAGCCATCTTCTTTTAAGTTTTTAATCGTACAGGAATTTGTACTTGTGGTAAGTTCCTTGGAAAGATCGGAAAGACCACTTGGATAATATACAACTTTATATCCGGATGCACCGGAAACGGCTGCCCATTTAAAGGACAGGGATGCAGCGGTTGCTTTGGTTCCTGTAATTTTTGATGTTTTATCGCTGATCCGTGCAACAACTTTTAAGGTGTCAGACCAGTTTCCAATATCACAGAGATTTTTATCGTCTATATAGGCATAGTCGTAAGGAGCTGTGTAGGCGCAGACACGCGCATAAAAAACAGATTTGCCGGACGGAGCATGTATTTTCGCAGTCGGTTCGTAATAGGAACTTCATCCTTCCAGGTGATTTTGTCCTCGCTTGTTTCAAGACGATAATAGATGGTCTGGTCACCTGACGAAACCGCATCCCAGGTAATGGTAATATCTGGATTTTCGTAAGGCTCAATATCTGTTTCTTTTAAATTTGTGACAGTTGCAGTCTTTGCTTCGACATTTACATTTGCCAAAATAAGCAGAATAAATGCAAAAGTAAAAGCCAGTGCAAACTTCAATAAGGTTGTTACATAAGATTTTGTTTTCATAAACTCTCCATTCCTGCGCACGCTGCGCAAATACTCCTGTCAGATAGACAGGGACTAAACTGTTTTTAGTGTAGCATATTTTGATGATGAAAGGAATGGAGAAAAATATATTAATTTGCAGTGATCGCTTCTCGAATGGCAAGCAAAAAAAGTAGAGTGGATCAGCCGCTTGACTTTTTACACATTCCATGCTAGATTGAAAATAATCGTAAGAAATAAAACACCATGAAAAAGAGAGTACATCTGTTGGAACTTTACAGAGAAGTTTCTATATTTCCGGAAAAGGTGTTGTGAGTCAGGTATTTTAATAAGAAAACCTGTATCACAGAAACTGAAATACCGAATCGGAATAAGGCTGAGAGGAAACGGGCGGATATAGATGGAAGATGGCTTTGGAGTGGCAGGACTGAACTGTTTAAAATTGACAGATAAGTCCCGACAGGTCCGCCTGTTACAGCGGGAGATATTACAGCAGATGAGCATCGGTACAGTATGTATCCGGGCAGTCCGTGAGATATCGAAATGAGGCTGGCATTTTGTGCCGGTAAATGGGAGTGGTACCACGGGATAACATCTCGTCTTCTTTTTAGAGGACGGGATTTTTTTATTTATAAGATGAAATAACCCACAGTATCAACAAGCAAATCATTAAGAAAGAAGGAAATACACATGAGCAGCAAAGGAAAATTTTATATGACAACAGCGATTGCCTACACATCCGGCAAGCCGCACATTGGAAATACCTACGAGATCGTACTTGCAGATGCGATCGCAAGATTCCGCCGTCAGGAAGGTTATGATGTTTACTTCCAGACCGGAACGGACGAACATGGTCAGAAGATCCAGGAGAAGGCCGAGAAGGCCGGGATCACTCCGAAAGAGTATGTGGACAATGTAGCCGGAGAGGTAAAACGCATCTGGGATCTGATGAACACTTCCTATGATAATTTTGTCCGTACAACCGATGAAGACCATGAGAAACAGGTAAAAAAGATCTTCAAAAAATTATACGATAAAGGTGACATCTACAAAGGTTCCTACGAGGGACTTTACTGTACTCCGTGTGAATCTTTCTGGACAGAGTCACAGCTTGTGGATGGAAAATGCCCGGACTGCGGACGTGAGGTCCAGCCGGCAAAAGAGGAGGCATATTTCTTTAAAATGAGCAAATATGCTGACAAACTCATCAACTACATCAATGAGCATCCGGAATTTATCCAGCCGGTTTCCAGAAAAAATGAGATGATGAACAACTTCTTACTTCCGGGATTACAGGATCTGTGCGTTTCCAGAACATCATTTTCCTGGGGCATTCCGGTAGATTTCGATCCGAAACATGTCGTTTATGTGTGGCTGGACGCTCTGACCAACTATATCACCAAGATGGATACGATGCAGACGGCAATTCCAGTGATCTGTTCAACAAGAACTGGCCTGCAGACTTACATCTGATCGGAAAAGACATCATCCGTTTCCATACGATCTACTGGCCGATCTTTTTGATGGCACTGGATCTGCCGCTGCCCAAACAGGTGTTTGGTCATCCGTGGCTTTTACAGGGCGGCGAGAAGATGAGCAAGTCTAAAGGAAACGTGATCTACGCAGATGATATGGCTGATTTATTCGGCGTGGATGCAACACGTTACTTTGTATTACACGAGATGCCGTTTGAAAATGACGGAATCATTACCTGGGATCTTGTCATCGAGCGTTACAACTCTGACCTTGCTAATATCCTTGGAAACCTTGTAAACCGTACCATTTCCATGAGCAATAAATATTTTGACGGTGTGGTAAAGAGCACAGGTGTGACAGAGGAAGTTGATGCAGACTTAAAGGCAGTTGTGACATCTGCGAGAGATAAAGTTGCAGAGAAGATGAAAAATCTGCGTGTTGCAGATGCAATCACAGAGGTATTTAACTTATTCCGCCGCTGCAACAAATACATTGATGAGACTGCACCGTGGGTACTTGCAAAGGACGAGGCAGCAAAAGACCGGCTGGCAGAAGTACTTTATAATCTGGTAGAGTCCATCACGATCGGAGCATGTCTGTTAAAGAGCTTCTTACCGGAGACAGCAGACCGTATCTTAGCGCAGCTGAATGCAGGTATGCGTGAATATGATGATCTGGACAAATTCGGACTTTATGAGAATGGAAATAAAGTGACAGACAAACCGGAGATCCTTTTTGCACGTCTGGATGCAAAAGAGATCATGCCAAAGATCGATGCGATCCGTGAAGCACAGAAAGCAGAGTTTGAGGCAGACAGAAGACGCTTGGCGAGCTGCCGGAGACTACAGAGGAATCAGGCGAAGCAATCGATATCGAGGCAAAACCGGAGATCGAATATGATGATTTTATGAAAATGCAGTTCCAGGTCGGAGAGATCATTTCCTGTGAAGCAGTGCCGAAGTCAAAGAAATTATTATGTTCCCAGGTAAAAATCGGAAGTCAGGTAAAACAGATCGTTTCCGGTATCCGCAAATACTATACACCGGAAGAGATGGTCGGCAAAAAAGTAATGGTACTTGTGAACTTAAAACCTGCAAAACTTGCCGGAGTTTTATCTGAGGGAATGCTCTTATGTGCAGAAGATGCAGAGGGTAATCTTGCACTGATGACACCGGAAAAAGCAATGCCGAGCGGAGCTGAGATCTGCTAGTACATCGGGGAACAAAAGAGTGAAAGAAAAAATACAAAAGGTATTCAGGCAAAATATTCCATTTGTGGTGGTGTTTGTGGCGGCACTCATCTGGCATCTGGTCATTAAAATTTCTGCGGGGGATGATGTTGTCTATTTTCAGACTCTGATGGATGGAAGAAGTATCTGGGAAATCTTAGCACACCGCTATGCGACATGGTCTTCAAGAATGGCAATCGAATTTGTACTTATCCCGTTGGTACAGGTTCCATGGCTGTGGAAGATACTGGATATTATTGTTTTTACATTGATTCCTGTATTATTATACCGCTTATTATTCTTGAATCCGGAAAAATATCTGTATATGGAATGTAACATAAATAAAACGGCAGGTAAATGGCTTGTCTGTGCATTTATGCTGCTTTATCCATTTTCTGATATGGTGTCAGCAGGCTGGATCGCGACAACGGTCAATTATCTGTGGCCGCTTCTTGGGTTATTATACATTGCCCTGCTTTTACAGAAACTGGCACAAAATAAGTTTCTGCACTGGTATGAGGGCGCAGCAGGTGTGATCTGTTGTATTTTTTGCAGCAGTCAGGAACAGGTGGCAGCAATTTTACTGGTTATGCTTTTTCTTGCGTTACTTTATAACTGGCATAGAAAAAAGCGGGGAGTCTGTGGATTTACGGATATTTTGCCGTTGATCTGATCTCACTTTTTATGATTTTGTGCTGTCCGGGAAATAGTATCCGCAGCATGCAGGAAGTCGAAGGGCGTATGCCGGAATTTGCATACTTTTCCGTTTGGGAAAAATATATATGGGGGCTGCAAATATAGAACGCATTTTTGTTGCGCAGGTCAACAGTATTTTCCTGATCGTCTCGGCCGTGCTTGCCGTATTGGTCGGACTGAAAACAAAAAATTTGATAAAAACGCTGCTGTCATCTGTTCCGGTATTTTGTATCCTTGGATATGCACTGATCCGCACCGGGCATCCGTGGTATGAAAAAATATTTATCATACCAAAGCAGACAGCGGAATGGAATTTTAAAGATCCTGCGAACTGGTTCCCGGTGATATTTTTGATCGTGACGGTGGCAGGAATGTCCTATGCACTGTTTTGCCTGATGAAAGAAAAGCTGGAAACGTATTTCTATACGATTGCCATACTTGGTGTCGGGCTTGCATCCGGTATTGTCATGGGTTTTTCGCCGACGATCTATGCATCGGCGGACCGGCCGTATATTTACCTGTATTTTATTCTGATGGCGGTCTGTCTTTTCTGTATCAGACAGATGCGCGGGCAGATCAGAAAAGAAGTGCCGGTACTGGTCTTAAATATGTCTGCAGTAATATTGGGATTGTTTTGTATGGTTAACATTGCGGAAACGCTCTGGATGTGTCATATCATGTAAATTGAAGGTAATTATTTTGTGCAGTTTTGCCGATGTTAAAGATATATGAATGGATTCATTTTTCATGACAGGCACGCGCAAAGCGGGTAAAAAATATTATGTGATCCCTGTCATGACGTCAGGGAGGAATATGAGTTATGGGAGTTTCGGTGAACAGTGCCGGGAGCACCACGGGGGCAGTGGCAATGGCTGGAACATTGACTATTAAAAATGCAAATAAGGATTCGCGTGCGCGTATTGAGTACGTCTGTGGAAAGAGCAAAAGCAGCGGCACAAAGAAAAAACTGAATTATAACTATAAGGAAGTTTCCAATCAGCTTTTGCGTGCAAAGAAACCGCAGGGGGCAGCAAATGCGCTGACGAAGGCAAAAAGCAGGCTTGCCACTTTGCAGCGGTATGCCGCAACGGGAGAATACGACAGCAAGGAAATATCTGCAGCAGTTGCACATGCAAGACGGATGGTAGAGTGTGCGCAGCTTAAAGTGCGTCATTTGAAACAGGAAGAGATAGAAAATAGAAAATATAAAAGCGAAAACAAGTCTGAGGTGACGCAGAAGAAAGGTGAGATCAAGCGCCGTGCAGCAAATAAAGAACGCGAGTTAAAGGAAAAAATTGCAATCGAAGAGATCCAGAACGTACAGAAAGAAAAGGCAAAAAGGATCGAGATAAGGCAGAAGCGCAACAGTCACAGACGTCAGGAGCAAAGCAAGATCAGTGAAGCGGATATGAAATACATCAAAGACCAGATGGAAAACCGCAATACGTCTGATATATCGCCGGATTCCGGTGTGATCGTGAGTCTGTCTGCCGAATCCACAAATTTACAGCTGACGGAGGCACAGATTAAGATGCAGGCGCAGCAGGATGCAGAGCTAGAGACAGATCAGACAATGAGCGGTGATACCGATACATTGTCGCAGGGCACATCCGCTGCTTATACAGGTGCTTTGGCGCAAACTGCACCTGCAGCAGGACAGAGTCCGGTAGAGAATATTAATATTTCTATTTAATAAAAAAACGATACTCAATTAAAAAATAAGACATTTTATAAAACCTTTCGTCCTTTTATGATAAAGATAAAAAGATGGGAGGTTTTTTTATGTCGAAAAAAAGAAAACTGCATCAGATAAAAATCGTTGTACCGCACAGCTCGATCCGACTGCAGTTAATAACGGGATTTTTAGTACCCATTATTTTTATTATCATAATAGGTGTTGTTTCGTATCAGAAATCTTATGAGGGACTTACCCAGAACTATGAAAAATCAGCGCTTACAGCCATAGATATGACTGCAGATGGCAGGATGATCAGCGTAAATAATCCGGTTGACAGTGGTCTGATAGATACAGCAGAAAGCAGCAGTTATGTAAAAGTGGATGGCAGACGTTATTATTATATGAGTGCAGAGAGTTCCGTGACAGGTGGAAAAATTGTTGTGATGGTGCCGATTGAGTACATTACCGCAGGAACGAAAGATATCCGGGATATCACGATCGCTATGATCGTTGCGGCATGCATTGCAGCCATGCTTATTGCAACCGTGATCACGGCAGGCATTACGCGCAATATCAGAAAAAGTATCGGAAGACTTGATCGTGTGGCAAACGGAGATCTTACGGTACAGGAAAAAGAGAAACGGAAAAAAGGTGGAGAGTTTGGAAAACTTTCCGAGGCATTATTTCATACCATTACAAGAATGAGATCCCTGATCATGACCGTAGCGGAAATGAAAATGAAGTCCTGCAGTCCGGGGAATGTGTCATGGAGACAAGCGGCAAAGTCAATGAAATGGTAGAGAGTGCCGGATATACCATGGAGGCATTTGGAAACATGAGCAGCGTCATGGAGAGTATGATACAGGAACTGGATGAGATATCGGGAAAAGTGGATGAGATGAACGGTAGAAGACATGCAGTGTTAGATAAAATACGTGCAATCGGGGATTCTTCTGAACATACCGTAAGAACCACGGAGGAAATAAATCGCTTCCTTGGACAGCAGATGGAGGATTCAGAGGCTTTAAAATCCGAAGTCGTAAAGATGATGGACAGCATGAAACAGTTAGAAAATGCCATTGAAACTTTCCGGTTAAATTAAAAAGACAGATCTAAAATATATTGTAAAAGTATTGGAACTTGGCGTAAAAGGGTATATATTTAAAGCAGGATTTCAGTTGAAGGGATTGCACCGGTAATCGAGGCTGTATATGGTGGACAGAGTGTACCTGGCGGTGAGATCATTGGAAAAATCCCGGTACTCATGCAGGTAAATAAAGGAGAAATATAATTATGATATTTGAAACACATGCACACTATGATGATGAACGGTTTGAGGAGGACAGGGATGCGCTGATCACATCTATGCCAGGGCGTGGTGTAGGAACGATTATCAATGTCGGTGCCTCAATCGAATCTACCAAACAACGCTTGCACTGTCGGAGAAGTATCCGTTTGTCTATGCAGCAGTCGGTGTACATCCGAGCGATATCAGTGGCCTGAATGAGGAAACATTTGCATGGCTGAAAGAGCAGACCAAAAAAGAAAAAGTAGCTGCGGTCGGAGAGATCGGGCTGGATTATTACTGGGATAAAGAACCGGAAGTACAAAAACAGCAGAGATACTGGTTTGCGGAACAGATGAAAATGGCAAGAGAAGCGTCACTTCCTGTCATCATCCATTCCAGAGATGCGGCAGCGGATACTATGGAAGTGATGAAATCAGTACATGCGGAGGAGATACCGGGAGTGATCCACTGTTATTCTTATTCGAAAGAGATGGCACAGGAATTTATAAAAATGGGATATTATATCGGTGTCGGCGGTGTTGTGACTTTTAAAAATGCGAAAAAGTTAAAGGAGACCGTACAGGAGATCCCGCTTGATCGGATCCTTCTTGAGACGGACTGTCCGTATATGGCGCCGGAGCCGCACCGCGGGGAGCGAAACGATTCTTCATACATCCCGTTTGTGATTAAAAAGATCGCAGAATTAAGAGGGATCACGCCGGAGGAAGTAGAACAGGCGACGAGGGTAAATGCGGAAAGGCTGTTTCGTAATAAGGATATTATTTACAAAAAAGAATAGTTTGGTTATAATATATATAAGATAGTAAAGAGATGCTCTGTTCAATTGGAACAGGGCTTTATTTTTTTGCAAGTTCCGGTGTATCACTCCAGAAGCGCTTCGGAATGTTCTGTGCCTGAAGTTTTGGATTGATCCGTGCCTGGATCGCAATCTGGTCAAAAAAGGCCAGCCACAGTTTCCGATACGCAGACTCTTTTTCGGAGGTACGTTTTAAAAGGTCCTGATCTATGCCGGAGGCATCCACCAGCATGAAGTTCTTGCCGGCGGCATGGACTGCGGCAAGCTGCCGGTTCTCATCATATATCATAAAATTCTCCTGTGGGAGACGATCGGTGAAGTGCTCTGCTAATATCGGCAGGGCATTATTTTTTGGATGGATCGTGGAGAATAAAACACCATTTTCCAGTTCCGAAAAACGAAGAAAGCCGAGCAGGTGATGCGCTTCGTTTGCGGTAGCGCGCGACAATGTAAACAGGCGGTGGACATAAGGATTGGAGAGATCATGGATGGCGCGTGCTCCGGCGGCTGTATTCAGACCAAGTACAAGAGTGTGGTAAATAGCGTCGGCTTTGTCTAAGTCATTCTTTTTCGCGGGAACAATGGAGAGGATCGCATTTAAAATGGCATCGTAAAATTCACTGCCAAGCCTGCACTGATGGTACGGGCGACTTTATCTGATTTTTCTGTGGAAGTTTCCACATGGATATACTCATAAAACAGTTGATAATTGTCCGGCTCATGGCAGACAACGTGGATATCTTCGTGCGAGCAGGCATGCGGGTATATGCGGGAAGAAGTGTCAGTCGCTGTGCTGCCGGCTGGATATTTTTTATTTTGATTTACTTTAAAATCCCACGCATCATAAATGCCGGAAAAAATTCCGTTGGGAGAATCTTCGCAGATAAATGTGTACATATTAATCCCCATTCTTGCGCTGTTTTTCAATGAAAACAACGTTTTCATTTGCATCTCAAGTTTGTGCGTAAGCACAAATCTTGCATGTGAAAAATCTTATTTTTCACACTAATCTCCATTCAGCATCATCAGGAAAACAAACTGAGCTGCTGATATCCTGCCTCACGTATTTCGCGTGGAATCTGGGTACGGTCGGCAATCAGGCTGCGGCAGATATAATCCTCGTCTAATTTTGTGGGATACATCATGCGACCGGAACAGGTGATAAAGTACAGGGCACGTTTTAGTACGACACCGATCTTTTTCAGATCGGAAAAATCGAGTTTATTCATACGTCTTGCCTTTACGATGCGGGAGGCAGATTTTGCACCGATGCCGGGAACCCGCAAAAGGGTGTGATAATCGGCGCGGTTGATCTCAACCGGAAAATACTCCAGGTGACGGAGTGCCCAGTCACATTTTGGATCCAGATAGATATTGAAATCCGGGCGGTCTTTGGTCAGTAATTCATCCACTTTAAAATCATAATAGCGCAGCAGCCAGTCTGCCTGATAGAGGCGGTGCTCACGTAAAAGAGGCGGACCACCCGGCAGAACCGGCAGGTTTGAGTCGTGGTTTACATTGACAAAAGCCGAGTAAAAAACTCTCTTTAAGTCAAACTTCTGATAAAGTGTCTCAGCAACGCGCATGATTTCATAATCGTGTTCCGGAGTGGCACCAATGATCATCTGTGTGCTCTGACCGGCGGGGACAAAACGCGGTGCTTTGCGGTAAATGGCAAGTTCATCCTTATTTTCCGTAATGCGGTTCTGGATCTGGCGCATTGGTTTTAAAATAGTAGTTCTGGACTTATAGGGAGCCAGTTTCTTTAAGCTGTCGGCGGTCGGAAGTTCTAAATTGACACTCATACGGTCGGCAAGAAAACCGGCTTTTTCCACAAGGACAGGATCTGCGCCGGGAATCGCTTTGACATGGATATAGCCGTTGAAATGGTAGACATTGCGTAGCCGGTAGAGGGTCTGATAGATCAGATCCATCGTGTAATTGGGACTGATCATGATGCCGGAACTTAGGAAAAGTCCCTCAATATAGTTGCGCCGGTAAAATTCTATCGTCAGCTCACAGACTTCATCCGGGGTAAAGGAAGCCCGTTTTACATCGGAGTTACAGTTGTTCTGGCAGTAGGCGCAGTTAAAAATACATTCATTGGTAAAGAGGATCTTGAGCAGAGAAATACAGCGCCCATCCGCAGAGAATGAGTGACAGATCCCACAGGCGAGAGAGTTCCCCATGCCGGTGCCATTGCCACGGCGGTCCACACCGCTGGAAGTACAGGCAACATCGTATTTTGCAGCGGCGGTAAGTATAGAAAGTTTTTCCATTAGGGACATATTTTGCTGGATGTTCATGTTGATCTCCATTTCTCATGGTCTTTTCATATTCTTCATAGTTACATATAAACGGGGTTGGATTATCGGTCGCATATTACTAAAAACAGAACGAGTGTTCGATAAAATCAATATAACACAAAATCAAAACACATGCAATAGAAAAACGAAAATATGTTCGATAAAATGAATAAAAAAATAGCATATAATTTTTAAAATCTACGAAAACATAACGAAACAGTATATATTTTATTGAAAATAAAGTCGAATATGGTAAAATTGAAACAACAGGAGGAATCTGGACAGAGGGGGAAATTGGTATGAAATCAATAAAAACAAAAATTATTGTAACCGTAATACTATGTTCGCTGGTATCTACATTTATCTGCGGAGCGATCAGTATTGTAAACTCAGTCAGCACTTCTTATGAAGATTCACAGCAGGAAATGCAGCTTAAGTGTGTGAGTCAGAGCGATGAACTTGATACCATGATGCAGAATGTTTCACAGTCAGTGGAAATGGTATACAGTATTGCAGTTGCCAAACTGGAACATGCAGCATCTTTCCGGACAAGCAGGGATTATGTGGATACTTATACAAAGCAGATGCTTCCTATCCTGATGCAGTCTGCACAGAACACAAAGGGAGCACTCACAGCGTATATCCGTTATAACCCTGAATTTACGGAACCGACAAGCGGGCTTTTCCTTACAAGGAACAACAGTGACAGTGAATTTGAGAGTGTGACGCCAACAGACTTTTCCATGTATGATCCGAGTGATGTGGAGCATGTCGGATGGTATTATATTCCGGTACAGAACGGAAAAGAAACCTGGATGGAACCATATCTGAATTCTAACATTGGTGTGTATATGATTTCTTATGTTATTCCGATTGAGGTGGATGGAGAGTCCATTGGTATCATTGGAATGGATATTGATTTCAGTGAATTTACAAATACGATTGATTCTTTAAGTATATTTGATAGTGGTTATGGTTTCCTTGCCAATGATTCCGGTGAGGTAATGTATCACAAAGATCTTGAGATTGGAAGTAATCTTGCGGATGCAGACAGCGGACTGCAGTCAGTAGTGGATGCGCTTGGAAATGAGCAGACGGAGGAGACTGCCGTTTCCTATACTTATCAGGGAAAAGATAAGGTCATGTATTATAAGACATTGGAAAATGGCATGAAATTTGTCCTTACGGCACCAAAAACTGAACTGCAGGAAAAATCCAGACAGCTTGCAAAACAGATATTCGGAGGAGCAGCTTTTGCAATGATACTTACCATAATTATTGGTACAGTACTCGGATTTACAATCACAAAGCCGATCACCCAGATCGACGGTATCGTAAAACAGACGGCTGAATTTGAGTTTGCGAGCAATCCGGCAAACCAGCACCTTTATAAAAGAAAAGATGAAACCGGAAGAATGGCGATATCACTTCACAACATGCGCAAGAATCTGCGTCAAATGGTAGCAAATATCCGTCATGTATACACAGATCTGAAAAATACGACAGAACAGCTTTCTGATACAACGAAACGTGTGCGTGAGATGAGCAGCGTCAACACAGATACGACGCAGGAACTTGCAGCAGCAATGGAAGAGACAGCGGCGACGATGGAGACGGTCAACACCACGGTCAGTGACATCAAAGAGCGCGCAACGGATATTGAGCGGTATTCAAAGGAGGGACGGGAGTCCTCTGTTGAGGTAAAGGAACGCGCAGGTCAGCTTAAGTTAAAGACGCAGGCTGCAAGCGAAAAAACGGTTCAGATGTACGAAAATGTACAGCAGAAAACGGAAGCTGCCATGGAGCAGGCAAAAGCAGTAGAAAAGATCAACCAGTTTACACAGGCAATCCTTGAAATTTCAAGTCAGACGAATCTGCTGGCATTAAATGCCTCAATCGAGGCGGCAAGAGCCGGAGAGGCAGGAAAGGGATTCGCAGTCGTTGCCGGAGAGATCGGTACGCTGGCAGCCCAGACATCCACGACGGTCGGCAGTATCAATGAAATCATTGCCGAGGTAAACCAGGCTGTGGCAAATATGACAGGATGCTTAAAGGAAAGTACGGATTTCTTAGAGCAGACAGTACTAAAAGATTATGAGGACTTTATGGGGGTTGCAGACCAGTATACGAAAGATGCAACCGTATTTGATGATGATATGTCTGCCATCAGCGGACAGATCAATACACTGTTAAGTTCTATTGTTGAGATTGCAGATGCCATGCAGGGTGTCAGTTCGACGGTTTCCGAGGCGGCTGATGGTGTGACGGATATTGCACAGAAAACACTTGAGGTTTCCGGAATTGTCCAGGGAAATGAAACACTTGTGGACAATAACCGTGAGAATATTGTACGGCTGAACAGTGTTATCGAAATGTTCCACGATGAAAAATAAATCTTTGCCTTATATATGATTTTTGTATATAATGAAAGACAGGGTGTCAGAGACGGACAGACCGTGATGGCATCCTGTTTGTATATTTATGGCGATAGGTCTGCCCATGGAATGCGCAGTCTGTTTATTGTATACAATATTTTATACGCAGAAATGGAGAATAGTGTGAAACATAAGAATTTTCACACGCAGAAATGGAGAATAACATGGATAACGATATTTTTTCACACTTTCCGGACAGGGAAACATTTGACAGATACTGGAATGAGAATTATGTTCCTGTTACATACGAGGATGTGGCAACGGTATTTCGCGATTTTGTAAAATCTGCAGAGGGACATATTTATCTTTCTGATTATGAGGAGAAAGGCTGTATTTCCAAGGAAGATTTCAAGGACAATCTTTCCCAGGAGGCGCAGTTTGCTTTTCAGGATGGACTGACGGAAGTATTTTATGATAAAAATCCGGAGCTTTATGAAACGGCATTTGCACTTTTTGAGGAGGCACAGATGACAGGTCAGGGAGATGCAAGTGTGGCACAGACTTTTCATGAGACATTTAACGGGTTGTATACAAAGTTTTTAGATACGCTGTTTGAGGAAATGTTAAGTAACCGGAAGGATTGAGAGGAGTTTTATGGCTACATTAGGGATTCCGCAGAATACGATTGCGGTTTTGCAGAAATATCATTTTAATTTTCAGAAAAATTCGGGCAGAATTTTTTTGATCGATCCACATGTTCTTGAGAAGATTGTCGAGGCTGCGGGAGTGACAAAGGATGATTTTGTTCTTGAGATCGGTCCGGGTATCGGTACGATGACACAGTATCTGTGTGAAAATGCCAGGGAAGTGGTTGCGGTAGAGATCGATACCAATCTGATCCCGATCTTAGAGGATACATTAAGCGCTTATGACAATGTGACTGTGATCAACCAGGATATTTTAAAACTGGATATCGCAAAACTTGCGATGGAAAGAAATGGTGGAAAGCCGATCAAGGTCGTTGCAAATCTTCCTTATTATATTACCACACCGATCATCATGGGACTTTTTGAGAGCCATGTTCCGATCGACAGCATTACGGTCATGGTGCAGAAGGAAGTTGCAGACCGCATGCAGGTAGGACCGGGAACGAAAGATTACGGTGCACTGTCGTTAGCGGTGCAGTTTTATGCAAAACCCCAGATCGTTGCCAATGTTCCGCCAAACTGCTTTATGCCGCGCCCGAATGTCGCAGTGCAGTGATCCGGCTGACCAGACACGAGGAGGTGCCGGTACAGGTGGATGATGAAAAACTGATGTTTCACATTATCCGGGCATCGTTTAACCAGAGAAGAAAAACACTGGCGAACGGATTGTCGAATGCGCCGCAGGTACATCTTTCCAAGGAAGAGATACAGGAGTGTATCGCAGAACTTGGAGAACCGCTTACCATCCGGGGGGAGGCGCTCACGTTAGAGCAGTTTGCAGCTCTTTCCAATATTATTGGAAACAGACAGAAAAAATAAAGCAAAATTAAGGAGGAGATTATGGACGAAAATCAGAACATGAACAATGGACAACAGACTTACGGGGATCAGCAGTATAACAACGGACAGCAGACCTATGGCAATCAGCAGTATAACAATGGACAGCAGACCTATGGCAATCAGCAGTATAACAATGGACAGCAGACTTACGGGGATCAGCAGTATAATGGAGGACAGCAGACCTATGGCAATCCGCAGTACAGCCAGAATAACTGGACACCGCAGGAGCAGCATGGTCCGGTTTCAGATATTTTCTGCTATCTGTTACTGATCGTAATGCCGCTGCGTGAGATCATCAGCATGGTTGCGACATCATCTGTATTTCAGGCAATGACTTATGACAGCATTATGGATGGCAGCTATATGAATGTGATGTACAATGGAAGTTATGTGATATTTTCTCTGCTTAATTATGCATTGCTTGCGGCATTCATTATTTTTGTTGTCATCGACATTGTAAAGATCAACAAGCAGAATTATAAAATACTTGGACTGATCCTGTTTGCAATCTTTTTAAAGCCTGGTTATTATGTATGGCGGGCACATCTTTTAAAACGCAAAATGGCGTTTCCAATCGTGTATACCGTACTTTATGCACTGCTGATCATGGCAGAGATCGGATTTGTAATGATGCAGGCATTTAGTCTGGTAATGAATGTGATGTAAAAAATCTGAATGAGAAGTCTCTCTGTTTCATATATTAAATGGACAGGGAGATTTTTTTATGGGAAAAAGACGAAGAAAACGTGCAGGTTTCTGGCTGAAAGGAATATGTCTGATATTACTGGTGCCGGTTTTATCACAACACTGATGCAGCGAATGCGCCTGGAAAACCTCATTTATGGAAAGGAAGGGGCGCAGGAAGTATGGAATACCATAGATAGTGTAGAGGGTATGGAGAGGGAAGTCCGGGAGCATCAGGAAAATAAAAAAGATATCTTATCAGGACAGGCAGAGACACAAAGTGGAGACAGTAAGGATGAGGATGAAGAAACTGAGATGAAGGTCTTGCAGATCGTGGCGCAGGAGATCGGGATTGATAAATCAGCGGAAACGATCAAAGCACAATGTGTGATCGCCAGAACGAATCTGTATGATGCCATGCAGGCGGGGACGAAGGAACCGGAGAGCATGCCGCCGGATCAGCAGCAGGAGCTTTGGGGAGAAAATTTTGATAAAAATTATCAGAAACTGAAATCCTGTGTGGAAGCGACGGCGGGGGAGACACTCTTATATAACAGAACTTACATATATGCGGCATATCATGCGATCAGCAGTGGGCGGACACGCAGCATGTCAGAGTTATATGAAGATGCAGACATGCCATATCTTGTTACGGCAGAATGTCATGCGGACACCACGGCGGAAGGTTATCTTTCCGTGTTTTATTATGAAAAAGAGGAGTTCCTGGAAAAATGCCGTGCGGCATATCCTGATGCAGGGCTGACGGAACTGACACAGATTGAGATCGTAAGCCGCGATGCGGCAGAGTATGTGACAAAAATCAAAGTTGCGGGGGAAACATACGATGGAGAGCAGTTCCGCCATGCATTAGAGCTTCCATCTGCCTGCTTTACGATCACGGAAATAGACGATCATGTGCGTATCGTGGCAAGGGGCATGGGACATGGTTTTGGATTAAGCCAGAATACAGCAGAGAAACTTGCAAAAGAGGGATATGGTTATCGGGAGATTCTTGCTTATTTTTATAAGGGAGCAGTGATCGGGCAGGCCGGTAATTTATAGGAAAGAAATAAAAAAATAATCGTATAAACCATCCGGGATGTGGAAACACTATGGTTAAAAATAAATAATGGATGGTGAGAAATAATGAAAAAGAAAGGTTTTTTGGGGTACAGACAATATGTGATTGCGGGGCTGCTGATCGCTTTAGCGGCAGTTGGAACGACTGCGTTATACAGCAGCCGACAGGAAAAGGAACGGGAGCAGATGGAAGCCGAACTTGCAGAAGAAATGCAGAAACAGGCAGATGATATTGCAGCAGAGGAGAGTTCGGAGCAGTCTGCCGAGGCATCTGCACTGGTTCCTCCAAAACAGTCTTTAAATGAAATGGAGAATGAACTGGATGATCCTGCCGTAACGGCGGAACTTGCAGAAGAAAATAATGCAGCGGAAACGGAAGAAACAGAAGCAGCACAGAGCATTCAGACGACAGGCAAAGCACAGACACTTCATTTTTCGGAGGAGCTGCTCTGGCCGATGGAGGGAAACGTGATCATCAATTACAGCATGGATTCCACGGTTTATTTCCCGACGCTTGACCAGTATAAATATAATCCGGCAGTGATCATTGCAGGTGAGGTCAATGATAAAGTCTATGCAGTTGCCAAAGGCAGATTAAGAGTATTGAAAATGATGAGGTGACAGGCTGTACAGTTACGGTCGATCTGGGTGATGGCTATGAGGCAGTTTACGGACAGTTAAAGGAGCTGAATTTTGCAAAGGGAGATTATGTGGAGGCCGGACATGTATTAGGATATGTTGGAGAGCCGACGAAATACTTCACGGTAGAGGGAAGCAATCTGTATTTTGAACTTGATAAAGATGGCACACCCGTAGATCCGGTAGCATATTTCGAATAAAAGAAAAAGCATTCTTCCTTGAATAAGACACAGTTCTATTTTATAATAAAATGGCATTCTTTTTAGAGAGAAAACGTGAAAAGAAATGTCTGTTGTGGAATGAGAGGAGGCAGTGCACATGGAATACGACGGATATGATGAAGTTGTCCGCGCATGGATACAGGGAGTGTACGACAGCCGGGGAAACGATGCAAAACGGACATTGAAGTTTTGTTATGATATTGAACAGTATGCAATGAAAAAAAATGATCCAAAGCTGCTTGGATTTGCATACTATTACAGCGCAGAGACTTATTATCTGTTAAATGAAAGTGAAAAGTTTTTTTTCTGCATCAGCAAAGGCGTATCTTATCTGAATGAATCAAATCAGTGGGAGCTTGTGGCGCGTGCATATAATCTGATGGCAATTACGGCGATCAATCGGGGAAATGAGCCGATCGCGCTTGACTATTATCTGACCGGATTGAATTTCTGTACGAAATATCAGTTAAAACAGGAAGAAACCATGATAGATATAAATCTTGGAAATTTATATTTATCCTGTGGACAATATTTAGAGGCACAGAGATATTTTGAAAATTGTGGACAGCATGTAAAGGATTTTGTGAAAGATGATAAAAATTACCGCCTGATCACCTGTGTTTATATAGGAATGGGAACCGGTTTTTTGTATCGCGATATGCCGGAGCGTGCAGCACATTATGCAGAGCTTGTCTCGGATGAGTGCGCGGGCCGTATTGATGGCATTGAACTGCTCAGTTTTCGCTGTTTTAAGGCACAGGTATGCCATGCAACCGGAAAGACGGCGGCGCGTGATGAATGCATCCGGTTGATTTGTGAGGAGATCAATGCAGATATTCCGATCATGGATATTTTTAGTGATCTTTATGAATTCAGCCAGCTTTTGCTTGAAATCGGAAATGATGATGCTCTTTTGCGGGTAATGGAAATTTTAGAGCCATTGACATGGCAGTCAAAGATCGTCAATCTTCAGAGGCAGATTATTTCCCTGAAAATTAAGTTTTACCGTATGCATAAGGATAATGATGCATATTTAGAGGCTGCGGGGCAGTACTACGAGTTGTCCGAGATCATGGAAAAAGAAAAACAGGCGATGATGCTAATATGCTTGATGTGCGGGAATCTTTAGAGCGGGCGAACAAAAAAAGGCGCGAGATGGAAGAAGCAAATATCCGGCTTCTGGAAAAGTCAGAGACGGATGCACTGACGCGCCTGGCAAACCGGTTCCGCCTTAATGATTATCTGGATCAGGTATTTGAGAAAGCATTATCAGAGCAGACGCCGCTTGCCATGGAGATCCTGGATATCGATTATTTTAAGCAGTATAATGATAACTACGGACATCAGGCAGGGGATGAGTGCATTAAGCGGATCGCAAAGCAGCTTGAGCTGATGCAGAATGATATGATATTCTGTGCGAGATATGGAGGGGATGAGTTTATCATTCTCTATCAGAATATGACGGAGGAAGCGGTCAGACATGCGGCGGAGGGATTGCGGCAGCGGATCATTGATCTTGGAATCCAACATGCATATTCTAAGGCAATGCCTATCGTGACAATCTCACAGGGAATCTGTTATGATATTCCGAAAGATGATACAAAGAGCTGGGATTTTCTGCATGCGGCAGATGCGATGCTTTATCAGGTTAAGAAAAAATCCAGAAATGATCTTGCACTGGGACACTTAGCAGATGTGAGTGACAAATAAAACAGGAAACATTTTATGAATGCGGCATAGAATATAACAGATAGAAACAAAAATCCGCAATCGAGTTTTTCACACGGAAAACCGGAAGTAAAAAGTGATGCAGTAGAATGGATAATATACATGATTGTCGATTGCTTTTAAATAAGAAGTAACACCCAGACCAAAAGTCGGCAACGATTTTTGTCGAAAGATGAGGTTTGGGGTACATAATTCCCGAAAATCCGCAGTTGATGCGAACTGTTGCGCGGGGGAATTTCTTGACAAAAGTACGGGCACCGTGTTATCATTCAGACTGTTGCGCTTATGGGGGCTGTTGATCAGCCCCTTGTTTTACGCGCGCCAATGGCGCACGTTTCTATGGAAAGGAAATATATGGAAACAGTTAGATTCGATCAGTTAGATTTATATCCGCAGGTATTGCGTGCGATAGCAGAAATGGGATTTGAAGAGGCAACACCGATCCAGAGTCAGGCAATTCCGGTTGTGATGTCCGGTGTGGATGTCATTGGACAGGCACAGACAGGAACCGGAAAGACGGCATCATTTGGAATCCCGGTACTGCATAAAGTAGATCCGAATAATAAAAAAACACAGGTTATCATCTTATCACCGACAAGAGAGCTTGCCATCCAGGTGGCGGATGAGATCCGTAAACTTGCAAAATATATGCACGGTGTAAAGATCCTTCCGGTGTACGGCGGACAGGAGATCAGCCGTCAGATCAAGGCATTGAAGGGTGGGGCACAGATTATTATCGGTACACCGGGACGTGTTATGGATCATCTGCGCAGAAAGACGATCCGCTGTGAGGCAGTGAACACGATCGTACTTGATGAGGCAGACGAGATGTTAAACATGGGATTCCGTGAGGATATTGAGACGATCTTAGAGTATATCCCGGAGGAAGGACGTCAGACGGTGTTATTTTCTGCGACCATGCCAAAGCCGATCTTAGATATCACGAAGAAATACCAGCACGATGCCGTGACGATCAAAGTGGTAAAAAAAGAGCTGACCGTTCCGAATATTGAGCAGTATTACTATGATGTAAAGAGAAAAGACAAGATCGAAGTTTTGACCAGACTTCTTGATTATTATAATCCGAAACTCTCTCTGGTGTTCTGTAACACAAAACGCATGGTGGACGAACTGACTGAGGAACTGCAGGGACGCGGTTATTTTGCAGAGGGACTGCACGGAGATATGAAGCAGACACAGCGTGACCGTGTGATGCGCGGTTTCCGTACCGGAAAAACAGAGATCCTGATCGCGACCGATGTTGCAGCGAGAGGTATCGATGTGGATGATGTGGAAGCGGTATTCAATTATGATATTCCACAGGATGACGAATATTATGTTCATCGTATCGGAAGAACCGGACGTGCCGGAAGAACCGGACGTGCGTTTACTTTCGTCAAAGGCAAAGAAGTATATAAATTAAAAGATATCATGCGTTACTGCAAGACCAAGATCGTTGCAATGCCGATCCCGTCCACGGATGATGTGGCACAGATCAAGGCTGAGAAGGTCATGGAAGAAATCGGAAGAATTATCGACGAGGAAAATTTAAAAGATACGATCGATATCATCGAAAAGCAGATCAACGAATCTGATTATACTGCAATGGACATTGCAGCAGCATTCTTAAAACAGGCGTTGGGACAGATCAATCTTGACAATGACAGAGAGGACTCTTTTGATTTTGACAATACCGGAGCTGAAGAGGGCATGGTGCGTCTGTTTATCAACATCGGTAAAAAAGACCGCGTGAAACCGGGCGATATCTTAGGTGCAGTCGCAGGCGAATCCGGCATGCCGGGTAAACTTGTCGGAGCCATTGATATGTATGATAAATACACATTCGTGGAAGTGCCGAGAGAATACGGAAAAGAAGTTTTAGATGCCATGAAAAATGCAAAGATCAAAGGCCGCTCCGTCAATATGGAACCGGCAAACCAGAAATAAAAAGTTTAAGTCCATGAGTGAAAATATTTCCGGTCAAAAAAATCCCGTGGGAAATGATTTTTAAAATCAGTCTCATACGGGATTTTTTTGTAATGTTACTGTCCGATCTTGCTCACGATACTCCGGTTGATCTTCATTAAGAAAAATGCAGTTGCACCCACAGATACCAGTTCAGCGATCGGGAATGCCCACCATACCAGATTGACATTGCCGGACTGTGCTAACAGGTATGCTGCCGGGAGCAGGATCACTAACTGTCTTGCAATGGATATGCACATACTGTAGACTGCTTTTCCAAGTGCCTGGAAAATACTACTGCAGGAGATTCCAAAGCCGGCAAGCAGGAAACTTAAACTGATGATACGCAGCGCAGGGACACCGATGGAGAGCATTGTGTCGGAAGCCTGAAACATGGAGAGAAGCTGCTTTGGAAAGAGCTGGAATAAAAGCAGGCCGACTGCATGATGCTGACTGCATAAGCGACACAGTGTTTTAAAGTTTTTGTGACACGCTCTTTGTTTCCGGCACCGTAGTTGTATGCCATAACCGGGATGACACCGTTGTTTAAACCAAAAGCCGGCATAAATACGAAGCTCTGCAGTTTAAAGTAAACGCCGAACACTGCGGTTGCCGTGGAGGAAAACGCGATCAGGATACGGTTCATACCGTAGTTCATCACGGAACCGATCGCCTGCATTACAATAGAGGGAACACCGATCACATAAATCTGTCCGATAATATTTTTGTCCGGGCGGAAATGGTGCAGGTCAATCTGTACTTCCTTATTTTTTGTGTGGTTTAAAACAACTGCCAGAATACCGGCAATCATCTGTCCGATGACGGTTGCAGCAGCAGCACCGGAAATGCCCATTTTCGGGAGACCAAACAGACCAAAGATGAGAACTGGATCGAGAGCGATATTGATGATCGCACCGACACCCTGTGTATACATGGTATAAATGGTTTTTCCGGTTGCCTGCAGCATACGCTCAAACATAAGCTGCGTAAAAATACCGAAAGAAAGACAGCAGCAGATCGTCAGATACTGTTTTCCATAAACGATGATCTCTTCAATATCTGTCTGGCTGCGGAAAAACGGTTCTGCAAAAAACAGACCGATGATCAGAAAGAGCAGATAGCTGACAAGAATTAAAAATACAGCATTTTCTGCGACCTTATTTACTTTTTCGGTATCCTTTTCTCCCAGGGAGCGCGCTAAAAGCGCATTTACGCCGACGGCAGTTCCGACACCGACAGCAATCATAAGGTTCTGGATCGGGAAAGCCATAGACACTGCGTCAGGGCATTTTCGCTGATCATGGCAACAAAAATACTGTCGACAATATTATAGAGCGCCTGAACGAGCATGGAGATCATGATCGGCAGGGACATTGAGATAATGAGTTTGTCAATCGGCATGACGCCCATTTTATTTTCTTCCATAAATCCTCCTTTGTTTAACCTTTGTGTAAAAAATTCCATAATTTACTCCCGGAAAATAAAAACTTCCGGGAGCGCTACCTTTCTATATTAGCATTCCTTTTATCTGAATACAAGGTACAACTTCATCAAATCTTAATGTTTTGACTGATTGGAAATTCATAATTATTCCGTTACAATAAAAGCATGATCATAAAGAGACAGGTTTATGTAAAAATCTATCGAAAACCTGTGGAAAAGGGGAAAACATGTACAGTATACTGGTGTGCGATGATGAGAAAGACATTGTTTCAGCATTAAAAATCTATCTGATGGCGGACGGTTATCAGGTATTTGAAGCATATAACGGAAAAGAGGCACTTGAGGTGTTAAAGGAACAGGACATCCATCTGGTACTGATGGATATCATGATGCCGGAGATGGATGGGATTGCAGCGATGGTGAAAATTCGTGAGACGAGCAATGTTCCGGTTATTTTACTGACAGCAAAAAGTGAGGATACGGATAAAGTGTTAGGGCTGACCGTCGGGGCGGACGATTATATCACCAAACCGTTTAATCCGATTGAAGTGCAGGCGCGCGTCAAATCACAGCTCAGACGCTATATGCAGCTCGGAGGCGGAGCCATCAGAAAAGATGTTCTCTCGATCGGCGGGATCGAACTTGACGACCGCAGCAAAGAGGTGTCGCTTGACGGCGAAAAGATTTCTCTGACACGCACGGAATACGATATTTTAAAACTTCTGATGGAGCATCCCGGAGAGGTGTTTTCCCCGAACCAGATTTACGAACAGGTATGGCAGGATAATCCCTACGGAACGGAGAATACAGTGGCGGTACATATCAGGCATCTGCGGGAAAAAGTGGAGTATAACCCTGCAGAACCGCGGTATTTGAAAGTTGTGTGGGGACGTGGTTATAAAATGGAAGGACAGGTATGAGAAAAGTGAAAAATTTGAGAGGATCGACAGCGGCAAAGATCATTGCCTGGATCGCGCTCAGTGCCAGTGCACTGTGTTTTGTGTTCAGCGCGATGGGTGTGATCTTTATGTTTGATGAAGGAATCTATAGAAATTCAAAGGATGAAACAAGAAAGCAGTGGTTTGAAAATGTTTCCTATGAATATGGTCTGTCCGCGGTGGATGATGTAAGGCGGGAACAGCCGGCAGGTTCTGTAGAAAGCAAATATTTTAAATATGGTATTATCAAAGCAGACAGCCTCGATGGGATTGACCTGAATAATGAAAAATCATATGCGGAACGCAACTTTTCGGATAAGATCAGTCTGGAAGACGTGTATACAAACAGTGTGGAATTATCGGACGAAGATCAGATTGTATACACAAATGGAAATTTTCTGACCGGCGGCGGTGTGCAGCTCATGTATTCCGGGGATGATTCGTGGGTGAGCGTCTATGCGGACCGGATCTGCTATGATGAGGCAAAAGGTGTTTTTGTTTATCTGGCGGGAAATGAGTATTATCCGGTGCAGAAGGTTGAGACGGACATAGACGGATATGGAAGCGCAGTTTTTACTTATGATACCGAGAAAAAAATGTATCTGTTTGAACACACAGATGAGACGTTGACCGATGCTGCTTCTGCGGAAGGAACGGTTACAGATGTGGCATTGAGCGATGCTGCGGACGGGAATACAGTAGCAGAATCAACGGAAGAACCATTGACTGATGCTGCGGACGGGGATACAGTAGCAGAATCAACCGAAGAGCCACTGACGGATGTCACAGACAGCGGCATGGATGATATTGCAAATGGAGAATACGTCACGCTTGACATGTTTGATGGCACGCGCATGGATGTAAATCACTGGGGAAATGTGTTATTAGACGGAGTCCGGGAGATATCCATGGATGAGGTCGACCGGGTGGACTCATCTGAAAAAAACAAAGAAGATGCCAGCGTTTCGTATACAACACACGAGGATTATTATCTTGACAGCAACTATACACTCTGGGTAAACATGGGGAACACATCACCGAAAACCACTTATCAGATGGTTGTGATCCTGCCGCAGAATATTGGGACAGACTGGAACAGTACGGACTTGTACGTACAGGCAAATACCCTGCTGAATTTTGTATACAGCATGCGTTACACGGCGCTAGTCACAATGTTTGTAAGTTTTATCATCGGAGCAGCAGCCTTTGTATTTCTGATGTGTGCGGCGGGGCACCGGAATGGAACGGATGAGATCGTTACGACTGTCTGGGATCATCTGTGGCTGGATGTTTTTGCAGTGGGGGCTGTGCTGGCAGAGGTATTTGTTTTTTATGTGGCAGCGATATTCCTGATAAATGTCGATGTTGCGTATCTGCCGTTTATCTTATTTGTTACTGCAGTTGCAACCCTTTGCATGGGATGGCTGTTGTTACTGTTTTTATTAAGTTTTTCCGTGCGGGTAAAATTGGGAAAATGGTGGAGACATACCCTGTGTTACCAGCTTTTCCGTAAAATCGGACAGTTCGCCCGGATGATCTGGGAAAATATCGGGTTTCTCTGGAAAGTGATCCTGGTCATGCTGGTACTTGCATTTTTTGAGGGCATAGGGGTATTGATGTTTTTTAATTCAGACATAGCCCTTTTACTCTGGCTGTTAGAAAAACTGGTTTTATATCCGCTGGTCCTGTGGTACTGTGTGCAGTTAAACCAGTTAAAGAACGGAACGGAAAAAATTGCAGGCGGTGAGCCGGGCTATCAGATCAGTACAAAGCGTATGACCGGTATATTTAAGGAACAGGGAGAACAGATCAACCATATCAGCGACGGCATGACACATGCGATCGAAGAGCGGATGAAGAGTGAACGTTTCAAGACAGAACTGATCACGAACGTGTCCCATGACATTAAGACTCCACTGACATCGATCATCAACTATGTGGATCTGCTGGAAAAAGAAGAACTGCACAACGAGACAGCGCAGGAGTATTTAGAGGTGTTAGAGCGCCAGTCAAGCCGATTGAAAAAGCTGATCGAAGACCTGATCGAGCTTCCAAGGCGTCCACCGGAACCTTCCGGTACATTTAGAGCGGTTAGAAGCCGGGATATTTATGACACAGACGGTCGGGGAATTTGAGGAAAAGACAAAAGAGGCAGGACTTGATCTTGTGATCGAAAAGCCGGAGACACCGGTCTATATCATGGCGGACAGCAGACATTTCTGGCGTGTGATCGATAACCTGATGAATAATATCTGCAAATATGCCAGAGTGGGACGCGTGTCTACATCAATCTTGAAGTAAAAGAGGCACAGGTGTCTATCACCTTCCGCAATACGTCAAAATACCCGCTCAATATCAGCAGTGATGAACTGATGGAACGTTTTGTGCGGGGCGATGCATCCAGAAATACGGAAGGAAGCGGACTCGGACTTTCTATCGCAAACAGCCTGATGGATCTTATGGGTGGTACATTCCGTCTGTATGTGGACGGAGATCTGTTTAAGGTCGTGCTCGGGTTTGCCGAGACAGCAGAGAAAGAAACAAAAGAAAAAATCGAAGAACTGTAATTGTTGGAAGTTGCACTACAGGTGTGAACAATAACCCAAAAGCATGGTTGTCCAGAGGGATGCCATGCTTTTTCATTCATAGGAAATTACGTCCTATGAATGAAAAAGCTCCGGGCGGGATGCGCACTTCGCATTCCAAATCGGCAAAATCTGCTGCCACCACTGTATCATGCGCATTTTCAGTTCAGAAAATGCCTGCCTGTGAACAGTAACCGCAAGCGACTCCTTGTCCCTGTGCGGCGAAAAGCAGATTGTGAAAAGGAAAATTGGAGGGTATAATATGTAGGGAAAAGGGAGAGCAGCTTATGAAACAGATAAAACAAAAGTGGTTGTAAAATAATCAGTTGAATCAAGTGGCAATAGTATAAAAAATAAAATTTTTTACATATAGAAATGGAGCTTTTATGGATAACAATAAAATCGATGAGGGATTACAGGGAAATGAAAAAAATAGAAACCGCAATCGCGGCACTGCAGCAGGAGGCAAGCGAAGAGATGTTAGCGCATACCCTGACAGTGATACGCAGACGCATGAAAGAGGGCGGTCAGTTTATCATAGCGGTGGAACCGCCGACGGGTGGCGGCCAGATGCAGATACAGGCAGTGCAGACGCCGGACGGCAATAGCTGGTGGGCGGCATTTACCAGTTTTGAGGAAGAATTAAAGGGAAGCGGGAGTGTAATGTCTACATTTTTAACGGGGATAGAGCAGGCATTCCGCGCGGTACTTGCCGCAGAAGAGACAAAGGGAATTATCGTGAACCCGTGGAACCGGACGATCATGCTGGATAAAAACCTGATACGGATCATACTTGGGGAACCGGCATAAAGTATATATATTGATTTTCAAACGAAAAGGATAGACAGCTGACAACTGTCTATCCTATGAAATGCTTATTGTCTATGCGGTTTAAAGATTAACCGAAGTATCTGTTCAACAGTCCTTCAAATGCTTTTCCGTGTCTAGCCTCATCGCGTGCCATCTCATGAACGGTATCATGGATTGCATCAAGGTTTGCAGCTTTTGCACGTTTTGCAAGATCAGTTTTTCCTGCTGTTGCACCGTTCTCAGCGTCAACTCTCATCTGAAGGTTCTTTTTGGTGCTGTCTGTTACAACTTCACCGAGCAGTTCTGCGAATTTTGCAGCGTGTTCTGCCTCTTCCCATGCAGCTTTCTCATAGTAGGAACCAACTTCCGGGTAACCTTCACGGTAAGCAACACGAGCCATTGCAAGATACATACCAACCTCAGAGCACTCACCCTCGAAGTTTGCTCTTAAATCGGATACGATATCCTCACTTACTCCTTTTGCAACACCAACTACGTGCTCAGCAGCCCATACTTTCTCACCTTCCTGCAATTTGAACTTTTCAGCCGGAGCTTTACATACCGGGCAGATCTCCGGAGCTGCATCGCCTTCATAAACATAACCACATACTGTACATACATACTTTGCCATAATTTTAATCTCCTTTTCTTTGAAAAATGTTATTTGTCTGCTGTAATAGATTTCCCCGCTTATTTGAAATCTATTACTGTGTGCTTTAAATTGATATCAGTAACTATTACTGATTTTAAATGAAAAACTTCTTTTTGTCAACATTATTTTATATTATTTTAGAAGTTTTTTGGGGAAAAATGATCAGGAAGTCTGTCTTTTGGCTTTACAGGAAGAGCATTTTCCGTAAAAATAAGTCACATGTCCTTCAATCTCACCGTCAAAGTCCTGTGCGGCAAGAACATTGATATGATCCAGTCCCGTTACATTTAAATCCAGAACGCTCCCGCATTCCTTGCAGATAAAATGGTAATGCGGCTTTGGATTACCGTCAAAACGATCAGGTCCAATTCCGGTGGACAGTTTCTGGATCTCACCGATATCTGCCAGTAATGACAGATTGCGGTATACCGTACCGAGACTGATATTCGGAAATTCTTCCTTGATATTCATATAGACGGTCTCTGCGGTAGGGTGGTCATAACGCGAGATGAGAAACTTCTTGATGGATTCCCGCTGCTTACTTCGTTTCAGCATATTACCATCCTTTCTTGATAATAGTAATTGTTACTAAAATTATTATATAATCACAGAGAAAAAATGTCAAGATGAAGATGGTTTGGTTTTTCATTTTAATCTTTGATAAACTAATGTTTTGTGGTATATATGGAATATAGCTTTGACAATAAATGGCAGTGTAAGGGAGAAGCAGTTTGAAAGTAAAGACAATTCTGGGCAGGATATATTATATCATAGTGGCAGTGTGTGTCTTTCTGCATGTTGTTATTTTATCATTGAGTTTTTTTGACAACAAACATCAGGAAAAATATTGCCGCAGCATTATTCCGGACAGGGAATACCAGACAGATGAGGATAACCGCAGGTTTGTATTTTCTGCACAGAAGATAAAGGATGGAGGGGACTGTCTGCGTTTTTATACGGCGCATATGGAAGTCAGTGTGTACGCTGATGACACGCTGATCTATCATGTCGGACAGCAGCAGGCAATGCCAAAGGTGTCACCCGGAGTTATGTGGAATTATGTCGGGATACCATCCGGGGCAGAACAGATCCAGGTTATGATCCGTGCGGTCTATCCGGAGGTCAGACAAAAGCAAATTGATTTTTCAATCGGCGGGTATACCCAGATGTATAGCGGAATGTTGTACAGATCCATGCCGGTAACATTTATCTGTCTGCTAGAGATATTATTGGGTTTCTTCATGGTACTGTGGTGGCTGATCGCACGGACCAGAATGAAAATGAAGCAGACTCTGCTGCATTTTGGCACTTTTTCCTTTCTGACCGGAACTTGGGCACTGAACGAGACAGATGCCGCACTTCTGATCCTGTTTCCGGTCAGAGTTGAGATCGTATTCGTATCAGCGGTAGCCCTGATACTCATGGTGCCTTCCTTTGTGTGGTTTACCAAGGGATTCTTTGATATTGAGGACAAGTGGGGATCAGATATTATCTGCACGCTGGCATATCTGAATCTGGCGGTACAGCTTATATTGCAGCTTGCCGGGATCCGAGGCTTCCGGCAGATGTACACGGTCACACATGTCCTGTTGGGGATAACGCTGCTTTATACGATAGTCATGCTGATTTCTGAGTATAGAAAAACGAAGGTACACCGTCATCTGTGGGTTGTTGTGGTTGGTGGGTTTATTCTTCTGGGAACGCTTGTGGCAGATCTGCTGCACTTTTATTACGGATCATTTCAGACAAGTATATATGACATATATGGTGTTTTTATCTATATCATTATTTTTGCGGTCGAAGTATGCAGACAAGTGGCAGAGCAGGTGGATGCAGGGCAGAAGCTGCAGCTCTATGAAGAACTTGCAACCAAAGATATGCTGACGAAACTCTATAACCGGAATGCATATGATGAATGGATCAAGGTAAACAGGCAGCCGAAGAAGGCGAAGATTGTTGTTTTTGACCTTAACAATTTAAAACAGTGCAATGATACGATGGGGCACGCAGCCGGAGACGCATATATCCAAAATGCTGCGGGGATCATATTGCATGTGTTTGGAAATTGTGGAAATTGTTACCGGATCGGTGGAGATGAATTCTGCGTTGTGATCTATGGGAATGATCCTTCAGATATGGAAGAGTTATTCCGGCAGATGAAGCAGGAACAGGATGAGTTTAATTCGAAAAACGCAATACCACAGATACAGATTGCCTATGGCTATGCGGAGTTTGACCCGGAAACAGACCGGGATATCGAGGATACCAGATCCCGTGCAGATGACAAAATGTATCAAAAGAAGAGAGAAATAAAAGCGGATACCAATGAAAATAAAAGGACAGAGTAAGTAGTTATATTTAGACCGTCAGGCAATGGATGTTATCGTTTATGTTCTAATTTATAAAAAAACGGAATACAAATAGAAGAAAACAAAAACAGAGATGAGAGATTGCCTATGGCAGGAATGAAACGGTTTATTGCATATATATATGGGTATGAAAATGCAAAAAAGGCAGGCAATACAGGATTTGCCAGGATCGAGCTGCGGGGAGAAGAGTGCAGGCTTGAAATCCATCTGCGTAGTGTCTATGCTGCGCAGACGCACTGCAGGGTTTATCTGTTTCGCAAACAGGGTAATCGGATGGAGGGAAGTCTGATCGGAGAAATGGACGTCCGCAATGGTGCTGGAGATTTTGCCACAGCAATGAAAATAATGCATATACCGACATCATCACTCAGTTTTTTTGAGATGGACGGGATTTTTTTGTGCAGCGAAGATGGACGTATTTTCATGAGCCGCTGGACGGAGGGGGAGCCGCTTACCGTGGATATGGAGCACTTTGGGGAGTGGAGAGAAAGCCAGCCAGAGGAACCGCCGGTGGAAGAAGAGTTGTATACAAAAGAAGATATGCATGCAAGAGAAGATATGCATGCAAGAGAAGATATGCATGCAAGAGAAGATATGCATGCAAGAGAAGATATGCATGCAAGAGAAACTTTGCATGAAACAGAAAAAATTATATCAGAAACAGAAAACAAGCCGGCAGCAGGGAAAATGTCCGTGCAGGACAGCATGAAAAAGCAGCAGGAAAACAGAACCCAGATCACCCGGTCCGCACAGAAATATGACAGTGAGCTCGCTGCGACAGAACTCCCCGCGCGCAATTTCTTTCCACAGTACCAGTGGACGGACATCTGGGAGCAGTTTTTAAAAAATCATCCGGCAAGCATGCCATTTTCGGAAAAAAATATTACCTGTATTAAAATTGAATTAAAGGATCTACGGGAGCTGCCGAGAAAATACTGGTATCTCGGAAATAACAGTTTTCTGTTACATGGATTTTTTAATTACCGGTATCTGGTGATTGGAAAAATAGAAGAAGATACACAAAACAGATGGTTTTTAGGGGTGCCTGGCATTTATCAGAATCAGGAGCGTGTCATGGCGATCATCTTTGGATTCCCGGAATTTATGCCGGAGCAGGTTGAAAACCGGTTTGGCTGCTGGTATCGTTTTTTTGAAGAATAACTGTCTGACAAAATGGAGACGTTTTTGACAGGGGCTGTGCATAAAAAATGCAGCTGTTAATTGTCGGTGGAAGGGTTGAGATACGCGTAGCGCAGATGATCTGCCCATCGGTTCTGGATAAAAAAACAGCCGCGTTCTACACCTTCATACTGAAAACCGAGCGATTCCAAAAGGTAGATGGAGGGCTTGTTTTCCGGCATAACACGTGCGAATACACGATGAAGATGAAGGTCGTAAAAGGCAAGTGACATGACTTTTTTTAATCGCTTCTGAGGCATAGCCCATGCGCCGGAATGCTGCGTCAAATTTATAGCCGATCTCTGTGCAGGAATATGCTGCAAAGCGGATGTCGTGCAGGCATACGGTTCCGATGATCATTTGCGGATCATCCTTCCGGAAAACATAGAAACGGATACACTGTTGTTTTAATGCGAGATCCCATTCACACTTTAAAACTGCCTGCTGGTAGGATGCGGTATAAAAGTTGGCAGGTCTTGTCGGTTCGTAGGCTTCAAAACTTTCACGATTGCGGTTCTGAAAATTTAAAACCGCATTTGCATAATTCGGTGTTAAGACTTTTAAGATCAGCCGGTCTGTCTGAGATTCATATTTTAAAGAAGCGTTTTTCCACTGCATCAGGCAAGATGCCTCCTTCTCGACAAAAATGAAAAAATGCGGTACAATACTGCATACTATATAGTATAACATTTCGGGGAAACTGTCCATGAATCAGGATGAAAAATACATGAAAGCGGCGATACGGCAGGCAAAAAAAGCGTATGCATTGGATGAGGTGCCGATCGGCTGTGTGATCGTGCAGAACGATAAGATCATTGCGCGTGGATATAATAGAAGAAATACAGAAGGCAACACATTAGCGCATGCGGAACTGACCGCAATCCGCAAAGCGAGTAAGAAAACCGGTGACTGGCGGTTAGAGGACTGCACGATGTATGTGACGTTAGAGCCATGTCAGATGTGTGCAGGTGCGATCGTTCAGAGCCGGATGAAAAAAGTGGTGATCGGAAGCATGAATCCCAAAGCCGGATGCGCTGGCTCGGTATTAAATCTGCTCCAGATGCAGCAGTTTAACCACCAGGTCGAGATAGAAAAGGGTGTGCTTGGGGAAGAGTGTTCGGCAATGCTTTCCACATTTTTTAAAGAACTTCGCCAGAAAAAGAAGTCTTAAGCGCGTATCTGGCTTGACAATACAGGGCGAAATAGGCTATACTTAAATCTCCGAGCAGCGGGGTGGCAGCGGTACCCTGAACCAGCAATCCGCTATAGCTGGGGTGATGCCGAACGGAGGGTTGTCAGATTGTGGAGCTGCCCTTCATAAGTGGCGTTGAAGTTTGGGTCTTACGCAACAGGAATCTGTGAACCGGGTCAGGTCAGGAATGAAGCAGCCCTAAGCAGAAGCTCTTGTGTGCCGTAAGGGTGCCTGGGCCGAGTTAACTGTGGAGGTAACGTCTGTGGTCTGGATTCGATGGGAGGCGCTCGGTTTTGTATATCTAAAATTGACCATATATCAGGATGAAAGGAATTACAGTGGACAAACTCAGAAAAAGACTGTATCAGGTAAGTGAAGGTTTAGAACTCATCATAGCGTTAGTTGCTGTGGTTGGTGTGGTCATAGCGGCGGTAAATCTTTTCCCGGAACTTCTGGTATACTGGCAGAACCGGACGAATGGGGAGGCATTTCTTATTTTTCTCGATGCTGTGTTTGACGTCGTGATTGGGGTAGAGTTTATCAAGATGCTCTGCAAACCAAGTTCACAGAATATCATGGAGGTTTTGATCTTTCTGATTGCCCGTCATATGATCGTACAGAAAACGTCAGCATTAGAAGACCTGTTATCCGTAGTCAGCATCGGAATTTTATTCTTTTTCCGCAGATTCATGCTCGCAACCAAACCGGATAAGGAACAGCATGTGCCGGAACTGTTAGGTGCAATCAGACATTCAGGGAATAAGCAGGAGAAAGAAACAAAAGATAACGAACAGTAGATTTGTCACAGACAACAGAAAATTATATGGAAAAGGTACCGTATATCAGACGCATGATCCGGGGATCAGGTCTCTGGTATACGGTACCTTTTGTATAAAGAAAAATACAATTTACGTTAATTTTTTCACAAAGATACTGACAGTATATCAAAGTTGAGAGAATATGTCAAATAAAACTGCATTTATTTGAATACAAATATTGAATTTCGAAAAAACTGCTATATAATGAAAACATGATATGCGCTGGTAGAGAGCGCCAATTACAATTTATAAAAAGTGAGGAATTAATCATGTTTGGATTTGGACAACTGATCGACATCTTAAAAAAAGATCCTAAGAAAATCGTGTTTACAGAGGGCGATGATCCTCGTATTTTAGAGGCAGCTTCCCGCCTGTTAGCAGGAACATTCCTTCATCCGATCTTAATCGGTAATCCGGATAAAATTGCTGCTGAAGCGGAAGAGTGCGGTTTTAATATCCGTGGAGCAGAGATCATTGATCCGACTAATTATGACAGAATGGATGAGATGGTAGATTTATTCTGTGAACTTCGTAAGAGCAAAGGTGTGACACCGGAGCAGGCAAGAGGTATTCTTTCCCAGGCAAACTACTTCGGAACCATGCTTGTAAAAATGGGCGTTGCTGATGCACTTCTCGGTGGAGCAACCTATTCAACAGCAGATACCGTACGTCCGGCATTACAGCTGATCAAGACAAAACCGGGCAACACAATCGTATCTTCCTGCTTTATCATGGTACGTCCTGCAGCTACCGGTGAGAACGAAGTTCTTGCAATGGGTGACTGTGCAATCAACATCCATCCGACAGAGGATGAGTTAGTTGAGATCGCAGGTGAGACAGCACAGTGTGCAAAGATTTTCGGTGTTGATCCGAAGGTTGCATTCTTAAGCTACTCTACACTTGGTTCCGGTAAAGGTGAGGATGTAGATAAGATGCGTAATGCTGCAGCCAAAGCCAAAGCAAAATATCCGGATCTTCCAATCGAGGGAGAACTTCAGTTCGATGCAGCAGTTTCTCCTCGTGTAGCACGTACCAAATGCCCGGGCAATCCGGTTGCAGGTCATGCAAACACATTTATCTTCCCGGAGATCAGTGCCGGAAACATCGGTTACAAGATCGCACAGCGTCTTGGTAATTTCGAGGCTTATGGTCCGATCTTACTTGGATTAAATGCTCCGATCAACGATCTGTCCCGTGGATGTAATGCAGCAGAAGTTTATTCTATGGCTATCATCACTGCAGCACTTGCATAAGACGGATGATTGGAACTGTTGGTACGGTAGAATTTTCCGTGCATGACAGTACGTTTTAAATACAAAACAAATATGACAGAATAAAAACGTGGCATGGCGTAAAGCTATGCCACGTTTTGTGTGGACACACATGTGAAAATTGAATTTTCTACATGTAGGAATGTGCTTATGTTCAAATTTGTTATACAGAAAGACTGTGCAGGAATGTACTTATGCTCAAATTTGTGATACAAAAAGACTGTGCAGAAATGAGGATTAATATGGAACAACCGATTTTTACAAGAGAGGATTTGAAAAAACTGATCATACCGCTGATCATAGAGCAGATGCTGGCTTTAAGCATCGGTCTGTTTGATACCCTGATGGTGTCTTCCTGTGGAGAGGCTTCCGTTTCCGGTGTATCACTCGTAGACAGCATCAGTGTGTTATTGATTCAGATACTGTCGGCACTTGCGACAGGTGGGGCCGTTGTGTGCAGCCAGTATCTCGGTAAAAAGATGCCGGAGAAAGCAAAACTTTCTGCGGGACAGCTGATGTTTATCATGCTCACATCATCCGGAACAGTAATGATTCTGGTATTATTTTTACATCGTTTTTTATTGCGTACAATTTTCGGACAGATTGAAGCAGATGTGATGGATGCGGCTCAGATTTATTTTTTGATCTCGGCGATATCTTATCCGTTTCTCGGTGTGTATAACGCCGGGGCGGCACTTTTCCGAAGTATTGGAAACAGTAAGATCAGTATGTACACCAGCCTTGTCATGAATGTGATTAACATTGGCGGCAATGCGATCCTGATTTATGGTGCTGGAATCGGTGTAATGGGGGCAGCGCTTGCGACACTGATCGCAAGAATGGTGTCTGCACTTGTCATGGTCGTGTTATTATCGAAAAAAGATAATCCGCTCTGCATCACGACACCAGGATGCATGCATCCACAGAAAGATGTGATCGGAAAAATCTTAAAAATCGGTATTCCAAGCGGTATTGAAAATGGAATGTTTCAGATCGGTAAACTTCTGGTGTCAAGCCTGACGGCAACGTTTGGAACGGCTGCGATTGCCGCAAATGCCGTGGCAAACAGTATTGCCGGGTTTGCCAATATTCCGGGGATTGCGATCGGGCTTGCGATGGTGACAGTGATCGGACGCTGCATTGGTGCCGGGGAAAAAGAGCAGGCGAAATGGTACAGCAGAAAACTGTTAGGGCTTGCATATGGAGGTATGTGTTTGACCGACATAACGTTATTGATTCTGGTCCGTCCGATGGTTGGGTGTTTTTCACTGTCCGGTGAGGCGTTTGCAATTACGGTACAGCTTTTACAGACATTTTCCATCTGTGCTATGCTTATCTGGCCGCTCAGTTTTGCTCTTCCGAACGTTTTGCGTGCAGCGGGGGATGCGAAATATACCATGGAAGTCAGCGTGTTTTCCATGTGGGTATTCCGTGTTGCAAGCAGCTATTTCTTTGCAGGAACGTTGAAAATGGGCGTGCTTGGCGTGTGGATCGGAATGTATGTGGACTGGGTGTTCCGCTCACTCTTATTTGTAATACGGTATAAGCGGGGAAAGTGGCTGAATAAGCGGGTGGTATAGGAAAACGCTGGAATAGCAAAAATATGAAATGACAGATGAATGTAAAATGTTAGACAATATACAAACAATACACAAACTATCAGAAAAAATGTGGATAACTCTGTGGATAATGTGGATAAGAGTGCATAATAGTGGAAAACCATATAGTTGTTGCACAATTATAAATTATATGTAAAATAAAAAGAAAAATATACATAAACATAAAAAAGAGGCATATTGCAGCCAGCCCAGCTGGTTTCTGCAATATGCCTCTTTAGCATGTGATCTACTTCTCCGGGTGGATATCGATCATACGCTCGATCAGTTCTACGGATTCTTCGATACCGTAGCATGCACTGTTGATACAAAGATCATAGTTTACGGCATCTCCCCATTTACGTCCGGTGTAAAAATGATAGTACTGTTCATGTCCTTTATCAATTTTCTTTAAACGGCGGACGGCTTCCTTGAGTGGAAGATTGTTTACCTCCATCATACGGTGCACACGCTGTTCAAACGGCGCGGTGATGAAGATACTGATGTGCGGGATACGGTTGTTTGTCAGAATCACATCCGCACAGCGGCCCATTACGATAAAGTCTTCTTTTTTTGCCATTTCCACGATCAGATCGCTCTGGTTGAAAAATACGGCATCTTTCTTCGGCAGGCCGTGATAACGGCTGAAATCTTTTAAGAAACGTTTTGCACTGGTATCATGTTTTGCAACCTGATCAAGTTTTGATGTAAAGCTGTCACGGTCTGTGACGGAATCTTTTTCTGCCTCTAAACGCTCTAATACACGGTTGAAAATTTCAACATCGTAGTAGTTGATCTTTAATGCATCCGCAAGCGCGAAACCAATATCCGTACCGGCGCTTCCGTGTGTTCTTCCGATGCAGATGATCAGATGATCGTCTTTGGAAAACTTCTGGTGCAGGTTGGATGTATTTAAGGAAGCAAGATTCTGGTCAAGGATATCAACCGAACCAAAACTTTCCGGCAGTTCTGCGATCTGATGTAAAATCTCATTGTACTCGTGCATCATACGCTGCGATCCTCTTTGTTACGGATCGTACGCGCCATATTACCGATTAAAGCGATCTCACTGCGGAGCAGATGTCCCTGTGGATGTGTAGAGATCAGGGTTGTCAGGTTACGAATACTTGTTTCTTTGTCGCCGGTAAAAGTGCGTCCAAGGGAAGAACCTACCAGACGGTAAACTTCACTGTCGAGATCATAAATGCGGGTAGCAAGTGCCCGTGATGTTTCGATATTATTTTCCATTGTGAAATCCCCCCTTTATAAAAAGAATACCAGAGTGTCAATGATAAACACCGGAACTAAAGATACGATTGACCATAATAAGTATCCGAAGAAAGATGGCATGCGCACACCGTTTTCGTCAGAGATGGATTTTACCATAAAGTTTGGTGCATTTCCGATATAAGTGTTTGCACCCATGAATACGGCACCACAGGAAATCGCGGTAAGCATTTTGACCGGAATCGTTCCGACCGTGGTTGCAATACCCTGTGTGAAACCAAGTGTACCTGCAGTTGTCAGGAATACCAGATAGGTCGGTGTGTTATCAAGGAAACTGGAAAGTGCACCGGTTGCCCAGAACATCTCAAGCGGTTTGGAAAGACCAAGCTCCGGTCCCATGGATTTAAGAAGCATCAGTGCCGGCTGCATGGTAATAAAGATACCGATGAAAAGAACGGCAACTTCTTTGATCGCACCCCAGGTAAAGTGGTTACTGGTACGGATCTGAGAGTCTGTTGTTTTAAAAGATAATAAAGCGGCAAGCAGGATGATGGCAACCTCAATAATAGAAGGAAAACCAAGTGTCACCTCACGGAATACACGGATACCGCGAACGTTTCCGGCTGCATCCTGAAATGCTGCAAGGTTCGGAAGAGTTCCACTTAAAATAACAGCAGCAACGATCATAATAAGGAAAATAATGTTGTGCAGACCATCGATCTTTAATGTGGTACCGGCTTTGCTGATATCCGGTTTTCTGCCGTTTGCAATATCTTTGCGGTAATTGTGACGGTCTAAGAGATAGAATACAGTCAGTAAAATTACCATATTAAAGATTAAGATCGGGAACAGATGCATGCTCCAGAAGAACGGAACACCACGCATAAATCCCATTAAAAGTGGCGGATCACCGATCGGGGTTAAGCATCCTCCCATATTCGAGATCAGGAAGATAAAAAATACCATAATGTGACTCTTGTGCTGACGCCAGGAGTTCATCTTGATCATTGGACGTACCATTAACATACTGGCACCGGTTGTACCGATACAGCTGGAAAGTAAGGTACCGATCGCAAGGAAGATTACGTTGACGCGCGGGGAACCTGCGAGATCGCCTTCTAAAGTGATGTTACCGGCAACACAGAACAGACCAAATAACAGGACGATAAAAGTCAGGTAATCGTTTAAAATACACTCAAGTACTGTTTCGACCGCATCTCCGCACTATAGGTCACTGCAAACGGAATGATAAATAACAGGGACCATACGGCTACGGCAAGCGGCTGGTTTTTCTCCCACCATTCCGGTTTTACAAGCGGAAGTACTGCGATACAGAGTAACAGACCGGCAAATGGGATACAAAGCCATATCGGAACTGTTGCAGTACTGCTTTCGCCGGATTCTGCTGCGAGAATCGTCAGCGGTGTGAGAAGCAGCATAGTTGCAATGCTTCCACAAAGAGCAAATAACTTTTTCATAAAATCAGCCTCCAAATTCTATGATATATAAATCCATATCATTATTTGTTGATTGCAAAAAAATGTCAATAAATAGTTTTTTTGCAAGGTTAAATCTTAACACAATCTGAACCTTTTTTCTACCAGAAAATAAAAAAAACATAAAAATAATAAAAAAAATACAAAATGCATTCTTACCTTTAAAAAAGCATATACATATGGTATAGTGGATTCTGACAAGTTTATATCATCTACGATAAAGATGTTCCTTGTCTACGGGGTATGGCGTAGTTTGGTAGCGCGCACGGCTGGGGGCCGTGAGGTCGCAGGTTCAAATCCTGTTACCCCGATTGGTGCTGCGGCAGAGTTTTTCAAATGGGAGAACCTGTTGCAGTACTTTTTTGATTTTCATCTGAAATATTGCAAAATATCCGTGAAAAGGGTAATATTTTAAATAGAGCGAAAGACACACAACAGGCGCAGACAATTGTCGGCGGCCGGAATATGTGAAAACTGGGCAAAGTAAATATGGGTATGCAGGAGGAAACGCGGATGAAGAGAATCGGTATGTTAACAAGCGGCGGTGATTGCCAGGCATTAAACGCAGCAATGCGCGGCGTAGTAAAAGGCTTAAGTGAAAATGTGGATGAGCTGGAGATTTACGGCTTTTTAAATGGTTATAAAGGGCTGATTTATGGAGATTACAGATTACTGACATCTGCAGATTTTTCCGGAATACTTACCAAAGGCGGAACGATCCTTGGATCTTCCAGACAGCCGTTTAAGCAGATGCGTGTGCCGGATGCGAACGGATTAGACAAAGTGGAGGCGATGAAATCTACCTATTATAAGTTAAGACTGGACTGTCTGGTCATCTTAGGCGGAAATGGAACGGAGAAGACGGCAAATCTGCTTTGCGAGGAAGGATTAAATGTAATTCATCTTCCGAAAACGATCGATAACGATATCTATGGAACGGATGTTACATTCGGATTTCAGAGTGCGATCAATATCGCAACGGATGCGATCGACTGTATCCATACAACGGCAGCTTCCCATAACCGCGTATTTATCGTGGAAGTTATGGGACATAAAGTTGGCTGGCTGACACTTTATGCAGGAGTTGCAGGTGGTGCAGATATCATTTTACTGCCGGAGATTCCTTATGACATTGAAAAAGTGATCGCAGCTATTAATAAGCGTACCAAAGCCGGAAAAGGATTTACAATTCTTGCGGTTGCGGAGGGAGCTATCTCAAAAGAGGATGCGGCATTATCCAAAAAAGAGTACAAAGAAAAGGTTGCAAAACGCAAATATCCGTCTGTTTCCTATGAGATCGCGGATCGTATTTTTGAGGAGACCGGAGTGGAAGTCCGTGTGACGGTTCCGGGACATACACAGAGAGGCGGAAGTCCGTGTCCATACGACCGTGTACTCTGTACCAGACTTGGTTCTGCCGCAGCACAGGCTGTCATGGACGAGGATTATGGCAACATGATCGCCATGATCAATGGAAAGACAAAACGCGTTCCATTAGGTGAAGTGGCAGGCAGATTAAAAACAGTAGACCCGGATTGCCAGATGATCAAAGAGGCAAAACGGATTGGAATCAGTTTCGGGGATTAAGATGTCATACACAGCATTATATCGTAAGTTCCGTCCACAGGAGTTTGAGGACGTCAAAGGACAGGAACACATTGTTACAACATTAAAAAACCAGATCAAAGCAGACAGGATCGGGCATGCGTATCTGTTTTGTGGAACCAGGGGAACCGGTAAGACGACCATCGCAAAGATATTTGCAAAGGCGGTCAACTGTGAGCATCCTGTAGACGGCAGCCCGTGTGGAGAGTGCCCGGCCTGCAGGGCGATTGCAGCGGGCAACTCCATGAATGTGATCGAGATCGATGCCGCATCGAATAACGGTGTGGATAACATCCGCCAGATCCGTGAGGAGGTGGAATACCGTCCGACGGAAGGCAAATACAAAGTCTACATTATCGATGAGGTTCATATGCTTTCCATAGGTGCATTTAATGCACTGCTAAAGACACTCGAGGAGCCGCCATCATATGTTATTTTTATTCTGGCAACAACGGAGGCACACAAGATACCGATCACAATCTTATCCCGCTGTCAGAGATACGATTTCAGGCGTATTTCCATTGAGACGATTTCTGCAAGCTGATGGAACTGATGGAAAAGGAGCAGGTCACAGTGGAGGAACGTGCGATCCGCTATATCGCAAAGGCGGCGGACGGTTCCATGCGGGATGCACTCAGTCTGTTAGACCAGTGTATTGCGTTTTATCTTGGGCAGGATCTTACTTACGACAAAGTACTTGAAACACTCGGTGCGGTTGATACTGAGATTTTCAGCAGACTACTCCGTCAGATTTTAGAGAAAAATGTGACCGGTGCAATCGGTGTGATCGATGAGATGGTCATTGAGGGCAGGGAATTAGGACAGTTTGTCAATGATTTTACCTGGTATCTGAGGAATCTCATGCTTGTACAGAGCTCGGATGACATGGAGGATGTGCTTGACATTTCAACGGAGAATCTTGCCCTGTTAAAAGAAGAGGCGCAGATGGTAGACACAGACATTCTTATGCGCTATATCCGTATTTTTTCAGAACTGAGTAATCAGATCCGTTATGCCGTACAGAAGCGTATACTGATCGAGATTGCGGTGATCAAATTATGTAAACCGGAGATGGAAAAAGATTATGGTTCGCTGATCGACCGCGTGGACAGTCTCGAAAAAAAGCTGGAGAAGGGTATTGTGGTAACGCAGGCATCCGGTGACATGGCTGCGGGGACAACAGGTTCTTCTGCCGCATCGGCGGTGTTAAAAAAAAAGGAACTTCCCAAGGCAATCCCTGAAGATATCAAACAGATCATGAGCAGCTGGAGCGGCATTTTATCACAGCTGACAGGGATCACAAGAACCTATCTCAAAAAAGCAGTTCCGACATTAGGAGAGGGCGGTACGCTGATCCTGGCATTTGAGGATGCCAATGCGTACACTTATATAGAAGAGAACCGTTCCAACTGTCAGGATGAATTTCGGGCAGCAGTTGCAGAAAGACTTGGCAAAGAGGTAGAGATTCTGGTAAAATTAAATGACACTGGCACGCCAAGCGGGGAAATATACCCTGATTTGCGCCAGTTGATTAATTTTGAAATAGAAGAAGACGATTTTTAGGAGGATTCACATGGCAAAAAGAGGCGGTTTCCCGGGCGGTATGCCGGGCAACATGAACAACCTTATGAAACAGGCGCAGAAAATGCAGCGTCAGATGGAAGAGGCACAGAAAGAATTAGAAGAAAAAGAGATTACTGCAGCAGCAGGTGGTGGAGCTGTTGAAGTTACTGTTTCCGGTAAGAGAGAGATTACAAAAGTAAAATTATCCGAGGAAGTAGTTGACCCGGATGACATCGAGATGTTAGAGGATCTGATCATGGCAGCAACCAATGAGGCACTTCGTCAGTTAGAAGAATTCTCTTCGGATTCCATGTCAAAAATTACCGGCGGCATGGGTGGTCTTGGCGGACTTCCATTCTAAGGGGAAAGAGCACGCCATATGTTTTATGGGCGAATTTATTTATAAGACCCGGGTGTCAGCCACTTTTTGATACCCGGATTTCCGCAGGAAAAAAGGCATAATGATTCAGGGAAGACAAGGAATGTTTTTCGCCTGAATCATTATGCCTTTTTTGATTCATTGGAAATTACGTTCCATGAACCCAAAAGACCTCAGTTTACAACTTTGCCCGGAACACTTCATCTGCCGGATAGCCGCCGGCACATTTCTGCATGCCGCGCTGAATACTGTCTGCGGAATTTCCCCAGTCTTTATCTTTGTTCCGGTAGTCATTTTTTTCTACAAACCATGCGACTTCTTTTTGCAGGCGTTCCATATTTTCCTGCATCAGTGCAAATGCCTTCGGGTAAAACTCCTTTTTCTGTGCATCGTTTAATTTGTTTTCCGCAGTCTCGATCAGATCTCCGAAATGAGGCAGACAAAAACCTTTGCTCTCTTCAAAAAGCTGGCGAAATTCTTCATTTTTCAGATACAGGTCGAAGAATGTATCCAGATATCTGCCATAGATTTTTCGGAAATGATCGCAGACATAGCAGTCTGTCGTCTTTTTGGAGATCCATGCGCCAAGCGCAGTCTGCGGTTCATGTTCGGAGGTTGCATCGGTGCGCTTCATGCGCTTTAACAGACTTGATTTGCCTGGGGCAAAATCGGACATTTCTTTTGCGAGTTCCTGATTCAATTTCTTCAAATGCGTGCTTAAGATCAATGCATTTCCAAGTCGGTTGCCGTAATCGTACATCATTTTAAAGTGATGGCGGCAGAATCCGGTTGCATCTGTCTTTTCACGGATATCATCCTCCATATAGGCGGAACCTAAAATAAATGAGACCGCATGCTGCTCGGCTTCGCGCTCTAAATTGCAGAAAGGGCATTCGTCTTTGGTGTTGAATGCTTTGATTAAAGGGATGGTTGCAATATTTTCTTTCATATGATCTATGACTCCTTTGGCTGGTTGATCCACTTCTTTATTTATAAGAATTATAACAAAGTCTGATAATTCAAACAATAACTCATAATAAATTTAAAGTTATGCCATAATAAATAAAAACGCAACATTTCATATAAAATGTTGCGTTTTTTATTTGCAATTATTATTTCGGCAGAACAAAAAGAAACTTAACCCCAAAATCTAATTTTTTTTAAATCCGTTCAGAAATTAATGGTATGAAAAATACTGTCCCGCTCGTCCTGAGAAATTCCCAGATAACGCTTTGTGATATAAAACGAGGAATGATTATACAGATCCATCAGAAGAACCGGAGAAATTCCCTGTTTCCATGCATGATAGCCAAACGTCTTGCGGAGCGAATGACAGCTGACATGCGTTACGCATAAGGTTTCGTCCGCTGCTCTGCGTACAATACGATATGCCTGGGAGCGGCAGAGCGGATGCGCAGGTGTGGTGGGTTTTGAAAAAATATAATCCTCCGCGTCAGGTTTTCTTGTTTTCCGGTAACAGTCCAGTGCTTTGATAACGTGTGAATTTAAGGCAATCTCATTGACCTTTCCTGTTTTCTGTTCATGGATCAGAAGATGATCTAAGAAACAGTCTTTCTCAAAATAATACACATCTTTCCATTTTAAATTCAATACATCACTGATGCGCAATGCGGTGTAGAGCCCAAGAATGATCATCGTATAGTTGCGGATATTCGGATGTGCAACCTCGTAATACGCAATGAAATTTTTTAGTTCGTCCTTGTCACGGATCGGCTGTGTTGTACCCATAATGACTCCTTTCTGCGGAAAATACCGCAAGCCTGTAAACGCAACATTTTATATGGAATGTTGCATTCAGGGAGAAACAGATAATCAGGGAGGAAAACAGATTATATGCTCAAGTTAACGTTAAAGCCCGGTGACTATATTGACATCGGTGAAAACATCAGGGTCGTTTTTTCCGGCGGTTCTGCAAATAACATTCATCTTCTGGTGGATGCACCGAGAGAGATGAACATTGCGCGCAGTTCTGCAGAAAGAAAAAGCAACCGTACTCACTACTATAAGGAACAGGGCATTTCGGAACAGGCACAGAAAGAGATCGCTGCAATTCTGATGAGGGAGCGCCGCAGCAGATCAGAAGAAGCAAGGTAATAAGGTCAGGCTAACCTAGGGGTCGGGCCTATTATAAATCTTTTTAAGACGTATGTCTTAAAAAATAAGAAGAATTTCCGCATATCACGGAAAAAAAGGGAAAGGATTCCCGGATGCCGGGCAACGGCAGAACACATTTTTAATCACACGGAGGTAAATATTATGGCAATGGTAGTACAGCACAACATGTCCGCAATGAATGCGAACAGAAATTTAGGTGTTACAACAGGAATGCAGGCAAAATCATCAGAGAAGTTATCTTCCGGTTACAAGATCAACCGTGCAGCAGATGATGCAGCAGGACTTTCTATTTCTGAGAAGATGAGAAGCCAGATCCGCGGTTTAAATAAAGCATCTGACAATGCACAGGATGGTATCTCTTTAATCCAGACCGCTGAGGGCGCATTAAATGAATCCCACTCTATCTTACAGAGAATGAGAGAGTTATCCGTACAGGCAGCCAACGGTACAGAGACAGATGACGACCGCGAGGCAGTACAGAACGAGGTTTCCCAGTTACAGGAAGAGCTGACAAGAATTTCTGAGACAACAGAGTTCAACACGATGAAGCTGCTGGATGGTTCTCAGAGTGGAAGTACATCTTCAACTGGGTCAGGTCCGAAGTTTGGTGTTGTAGATGCAACATTAGACGGTGCACTTGTAACATCTAACGTGAAAGGTATTAAAGTAGCAACAGCAGCTGCCACAACAACAAAGGCAGGTCAGGAGACTGCTATCTGGGCTGCTGATGGAAAGACATTAACTTTAAATCTTTCGAAAAATAAGGTATATACACAGGACGAAATTGATGAATTGATCGCAAATGCAAAACAGGAAGACAGTTCTGCAACGGGTGCACCGGCTGAAGTGAAAGTATCTTTAAAGAATGGTATTTTTAATGCAGATGCAGACACAACTACCGGAACTGCAACAGCCGGTGGTGTGAAGGCAGTATCTGATGATGGAACTGTAACTGGATTTGTTGGTGCAGATACAATTTCATTTACGGCAAATAAGTATGGAGCAGAGTTCAATGATACTGTGTTTAAATTCGCATTCGATAAGGCGGCAGGCAAAGAAGAAGTAGAGACAAATACAGCAATTGAAATCGATGGAACAAATGGGGTAACAGCAGGTGAATATACAATTCATCTTGCAGCAGGCAAAGAATATACGGCAGAAGATTTAGAGGATATTCTTAAAACGGCAGGATTCGACTTTGATGTTAAATTAAGTGGAAATACACCAGATGAGCCAAATACTTTATTTGCAACCAGTGGCGCATCATGGTGAGCGATATTACAATGGGTAATGCCACCGCCGGAGCTGGTCTTGGAAGTACAGATGCTATGTGGGGGCAGGCTGGTTATGACAGTGTATCTTCTGGTGCCGGCATTACCTTGCAGATTGGTGCAAATGAAGGTCAGACCATGAGTTTCTCTATCGATGACATGAGTGCAAGAGCACTTGGCGTAGATGGCAACAAAGTTGATTTAAGCACACAGTCTGGCGCACAGAAAGCAACTGATACCATTGATGCAGCAATCAAGAAAGTATCTGCACAGCGTGGTAAAATGGGCGCGATCCAGAACCGTCTGGAGCACACCATCAGCAACCTTGATACAGCAGCAGAGAATACACAGACTGCAGAGTCCCGTATCCGTGATACAGATATGGCAGAAGAGATGGTTGAGTACTCCAAGAACAACATTCTTGCACAGGCAGGTCAGTCTATGCTTGCACAGGCGAACCAGTCTACACAGGGTGTACTCTCCTTATTACAGTAATTTCAGCAAAACAGTAATTATCATATGCAACATGAAAATGTCCCGGGGCATCATGCTCCAGGGCATTTTTCATAGAAAGAGGAAAAAATGAATCTGTTAAAAACAACGTTTTACGATGAATTTGCCTGTATTGGAGCGGAGTGCCCATTAACCTGCTGCGGGGGATGGATGATAGCAATGGAAGAGAAAACATTAAAAGATTACAGGATGATGGGGGGAGAGATTGGAAGATTTGCCAGAAAAGGTGTAACATATAACTCTGATTTACAGAGTTATATAGTGCGGCTGCGGGATACGGATGGAATGTGCCCGATGCTGAATGAAGACCAGTTGTGCGAAATTGTACTAAATAAAGGAAATAAGAAACTATGCCGTACCTGTGCAACATTTCCACGGGAAACAGTAAGGTCGTATGATACAGATGAGAAATATATCTTTCTGGGTTGTCCGAAAGCAGCACACCTGTTATTTGAGGTATCCGGGAAAATAACTTTTATGTTTGAGCGCGATCCGGATTTAGATATGGAAGACATTCCTATATACAATCATGTGATGAAGATCAATCTTACAGTGAGGGGGGAAATCACAGATTTTATTCAGAAGTCAGAACTTCCATTGTGGTTCCGGGAATTTTATGGGGCTTATACGATAGAAAAAATGAGTTCACAGATAGCTGAACAGGATTTTGAAGCAGTAGGGGAAAAGCTGGAACATTTTTTTAAACCATCGTTTTACCAGGCAATGTATCAGGGGATAAAGAATACAAAAGTTAACAGAGAACAGCAGTTCCAGTCTCTGTGTGGAACGGTAAATGCCTATGAAAAATTTATTCTCGGATCAATGTTCTCCGATAAATCCGGTACCAGTGATAAAATATTGCAATTACTTCATTTAAACCGGACATGTACATTTGATGAATGGAATTATGCCAGAGAAGAGTGGACAGCACAGGAAAATGAACAGCAGTGGGAAAACATGCTTGTGTATAACTGGATGCGTTCTGCTTTTACGCCCCAGAAGAACCGTAAATTATTAAAAAATTATCTTGCGTGTGTATTATGTAATTTAGTGGCGGCGCACCTGTTGATTTTATATTCCATGAAACACGAAGCGGATGCGGAAATAAGAAATGTGATCGTTGCATTTGTTGTCCGCAGATTTTTACATGGAAATGAGGAAATTATGAAGATTATGCAGCTTGGAATGGACGAGGGGGTTTTGTCTCCGACATTTCTGATTTACCTGTGTAATTTATGGGGATAAACAGAAGAAGGAGTGTAACGGGCGAAATACACAGAACGGTGTGTGCTATCGCCCATTTTTGTATACTGTATAGTTTGAATGACACATTTTTGTGCACACTGTATATTTTGACCTCAAAATTTTTGTACAAAATAACGTTTTTGTTTGCCAAGTGTAAAATATGATGTTAAACTGCACTTACATTTTTCGGAAGATGTATGTTGGGGCATTTATTATCATGATTTTAAATTTGTAAATGGGGTTATTTTAGCGTACAATCAGGAGAAGAACATATGAGTGAAAATATGAATGGGATGTCTGCAGGTAACACTGCAGACAAAACGTATGCCAATACGAAGTACAAAGATACTTTTTTCCGGTATCTGTTTAAAGAAAAATCGGGTATGCTGGAGTTGTACAATGCGTTATTTGATGATTGTCTGACAGATGAAAGCGAGATAGAAGACTGTACCATTGAAGATGTATTTACAAGGCAGATGAAAAACGATCTGGCATTTCGTGTCAGAAAAAAGCGTGTAATTGTTTTGACGGAACATCAGTCGACACTGAATGAGAATATGCCGCTGCGTTTTCTGATGTATTTGGGAAGGACATACAATCAGATGATGACAACAAATGCCGTATACAAGGAACGCCGGATAGAACTGGATGCACCGGAGTTTGTGGTATTTTACAATGGAGACCGCAATCAAAAAGAATATTGGGAAATGCACTTGTCGGATGCGTTCCCGGAGGGAGTGAAAGTTAATATTGATCTGAGGGTAAGAGTATATAACATTAACTACGGAAAGAACTCTAAATTATTGCAGCAGACAAAATTACTAAGTGGTTACAGTTATTTTGTTGATAAAATCAAACACTTATGTAAAAATGGAAGTGAATTAAAAGAAGCGATAGACACCGCGGTGCGTGAATGTATCAAGGAAGGAGTTCTTACAGATCAGTTAACTTATTTAGGATCGGAGGTAATGGGTATGTTTGCAACAGAATTTGATATGGATGAAGCTGTAAAGGTCTGGAAGGAAGAGGCGAGAGAAGAAGGGTTAGAAGAAGGACGTGAAGAAGGACGTAAACAAGGCATAAGAGAAGGTAGACTAGAAGGACAATCGGAAGGTCGTCTTGGAATTATTAAAAATTATCTTGAAAACGGTGGAACCGTTGAACAGGCGAGAGAACTTTTGAAAGCTACAGAGGAAGAAATACAAAAAGTCACAAAGGAGATGTAATCTGACAATCTGCATAAGTGGCAAAATAAGGGAAAATGATAGCGGGCGAGATGCACAAAGAAAGGTGTGTCTTGCCCGGTTTTATTTAGGATGGAACATGGAACCACTTTGTGGTAAAATTGATGCCATAAGATCGTTGCTGGACTAACTGACAGGGAGTGAACAGTGACATGCAGACAGGAGGATCAGACAATGTATTATGTACCGGATGGCACAGAGATGTGTGGATATTATGAATGTAAAGAATGTGGAAACCGGTTTTTGGCGTTACAGACAGGACCGCAGCTAGTATGTCCGTATTGTGGGGAAGAGCCGGATATGGAAGTCGGACCGGACGAGGAGATGCCGGTGGCAGCAGAAAGTGCGAAGCTGATTCAGGTGGTAAAAGGAGCAGAAGAGGTTGAGCGGATGGATACGCTGCTTTCACTTGCAGTGACCGGTGGTGATTATGCGTGGATATAGAAAAAAGGAGTCAGTGTGAAAAATAAGATTTTTCACACGCAGGAATGGAGAATAAAATGGGACAGGTTTATTTTGTCCGCCATGGACAGACAATTTGGAATGTGGAAAATAAGATCTGCGGTGCAACGGATATTGCACTCACGGAACTTGGACATAAACAGGCGGTTGAGACAGGGAAAAAGATCTTAGAACAGGGAATTAAAGCCGATGAGATTCTTTATTCCCCATTGATCCGTGCAAAGGACACGGCACTCCATATCGCAGAGATTACCGGGATTCCGGCAAGGGAGGAAGCACGTTTAAAAGAACAGAACTTTGGAAAATATGAGTCTACACCGAGAGACGGAGCAGAGTTCAGGGAAGCAAAAAAACAGTTTGTAAATTGTTATGAAGGCGGGGAGTCGATGCTTCATCTGGCACAGCGCATTTATAACCTGTTAGATGAGGTGGCAGCTTCGGATAAAACTTATATTCTCGTGGCGCACAATGGAATCGCGCGTGTGGTGCAGTCCTATTTTTATGAGATGACCAACGAGGAATACGCCGCATTTGGTGTGGCAAATTGCGCAGTGGTCAGATATGAATTTTAAAAGATGGGACAGCCGTAAAGCGTGTCACCGGAATGGAGGACTTTCATGTTAGGAAAGAGAAAAGGAAAACAGCGGAGAGAGTACGTACCGGATTATGTGCTTTATGATCTTGAAACCACGGGGATATCAAGTCTGTATGATGAAGTGATAGAAATCTCAGCGGTAAAAGTAAGAAACGGAAAGATCGTGGACGAGTTCAGTGAGCTTGTAAATCCGGGCAGACCAATTCCTTATGCGGCAAGCAGCGTGAATAATATATCAGATAAAATGGTGGAAAATGCACGCTCCTTTGAAAAAGTCTTACCGGAATTTCTTGCATTTGCCGGGGATGATGTGTTGGCAGGGCATAATATCGCAGGTTTTGATATGAAGTTTTTGTACAGGGACTGCGAAAAATATTTTGGGCAGACACTGACAAACGACTATATAGATACACTTGCGATCGCAAAACTGTGTTTTCCCGAATGGAAACACAGACGACTCTCTGATCTGGCGGAACACTATGGTATCTCAACAAAAGGAGCACACCGCGCGCTGGCGGACTGCCGTATGAACCAGCAGGTGTTTGAGTTGATGGCGAAAGAATCAGGCGGAACATCTGCAAAACAGACAGAGGAGAAAATCTGTCCGCGATGCGGACTTGCCTTAAAAAAGAGAAACGGAAGATTTGGCGGGTTCTGGGGATGCACCGGTTTCCCGGATTGCAGATATACGGAAAATGTATAAAAAAGAAAGAATTGTGCAGTGTGAAAAATAAAATTATTACACGCAGAAATGGAGATGAAATGGAAGATTACAGCATTGCAAATACGACCAAAGAACAGCGCATTGCGCTGATCAGGCAGTGGATCCCGGATGAGGACGGGCTTGGTGACAGTGGTGATATGGATCTGTGGGATATCTATGCAGATTATATCAACGGAAAAAGAGAAATTGCTGAGATCAATGCAGAGATGTCAGGCACTTATTATACAGAGGAGGACTTAAAGTAATGGAGACATGGTTTTATGAAGTGGTTTCGATCGACGGGGATTATGCGAACCTGCGCAGAACCGACATCGAATCGAATGATCTGAAACTTGTGGCACGCGCCCTGCTTCCGGCGGAGATCCTGGAGGGCAGCAAGTTAAAATATGAATTGATGCAGTATGAACTGATCGGTTAAAAAGGATGTCAACATGATGGACAACGAAAAAATAATCAGAAAAAAGGTATTTGTCTATGGTGCAGTTCAGGGCGTCGGTTTCCGTTACCGGGCGGAACACGCCGCAAACATGCTTGGTGTGACTGGCTGGGTAAGAAATGAGCCGGACGGATCCGTATTGTTGGAGGTGCAGGGGACGGACGAGCAGATCGACAAAGTGCTTGCGATGGTAAACCAAGGCACCTACGTAAATATTGACCGTATCACGGCAAATCAGATACCGATCGAAGAGAGAGAGTATGGATTCCACATAAGATAAACTCAGTCTTTGCGGTATTTGCTACGGAACTCTTTTGGTGACATATGGTGTTTGGCATAAAAGAGTTTGTAAAAATGGGATTTGTTCGTAAATTTCAGCTGTGCAATGATCTCGGATATGGAAAGATCTGTTTTTAAAAGGTAGTACTCTGCCTTTCTAATTGAGAAAGTGGTTCCATATTCGAATAAGGTCATGCCGGTATATTTTTTAGCAATCCGGTTCAGATAGTCACCGCTGTAACTGAGCAGATCAGACAGTTCGTGCCGGCTGAGCCGCCCGTCACTGTTTTCTAAGAGGTGTGTCAGGCTGGTAAAAATCAGAAAGTCATTCCCGTAATCGACCTGTATATTTGCAAGATGGAAAAGGGATGGATCTGAGAGCGTGTCAAGAAAACGGCAGATCAGTCCGTTAATAAAAAAGGAAGAGCCGATCTGTGGTGACAGCGTGATCTTTATGATCTCCTCTGCAATCTGGTAAAGTTTCTGAAAGCCTTCCGGGTTGTGGTAAAGGGAGAAAAAATCGAGATATTCTTTTTTTACGTTATCCGCATCCATGGCATTATTGTATAAAAAGTGAAAGGCATCACAATGATCCATATTTGTCTCAGACACCAGATGAAACAGATTGTCCGACTGAAATAAAGACAACAGGTAATCTTTCGATAAATTCAGAAAGAAAATTCGAAAATCATGTGAGAGAAGCTCCACATGTCTTAAATTACAATTCACAATACATCCGGTTCCGGATGGGTATACCCGCTTTGTATTTTCAATTTTAACAACCGCTTCGCCCTGCAGGACGAACATGATTTCAAAAAAATCATGCTGATGCAGAGGACGGTTTTTCATTTTTTCCAAAAGTTCCGTGGCATCGATCAGAGAATGGCTGGTGTGTTCCGGGGAAAAACTTGAAATCTTAAAATAAGGCTGGTCTAAGTCCGAGCGGTAGGTTTCAATGACAGCATTATAGGGGGAGGTCAGGTGGTAGTACTGGTTAAAACTGCTGTTCACATTCTGGATCTCAAAAAAATTATTCTTTAAGGTATCGATGGATGACGGATTCATGTGTTCCCCCTGTTTTTGTTATTTTTCTGCGATAGTCGCGAATATGTTACTAAATGCCATATATTGTGTCTAATTATAGCATTGAAGGGGAAAAAAGCAAAGTGCTAGAATAAATGCAAGAACATTCGAATGTAAAAAATGCTGCTGGTTACACAATAAAGTGTGAAAAGCGGTAAAAAAAGTAACTTGCAGACACAGATCTGACATTTGCGAGATCTTTTCGCAACAAGTTGTTTCAGAATGGAGATTAATATGAATGATAAAAAATATTTAAAATGGTATCAGAAACTTGCATATGGATCGGGGGATCTGGCTTCAAATTGCAGCTATGGACTGGTTTCAAGTTTCCTGCTTTTGTACCTTTCGGATGTGATGGGATTAAAGACCAACATCATCGGAACCTTAATGCTGGTGTCAAAAGTTTTTGACGGTGTGACGGACGTTTTCTTTGGCAATATGATCGACAAGACGAAAAGCAGACTGGGAAAAGCAAGACCGTGGATGCTGTATGCACAGATCGGCGTATCTCTCTGCCTGGTATTACTTTTTTCAATCCCGAATATGGGACAAACTGCGCAATATGCATATTTCTTTGCATTTTATACCTGTCTGAACGCGATTTTCTACACAGCAAACGGTGTTGCATACTCGACACTGTCAGCACTGATTACCAATAACCCGCAGGAAAGAGTACAGCTCGGTTCCATCCGTTTTATGTTTGCGGTGGTAACGAACATTGTTATGGGATTTGCTGTAACCGGTGGTGTGGAAGCATTTGGAGGCGGTGCAGCCGGATGGAGAGCCGTAGCAATTATCTGTGCATTGATCGGTCTTGTGGTCAATACGATCAGCTGTCTTGCCGTAAAAGAGGTAGAGCCGGATGAATCCGTGAGAAAGATGATTGATGAGTCCAAACCGCAGGATGACAAACTTGGATTCTGGGAGAGCATGAAATTTTTATTTACCAATAAATATTATGTGTTGATCCTTGTTTTATATATTGTATATTACATTATGAGTAACATTACGACAGGCAGTGGTGTTTATTTTACAAAATATGTGCTTGGGGATGCCTCTTTGCTTGGTATGTTCCAGATGATGAAGATGTTCCCGGTAATCATTGCATTGATCTTTACACCGATGCTTGTGAAAAAGACCGGGAGCATGCAGAAGGTCAATTTCTGGGGATATGCGATTAACTGTGTGCTGAGTGTATTCTTTATCTATTTTGCATATCAGAAAAATGTCAAACTGATGCTGTTATTTATGTTTATCAAAGGTATTTTTGCAGGAACTTTAAGCGGTACGTTAAATGCGCTGATTGCGGAGATAAGTGGTTATACCTATCGTACCAGAGGAGTGCGGATGGATGGAACAATGTTTAGCTGTTCCTCTTTGGGAATCAAGATCGGCGGCGGAATCGGAACCGCAGCAGTGGGCTGGCTGTTAGATTTAGGAGGCTATGTCGGCAAGGCAGTGGAACAGACATCAGGTGCACTTAATATGATCTTTGCCATGTACATTGTAATTCCGGTAATACTTAGTGTTGTAATTACAGTTATTCTTGGATTTCTGAATGTAGAGAAGGCAAACAGAAAATGGGATGAAGAACACGCAAAGGAAGTATAGGAATGAAAAAGGAAGATTTTAATTCGGAATGGCAGTTTGTTAAGGGATATGTGCCGTCTTTAAAAGTGCTTGCAATGTATGGAAAACAGGCACAGAAGATTACGCTCCCGCATGATGCGATGATCCATGAGACAAGAGATGAAAACACGAAAAACGGAGGTGCTACAGGATTTTATCCGGGAGGCGTATACACCTATTTTAAAACGTTTCCGGTGTCGCAGGAGTGGGAAGAAAAAACGGTAATATTAGAGTTTGAGGGCGTCTATGAGACGGCAATGGTCTATGTGAATGGCGTGCTGGCAAAGATCAACAAAAACGGCTACACAAACTTTTATGTGGACATTGCAAGATATTTAAACTTCGGGGAAGAAAATGAAATCAAAGTCGTTGCAGACAATTCCTCAGAGGAAAACAGCAGATGGTATTCCGGAAGCGGCATTTACCGTGGAGTCAGTTTGTACGTTGGAGACCAGGTCCAGATCCCGCTAAATGGGGTGCGTATCACAACGGAAGAAGCAGATAAAGATGCTGCGGTTGTGGAGATCTCAACCATGGTTGCAAACCGTTCCAGAAAAAAAGAAAAACTGGTCGTGACAGTAAAATTCGAAGACGAGGAACATCAGGTCTATGAGGACAGAGTTCATCTGACCAGTTTTGCGGAGTCCCAAAATACCGTGCATCAGAAGATCGCAATAGAGAAGCCTAAACTTTGGAACTGTGAGACACCGCATCTGTACCGCTGTACCATCCAGATTTATGCGGGGGAAGAACTGTTGGACGAACAGGAACTCTCATATGGAATCCGTAAGATCACACTTGATGCCTTGCGGGGACTCAGGATCAACGGAGAGCCGGTGAAACTGCGCGGAACCTGTATTCATCATGACCACGGAATCCTTGGAGCGGCAGCTTATGAAGCAGCAGAGATGAGAAAGTGCAGACTGCTTAAGGAGGCTGGTTTTAACAGTGTCAGAAGTGCACATCATCCGGCTGGAAAAGCATTCTTAGATGCCTGTGACAAGACTGGACTGCTTGTGATGGATGAGCTGACGGATATGTGGACGATCCACAAAAATAATCATGATTTTGCATTTTCCTTTCTGGATGAGTGGCAGGATATGATAAAACATATGGTTGACAAAGATTACAATCATGCCTGTGTCATCTTGTATTCAGTGGGAAATGAGATCCAGGAGATCGGTACGGAGCGCGGTGCTGAGATCAACCGTATGCTGTGTAATGCTTTTAAAGAACTGGATGCGACAAGATTTACCACAAACGGCATGAATGCCTTGAATGCAGCGGGAGCAAAGGTGTATCCGGTCATGCAGGAGCTGGCACCACTGATCAGAAAAGACGCCGGAGAAGCTGGGACCAATGATAATTCCGGCAGCAATGCGATCAACAGTTTTATGAAGCTGATGGAAGGCGAGGCGGGAGACGCATTTGCAGTGCATCCGATCGTCACGGAGGTGTTGGAGGAGAGCAGCGAATCTATGGATATCATCGGGTTTAACTATTTGACGGGCAGACATCTGTTAGAGGGAGAGCTTCACCCGAATAAGTGTGTGCTGGGGACGGAGACATTCCCGGCAGATATCGCAAGATTATGGAAAGTGGTAAACTCATCAAAGCGTGTGCTCGGCGATTTTACATGGACGGGGTATGACTATCTGGGAGAAGCCGGATGCGGGATTTTTTATTACGATGGAAAGAGCAACTTTGGAAGCAACTACCCGGACAGAACCGCGTATATCGGGGATATCGATCTCGCCGGTTACCGGAGACCGGTCAGTTTTCTCCGGGAAATCGTGTATGGTCTGCGGAAAGAACCTTACATTGCAGTGGAACGCGTGGATAAATATGGAAAGAAATGCTCAAAGACACCGTGGATGCTAAAGGATAATATCGCAAGCTGGACATGGCGGGGATATGAAGGAAAACCGGCAGTTGTGGACGTATATTCCGATGCGCAGGAGGTGGAGTTGTTCTTAAATGGAAAGTCTCTCGGGCGAAAAGCTGCCGGGGAAGCACATGGATTTACGGCATCGTTTGAGACATGTTATGAGCCTGGTGTCCTGGAGGCGGTCAATTATCAGGATGGCAGGGAGACGGGCAGACATCTGCTCTGTACTGCCGGGGAAGAAGTGTTACTTCATGTGGCGGCAGATCAGAAAGAACTTCGGGCAGATGGCGAAGATCTTTGTTTCCTTACCATGCATCTTTGCGATGCAAAAGGAACACCGGATCTGTACGGAAAGAGGCGCATCCACATCGAAGTGGAAGGGGCTGGAACTTTAGCCGCATTTGGAAATGCCGATCCACAGTCTGTGGAAAGTTACGATGCACCATGTTGGGAAACTTATGACGGCTATGCGCTTGCGGCAGTCCGGGCAGGCGGGGAAAAAGGCGAGATTTCTGTGACAATCTGGATGGAAGGGCAGGAAGAACAGAGACAGAAGATTTTGATCCCGGTAAATGAAAAATAATTTATTTATTTAAGAAAAAAGGGCACAGACTGTGTCCTTTTTCTGTTCTGCAGACGAGTCAAACTTTGAGTTTCATACCGTGTACGTCCGGTAATATACATTTTTATATTGTCTGGATCTGAAAAGAATAATAAAATGTAGCTATATCAGTCACAAAACAGGAGGACAGAGATGATAAAAGTATATGGTATGCCTACCTGTCCTGATTGCGCTTATGTACATGAGCAGATCAAGGACAGAACAGGAGAGTTTGAATACATTAACATCGGTGAGGATGTGCAGTATCTGAAAGAATTTGTACGGCTAAGAGACAAAGAAGCAGCGTTTGACGAATGCAGGGAAAACGGATATCTGGGGATTCCGTGCTTTGTCAGGGAAGATGGTTTTGTGACCGTCGTGCCGGAGAAAGTTGGACTTGTGTCAAGACCGGCAGATAAAACATCCTGCTCCATTGATGGAAAAGGATGTTAGATTATTAAAGAGAGTATGTTTTTATAGTAAAGATTGGGGTGCCAAAAGGTGGATCTTAATTTTCTGATTGGCAAATTGCACAAAGCAGTACCTGTTTTGTTCCGTTGTTCGAAAATAAGAAAATCTAAGTATGCCTGATACGTTTTTCTCAGAGTGACGTGAACGGCGTTCAACGAGCCATCCGTGGCTCGTGAAGCTTGTTCTGCCATCCGTGGCAGAACATCACTGTGTATTAAATAGGCAGACTAAGATTTTCTAATTTTCTTCCAAAGTCACAAAAGCAATCTCTGCTTTGGGCAATTTGCCAGCCACTAAGTTGTGAACCACCTTTTGTCACCCCAATCTGGTAAACTATAAAATTTTGGATTATGTTAAGGTGTATTTAAAATTGTTTTGAAATATATGGGGAAAATAAGTTTTGGATAATGTAGAAAAGAATTATAAAATCGCATTTATTTCAGATTTACATTTTGATAATATTTCAGAGAATACAGATAATGGGATATCTTTTTTGGAAGCTGAAGAGAAGAAGGCAGAATTTATAGCATGTTTAAAGAGATATTTTAATGATTATATTGTCTGTATTGTAGGGGATTGTTACAGTAATTATAAAGAGATGCTTAATTTTATTGAGGAATTGGAACAAAACAAAATATATGGATTTTTTGTATTAGGAAATCATGATTATTGGTCAAATGGACAAAAAACATACATGGAAATTATACAGTTTTTTAAAGAAAAAACAAATCATTTTTCATATTTTAGGTTTTTATGTACCGGAAAAAGTTATAAGGTCGGAGAATTATGTTTCATAGGTGATACAGGATGGACAAGTTTTAAAAGAGATAGAAAGGAAGTAAATAAACAAGAATTTAATAGGTTGCCGGAAAATGTATTTGTTAAGGATTTTTCTTGTGAAAAAATTATTGAAATGCATAACGCATGGATCGAATATGCAAATCAAATGATTTGTAAAGAAAAAAAACTAATTATTTTAACACATTTTCCAATGGTTGATTTTACTGAGACAGCATATGATTGTTGGTGGAGTTCTAAGACAAGATTTAAAATAAAAAAAATTACTGGAATTTATTTGGTCATACGCATAATAAAAAGCAAAAAAGAAATAATTGCGTTTCTTCGCAACAGGGTTATGATGGAAATAATTATGTTTCATATGGAATAGATGATTTTGGTATTTTATGTCCTAAAAAATTATTAACTGGAACCATAATAAGTTGTAAAGATTATGGGTTGATGGAATTATATAAAAGCAAAAAAATATTAAATGAGGAAATTAGTAAAAGTGAAGTAAAAAAAATTAAGCAAAGAGGGTATAGAAGGTGCCGTGCTAATGCAGATATATTAGATAATTTGGCAAATAATCCAATAAAGTATATAGAACGATGTAAAAGAATTTTAGCATCATATGAAAAAGATACATACATAGGATATCAGCTTTTAAATAATGTAAAATTGTTAGATAGGATATATCAGGCGCTTTTTTACTTGGAAAGATGTTTGTGTGGAGCAGAGAAATTTGATGTAAAAAAGTTTATTATATCTGCAGTTGTATCAGGCTATGCATATCATGATGCAATAGGTTATATTGGATGGATGCGTCCCATTGATGAATATGATATTGTTAGATTTTATTTTGTGTTACTGACAGTAAAAAAATATTCAAGTGATGAACTCTGGTTAGGTAAAATACAAAGGCATGCATCACGATATATAAACTTTGAAAATGTTGATATATATTTACCAGTTGTAGATGGAAAATGTTTAAGTGTAGATGAAATCATTGATTGTATTGAAAAAGATCAGATGATTGAAGTAAAGAATGGGATAGGAAAAACTTCTAGAATACAAAGAAAAGGTAATAATATTGAGACCATAAGAACTAGTTCATATTCGGATTCAAAGCTGCGAACGTTAAAGGCGGATATATATTCTTATCTACAAGAAAATCAAGGGGAGCTTGAGAAATTAAAAGAAAGATTGACAGAATTAAGAGAAATAAGCGAAAAGAAATATATGTTTGTTGAAAAAAAATATAGAAAATATGATAAAGCTAACGAATTATTTAGAGAGGAAGATAGTTAAGGGAAATAAGTATGAAAAAACTAGTACTAGTCTTTATAATTGGAAGTATGATCTTAAATAGATGTGGAGCAAAAGAAGAAAGTGAAAATACATTGGATCAAAATTTACAAATTGAGTCGGAAAACATTTCCAACGCAGAGACCGAGAAAAGTAACACAGAATCAATAACAGTTGAAGAAGAAAAAGTGGAACTAGAGCAGGATGGCGATATAAATGAAAAGGCACGGACATATTATTATGAAAAATTAACAGAATTTTTTAAGGATGGTTCATGGCCGGAGGGGAGAGAATCCGGCTGGGCTGAAAACGAGTGGTCGCAATATGAATATTGGAAGGACTATGAGTATGCCATTGCAGATGTTGACCTTGATGGTATAGATGAACTTTTATTGGCATGCAAAGGTGGAGATATGCCGATGGCAGGGATGGTAGAGTATGTGTATGGATATGATCCTGATGATAATAACGTATATATTGAAATAGAGGAATTCCCACATATAAGGTTTTATGATAATGGGTATGCTCAGGCTGATTTTTCCCATAATCAGGGATTAGGGGAAAGTTTATGGCCGTATACCATATACAAATATGATCAAAAGAGTGATTGTTATTATAAGGATATAATGATTGATAGTTGGGAAAAGGCATATATGGATCATGATTATCAAGGTAATCCGTTCCCGGATGAGTTAGATCCCGATGGAGATGGAGTAATTTATTATATAAATTCCCAAATACTTAATAAAAAAGAGTATGAGGAATTGTACGATAGTTATTTTAAAAATGCCAGCGAAATAAAAATTGAATATAATGATATAAATGAAGAAAATATAAATAAAATTTTGCAACAGTAAGTTATGATGATTTCACATAAGATAAAGGAGGGCAAACCAATGACACACATAGCAAGAGACGACGCAATTACATTATTAAAAAAATACAATCAGGACCCTTTCCACATCCAGCACGCGCTGACGGTCGAAGCAGTCATGAAATGGTATGCAAAAGAGTTAGGCTACGGTGACGATGCAGAATACTGGGGCATCGTCGGACTGCTCCATGATATTGATTTTGAACTTTATCCGGATGAACACTGCATCAAGGCACCGGAACTTTTAAGAGAGGGCGGTGTGGGAGAGGACATCATCCATGCGGTCTGCTCACACGGATACGGGATCACGGTCGGATGTGGAAAGACGATCGATGTGGAACCGGTGCATGAGATGGAAAAAGTATTATTTGCAGCGGATGAGCTGACCGGACTGGTTTGGGCTGCAGCGCTGATGCGCCCATCAAAGAGCACAAAAGATATGGAGTTAAAATCCCTGAAGAAGAAATACAAGAGCAAAGGCTTTGCGGCAGGCTGTTCAAGAGAAGTCATAGAGCGCGGTGCAGACCAGCTTGGATGGGAACTTGACAAACTTCTGACCATGACACTTGAGCAATGAAAGCCACAGAAGATGAAATAAATGAAAAAGTGATGGCAGTGTAGCAGTGCATTTATGCGGCAGTGGGTAAACTGCAAAAAATTGAAACAATAACGGTAAAAATGACGGATAGTGCAAAAAATGCATTATCCGTTTTTTGTCAAAAAAAAAAGTTGAAGAGCGTCGTTAAAACACTAAAAATATACATTTGTAATTGACGTGTATTTTACAAAACATTAAAATAAAAATGGTGAATCACGCAAATATAAACGAAAAAGGAATGATAGTGTGAAAAATAAGATTTTTCACACGCAAGATTTGTGCTTACGCACAAACTTGAGATGCGCAAAAGACAGCGCAAGAATGGAGATTAATTTGAAAAAGTACATTGCGGCAATAGGGATATGTTTTATGGCACTGGGGGCAGCATGCATTATGAAAAAGGATCCTGAGGAGGTGGGAGAAGAGCTGCCAGAACTTATCATCGGAAGTGATAATTATGAGCCATATAATTATCTGGATGACGATGGAAAGCCGGTAGGTATTGATGTGGAACTGGCGGAGGCGGTGTGTGAACAGTTAGGATACACACCGGTATTTCAATATATCGTATGGGATAAAAAGGATGAATATCTGGACAATGGGAAGGTGGACTGTCTGTGGGGAAGCTTTACCATGAATGGCAGGGAGGATGAGTATCAGTGGGCTGGCCCATACCTTTACAGCAGACAGGTGATTGCAGTGCGGACGGACAGCAAAATCAGAAACATATCCGATCTTGCAGGGAAAAGGGTTGCAGTACAGGCGACAACAAAACCGGAGGAGGTTCTGTTAGAGAGAAGTGATCCGAGAGTCCCGGAGGTGGATATGGTGTATAGTCTGTCCGGCATGGACGAGATCTATGCAAGCCTCAGGAAAGGGTATGTGGATGCGATCACAGGACATGAAAGTGCGCTTGAGAGATTTGTTGGGAATGCACCGGATATGTATGCCATACTGGATGAAAGTCTGTATATTTCAGAACTGGGAGTTGCTTTCAAAAATGACACTCATCAGGATCTGGCAAAAAAAATGACACAGATTTTAAAAGAGATGCAGGATGATGGAACACTCCGGGACATGGTAGAAAAATACGGATTGGATGCCGAAAAAGCACTGGGGGTCACAAATGCTGAATAATGAAAAGATAACAAAGATCATCGCCCGCAGATATATATGGCTGCCATTTTTGATGGGAGTGCTTTTAGGGATAGTATGTTTTGTGGTATTTACCGGGTATGACCGGATGAAAATTGAGAAAATTGCAGATGAAACACTCGATTTTATGCAGGACCGTGTCAAAAAATATGATGACTACAAAAATAATGATAAAGTAAAGAGTCTTTATCGTCTGGCAGATAAGACATTGGAGCTGGATCAGCGGTTGGAAGAGAAAGATGCAGATCAGGAAGAGCTGGTCGAACGCTATATGAAAGATCAGAGATTAGATGGTGTTCTGCTTATAGACGAAAATCTGAATTGTGTGTATCAGGCAGAAGATGTTGGAAAGATGGATACATTCTGGCAGGAACAGATGAATGAACCGGCAGTAAAAAATATGTTGGAGCAGCCGCGGAAAACATATATCACACGGCTTGATAAAGAGGGGAAAAACTATGATTTTGCGGTGGTATCCAGGACAGACGGCAAAGGGCTTGTCGCCGCTTATATTGAAAAAGAAAAAAACATGGAAGACAACGGTGATATTTCCATCTACTCGCTGTTTACCGGATTTATATTTGATATGAATGGTATCGTTGCGGTGACAGACGACAAACAAGTGCTTAGTTCCAATTCGGAGGAACTGCTTTCTGTGAAGCCGGGGGAGTATCGTGATATTTTTACACCGGACATATATACAGGGGATGAGCACAGGATGATCCATCTGGAAAGTACGGGAGGAAGCTGGTATGGGGAGATCAAGCAGATGAAAGATTATACACTTTATGCATTTTTCCCCAAAACTGCGATATATGCACTGCGTACAAAGGTCGTGATCGGTACCATGGGTGTATACATATTGTGCTGGATGACATTTATGCTGGTACGGGGGTATGTGGCGGAATCGAATATGCGCCAGATGGAAAAACAGTATCATATCATCCAATCTGTCAGCAGTGTATTTTCTATCTGTATGCTGTTAGATCTCAAAAAGAATACATGGGAAATGATCAAAGCATCTGACCAGATTCGAAAAATGACCGGCAATGAGACAAACACTGCTAACATGATGAAATTTTTCTGTAAAAATACAGTTGCGCAGTCAGAACGGCAGAAATTTTGGGACTTTGTAAACCCTGATACACTTGCAGAGCGGCTGCAGGGAAAAGATTATATCAATTGCCAGACCGAAATCGGAAAGGGAGAATGGTTCAGCATCATGCTGGTGCCGCAGCATCATGACGCACATGGCAATGTTGAGGCGGCGCTTTTTCTGAGCAGAAATATTACCGACGAAAAAATGCGTGAGATGGACTATCAGAAAAACTGGAAAAATCGGTGGAACAGGCAGAGCAGGCAAACATTGCGAAAACGGATTTCTTACGGCGGATGAGCCACGATATCCGCACACCGATCAATGGGATACGCGGAATGGTGGATATCTGTCGGTATTATATCGGAAATCCCAAAAAACAGGAGGAGTGTCTGGATAAGATTCTGCTTTCATCCACCTTTCTGATGGAGCTGGTCAATGATGTTCTGGATATGAATAAACTGGAATCCGGGCAGATTAAGCTGGAGGAAAAGCCATTTTCCATTTCTGAAATATTAAAAGAAGTGGAGACAGTAGTCGGGATGGCGGCAACTGAACAGGGAATCACGCTGACGGTAAAAAAAGGAGAGATCAACCATGAAAATTTGCTTGGAAGCTCTCTTCATGTCCGGCAGATCTTACAAAATATTACTTCAAATGCGGTAAAATACAATAAACCAAATGGAAAAGTGATTTTGGAGTGCCGGGAGCTGCCGCCGAAAAATGAAAAAGCCGTGTTTGAGTTTGTGTGTACCGATAATGGGATCGGGATGAGCCCGGAATTTCAGGAACATGCATTTGAACCGTTTGTGCAGGAAAACAGTTCAGCACGCACTTCCTATACCGGAACCGGACTTGGACTTGCAATCGTAAAGAAACTGGTAGAACAGATGGAAGGAACGATCCACTTCGTGAGTGAGCCTGGAAAAGGCACCCGGTTTACACTTGTGATCCCGTTTCTGCCGGATGACAGCATCGAAATGCAGACGGAGCAGACACAAAGTACCGATGCAGTAAAGGGAATTGAAAATGATAAAATACTGTTGGTGGAAGATTATGAGATAAATATGGAAATCGCCCGGTTTGTGCTGGAAAATGAGGGGGCACAGGTACAGGAGGCATGGAATGGCAAAGAAGCTGTTGATCTGTTTGCAGCATCAGAACCGGGTGGATATGATGTGATTCTGATGGATCTGATGATGCCTGTTATGGGCGGTCTGGAGGCAGCGCAGTGCATCCGGAAACTGGAGAGAGAAGATGCAAAAACCGTTCCGATCATCGCGATGACAGCAAATGCATTTGCAGATGATGAGGAGCGGAGTCTGGCAGCCGGCATGGATGCGCACATCTCCAAACCATTGGATGCAGAAAAACTCATTCAGGTAATTTCTGATATATGCAAAAAGCGGAAAGAGCATGCAAAAGGAGATGCAGATATCTGATCTCTGATGTCCGAAAAAAATGCAGTTCCGATTTGCACAAAGGTACTTTATTATCAGTAAGAGATGTAGTATACTTCTTCTGCGAAATATACAAAGAGTGAGGACAAAAGAAATGCAGAAGAATCTTGGAAAGATCAAACGTACCGTGGAAGAGTATGTGGTGCTGACTGTTGCAACACTGATTCTTGTTGTGGGAGTGTATGTATTTAAATTTCCAAATAATTTTTCGTTTGGCGGAGTAACCGGTCTGGCAGTCGTGCTGGGTGCCGTACTTCCGACATCTCCGGGAAATCTTACCTTTATCATCAATATGCTGTTGCTGGTACTTGGATTTATATTCCTTGGAAGAGGATTTGGAGTCAAAACTGTTTACGTCAGTGTACTGACATCGGTTGGGTTAAGCTTTGCGGAGCGGGTGTTTCCGATGGATGCGCCTCTGACCGGACAGCCGGTATTAGAGCTTATCTATGCGATCGTACTGCCGGCATTTTCCGCGGCAATTCTGTTTAATATCGGAGCGTCCGGCGGCGGAACGGATATCGTGGCAATGATCTTAAAGAAATATACGAAGCTGAACATTGGAGCAGCATTATTTTTAGTGGATCTTGGAATCGTCGTTGCATCCTGTCTTGTATTTGATGCGCAGACAGGTCTTTGTTCCATGTGCGGTCTTCTGGCAAAATCTCTGGTAGTCGATAATGTGATCGAGAGTATCAACCTGTGCAAGTATTTTACGATTATATGCAACGATCCGGAGCCAATCTGTGAATTTATCACAAAAGAATTAAACCGCAGTGCTACGGTTTATCAGGCAGAAGGTGCTTACCAGCACAATCAGAAGACGGTGATCTTAACGGTCATGAAGCGGAGTCAGGCGGTAGAACTTCGTAATTATATCCGTATGAACCAGCCATCTGCGTTTATTGCAATCACAAACAGCAGTGAGATTATCGGAAAGGGTTTCCGTGGTTTCAACTAAGGTTTGGTTGCGGGAATGAGAAGTCTATTATATAATATAGAGAGTGGGTTGCGTATGTGAAAAGTTATGCATATCTGAAGATGGTATGAGTACAAAACCGTGATGCAGCTATTTTATAAGATAAGAAATGGAGAAGCGAATGAAAATTTGGGAAGATGATAATCAGAAATACATCAAGGCGATGATGGAGAAAAATACCACAGAGCAGAATGAGAAACTGACAAAGCGATTAGAGGAGATTGATTTTTCAGTGTTAGAACACATTGAAAGAAAAGAAACTGTCAATGAGCGCGGTGTATTTGCTCCGTTAGATGCAGTGGAAGTTAGCGAGATCGAGGCAAGAGGGCTGAATTCAAAGAACTCGGTTTAAAGGCGATCCGTGAGGGAAAAGTCGGTGCGGTGCTTTTAGCGGGCGGACAGGAACCCGCCTTGGACTTGACCGGCCAAAGGGAACATTAAATATCGGAGTGGCCAAAGAGTTATATTTATTTGAGCAGCTGCTTCGCAATCTGATGGACGTGACAGATGAGGCAGGAGTATATGTACCGCTTTATATTATGACAAGCAATATCAACAACGCAGATACGACAGCTTTTTTTGAGGAACATGATTACTTTGGTTATCCGAAAGATTATGTGAAATTTTTCGTACAGGAAATGGTGCCGGCATGCGATTATGAGGGACGGATCTATATGGAATCCCAGACTGAGGTGGCAATGTCTCCAAACGGCAACGGCGGCTGGTTTTCATCTATGGTAAATGCAGGACTTCTTTCTGATATCAAAGAAAGAGGTATTGAATGGATCAACGTATTTGCCGTAGATAACTGCTTACAGCGCATCGCAGACCCGATGTTTGTCGGCGCAACCATCGCTTACGGATGCGAGAGTGGTGCAAAAGTAGTACGAAAAGCTGCACCGGACGAACGTGTCGGTGTACTCTGTACGGAAGATGGCAAACCTTCGATCGCAGAATACTACGAGATGACAGAGGAGATGGCAACGGCGCGCAAAGAAAACGGTGATTTAAAATACGGTTTTGGCGTAATCTTAAACTATCTGTTCTCAGAAAAGAAATTAGAGCAGATCGCAGACGCAAGAATGCCGATCCATGTGGTAGAGAAAAAGATCCCATACATGGATGTGGACGGCACATTTGTGAAACCGGAGCAGCCAAATGGATACAAATTCGAGACACTGGTGCTTGATATGGTGCACATGATGGATGACTGTATCCCATATGAGGTAGTGCGTGAGAGAGAATTTGCGCCGATCAAAAACCTTCACGGCGTAGATTCCTTAGATTCTGCAAGAGAGCTGATGAAAGGCTGCGGCATCGAATTATAGAAAATAGAACCCTGTTTTTAAATTGTTTATAAATATTTCATACAGACTTTATGCCGTTTTCTGCGGTATCTGTTATACTGATATTCATAGTATGGGATAGTTACACCTAAGATTTGTTGTGTGAAAAGAATGTGTGGCAATGAAGGTGAAAACAATTTAGAAACGGGGTTTTTTATTATGATACAGAAACAGGCAATTATAAATGATAATATGAGGCAAAAACAGACAGTTGTACAGGAGGATAACATGGAGCAGGAACAGTATTCGGCTTCTGTGAAGGTGGAAGACACAGAGGAAGACAGGATGATGGATGCAGCGCAGGAAAACAGTCTGATGCTGGTGCGCGGCATGGTCGATGATGACATGGAGCATATCGCGGATATGAAGGAGCAGTTTTCCCAGACGATTGATCCGATCCTGCGCATGTACAACGCAGCGATGTGCGCGACGACCGCGCGCCTTGAGATCATAGAGGATGAGTTTAAATACCGCAAACTGCGCTGCCCGATCCATCACATCGATACGCGGCTGAAATCGGCGAAAAGCATTCTGGGAAAGCTTCAGAAAAAGGACCTTGATCTGACACTCGGCGCAGCGTGCAACAATATTTACGATATCGCCGGAGTGCGCGTAGTCTGTTCCTATATCAAGGATGTATATCTGATCCGTGACCGCCTGATGGCGCAGGATGACATACATATCATGGAGATCAAAGATATATCGAGCAGCCGAAAGGCAACGGTTACCGCAGCCTGCACATCATTATCCGTGTGCCGGTCTATTTTATGAACAAAAAACAGATGGTACCCGTCGAGCTGCAGATCCGTACCCTTGCAATGGATCTCTGGGCGAGCCTGGAGCACGACATCAAGTACAAGTCGCTCTATCAGGATGTCACGATGGATTTTTCGGATGAACTGAAAGAGTGCAGCCGCCTGATCTATGAGGCGGAGGAGAAGATGGAAGTCATGAATGCAGCGCTGGAGGAGTGAGACGGAATTTATTTTATGGACAGAATTTTCAGGATAAAAAATAATGGAGCTGTGGATGATAAATATTTTGTATTGGAATGCGGGAATACGGACAGAGGAAGACAGGCACAGTATACGGGGAGAAAATGTCAGACAAAAAATAATAGAACTGATATTAGAAAATAACATAGACATTGTGATTTTGGCTGAATATACTTTTGATATGAAGCTTATGTGCGATATGCTTTCAGTGAATGGACAGGATTTTAAAACTGCACCTGTTCCAGAAGACAGCAGGGCAAAAATGCTCGTAAGTATGAAGTTTAATGTAGAGTTGATCAGGGATTCAAAATATTATTTTATATGTTCCATAAACAATGCATTAATAGACTTTTTAATTGCGGGGTTACATTTTCCAAGTAAGCGATATGCTGAAAACAGAGACAGGGAAATTGTGGCAGAACAGTTTATGGATGCATTGTGTGAGGCACAAAGTGAAGCGGAACATAAAAAGGTTATCATAGCAGGGGACTTTAATGCTGATCCGTTTGAAGAGGTAATGTTAAAAGCGAATTATTTTCATGCTTTGCCATATGCTGACATTGTCGAAAATAAGCGTGAGAGAGACGTATATGGGAGAAACTATCAGATGTTTTATAACCCCATGTGGAATTTTTTTGGTGATTTGAATACACCTCACAGCACATGCTATTATGATTCGGGAGGTGCATTCAATTTTTACAAACATATTTTTGATCAGGTTATTGTCAGTGCTGATATGGTAAAATACTTTGATAAAGATAATCTGAAAATTGTGACAGAAACAAGCAGTGGTGTTTTAGCAGATGGTAAAGGGATACCGAACCGGAAAGAATATAGCGATCACCTGCCGATCGTATTTGGTATTAAGGAGGATGCATGATGCAGAATTTATGGAGAGTACAAACAGAAAAGAAGATACACACACCGCACGATATCATAAGTGAGCAATGTAAATATTTGTTTGAAATGACAGATGGAAAAGTGATTGCAAGGATTTCGCCTTATAAGGGGGATTATAAAAGTTATTCTAGACCAAATGGACTGGAACTGGCAGGGAGTTTTTTTGAGCAGGATAATGGCTTTGACGTGCAAAATATTTTAGGTGATCAACAGAGCAAATTTATTTATGAATTTTATATAACAGCAAAAGCGGCACCAAAATATAAATACAGGATTATGTTTGTCGCTTTTGGCATATCGGTATATCCTGTGGAAGTATCATTGGAAAAGTCCATAGCTGACGAAATTGGAATGGATAAAAGTGAGTTTACGCTTTCCTCAGAGGAAGAAGTTATAAATTTAGTGGGGAAGGTTCTCGGTTCAGAGCGAATCAGTGCGGTTGTATCAAATTTGATCAATATAGAATGACACTAAATCATACACTCTTAAAATAATGATGTTGGGGGCAAATAGTGCATTCACAACATAACGACTGGCAAATTGCACAAAGCCGAGACTGCTTTTGTGACTTTGGGAGAAATTAGTAATCTTAGACTGCCTGGTAATACACAGTGATGTTCCTGCACGGATGGCAGAACAAGGCAGCATCGAGTCATGGAGGACTCGTTGTTCCGTTCACGTACTCTGAGAAACCTGACTCAGCAGGCTTACGATTTTCT
>ENA-OQAN01000006-OQAN01000006.1-human-gut-metagenome-genome-assembly--contig:-NODE-6-length-109546-cov-4.150614_pt1 | contig 109546 bp, 121 predicted proteins | sample MGYA00242735_ERZ504527 | MGnify/ENA primary metagenome ERZ504527 (study PRJEB26092, sample SAMD00036230) | human gut metagenome | host: Homo sapiens | study: EMG produced TPA metagenomics assembly of... | reverse complement strand
CCAACGGCATGGCAGAGTAGCCAAGTCCGGAAGGATAAACGCTGAAGGCATCTAAGCGTGAAGCCCCCCTCAAGATGAGATATCCCTCACATAAGTGAGTAAGATCCCTTGAAGAGTACAAGGTAGATAGGGCAGAGGTGGAAGCACGGTAACGTGTGGAGCTGACTGTTACTAATCGATCGAGGGCTTGACCAAATAGCGAACGATGTTCGCATTGGAAGTTGCTTTGCAACTTCACAGTTGGTTGACGGAGTTCTGTATGAAGTTTTGAAGGTATCAATATTTTTTTGTTCAAATAAATATATGGCGAGATGGCTCAACTGGCTAGAGCGTCCGGTTCATACCCGGGAGGTTAAGAGTTCAAGTCTCTTTCTCGCTATTTATACTGAGGTATGGAAGACACTATTAATTTAGTGTCTTTTTTTTATAGGATTGTGATATCAAAAGATTCTTTACAACTTAATGGCTGGTAAGTTATGTAAAACAGTGAATTTGAGAGAAAATCGCTACTGTTCAGACGCAAGCTTGACGATTGGCTGTCAAGCTATGTGCCGTAGTGTATATTGTTGTGAGATTACAGTCCCTGCCTCAAAGAGGCACTTTTCATAGACTGTAATTGTTGTTGGTCACACTGGAAGTGCGAACTGTAACAGAAAATCTGTAAATCTTAAAATGAAACAAAAATTTTCTTGCGGCTGTCTCAATTTGTAAGTATAATATAAACATTGGAATAAAAGTTGGAAAGTAACTGGAATCAGGCGGTTGAAGCTGATTCAGACATACCACAAATATCAGAATCAGGCAGTTGGTTCTGGCGTATCATGAATAAAGGAGAACATGTCGCGTTGCAGGTATCAGATAAATTATTAAAACCACTCACAGAGGCAAAATATTTAAATGCGGATAATGTCAGCAGGTATCGTTGCATTATGCGCATTTTTTTTGAGAATTATGAAAAGTTAAAATACTGGCTGTATTTAGAAGAAGTTTATGAGGAAATGTTAAAAGATCCGTTCTGGTCAGAGTATAAAATCGAGCAGTGCCAGCAGGATCTGACGATGCTTACGGAATGGAAAAATTTAAACACGATACAGGACACAAGAAGAGTGTCTTCCATAGAAGAATTTAAAAATAAGAAGTACCGTTACCAGATGTCGGAATACAGTGTCGAGATTGAGAGACTTGTGATCCGTCTTGAAAATCTTTTTATTGAAGGGGCATCGTTAGAACCTACGCTGCTTGAGCGGATACGGAGAAATATGGAACGTTTTCCAGAGATGGCAGGGAAAGATAAGAATGAAGTTTATACATGGTGGACGGATTTAAACAATGATTTTATGAGGCTGAATCAGAATTATCAGGATTATATCAGGGACTTAAACAGCGTAAAGGCAGAGGAAATGATGCGCACAAAGGAATTTCTGGTGTTTAAAGACAGACTGATTGAGTATCTGCGCAGTTTTATCAAAGGTCTGCAGCGCAATGTCGGTGTGATTGAGGAGTGTCTGAAAACGCAGGAAAGTGATATGCGCGAGGCGGTATTTGATAAGATCGTCGAATATGAGCTTTTGATTCCGCGTATGGAAGTGGAAGTGTCTGAAAAAATGATCCGGCGGAAGGCAGAGGGACGTTTTAAAAGTATTTATGACTGGTTTGTGGGCAGTGAAGGACAGGAAAATGAGGCAGCAAAACTTTTTGACGTGACAAATGAGATCATACGGAGAATCACGCGGTATGCAGCACAATTGAGTGAAAAAAATGCACTCGGTGCAAACCGCAAAGAGGAATACAGAAAAGTCGCTGAAATGTTTATGAGATGTGAAAATCTTGAGGAAGCACACAAAATGTCTGCCATGGTTTTGGGATGGAAAAAACATTTCATATCGCAGGGGATCAGGTAAGAGAGACGGACAGCATGAACCGGGGAGTGTATGAAGAAAAGCCGATTCAGATAGAACTGAAACCGAGAGTGCGCACATACCGGGAAAAGACAAAAAGAAGTTCCATCATAGAATCAACCGAAAAAAAATTAGAAACACGCAGGAAAATGTTAGAGCAGCAAAAGGAAGAGGAAAAGAAAATAAAGATGTTAGAAAAAGATGGAGCCATTGACTTTTCTGCATTGCCCATTTTAGAGCCGAGAATCCGGAAAATACTTTTAAAATGGATTTCAGATGCAATGGAGTCGGTTGTTTTTCTGCAAGGACGGATGATGGCAGAAGATATCGTTTAGACAAAAGTAATATGGCAGAAAAATGTGTGGTGCATTGTGAGGATGGCAATTTTACCATGCCAAAGATGAGGATCGTATTTCAGGAGGAGAGCGTATGAAAGAGCTTGAAATTTTGTTAAACAGACGCTGGATACTGAAATCAGAAGATAAGGAACTGTATTACAGGGTCAGGGATGCAGTCGGGAGATCCGGAAATATGTGACAGATAAATTAGGCTGTCAGATCATAGATAATTCTTTGCTGATAAAACTGGAAAAGATACCGGTCATCCCGGAGCAGTTTATGGGAATTGGCCAGTTCTCTTCGAAAGAAGAATATGTGTATCTGTGTATTTTATTGATGTTTCTGGAAGATAAAGATGCACAGGAGCAGTTTATACTGTCACAGCTGACGGAATATATGACGGCGGTGATGCCCGGTGAGATCACAGACTGGACATTGTACAACAACCGGAGAAAACTCATCCGGGTACTCCGCTATACTGTGGAACAGGGAATGGTCCGTGTGACGGATGGAACAGATGATGTGTTTATGGATGATGCTGGGGGCGAGGTCTTATATGAAAATACAGGGGCATCCAAATATTTTATGAGAAATTTTTCCCGGGATATCATGGAGTATACAAAACCGGAAGATTTCCGGGAAAGTGAATGGTTTGAAGTGGACGAGGACCGCGGATTAGCCAGAAGGCACAGAGTATATAAGAGACTGTTGTTTGCACCGGCAGTGTACAGGGAAGATGGATCCGGGGAGGATTTCGAGTATTTAAAATATTACGGATACAGGCTTTCTGAAGAATTAGAACAGCTTTTTGAATGTCATGTACAGATTCATCGGGGAAGTGCATTTCTTTTATCCGGACAGGACTGCCGGATGGGAGCTGCTTTTCCGGAGAACAATTCCCTGGCAGATATTTTAATGCTTGCCTTTGGAAAGATCAGAGAAAAAATAGAAGGTAAGGTGTGGAAAATAACGCCGGAAGAAATGAGTCTTGTTGATAAGATTGAGTTTGAATCTCTGATCCTGGATGTGAAAAAGGAATATGGATCTGGTTTTGCGAAACTTTACCGGGATATGCCGGAAGGGGAGTTTATAAAAAACGTAACAGATGAAATGGAACGCTGGATGTTTATAAAAAAAGTGGATGATATGCATCAGATAAAAATCTGTCCGCTTGTCGGAAAAATACAGGGAAGTTATCCGCAGGATTACACAGGAGGAAATGAAAATGAACAGTAGATGGCAGGCAAATAAAATTGGGCTGATCAATTTCTGGTATTATGATGAACAGGAATTTCCTTTTGTAAAGGGGCGGATGCTTCTCCGTGGTTCAAACGGTTCCGGAAAATCGGTAACGATGCAGAGTGTTGTGCCGTTACTATTAGACGGAAATATGAGTCCGGAGAGACTTGATCCGTTTGGTTCAAGGGATCGTAAAATGAGCAGTTATCTTCTCGAGGAAAATGATGGAAGGGAAGAGAGAACGGGTTATCTTTATCTTGAGTTCAAAAGAAAAGACAGTGAAACATATCTGACGATCGGAATGGGGATCCGCGCAAAGCGAAATAAACCGCTCGATAAATGGTATTTCAGTCTGACAGATGGAAGACGCATCGGCAAAGACTTTTTCTTATACAAAGATATGGGTGAGAAAGTGACCCTTTCCAAAAAAGAACTGGAAAACAGGGTGGCAGAAGGCGGAAGAGTATTTGATCGTCAGGCAGATTACATGGATTATGTCAACAGACAGATATTTGGATTTGAGACTGCAGATGAATATAAGGAAATGGTAGATCTGCTGATCCAGCTTCGAACCCCAAAGCTGTCAAAGGATTTCAAACCGTCTGTGATCAATGATATATTGAGTGATTCTCTCCAGCCGCTTTCGGATGAGGATCTGCGTCCGATGTCAGAAGCCATTGAAAATATGGACATGATGAATATGAATTTAAAGGGGCGCAGGGAGGCGAGAGGGGCTGCTGAAAAGATCAATGCGGTTTTCCAGAAATATAATAAACTTCTGCTCTGTGAAAAAGCGGACAGATATGAACGTACAAAGCAGAGATTACAAAAAGCGGCAGCAGAACAAAAGGCATATGAGGATAAATATGCAGAATGTAACCGGAAGATTGAGGAACTTGAAACAGAGATTCTGCAGATGAATCAGAAGAAGGAAACCTTAGAAAAAGAAAAGGAGTCCCTCAATAAAAGTGATGCAGTTGCGCTAAAGGGCAGAGAGGCACAGCTCACCAAAGAACTTGAGGCTCATGATAAAATCCTTGCGGATAAAAAGTCATTTCTGGCTGCAAAGGAAGCTCAGTACAGAGATGTCACAAACCAGATCAAAGAGGAAGAAAACAGAAAGTATGAAAAAGAAAAAGAAGTAGAGACTCTGTTAGAAGATATGCGTGAGGAAGCAGACCAGATGGCATTCCAGGAATTTGCATTTATGAGTGAGGAACTGTGTGCTGATCTGGAAAATGATTATAAATTTGATCTTCACAGGCAGCAGTTTGAACATACACGTCAATATATCAATGATGGAGAAAAATTGCTCGCAGAACTTAAAAGTCTTGACCGGCAGAAGGATGAAATGATCCAGAAAAGGGAGAAGCAGATCCGGGAATTAGACGCACTCCAGCGAAAAATATCGGAATTTGAAAACATGCTGATCCAGGTAGAAAATGAGTGGAAAGAAGCACTTTATCAATGGAATGAAAACAATGTGGAACTGAAATTGGAAAAGGAACTATTGAGGGAGCTCAGTACATTCGCAGATACGTATGAGGAAAATTCTGACTACGCGGTGGTACGCCAGAAGGCTGCAGATCAATGGATCAAAAAGCAGTCTAAAATAGAAACGCAGATCAATTCCATTCTTCTGGAGCAGGAAACAGCAAAAACAGAACTCGATGAAGCAAAAACAGAGCTGAGTGAGTGGGAAAATCAGAAAGAACCACAGCCACAGAGATCAGAAGCTGTGATAAGAAACCGTCAGAGGCTGGATGAAGCAGGGATCCCATATCAGGAATTTTATAAAGTGATAGAGTTTGGATCAGAGCTGGATGAAGATGCCTGTAACCATTTAGAAGAAGCCCTGCTAAAAATGGGAATACTCGATGCAATTGTGGTGGATGAGCAATACAGGGAACAGGTTCTTACACCGGTAAAAGGGTGCGAAGACCATTATCTTTTTGCAGGAAAAACGCAGGCAGAAAAGAGTCTGTTGGACGTACTGGAACTAAACGAGGAAGTCAATGATATTTTTTCAAACCAGAGACTGACAAAAATCCTTTCAAGTATCGCTTATGGCGGTGAGAATGAAGTGTCAGTTTCTGAGGATGGTTCCTATCATATGGGTGTTCTGGCTGGAACAGTTACCGGGGAATATGAAGCAGGGTATCTGGGCAGTAAAGCGAGGGAAAGACACAGGCTTGCAAAAATAGAAGAATGTAAAAATCTGATATTGGTGTTAGAGGAAAAGATTGCAGGTTTAGAGAGAGAACGAAACAATTTATCAGAACGGAAGGACCGGCTGAAATCAGAATATGATGCGCTTCCGGGCGATACGGATCTGAGGGAGGCAATGAAGCTGCTCTTAGCGGAAGAACAAAAGTATGAATTGCTGCGGAGTGAAAATGAAAAGACGGGGGAGCAGCTGACAGCCTTTCTGGAAGAAATAAAGGAAAAGAAAAAGGGTGCGATTGAGATCGCTGAAAAATTGTATCTCAACTGTACTTATGAGACGTTCCAGAGTGCAAAAAGTGCAGCGGAGGAATATGACAAAAATCTGGTAGAGTTAAAGTCGGCACATGAAATGATTTTAAGAAGCGCGGCATACTTAAGGGAGCGCAAAGTTCATTTAGAAGATTTAGATCTTGATATGGATCAGATCAGATATGACATAAGGGAGACCGAAAAGCAGATCAGTCAAAACAGGAAGAAAGAACATCCATTCTGGAACAGCTTGCCCTGACAGATTATGAAGCGGTCAAAGACAGGTTAGATGCCTGCATTTCGTGGCTGAATGCATTTCCGAAAGAGTTTCAGAAACGTGTGACCGAAAAAACACAAAAGACGGATGAAGCAAAGCTGATCGAAGCGAACCGTATCAGCAATGCGGATACGATAAAGGTATATGAAAAGAAAGTGGAATTTTACCGGAAATGTTATGAACAGGAGAGGGGACTTTTTTATGTGGCTGTACCAGAAGAGATTACGGATGATGCAGGGCATATTTATGATTATCTGCTGACAGATATCAAAGATATGGAAAAAAACAGTATTATCGCTGACCTCAACAGGGTATATTTTGAAAACAGAGGTTTTCTGACCGATTATCAGCTTACGCAGAATGAATTATTTGCAGAATCGGATGAGAGTGAAAAAATAGATGATTATACCCCAAAGCGGCTTGATATCACAGCAAGATATCAGGGGACGAAGGTAACGTTTGCAAGTCTGCTGACACATCTTGATGAAGACATCAGTGAGCTTGAAAACCTGATCAAAGACGGAGACCGGGAATTATTCGAAGATATTCTGGCCAATACTGTGAGCCGCAAGATCCGGGGAAAGATCAATGCGTCGAATCTGTGGGTGCAGAAAATGAATACGCTGATGAATGGCATGGATACGTCAAGCGGTCTGAAACTGAGTCTCAGATGGAGGAGTAAGACAGCCGAAAAAGAGGATCAGCTTGACACCAGGGAACTGGTAGAACTGTTAAAGAAAGATTACCGTCTGATGAGTGAAGAAGAGGCGGCAAGACTTTCTGCACATTTCAGGTCAAAGGTCGACGAGGCGAGACGCAATGCGCGTGACAGTGCCGGAATGATCTCCTTTTATCAGATCATGAAAGAAACACTTGATTATAGAAAATGGTTTGAATTTCAGTTGTTCTCCCAAAAAAGCGGAGAGCGCCAGAAGGAACTGACCAATAGTGTATTTGGTACGTTCAGTGGAGGAGAAAAAGCAATGTCCATGTATGTACCGCTCTTTTCTGCTGTCGTTGCAAAATATCAGGGCGGCAGGGCGGATGCGCCGAGACTGATCTCGTTAGATGAGGCATTTGCCGGTGTCGACAACCGGAATATCAGAGACATGTTCCGCCTGATGACACAGTTTGAATTTGATTTTATTATCAATTCACAGGTATTGTGGGGAGACTGTGATACGCTGGATGCGCTGGCAATTTATCAGCTGATCCGCCCGGAAAACGCGAAATTTGTTACCGTAATGCCTTATTTATGGAACGGACACAGTAAAGAACTGTTAGATGATGAAGAAAAAGTAGAACAAAGAGGGATAGAGATTGAACAATTTGACAGGGCATGAAAAGTTAAAACGTGACTGCGTGGCATATTTCAGGCAAAATGAGATCTGGCAGCGCATCTTTACAGGTTTTCGTGAGAAATACAGTTCCTACGGCAGATTTTCGGGTAAAGTGACTGTAAAGAATATATCTGGGGACGGACTTGACACGTTAGAAGGATTCTTCTGCCAGAATTTTCATGGCAAAAAAAGTATTACGGTTTCTGCTGAAAAATTCCGAAAAGCACTTTCCTGCAGCAAATATGGGACGGTCACACCGGAAGAAGTGCTGGCAGAGTATTTTGGAAAAGCGCTGATTGGAAAGGCAGAGGAAAAGGCATTTAAAGAAAATCAGATACGGGAGATAAAAAAGGAGTTCCTTGAAAATTTCAAAGGGACTCCTGCCTTTTTGGAGTTTGATACATTCGAAAATATTTTAAAAAGCAGCGACAAAGAGAACTTAAAAGAGTGGAAACGCCTTCTCTGGCTGTGTGCGAACCTATATAACGCTTTGCCGTACCGCACACAAAAGAGCGTGTACCTCGCGGTATTTGCCGCTGCTGTAACCGGAAATCCGCATGCATTTGACCAGGGCACGGCAGAGGGAAAGATCCTTTATCAGGTCATACAAATGGATTTAGGACAGAGGGGCATACAGGTGGAAACTTTAGAAATGTTTCCTGCATATAAGAGACAGAAAAGCTATCTTCTTGCCGGGATATTAATCGATGATATTTCCAATTATGCATTGCTTTATAACGTGCATGCGATCAAAAAGAACGGAGAATTACACAGAGGGATGGACGGATTCTGTCAGGAAAAAAATATGGTGCAGGTGCCGCTTACAGTACTTTCTGAATGGGAGCGTATCGAGTGTGTGGATCATGAGATCTTTATCGTGGAAAACCCGTCTGTTTTTGCCCTGATCTGTGGAGAAAAGTCGTGCATGTGCATGAATGGGCAGCCAAGACTGGCAGGGCTTTTGGTGTTAGAACTGCTTGCAAAGTCAGGAACTAAGGTATATTATTCCGGCGATCTCGATCCGGAGGGGATACTGATCGCACAAAAATTATCGCAGTACTATCGGGGAACATTCTGCTATTGGCATATGACGCCTTTCGATTATGAGCAGTGCAGATCGAAAGAAATAATTTCTGAAAAGAGAAAGAAAATGCTGCAAAAGATTACAGATGAAAGGCTGCTCCCTGTCGTGGATGCGGTAACAAAATATGGGATGGCGGGTTATCAGGAAAGTATCGGATTGAATCAGATTTCCATTTGAAAAACTGGTTGATCAGGGTCACCGTCAATCAATGCAAAATGTTATTCCGGTCTCCCTGGCGCAAGGTCGAGGATATCGGGGAATATGCGGAAAAAGAAATTTTCCGCAAGCACCATTTGAAAGGTATGCTGACGATGGAATGATTCATTGCCGGACAAGGGAAGAAGAACTTAGCAAGTTTGATTTTCTTGCCAGAGAGAATGCAAAACGCTATAATATTCATATAAATGATATGAAGGGCGGGGGACAGCATGAAAGAAGGTAAATCACAGAAAAATTTTAAAATCAGCATACGTGCAAAAATTTTGACCGGAATGATAGCATGTGTTTTGATTGTGACGAATCTGATCGGCTGGTTTTTTATCGTACAGGCGAAAGATACATTGTTAGAACAGTGTAAGAACAATGCCAGAAATTCAGCTAAAATTGCCGCGGAAAGAATCGATGGTGATATTTTAGGACAAATTAAAGCCGGAGATGAGAAAACAGAAAATTATAAAGAAATATTATCGCAGCTGCAGGATTTCTTGTGTGGAGATGATATCAAATACATATATACAATGCGGATGAATGGTGACAGGCTGGAATTTATTGTTGACGCTGATACCGAAGAAGGGGCTGCGATTGGCGAAGAATATGAGATTTATGATGAAATAGCAGAGGCATTTGACGGAAATGCCACAGTTGATAGTGAAATGACATCCGATGAGTGGGGAGATTTTTATAGTGCATTTGCTCCGGTTTACAATAGTTCCGGTGAAATTGCAGGAATTGTAGGAGTGGATTGTTCTGCAACTGATATCAGACTTCAGGAAAACATATTTATAAAAGAATTTGTAATCATTGAACTTGCAGGATTGGTGATAGCAGCAGCACTTGCGCTTATTATTAGTGGTGTTTTGTCAAGAAATGTAAGTGTGATAGCGGAGAAAATGAGTGAGCTTGCAAAGAAAGAGGGAGATCTTACACAGAAGATAAATGTAAGATCGACAGATGAGGTTGGAAATATTGCAGACAGTTTAAATATCTTTCTGGAGAACTTGCGTGAGATCATTCAAAATATCAGTGCAAGTGAAAAGAAACTTTTAAGTAATTCAGAGCATGTAAATAATATTGTAACTTCGTCTGCAAATGAAGTGTCGAAAGTAAATGCTACCATGAACGCTATGGAAGGCAGGGTTCTTGAAATGAGCGACATGGTGCATAAGATCGCTGAAAATGCACAGAGCAATAAGGAGATGATGTCATCCGTCATACATGAGACAAAATCGCAGGCAGAGTACATTGGTGAGGTTGGACAAAAAGCGGAAAAGTTAGAAGAAGATGCCGTATCTGCCAGAGAATGTATGCAGAATACGATTGTGAGAATTGGAAAGACGCTTGAAGATAAAATTGAAGAATCGAAGGAAGTAGAGCGGGTACAACAGCTTACAAACCAGATTCTGAATGTTGCAGACCAGACAAACCTTCTTGCGCTGAATGCAAGCATTGAGGCCGCAAGAGCGGGAGAAAGTGGCAAAGGGTTTGCAGTTGTGGCAAACGAGATATCCAGTCTTGCAGAGGAATCATCAAAGACTGCAGGGGAAATTCAGAAAATTAATACGTTTATCGTGGATATAGTAGATAAACTGGCGGAATCTTCTTTTGAATTGCTAAACTATGTGAAAACAAATGTTATTTCAGATTATGATGTTCTTGTACATACAGGCGAGGAATATGCAAGCGATGCACATAATTTTAAAAATCAGATGGAGAAGTTTGGTGGCTGTATAGATGAACTGCAGCAGAGTATGGAACGTATTCATTATTATGTAAATGACATTATGGATGGGTTTGATAAACAGAAGGAAGAAGTAGTGAAAAATTCCGGATATATGACACAGATCGATGAAGAGTTAAGAAAATTGTGGATGCGGTTTTGAACAATAAAGAAATTGTGGATGAACTTGAAACGATCATCAGTCAGTTTAAAATTTAAAATAGGTAATCATGTAAAAAGGTAAAAGGTAAGAGGATATCACCATGAACAACACATTATTACAACAGATCACCAGAAAAGACGCGAAAGCATTTACCCACAGCGGCAAGTTTCACGCGGACGACGTTTTTTCCTCAGCATTACTGCTCTATTTAAACCCGGAAATTACGATCACGCGCGGCAGCAAAGTTCCCGAAGGCTATGACGGATCGTATTTGATATCGGACGCGGAGAGTATGACCATCATCAGAAAGACAGCAGGATCCGTGAAAACGGAGTGCCGTATGCGGCATTTGGACTGCTCTGGGAGCAGCTCGGTGCCGGAATCTTAGGAGAGGAACTCGCGCAGACGTTTGATGAGGCATTTGTTCAGCCGCTTGATAACAACGACAATACCGGGGAGAAAAATGAACTTGCAACACTGATCGGAAATTTCAATCCGACCTGGGATGCAGCGGGCAGCAGTGATGACGCATTTTTCCGGCAGTCGGTGTAGCCGGAATGATTTTGGAAAATAAATTTGAACGCTATCTTGGAAATGAGCGGGCAGATAAACGGATCGAGGAAGTTTTAGAGGCACAGCAGAAGGCACTTGAGGCAGGAGAAAAACCGGAAGATGAGGCGAAAATACTGGTTCTGCCGGAATTTATCCCGTGTCAGAAAAGGCTCTCAGAAACCGATATCGCATTTGTGATTTTCCCATCCAACCGCGGCGGTTACTGTATCCAGCCACAGAAAAGAGAATACTCCATGAATTACAAGTGCAGCTTCCCGGAAAAATGGCTTGGATTAGAAAATGAGGAGCTGGTGCAGGCGACAGGACTTCCAAGTGCAGGCTTCTGCCACAAGGGAGGTTTTCTGATGACGGCTGGCACATTAGAAGATGCCGTGGCGGCATGTAAGATCAGTTTGTCCTACTTTAAGGAGGAGCCGGTGATCGTAAATTTTGGCGGTGGAAAAGAAGCGGATGAACTCTTACAGCAGCTGCCAGGAATGGAGCATGCGCGCATTTCACACTGCGCGCTGCCGGATGTCCCGGAACTTGAGGTGCAGGGAATTTACGGAGAAGTTATCATGGAAAAGCAACAGTGGAAGAGCCGGATCAAAGACCAGGTGAAACAGATTTTAAAGGAAAAACCGGAAGCTGTTTATGTGGAAGGCGATGTTTTTTTGACTATCCGGTTGTGCATCAGCTTCGTAAAAAACATATTCCGGTCTTAACACGGGTGGAACGGGATGGAGAGCATTATATCGTGCGCATCCCGTCCGGGTCGTAAATCATTCACGATAATAAAATTTTTACATGTTTTCTGAAGATGGGGCAGTCTGCTTTCACCAGCAGGCTGCTCCATTACGTTCTAGATCCCCCTTTTGATAACCAAACAAAATTTATTGACGAAGCCCCAAAAAGGCAGTAAGATACGCAATGTAAAATACTCAATACAAATTTATGCATAACAAGATACGCATAATAAAATACAGATAGTAAGAAATCAGGAAAGGAGTCCTCTCATTGAAAAATAATAAATATGAAATCGATATGTGTAACGGCACTATCATGGATAAATTAATTTCCTTTGCATTCCCTCTGATGCTTTCAGGAATTTTACAATTAATGTTTAATGCAGTCGACATCATCGTCGTGGGACGATTCAGCGGCAGTCAGGCGCTTGCAGCGGTCGGTTCGACAACGGCACTGATCAATGTATTTGTGAATTTGTTTATCGGAATTTCACTTGGAGCGAATGTGCTTGCGGCAAGATTTTATGCCGCAGGACGGGAGGAAGAAATGTCACAGACCGTACATACTGCGATCACGTTAGCACTGATCAGCGGTGTTGTGATGGCATTTATTGGTGTGCTGTTTGCGAAGGGAGCCCTGGAACTGATGGGTACACCGGATGACGTGATCGGTCAGTCAACCTTATATATGCGGATCTATTTTATGGGGATGCCATTTTTTATGCTCTATAATTACGGTGCAGCGATACTCCGTGCCGTCGGGGACACCAAAAGACCGCTTTTCTTCCTTATCATTTCAGGCTGTATCAATGCGGGATTAAACCTGATCCTGGTGATTGGATTCCATCTGGATGTTGCCGGGGTTGCAATCGCAACGATCATTTCCCAGTGTGTGTCCTGTATCCTTGTTTTGCGCTGCCTTTGCAGGACGCAGGGCAGTTACCAGCTTCATTTTTCAAAGCTGTCCATCAATGGTGCTTATCTGAAACAGATTTTTCAGGTAGGGATTCCGGCGGGAATCCAGAGTACTGTGATCAACTTTTCGAACGCACTGTTACAGTCGTCCGTCAACTCTTTTGGGGCGACGGCGATGGCGGGGTATACGGCAGCCAATAACCTGCTTGGCTTTTTGTATGTTTCAGTCAATTCCATCACACAGGCCTGCATGAGTTTTACGAGTCAGAATTTTAGTGTGGGAAAATATAAGAGAATGGACCGAGTTCTTATGGATTGTCTGATTTTGTCTGTGAGTGTTGCTGCTGTGCTTGGATGCAGCGCATATTTCTTTGGGGCACAGATACTGACGATCTATACCAAAGAACCGGATGTGATTGCATGTGGATTGGAAATACTTTCCATCACAACCGTGCCGTATTTCCTGTGCGGCATCATGGATCTTTTCCCAGGCGCACTGCGTGGTATGGGGTATTCCTCTGTTCCCATGATATTGTCTGTAATCGGCACGGTCGGGATGCGTATTTTATGGATCTTTGTATTTTTCCCGCTTCACAGATCCCTGTATTTTCTGTTTATCTCGTATCCGGCGTCCTGGCTGGCTACGATCATAATGCAGGTGATCTGCTATTATTTTGTACGAAAAAAATGCTTATCGGCTGTGAAGAATCCAGATTTGGAAAAAAATACGTCAGTGACAGGTGTAATCTGAAATCATAGATAAGATTTGGAAAAGAAAAAATCTCATGCTATAATGTGTTAGGCAATGAGCAGAAAATTCGTTTATTACCCGGAGATAAAATACAGAAAGGCAAAAAGATGAAATTATACATAATCAGGCACGGTGAAACATCGTGGAACAAACAGAAAAAACTGCAGGGACAGCGTGATATCATGTTAAATGATGCGGGCATCCGTCTTGCAGAATTAACCGGTGAAGGCATGAAAGACATAGATTTTGATCTTGTCATTTCAAGTCCCTGATCCGCGCAAAACAGACGGCAGAGCTTGTGATGGCGGGAAGACATCTTCCTATGATCACAGACAGACGTATCATAGAACTTTCTTTTGGCGACTGGGAGGGAGAATGTGTGAGAGACAGCAAAGTCCTTCCACCGGATTTTATTGATAAGTTTTACAATGATCCGTATCACTGCATGAGGGCTCCGGGCGGGGAAAGTTTTCAGGATGTTTTGAAACGGACCGAAGATTTTTATCAGTCGCTGGTACAGAACAAGGCATATGAAAATGCTACGATCTTCATATCGACACACGGGGCAGCCGGACGCTGTCTTCTGGCAAATTTTTATGATGATAAAGAGGATATCTGGCGCGGGGGAATCCCGAAAAACTGTTCTGTCTGCATTGTTGAGGTGAAGGATGGTGTCGGAACGGTGTTAGAAAAAGACAAAATTTTTTATGACGAGGCAGAATAGACAAAACACTTGAGAGGAGATAATAAAAATGGCATGTACTACAATACTTGTTGGGAAAAAAGCATCTTATGACGGTTCTACGATGATCGCAAGAATGATGATTCCGGTTCCGGACATTTTACACCGAAAAAATTTGTTGTTATTCATCCGGAGGAGCAGCCGAAAACATATAAATCTGTTATTTCACATGTGACAATCGAACTTCCGGATGATCCGATGCGCTATACGGCGGTGCCAAATGCCGTGGAGGGAGAAGGAATCTGGGCAGCGGCAGGTGTCAATGAGGCAAATGTTGCGATGACAGCAACGGAGACGATCACATCAAATCCGCGTGTGCTTGGAGCAGATCCGTTAGTTAAACTTCAGCCGGCGGAAGATGGAAAAGAAGAAGTACCTGGCGGGATCGGCGAGGAGGATATCGTATGTATCGTTCTGCCGTATATCCGCAGTGCAAGAGAGGGTGTGAAACGCCTTGGTTCTCTGTTAGAACAGTACGGCACCTATGAGATGAACGGAATCGCTTTTCAGGATCAGGATGAGATCTGGTGGCTTGAGACGATCGGCGGACATCACTGGATTGCAAGAAGGGTGCCGGATGATGTATATGTTGTCATGCCAAACCAGCTTGGCATTGACCACTTTGATCTTGAGGATGCGCTATCTGATCAGAAAGAATATATGTGTTCTTCAGATATGAAAGAATTTATTGAGAAAAATCATCTGAATCTCTCAATGGACGGCAGCTTAAATCCGAGAGATGCGTTTGGCAGCCATGATGATGCAGACCATGTATACAATACACCGAGAGCGTGGTATATGGAGCGCTGCTTAAATCCGCACACGAAAGTCTGGGATGGAGAACATGCAGACTATACCCCGCAGTCCGACGACATTCCGTGGTGTATGGTACCGGAAAAGAAGATCACGGTGGAGGATGTAAAATATGTGCTGTCCTCCCACTTCCAGGGGACGCCGTACGATCCGTATGCGGCATACGGGGAGAAAAATATGCGCGGTGCATACCGCTCGATCGGAATCAACCGCAATGACTTTTTGGCTGTGATCCAGATGCGTCCGGGAATGGAATGTGACTGTAATGTGATCGAGTGGATCGCATTTGCATCCAATGCGTTTAATGTACTGGTTCCGTTTTACGCGGATATCGATGAGACACCGGACTATCTCTGCAACACCACAGGTGAGGTTTCCACGGACAATTTTTACTGGTCAGGCAGGATGATCGCGGCGATGGCAGACGCCTCTTACCGCAGTTCGGTATTCCATATTGAAAGATATAAGGAACATGTGTTAGCGAAAGGTCATGAGCTGATCAACCGTTATGATGCACTTCTTTCCAAAGAGACGGATGCGGCAAAAAGAAAAGAGATCCGGCATGAGGCAAACCGTGCGGTTGCAGGAATGTTAAAGAAAGAGACAGCAGACACACTTGATAAGGTGCTGTTTGAGCTGAGCGGTCAGATGAAAACGCATATGCGAGATCAGATGCATAACATGCAGATAAAAGTTAATCGAAAAGGATGGGGCATAGATTGATAAAAAGTCGGTATATTTTTCTTGGATTGGCAATGATTTTAATGCTGGCAGGATGCGGCGCAAACCGGAAAACAATCCGGTTTGGAGCTGCGGGAATCGGCGGAATGTACGATTCCTTTGCCAATGCATATGTCAGTCTTGCAAATAAAGAGGATTTTTCGTATAAACTTGAAACAAGGAATACTGCCGGATCTGCAGCAAATGTCAGACTTCTTTCGGGCAAATATATTGAACTGGGGATTGCCCAGGCAGATCTGGTGGAGGAAGCCTATCATGGAACCGGGGAATTCCGGGACAAAGCATACCAGGGATATAAAGCGGTTGCAGCGCTTTATCCGGAGGCATGTCAGATCGTCGTGCGCACGGATTCAGAGATTGAGACATTGGATGATCTTCTTGGGAAAACGATCAGTATCGGGGCAGAGGAATCCGGGACAGAGCGGAACGCAAACCAGATTCTGCAGGCACAGGGCATCAGCGGAGATATGGTAAAGACTGTCAATTTGGATTACACGGAGGCGGCAGCGAAACTTGCAGATGGAGAGATCGATGCGTTCTTTTGTACAGCGGGAACACAGACTACGGTGATCGGGGAACTGGCAAAGGAATGCGGAATCCGGCTGTTGAGTATTGATGTAAAATGCCGGAACCGGTTAAAGGCGGCATATCCGTTTTATTCCGAATATACGATTCCGGCAGGCACTTATACCGGTCAGACAGAAGAGGTAAAAACACTGTCTGTACAGGCGGTGCTTCTGGCAGGTGACAGTTTATCGGAGAATACGGTAAAAGAGCTGACGGAACTTTTATTTTTACATGGAAAGGATATCCGCTATGCGGCCTCAATCGAATTAAAAGAGGACGAGCAGTCTGCGATTGGAGGTATTACAATCCCGTTTCATAAGGGTGCGGCGGCATATTATGCAGAGTGCGGTATCGAGGTGCCGACAGAGTAAATACCGGATTTGAAAAATAAGATCCGGTTTGGGAATTAGAATCGAAAGGATAAATATGGAAGTTCAGTTGGATATGTATCAGACATTGGCAGCTTCGGTGCTGGTGCTGATGCTGGGTAGTTATCTAAAACAACAGATACATGTACTGGAAAAATTCTGTATTCCGGCGCCGGTCGTCGGGGGACTGCTATTTGCAATCGTCACATGTATCTGTTACAGCAGTGGATTTATGGAGATCTCTTTTGATGATACCTTAAGGGAAGTGTGTATGGTATTCTTTTTTACATCAGTAGGATTTCAGGCAAATCTGAAGGTGTTAAAGAGTGGTGGAAAGTCGCTGGCGATATTTTTAGGGTTGGTCATTCTCCTGATCGTTTTACAGAATCTGCTTGCAATCGGAACATCCCATCTGCTTGGCATTGATGCGCTGATCGGTATGTGTACCGGTTCGATCCCGATGGTGGGCGGACACGGAACTGCGGGCGCGTTTGGCCCGGTTCTGGAGGATCTGAATGTGGAAGGTGCAACGACGATCTGTACCGCGGCGGCAACATTTGGACTGATCGCGGGAAGTCTGGTTGGCGGACCGCTTGGCAGGAAACTGATCGAAAAGAAAAATCTGCTCGATACGGTTGTGCCGGAAGATGACAGTATTCTGGTGGAAGATGAAAAGAAACATGAGCGTCATACGAATATGTATGCATCTGCAGTGTTTCAGCTGATTCTGGCAATCGGACTGGGCACCGTTTTTTCCTGGCTTCTGACGAAAACAGGAATGACGTTCCCAATCTATATCGGCGCAATGATCGCAGCGGCACTGTTTCGTAATATCGGAGAGTATTCCGGCAAGTTTGTGATCCATATGGGAGAGATCAATGATATCGGTGGTATTTCGCTGTCATTGTTCCTTGGAATGGCAATGATCACGTTAAAACTGTGGCAGCTTGCGTCGCTTGCACTGCCGCTTATCATACTGCTGGCAGTACAGGCAGTTTTGATCTGTGTATTTGCAAGGTTTGTGGTATTTTATGTGATGGGAAAAGATTATGACGCAGCGGTGCTTGCAGCCGGAACCTGTGGATTTGGAATGGGCGCGACACCGAACGCCATGGCAAACATGCAGGTGCTGTGTGAAAAATATGCTCCGTCCGTAAAGGCGTATCTGATCATTCCTCTGATCGGAAGTCTGTTTGCAGATTTTATCAACAGTCTGGTTATTACATTTTTCATCAATATATTATAATAGAAGAAACGGAGTAAGTATGTTTAAATTCAGAAAGAAACGAGAGAAAGGTCACGAATACAATCTGACTTATGATAATCTTGCGGTTCCGGAGATCCATACACATGAACCGGAGGATGCGGCAGATGAAGATGAAAAAAGCCGGGAATTACTTATGACAGTGTGGCGATCCCGGAGATCCATATCAGAAAACGATAGAAAGGTAATTGAAATATATGGCAGTAAATAAAAATGGAATTGTAGTAATTGGTGCAGTATTTGTGGATATCAAGGGGTTTCCGGAAGATATTTATATCCCGGATGGGAGAAATGCGGGAAGAATCGAATATATCCATGGAGGTGTCAGCCGTAACGTTGTAGAAGATATCGCGAATATCGAACTGCGCCCTACATTTTTGGGAATTGTGGATGATTCGGCACTTGGAAGTGATGTCATTCACAAACTGCAGAATCATAAAGTAAATACAGAATACATGTTAACGATTCCAAATGGAATGGGAACCTGGCTTGCTGTATTTGACCATCGTGGAGATGTTGCCGGTTCAATTTCACAGAGACCGAATCTGATGCCGATTCTTGATGTGTTGGAAGAATCCGGGGATGAGATTTTTGAAAATGCTGATTCTGTCGTGATCGAAGTGGATATGGATAAAGAGATCGTAAAAAAAGTGGTAAGTCTGTGTGAAAAGTTTAAAAAACCGCTTTACGGGGTTGTCAGCAATATGAGTATTGCGGCAGAGAGAAGAGATTTCCTGCGGAAATTTGACTGTTTTATCTGTAACCAGTTAGAGGCAGGGATGTTCTTTTCGGATGATTACAGCGAAAAGACACCGGAAGCACTCGCAGAAATTCTTGCAGGCTGTGTAAAACGTGCCAATATTCCGTCCATGGTTGTGACGATGGGAGGCAAAGGTGCGGTCTATGCAGACCGGGAAGGCACATACGGCATCTGCCCGGCAAAAAAGTACAGGTAAAAGATACGACAGGAGCAGGCGATGCGTTTTGCGCAGGTGTGGCAAGTGGTCTGACATACGGAAAAACCTTAGAGGAAGCGGTGGAGATTGGAACACGTCTGGCGGCGTCCGTGATCACGTCATCCGAGAATGTCTGTCCGCGTTTCCTTCCGGCGGAACTTGGAATTGACGCATAAACCTGGAAAAATCCGCTATATTAAGAATATAAATGTGAAAAGGACGTGTTTCCGAGAATATCGGACATATCTATTTTAATGCCATCAAATCTATGCTAAACTCATGGGCAGAAAGTCACGGTTTGAATAAGTACCGGAGCATTACGAAAGATGAGGAGCAGAGTGATGGAGATGGAAAGTGTATTTTTAGACAATCTTCCGGACACAGCCAATATGATCTTAAATATTCTGTGGGACAGAAATGAAGAGATGTGTACTGCTGAGTTAACGGAAGCAGTGAATGAAGTGTATAACAGACGCTGGGAAAAAGGTCTGATACAGGAATTTATCAATCTGCTGATCCGGATGGACTATGTGGAGAAGAAAAGGCATGGATTTCGTGTATATTACACTGCATTAGGTTCAGATTATGAATTATAAAAATATTCTGAAAATTTAAAAGAAATCATAAAATAACAAAAAAACAGATGGATAATACTTGACTTTGCTGATTTATAGTGCTATAACGTAACCGAAGCAAGGAAATAAAGTAAAAGGATGAAAGATGATATGCAGAAAGGAAGCGTATAGTATGTCAGATAAGAATCCAAAACATCCATTAAAAAAGAAAAAGGCAGCAGCCAAGATCAATATTGCAGATCATGCCGCAGTAGAAGAGGCAAGAGAAGCGCATAAGTCAAAGAAACATGTATATTGATCACAGGTTACAAAGTAGATGAGAGATGCCCGGAGTCGCAAGACCCCGGGTATTTTTTGATTTATGGGAAATTAAAGGTTTCTTTCTTTACAAATTAAAAAAGATATATTACGATAATTCCCGGTAGAAAGGATGAGGTTTATGAAAGAATTACTTTATGGCATTGTGGAACTGCTCGCGAAGATACATAGTTATCTGCTCCGGTTCAATGATGCATACGAATACAATTTCAGTGATAAGGAATTGCATTTTTTAGTCATTGGAATTTTGGGAATGATGTTTATTTTTGTGGTGTATCCTGTTTTTAAATGGCTCGCAAAACACGATCATGTGATGGTGATCGCATGGATTTATGTTTTTACACTGATCATCGTGATCACATTTGCGATTGAGATCGGACAGAAGGTGACGAATACCGGCAATATGGAATTTGCAGATATCGTATTTGGAGTAGTCGGGTTTATCGTGATGTTTTTTATTTTTGCGGTCATCCGGGAGATTTATAAAGGAATCGTAAGTCTGATCCGGGATGTGGCGCATCAGGATCAAAACCGCAGCAAAAAGAGACATCAGAGAGCGTATGACGAATATGAAGAAGATGTCATGGATGAGGATGACGAAGAATAACTACGGAGAGACATCCGTGTGAAGAATAAGATTTTTCACATGCAGGAATGGAGAGTTTTATGCGACAGATTTTAAAAAGAATTGTGGAAACATTGGTTGTGATATTTGGAAACTGCATTTATGCATTTGGAATTGCAATGTTTATTCTGCCAAGCGGGCTGATCACCGGTGGAACGACCGGTATCGCACTGTTTGTCAATGATGTTTTCCACACGCCGGTCACCGTGTTTGTATTTGTATTTAATACCATTATGTTTCTGATCGGATTTTTTGCATTCGGGTGGAAGTTTGCGGCAAATACGATTGTCAGCACATTCAGCTACCCGATTGCACTCGAACTGATCACAAGGCTGCTTGGGGGTTACCGGATTACCGATGACCTGATCTTGTGTACTGTTTTTGGCGGTATTTGTATCGGGGCAGCGATCGGACTTGTCATCCGGATGGGGGCTTCCACGGGCGGCATGGATATTCCGCCGCTGATCTTAAATAAGTATTTTAAGATTCCGGTGTCAAGTTCCATCTATGTATTTGATATGCTGATCTTACTCCTTCAGGTATTTCACAGCACAGGTGAACAGGTACTCTATGGCATTCTGCTTGTGATCGTATACAGCGCAGTGCTGGATAAATGTCTGATGCTTGGAACTACGAAAATGCAGATCAAGGTCGTCAGCAGCCATATTGATGAGATCCGCACAGCGGTATTAAAAGATATTGACCGCGGTGTGACACTGTTAAACAGCGAGACAGGTTCTTAAGAAATAACACGATGATGCTTCTGACCGTGGTATCCATGCGTGAGCTTGCCAAAACGGAAAAACTGATTCATGAAGTAGACCCGGATGCCTTTGTGATTATCAATAAAGTCAGTGAAGTGTCGGGAAGAGGTTTTTCGAGCAAGAAGAGATATTTAAAACAGACCGGGGATGTGGAAGGGTAAAGGGAGGATCAGATGACACTGCAGCAGTTAAAATATGCATTGACGATCGCGGACTGCGGATCGATGAATGAGGCGGCAAAGACACTATTTCTTTCCCAGCCGAGTCTCTCAGAGACGATCCGGGAACTTGAAACGGAGATCGGGTTTGAGCTGTTTGTGCGTTCTAACCGGGGAATCCTGGTGACACCGGAGGGGGAAGAGTTTTTAGGATATGCAAGACAGGTCACGGAGCAGTTTACACTGCTCACTTCCCGCTATATCACAAGCAGGTCAAAGAAAAGTTCAGCGTATCCATGCAGCACTATACATTTGCAGTCAAGGCATTTGTGGAGACGGTAAAACAGGCTGGAATGGAACAGTATGAATTTGCAGTCCATGAGACGACCACTTATGATGTACTTGAAAATGTAAAAAATTTCAGGAGTGAGATCGGGGTTTTATATCTGAATGATTTCAATGAGAAAGTCATGAATAAGATCATCAGAGAACACGGATTGGAATTTATTGAACTGTTTTCCTGCGACACCTATGTCTATCTCTGGTCCGGGCATCCGCTGGCAAAACAGGAAGTGATCTCGATGGAAGAACTCGATGCGTATCCATGTCTTTCTTTTGATCAGGGCGAACACCATTCGCTTTATCTGGCGGAGGAAATGAAGAGTACTTATGATTATAAAAGACTCATCAAGGCAAATGACCGTGCCACGCTTCTGAATCTGATGATTGGATTAAATGCCTATACGCTCTGTTCCGGAATTATCTGTGAGGAACTAAACGGCAGTGACTATATGGCAATCCCGTTAAAGGAAACGGAGAAAATGCGCATTGGCTATGTGAAGCGGAAAGGGGCAAAAGTCAGCCATATCGGGGAGATCTATATCGAAGAATTAAAAAAATACAGGGAAAATGTGATGTAATCAGTTATAGGTGAAACCTATAACCAACTCAAGGTTTCCAATATTAACACTTTCTGTAACTACCTGTTATAATAAGGACTATCAAATCAAGACAGAGCAGTAGGAGAAAGGAGAGATCAGATATGCGTACAGAAATTAAGACCTATACAACAGCAGACAAAATGATGATGACAGGATCCATGTGCGGCATGATGTGTATGTGCTGTATGGGACGATTTCGTGTGCGGAAAGATATCTGATTTTATGCGTTGATAGAAAATGTAAAACAGATGTTTCCGCGAGGGAGCATCTGTTTTTTTGCCTTAAAATAAAATTTGTGTTAATATGGAGCGCGGAGTGCAGACAGGTGCTCACATAGGGCAGGAAGAAAGGAGAACATGTATGGCAGCAATTGAGGTCAGACATCTCTATAAAAGGTTTGAACAAAAGGGAGTGACCGTTGAGGCATTAAGTGATATCAATCTGACGGTGGAGCAGGGCGATATCTACGGAATCATCGGTATGTCGGGAGCTGGAAAAAGTACACTGGTACGATGCTTAAATTTCTTAGAGAAACCGACAGAGGGTCAGGTGCTGATCGAGGGTCAGGAATTAGGAGCATTGACAGAGAAGGAATTAAGAGGCAGCGCAGCGATATTGCGATGATCTTTCAGAATTTTAACCTTCTGATGCAAAAGAGTGTACTTGACAATGTATGTTTCCCGATGCAGATTCAGGGAAAGAAAAAGAAAGAGGCGAGAGAAAGAGCGAGAGAACTGTTAAAAACGGTTGGCCTTTCCGAAAAAGAAAAGGCATATCCGGCACAGCTTTCCGGAGGACAGAGACAGAGAGTTGCGATCGCAAGAGCACTTGCTTCCGATCCGAAGATTTTACTTTGCGATGAGGCGACCAGCGCATTAGATCCACAGACAACCGCTTCGATCCTATCGCTGCTAAAAGAGATCAATGAAAAACTTGGCATCACGATCGTGATCATCACACATCAGATGTCAGTGATCCGTGAGATCTGCAGCCATGTGGCGATCATTGAACATGGTGTGTTAGTGGAAGACGGACTTGTGGAGGATATCTTTTCCCATCCGAAATCCAAAGCTGCAAAGGAACTGATCTTAAGGGATCAGCCGGGGAATAACAATGCACCATTGGCAAATGCAGTTCAGGAGCGCATGCAGGGAGATAAAAAGATCCGAATCGTCTTTTCTGAAAATTCCGCATTTGAGCCGGTCATTGCAAACATGATCTTACAGTTTAAAACACCGGTCAATATTTTAAGGCAGACACCAAGAATGTCGCGGTGTAGCCAAGGGAGAAATGATTTTAGGACTTCCGGAGGATAGACATTTACAGGTGGATATTGAGGAATATTTAAAAGAAAAAGGACTCGCAGTTGAGGAGGTGACCGAAGATGTGGAATGAGCAGATTATCATGATGCTGTTAGAGGGCATCAAGGACACACTTTATATGACATTGACATCGACACTGATCGGTTATGTGATCGGACTTCCGATGGGAATTCTTTTAACGGTCACTGACAAAGATGGAATTCATCCGAACGCAGCAGTTTACAAGGTATTAGACGTGATCGCGAACCTGATCCGAAGTGTACCGTTTTTGATTTTACTGATCGTGCTGATTCCGTTTACAAGATTTCTGATCGGAAGAAGCTATGGACCGACAGCGACGATCGTTCCGCTTGTCATAGCAGCAGCACCATATATTGCACGAATGGTGGAATCTTCTTTAAAGGAAGTGGACGCAGGTGTCATTGAGGCAGCGCGTTCCATGGGAGCATCCAATTTTACCATTGTAACAAAAGTCATGTTAGTGGAAGCGCGTACATCCCTGATCGTAGGGGCAACCATTTCACTTGGAACAATTTTAGGATATTCCGCAATGGCAGGAACCGTCGGCGGCGGTGGACTTGGAGATATCGCAATCCGCTATGGTTATACCAGATGGCAGACCGATATCATGATCGTAACGGTTATTTTACTGGTAATTTTATTCCAGATATTCCAGACGATCGGCATGAAGCTTGCGAGCAATTTAGATCGCAGAAAATAAACGTAAACAATGTTTTTTAACATTTGTATAAACAAGGAGTAAAATCCTGCCCAATGTGTTGGGCATTGCTCCATGCAAGAGGCACATGCTATGCAAGCTATTGAGCATAGCATGCATAGCAGACATTTTGCTCCGCAAAACAAGGAGTAAAATCCTCTGCTCCTGCAAAGGCAGTCGCATTTTGCTCCGCAAAACAAGGAGGATTCATATTATGAAAAAAAGAGTACTTACCACAATCTTAGCAGGCGTTTTAGCTGTATCTGCATTCGCAGGATGCGGCAGCAGCAACACAGCAGGCAATGCAGCTGCAGATAATAACGCAGCAGCAGAAACAAACGATGCAGCAGTTGCAGACACCACTGCAGCAGAAAGTGAAGCAGCCGAGAGCGTAGCTGACACACAGACAACAGAGGGCGGCACAATTACCGTAGCAGCTTCTGCAACACCACATGCAGAGATCTTAGAGGAAGCAAAGAAGATCCTTGCAGATCAGGGATGGGACTTAGAGATCACAATTTTTGATGATTACGTACTTCCAAACGAGGTAGTAGAGAGCGGCGAGTTCGACGCAAACTACTTCCAGCACATTCCTTACTTAGAGAACTTCAACGCAGAGAAAGGTACACACCTTGTCAATGCAGGCGGCATTCACTACGAGCCATTCGGAATTTATCCGGGAACAAAGAAAGATCTCTCTGAGTTAGCAGACGGCGATACGATCGCAGTACCAAACGATACCACAAACGAGGCAAGAGCATTATTACTGTTACAGGATAACGGCATCATCACTTTAAAAGACGGCGCCGGCTTAGAGGCAACTGTCAACGATATCGCTGAGAACCCGCACAACGTAAAGATCGAAGAGCTCGCAGCAGAACAGGTAGCAAGAGTGGCACCGGAAGTTGCATTCGTTGTATTAAACGGTAACTACGCATTACAGGCAGGTTACTCTGTAGCACAGGATTCCTTAGCATACGAGACATCTGATTCTGAGGCAGCAAAAACATATGTAAATGTCATCGCTGTAAAAGAAGGAAACGAGAACAACCCTGGCATCCAGGCACTTGTAAAAGTATTAAAATCTGATGACATCAAGAAATTTATTAACGATACTTATGATGGAGCAGTTATTCCGTTTGAGGATTAATTGAGACAGAAAGTTTTTAGGCTTTATAGATAAGTCGATGGAAAACATAGCAGAATGATAGATACCGGATAAAGAACGCAGAAAGTTTTGGAACTGCGTCTTTATCCGGTATTTTTTGTGGTAGTGGTTTATAAATTTTTCATAATAAAATGATTGAGATGTGTTTTTTGATGTAGTATATTATGAATGCAGTTCTTAATAGTCAAAAATACAATTCAAAAGTAAATCAATATGGTTATCAAATGGACTGTAATGAAAAATAGAAAGGCTTATGAAAATACATTAAGTATTATTTTAGATGAACCGGATATTAAGATGGAGGAGGTTAAGGTAGAGCAGGTTATTTTAAATCGTTACGGAAAAAGGGCGATACGTTTGGATGCGTGGGGGAAAACCGTTGATAACAGGCAGATCAATATGGAAATGGAAAATAATATGCATGATGATGTGAAGAAATAACAGGATTACATCTTGAGGATGGTACAACAAAAATTTTCTTAAATATGGCAAGTAAAAATGGTTCCAAAGAGTTGATAAGTTTGTTACAATATATGAAAGATACACGATTAGATAATCCTGAAATTAAGGTAAAGGATGAACGGCTTATAGAGATTGACAGGATTGTATCAGAGGTAAAAGAATCAGAAGAATGGGAGGCAGTGGAGATGAACATTCTTGAGGTTGGAATCAGTAATGGCGAAATGAAAAAGCTGGTTAGTATCTGAAAATACGTAATAATTAAATGAAACAAAAATCTGTCCCGGACTACAATATGGACACAATCTGTAAGAGCCTGGCTTAGACAAATTCTCCATGCAAAAATAATATAGTTTTTCTAGTACCCAGCACGAAAAATCTGATGTATATTAAAAGTATCATCAGATTTTTTTTTCGTAATAGTCAGTGTTTTGATAAAGACAGATCTCACCTTATCATATGTGAAGCAGGAATCAATACATTGAAAAAATCAGTATAAAGAGAGGCAGTCACATGTTTACAAAAAACAACACCATGAACGAAATTTTAAATACAGAGCCGGTCGGACGTGCAGCCGGCAATCTGTTTCCAACCTGTTTTATGGCACGTGTACCGGTGGAACACAGGGATCATACGATGGCACAGATTGAGAAGGAAGAAACGATGGAGTGGGGAGCACCATTTTTAGCGGATGCCTTTTTAGAATGTGCAAACCTGATCAAAGAAACGGCGGAGACAAAGAAATTTAAGTACATTCCACTGTGGGGAGAAAATGATGATGCATCGGCAGGCGATAAAATGTCACACTGGAAAAACGGGATCCCGGATGCAGATTTAAATACGGAGGAAGGTGTCTGGCTGTTTACCGGTGATCCGGCTGTGGACAACGAGGCATTTGCGCATACTGCTGGCAGTGATTCCATTCCGCCTTATGAATCTGTGGCGGTTTCCAAGGAAAAAAGAAATACATCAGGCTTAAAACCGGCGGTGATCCTCTGTCCGGGCGGCGGCTATGAGATGGTATCCTTCTATAATGAGGGACTTCAGCCTGCACAGCGCATGGAACGCGATGGCGGCTATAAGGCATTTATTTTATGCTACCGGATCCGTCCGAACTACTATCCGCTGCCACAGATGGATCTTGCAAGAGCGGTTATGTATGTGCGGGCACATGCGGCGGAATATCAGGTGGATCGAACCGGATCGTGATCGTGGGCGCATCCGCAGGCGGTCATCTCTGTGCGAGTGAGGCGCTGCTCCATGAGGAATTAAAGGAAAATGTACTGGAAAACCTTGCAAAATTCCAGAAAGCTGATATGGTAGAACAATATAGAAAAATTTCTGCCAGACCGGACGCAGTAGGATTATTATATCCGGTCATCAGCTTTACTTCAGAATATCACGAGGGAAGTTATATTTATAATACGAATGAGAAACCGGGACTTCGTGAAAAATTATCGGTTGAGTTCCATATCACGTCGGATTATCCGATGACTTATGCCTATGCCAATGCGGACGATGGCTGTGTACCTGCAAGCAATACCATGCGTTTGAATGAAGCACTGGAAAAAGCAGGCGTAAAGCATCTGTGCGAGGTTTATCCGACCGGAGATCATGGAATCGGGCTTGGATATCATACTTCTGCAAAAATGTGGAGTGAAAACATGCTTGCGTTCTTTGATCAAAATTTATAAAACAGGACTTTGAATTAAATTTTTCACGTTTCAGGCTGCGTATCTCCGGCGGAGGATATAAGAGAGGAATATCATATATGTTACAGGATATCAATGAAATTTCAGATGGAAAAATATACGGCGTACATGATATGGTCCGTGTCGGCTGCAGTGACTGCGAGGGCTGTCATAGCTGCTGTGAACAGATGGGAGATACAGTTTTAGTCGATCCGTACGACTGTAAAAGATTAGAGACAGAGCTTGGGATGGGATTTGAACAACTGATGCAGTCCTGTGTAGGACTTCATGTGGAAGAGGGGCTTATCGTGCCGCATTTGAAAATGCAGGAACAGACGGATACCTGTGTATTTTTAAATGAGGCGGGAAGGTGCAGTATCCATGCATACCGTCCAGGCATCTGCAGACTATTTCCTCTGGGAAGAATTTATGAGGAGCAGGGTGTTTCCTATTTTCTACAGAGTGGTGCCTGTGAACGCGGCAAAACGAAAATCAAAGTGGAAAAATGGTTAGATACGCCGCAGTTAAAACGATATCAGCAGTTTTTGGCAGAGTGGCACAGCTTAAAAAAGAATATGCAGGAATATTTAAGCCGGCTGAATACTGAGGATGAAAAGAAAACGGTCTGCATGATGTTTTTACAGATTTTCTTTTTCCGTCCATATGAGAGCGGGCGTGACTTCTATGAGGAATGGGAGGAGCGCAGGACACAGCTTCAATCCATTCTGCCTGAATAAAATTTAATATTGTGACGCATACTGACTAAAAAAGTCAGGAGAAATCATGGAATCAATCTGGAAAAAGACGGCAGAACTGCCGGAGTTTCATACATTGACAAAAGATATCCGAACGAAAGTACTGATCATTGGCGGGGGGATGGCGGGCATTCTGTGCGCCTATTTTTTGCAGCGGTCAGGGGTGGATTACTGTCTGTTAGAGGCAGATACCATCTGCAGCGGCGTGACCGGAAATACGACAGCAAAGATCACATCACAGCACGGCTGATTTATGACAGTCTGATCAGCAGGGCGGGAAGAGAGATCGCAGACGGTTATCTTCGCGCCAATGAACTTGCATTAAAGCGCTACAAAGACCTGGGGTGGCTCATCGACTGTGATATGAAGGAAGTCGATTCGTATGTGTTTGACCGTATGGATGCGGAAAAACTGAAACGGGAAGCGGCGGCAGTCATGCAGCTTGGATTTCCGGCAGAATATGTAGAGCAGGTGGATCTGCCGTTTGAAACTGCGGGGGCAGTCCGTTTTCCGAATCAGGCGCAGTTTCATCCGTTAAAATTTGTGGCAGCCATTGCAAAAAATCTGAACATCTATGAACATTCCCCCGTGCGGGAAATGACGGAATATTTTGCGTTGACGGATCACGGGTCGGTGGCGGCGGAAAAAGTGATCGTGGCGACACATTTCCCGTTTATCAACCGGCGCGGCAGCTATTTTGTGAAACTGTACCAGGAGCGTTCCTATGTGCTTTCCTTAAAAAATACGGAAATACCGGATGGCATTTATCTGGAGGCAAAAAAGGGCGGACTTTCCCTGCGCGGTTACGAGGATACATTGCTGTTAGGCGGAATCACCCACCGCACCGGAAAAGAGCCGGATGGATTTGAAAAATTAAGGGAACAGGCAAAACTCTATTTTCCGGAAGCAGAAATTACCGGGCAGTGGGCGGCGCAGGACTGTATGACGTTAGACGGACTGCCTTATATCGGCAATTATTCCTCATCGACACCGGATCTTTTTGTGGCGGGCGGATTTGGAAAATGGGGGATGACGGGCGCAATGATCTCAGCAATTGTTCTTTCGGATCTTGTGCAGGGAAGGGAAAATGAATTTGCAGCCATTTTTAATCCGTCGCGAGGTATTTTAAAGCCACAGCTTGCAATTAATATGTGGGAGGCGATGAAGGGAATTTTAAAACCGCGTGTAAAAAACAGGTGCACCCATATGGGGTGTGTTCTGCACTGGAATGCAAAAGAACAGACTTTTGAGTGTCCCTGTCACGGTTCCTGCTTTGACGCGTCCGGGGAAGTTTTAGAAAATCCGGCACGTCATAAACTGGAAAACAAATCTGATGTTTTTTAAAAAATACAAGTGGATAATTAGTAACGGAAAAGGTTGATATTCTAACAAAAAGTGCTATGATTATATCCGGCTGAAAATTGAAATTTCAGAGAAGCCTCTGAAGAAAAGGATATTTTATGAAGTACTTGAGACAATTTATGATCATTCTGTTGTTTTCATTTCTGGGAGAGCTGTTAAAATATGTGCTCCCGTTTCCGGTACCGGCAAGTATTTATGGGCTGGTTCTCTTATTTATTGCACTGGAAACAAGGATCCTTCCACTTGCAGCAGTCAAAGATGCCGGAAAGTTCATGATCGAAATCATGCCGTTAATGTTTATTCCGGCCGGTGCAGGACTCATTGATGCATGGGATGCACTACGCCCGATCTGTGTGCAGATCGTGATGATCATGGTGGTATCAACGATCGTGGTTATGATCGTGTCCGGTCATGTGACACAATTTGTGATGCGCAGGGGGAAAAGGAAAGGAGAGCAGCAATGAAAGAGTTTTTATGTGATTCCGTATTTTTTGGTGTTGCGATCAGCATTTTGGCATATGAGCTGGGTGTATTTTTGAAGAAAAAATTAAAACTGGCAGTATTCAATCCACTTCTGATCTCGATCGTTGCCGTGATCGTTTTTCTGGTTGCGTTCCATATTCCATATGAGAGTTATAATGAGGGCGCAAAATACTTAAGTTACCTTCTGACTCCGGCAACGGTTTGTTTAGCGATCCCGCTTTATGAGCAGTTCGAACTGCTGAAACAGAATGTTGCGGCGATTTTTGCAGGATTGATTTCCGGTGTTCTGACGAGTGTGATCTGTGTTCTGGTCTTGTCGCTGTTATTCCACTTTGACCATGCACAGTATGTCACGCTTCTCCCGAAGTCGATCACAACGGCGATCGGAATGGGAATCTCGGAGGAACTTGGCGGTTATGTCACAATCACGGTTGCGGTCATCATTATCACCGGTATCATCGGAAATGTGTTAGCGGAAACGATCTGCCGTGTTTTCAAAATTGAAGAGCCGGTGGCAAAGGGAATTGCGATCGGATCATCCTCACATGCACTTGGAACAGCAAAGGCATTGGAACTTGGAGAGATCGAAGGTGCCATGAGCAGCCTTTCCATTGCAGTGGCAGGTATTCTGACGGTAATCGCTGCACCGATATTTGCGACGCTGTTGTAAATATGGGGGTAGCCATGACAGATGTGCAATTTAGCAGTCAAAAACTGAAAACTATATTTGCCACCCGAATCCTGGTAGAAAAATAATGCGAAATGTGAAATCTCAGAAATGGTATTTCACATTTTTTTTTGTATTTCATATCATAATATGAAAAAGTTATGGTTGGAAATAAAGATATGTATTGTCAGAACAAAATTGTGCATACGATACAGGCAGGCGATTCCCTGTATAAATTATCGAGACAGTATCACACGACAGTGACGGAACTGATCCTTGGAAATCCGGGAGTCAATCCATATAATCTCCAGATCGGGATGCAGCTATTTATCTGCCCGGGAGAGGGATATGTGCCGCCGCAGAATCCGGGAGGCGGAAACACGGGCGGAGGAACAGGAAACGCCGGAAGCGGAACAGGAAACACCGGAAGCGGGAATATGAGCGGCGGCACAGGCAGCATGGGCGGAAACATGGAGGAGGAACAGGAAATGCCGGAGGCAGCAACGAGACCGAATCCGAGCGTGAGGATTCCATCCTCCGTCTCAACGAGGATATGCGCCTTGCATGGTTAAATCATGTTTACTGGACCAGAATGTACCTGATGAGTGCAGTCGCAGACAATGCGGACCAGCAGGCGGTGGAAGAACGGCTGCTTGAGACCGCAGACGAGATCACGGATGTATTTGCAAGGTATCTTCCGATCGCAACGACCAGACAGCTCCGCAATCTTCTGACGGAGCATATTGAAATCGGCGGGCAGATCATTCAGGCGCTGAAAGCAAAAAATATGACTGATTATGATGCGCTGGTGCAGGAGTGGTACCGCAATGCCAATCAGATGGCAGCTCTTTTTGCGAATTACAATCCGTACTTTGAGAGCAGGGAAACAAGAAACATGCTTTTGAATCATCTGGATCTGACCAGGGAGGAGATTGAGCATCAGGTCAATGGGGAATACGAACAGAGCATTGATGTATTCCGCGATGTGGAACAGCAGGCGCTTGCGATGGCAGATTATTTTGCGAGAGGACTGCTGGCAAGATAAAACGTATAGATTGAAGCCTTCTGCTAAATGCAATTCAACTGATCATTCATTCGTTAAAGCAGATAGAACAGCTGCAGAAAAAGCCCCATGCGGTAGAGTCCGCCTTCAAACCGCATGGTGGAACAGTAGAGATGCACAGGGGATTTCCGGCGGATTAGAAAAATGCCAAAAGTAACGGAATCGCAAGATTTGCAATAAAAACAGCAATTAACTTGAATTGCCAGTAAAAAAATGTACATGCTATAATGCAATTATCAAGATTAAGGGGGAAAAAGATATGCCAATGCAGATGGTTTCCGCTGGTACGGCGAGGACAATGACAAGATCAGCCTTGCTGATATCAAACAGATTCCGGGTGTGACGAGCATCGTGTGGGCACTGCATCATAAACTGCCGGGAGAAGTGTGGACGGTAGAAGAGATTGCAGAAGTGCAGAAACAGCTTGAGCCATATGGTTTTAATATGGACGTTGTGGAATCTGTCAATGTACATGATGATATCAAGATCGGACTTCCGAGCCGTGACCAGTATATTGAAAACTACATCCAGACAATTAAGAACCTTTCCAAATTCGGTGTCAAGGTTATCTGCTATAATTTTATGCCGATCTTTGACTGGACGCGCACGGATTTATTTCATCCGGTAGGAGATGGTTCGACAGCACTTTATTATGAAGCAGGCAAGATCCATGATGATCCGAAGGAAATGGCAGACTATATTTTAAATAATTTACATGGAATGACATTTCCAGGCTGGGAGCCGGAACGTATGGAGAAACTGGACGAGCTCTTTGCAGCTTACAAGCCGGTGACAAAAGAAGTATTGTGGGAAAACTTAAAATATTTTCTTGAGGCGCTTATGCCGACCTGTAAAGAATGCGATATCAAAATGGCAATCCACATGGATGATCCGCCATGGGATATTTTCGGACTTCCACGTCTTCTGACCTGCGAGGAAAATATTGACCGTTTCTTAAAGATGGTTGACAACCCGTACAACTGTCTGACACTGTGCTCAGGGTCTTTGAATGCCGACCCGGGAAACAATGTGGCAGATATTGTCCGCAAGCATTGTGACCGCATTGCATTTGCGCACATCCGCAATGTAAAACATTTTCCGAATGGAGATTTTTCGGAGGCTTCTCATCGTGACTGTGATGGGGATACCGGAATCCTTGACATTTTAAAAGCATACCATGACTGCGGATTTGAGGGTTATATCCGTCCGGATCATGGACGCCACCTCTGGGGTGAAAAGCCGGGCAATGTCCGTCCGGGGTATGGCTTATACGACCGCGCACTGGTATTATGTATATGCTCGGCGTGTGGGATATGCTCGATAAGCTGGATGGAAATAAATAAGTATAAAATATGCATAATTAGGGACTGCCGTATGGCAGTCCCTTGTATTATGGAAAAGTCCGTGGCATATGCCGCGGATTTTTGTATGCTTATCTCTGGTTATCAAAAGGGCATTATTTGCCAGTCAAAAAATCTGAAGTTACCTTTTGACACCTGAATCCGCATCAGTAAAAATCATGCGTTTCTTTTTCACGGGTCCGGAAGCTGCGTGGAGAGATGCCATATTCTTTCACAAACGCTTTGTAAAAAACAGAATAATCACAAAAGCCGCACTGTTCGGCAACTTCTTTCAATGGAAAGCCGGAATTGATCAGATTTTTAGATTCGATCAGTCTCCGCTGGGTAACGATTTTGTAAAAGCCGGTGTCAAGCTGCTTTTTAAAAAGCTGGCTTACTGTCGACTGGCTTACCATAAACTGCGCTGAAATAGATGCGAGGCTGAGGTCTTCGGATAAATGCAATTCAATGTAGTTGAGAATCTGGTCTAACAGGCCTGTATTCTCCGGTTTGGGGATGTCTGACTGCGGATGGTCGTTCATACGGTAAAACAGACAGAACAACTGCAGAAAAAGCCCCATGCGGTAGAGCTCGCTTCCAAGACGCATGGTGGAACCCTCGTACAACAGTGCAGCCAGAAGCTGGTCGATCTGGTTTAAGAGTGTTCCTTCCGGGCGGATGACATAGGGGAGCTGCTTTTGTGGTGCATATTGGAGGAGCCTGTATCCGCAAAGAAGTTCTGCTTACAGGTCTCAAAAAAAATCGTTGTTGATCCAGAGTACGGTTCTCTGATAGGGTTCCCGAAGCTGCTCTAAAAATAAAGGGCGGTGGCTGGTGCCGGGGGGAACGAGGATGATATCATTTTTGCGGATCTGGTAACGGGTGTTTCCAATGAGATATTGCAAGTTTCCACTGCGGCAGAAAAGAAGTTCGTAAAACTCGTGGCTGTGGAGGGTTACATAGTCTTTCGTGTAACTGGTATCCTCATGCACATCCAGATAGGGGCTGTCCATTTCCAGTTCCTGGTATCCGATCAATTCCCCACCGGCAGTCAGGATGCCATCGAGCGTGGAAATATACGGAGGCTTCATCGAATCCTTATGTTCCATTAAAAAACGTTTCATTTGGCTATATTTCATAAAAACTCCTGTTCTGATTTGTTATATTTATACAATCCTACAAATATTATAGCACAATAAATGTAAGATATGCAATGTATTTTAGTATAAATGCAATTTAAATTGCAATAAAGCAAATGTATCATAAGGATATCGGTTCTTGTGAAATGTACAGACACAAAACCAATGCGCGCGTACAAATACCAGAAGGAGAAAAATTTATGAATGAAAGAAATGTAAGACCCTTTTCAAAAAGGGATGAGATCGGATATGTGTTTGGAGATATGGCGGGCAGTTTTGTCAATTTATTTGTAGACGCATATTTTTTGACGTTTTGTACTTATGTGCTGGGAATCAGTCCGGCGTGGATGGGTTCCCTGTTCCTTGCAGCGAGACTCTGGGATGCAGTAAATGACCCGATCATGGGTTCTTTTCCGGACCGTTGGATGCTTGGAAAATCAGGAGATAAATTCAAACCGTGGATTAAAATTTTTATGATACCGCTAGCGTTGTCAGGTGTGCTTTGTTTTTCCAAAGTGCCGTTTGAAGGTGTTGCACTTCATGCGTGGGTCGCTTTTGTGTATGTCTTATATGGAATGAGCTATACCGGAACTTCCATGCCGTTTGGTGCGATGGCAAGTGTGGTCAGCACAGATCCGATTGACCGGAGTAAACTCTCAAGGGCAAGAAGTCTTGGCGGAACATTTGTGGGAATTGCAGCGTTATCCTTTGTGCCGGTAGTCTGTTTTGACAGCGAAAGCAACATTATCCCGGAAAGATTTACACTTCTGGCAGTTATTTTTGGAATTTTAAGTGTGGTCTGCTACTGCCTGCTGTTACATTTAACGACAGAGCGTGTGCGTGAGGAAAAGAAACAGAATACAGAAAAGTTCAATTATGGAAATGTGTTGAAAGCAGTCGTAAAAAATAGGCCACTGATCGGTGTCATGGTTGCAACCATTGGAAGTATGCTCTATATCACCGGTTCAAACCAGATTAGAAGTTATGTATTCAAAGAGTACTATGGAAATACCTCTGCAATGACTCTGCTTAGTCTTGCAAGTGTGCCGATCATTATCATCTGTTTCCCGCTTGTGCCAAAACTGGTTGCAAAGTTTGGAAAGAAAACGACATTGATGTTTGGCGTAATCAGCAGTACCGTGCTCAGTGTAATCATTTTTGCCGTAAAAATACCAAACGTTTATGTTTATTCGGTACTGAATGTACTGGCAATGATCGGACAGACCGTATTTACCATGCTGATCTGGGCGCTTGTCACAGACTGTCTGGATTACAGTGAGTGGAAGTTCCATGAGAGAAGTGATGGCTCGATGTATTCCCTTTATACGTTCAGCCGTAAAATCGGTTCCACCATTGCTTCCGCAGGTGTTTCCTTCGGACTCCAGGCGATCGGATATATTTCTGGAAATAATGTGGTGCAGTCAGATGCAACCATAAACAATATCTACATGTTAGTGGCATTGATCCCGGTGCTGACCTGTGTGCTGGAACTCATTGGTATCGGCGCAATCTTTAATCTGGATAAGGAACAGACCAAAGAAATGTATGCGGAATTAAAACAAAGACGTGAATAGTAAAGAGGAGATTAGATTGAAAAAAATTGATATTCATCTTCATCTGACATTACAGCAGTATCCGAAAACAGATACCATGTTCCTTTCCAGTGCGGCACAGATGCTGCCGCACTTAGAGGAACTTGGAATTGAACAGGGAATCGTGTTATCTTCCGGCGAACAGGAAAATGAGCAGATCCTGGTTGCAGCAAATGAGGAGTGTAAACGCATCTGTGAACAGTTCCCCAAGAAGTTCCACTGGATGTGCAATGTGGATGCAAAAAACCAGACAGATGTGTATAAACGGATCTTAGCCTGTAAAGAGAGCGGTGCGGTCGGAATCGGGGAACTGATGGTAAACCAGAGGCTGGATGCTCCATTTTTACAGAGTGTATTTGAGGTGGCAGAAGAATTAAAATTACCTGTTCTTTTTCACATGAGTCCGAAAGAGGGCTTTCAGTATGGGGTTGTGGACGGGCCGGGGCTCCCGCTGCTGGAGGAAAATTTAAAGCGTTATAAAGGATTAAAGTTCATCGGGCACAGTCAGCCATTCTGGCATGAAATTTCAAAAGATGCACCGGCGACCCCAAAGGAACGGATGAAATGGGGAGAGGGAGCTGTATGTCCCGGCGGCAGACTGCCATATCTGTTTGAAACCTATGAAAATTTATATGGAGATCTGTCCGCAAACAGTGGCGGATGTGCAATCATGCGTGACGAAGAATTTGGGCTGGCTTTTCTGGAAAAATATCAGGACCGGTTGCTGTTTGGAACAGATATGGCAAATTGTGAAATGACATTTCCGCTTGGAAACTGGCTGGATGAGCAGGAACACGCAGGAAGACTCAGCCGGAGTGCCTATGAAAAAATCTGCCGTACAAATGCAGAAAAATTATTTCACTTATAAGAAAAAAGAGGGATAGCCGAAAACATACCACATCCCTCAAAAACAGGAGGAAACATATGAGAACAAGAATATTACCTAGAATGTTAAATGATGAGGTGGAAGAATATCTTTCCAGAAATGACATTATCATTGTACCGGTCGGAACGGTAGAGATGCACGGGGGATTTCCACTGGATTCAGAAACCACCATCAGTGAGGCATTTGCACTGGAGATGGCAGAGGCGTGTGACGGGCTGGTATTGACAGGACTTCCGTATTTTTACGCAGGCGCAACGGCAAGCGGCAGGGGAACCGTCCAGGTGAGTGTGCGGGAAGGAATCGACTATTTGATGGCGGTGGCAAAAAGCCTGTTGCGCCAGGGATTCAAACGCCAGATCTACATCAGTTTTCACGGCCCGGCACATATGACATGCAGTCCGATGGTGCGGGATTTCTTTGATGAGACCGGAGTGCCGATTTTATATATGGACCTCACCATGCAGATGATGAAAAATGCAAGGGATATTTTTACATCAATGGACAGTTTCCACGCAATTACAGTGGGAGCTTATCAGAAAATGAACCGATTAAGTGACGTGCCGCTCACAACGGAGTATGCGCATAACGAGCCGCAGTCCTGTGCCGGATTTGAGGATATTTTCGGACTGGCATATCAGAGTGCTGCGATCGGTTATTATTTTGGCGAGAAAAAAGACCACATGAGTACATCGGTCATTGCAGATGAAGCAGCGAGGGAAACACTTGCAAAAGAGGGTGTGGAAATCATTGAAAAATTGGTGGAGCGCATGGATATGAACCATATCGTAGCACAGATGAGGGAATTGGAGCATTATAACAGCGAAGTTGCAAAAAAATGCCCATGGGTTCCCTCTAACACTAAAACAGAGCGGTAGATTCTACTGCGGTTTCTGCGCATAAAGTTCCTTATATTCTTTGGGTGAGATGCCATACTCTTTTTTGAATGCACGGAAAAAACTGGTGTAATCTTTAAATCCGTACATCAGATAAATCTTTGTGATATTTTCATTGCTGAGAATGGCATCCCTGCACATGGATAACCTTTTTTTAGTAATATACTGATGGACGGATATTCCAAAGTTATCCTTAAAAATATGGGAAATATGGTATTTGCTCACAAAAAAAGCTTTGGAGAGGCTGTCTAAGGAGAGATCCTCATCCAGATGGGACTCAATGTATTGCAGGATGCCGTCATACAGACCAGAGGCATCTTTGCGGGCTGCAGGATGTTCTGCCTCATAGACAGCCCGGTTGATGTGGAGCATCAGATCGTTCACGCAGAGCTCGATCTTGGCAGCTTTTCCAAAACGGTTCGCATGGATCTCCTCGATCAGCCGGAAAATCTTTGCGGAAAGCGCATTGAAAGCCACGACATCATAGTGATAAATAAAATGATGGGTATCCTGTGCATGTTCGATCAGATAAACATAGTCTTTGGATAATTCTTTCAGTTTCTGACAGTAATCCTGACTGATCCAGAAAACAAAACGCTGATAGGGAAGTGTTTCCCCCACACTGGACACATGGTGGTGAATACCCGGGGGAATGAAGACCATATCCCCCGGTTTCAGATGATGATGTTCCTTTTCAATGGAGATCGTTACATTTCCCTCCAGAAAAAAATAGAATTCATAGTAATCGTGGGTGTGATCTGTCACGCCATAAAAGTGGTTGTCATTATAATAGTAAATTTCAAAATCTTTGGACAGCATATACTGTCGTTCATTAAAAGGAGACTGTAACTGTCTGCGCATGGTAAAATCCTCTGAAATATTTCAAATATAAGGAAAAAGTGACGATCTGATATAAAAAATTTACCACAGAATCGCAATTTTTGCAATGTGAACAACAAGCAACTCTATTGGATGTCTTAAGGGGATTCACTTATAATAAACATATCAAAAAACGTTGAACAATGGAGAAAGGAAAAGCTATGGAATTAAGTACACTTGGTTTAAAAGACAGGGCACAGTGGGAAGCAAAGGGATATCAGCTTCCGCAGTTTGACCGTGCAGCAGTAACAGAGGCAACCAGAGAAAATCCGTGCTGGATTCACTTTGGTGCAGGAAATATTTTCCGTGCATTTCAGGCAAATGTAATGCAGAATATCTTAAACAGAGGGGAAATGGAAACAGGTCTGATCGTAGCGGAAGGTTTTGATTATGAGATCATTGAAAAAATGAACCGTCCGCATGATGATTATTCCATTCTTGTCACATTAAAGGCAGATGGAAGCGTCGAAAAAACAGTTGTCGGTTCTGTTGTGGAGTCCTGTATCCTCGATTCGGAAAATGAGGGCGAGTATGGCAGATTAAAAGAGATTTTCTGCAAACAGTCCTTGCAGATGGTATCCTTTACCATCACAGAAAAGGGATACAGTCTGGTAAACGGAAAAGGAGAACTGCTTCCGGCAGTCGCTGCCGATTTTGCAGCCGGCCCGGAGAAACCTGCAAGCTATATCGGAAAAGTTGCATCTCTTTTATACACACGTTTTAAAAACGGACAGCTTCCGATCGCCATGGTATCCATGGACAACTGCTCCCATAACGGGGATAAATTATATGCGGCAATCCATACATTTGCCGAAGAATGGGCAGAAAACGGTCTTGCAGAGAAAGATTTTGTAAACTATATCAATGACAGGGAAAAGGTTTCGTTCCCATGGTCTATGATCGATAAGATCACGCCGAGACCGGATGCTTCCGTGGAAGAGATCTTAAAGAAAGATGAGATCGATGGGCTTGATCCGGTCGTTACATCCAAAAACACCTATGTAGCTCCATTTGTGAATGCAGAGGAATGTGAATATTTAGTGATCGAGGACTGGTTCCCGAACGGACGCCCAGAGCTGGAAAAGGGCGGCATCATGTTTACCGACCGCGCAACCGTTGACAAGGTGGAAAAAATGAAAGTCTGCACCTGCTTGAATCCGCTTCACACGGCTCTTGCAGTGTTTGGCTGTCTGCTTGGCTACACAAAGATCTCCGATGAAATGAAAGATGCAGAGCTTCGGAAAATGGTGGAGAGAATCGGATATACCGAGGGACTTCCGGTCGTTGTGGATCCGGGTATCCTTGATCCGAAAGAGTTTATTGATACCGTGTTAAATGTCCGCATACCGAATCCATTTATGCCGGATACACCACAGCGTATTGCCACAGATACTTCACAGAAACTTGCGATCCGCTTTGGAGAAACTGTGAAAAATTATCTTGCATCAAAAGATAAGGATATCAAAAACTTAAAACTCATTCCACTGGTATTTGCGGGATGGCTTCGGTATCTCATGGCAGTTGATGATAATGGCGAAAAATTTGAGTTAAGCCCGGACCCACTGCTTGAGACGGTCTGCCCGGTCGTTGCCGGTATCAAATTTGGTGATACAGATGTGGAAGAAATGATCCGGCCATTGCTGACAAACAGAGCAATCTTTGGCGTGGATCTTTATGAGGCCGGTCTTGCCGGACTGACGGTGCAGTATTTTAAAGAACTGATTGCCGGGGCGGGCGCAGTGCGTGCTACTTTAAAGAAGTATGTATAGGCGCTGATTCTGATGCCAAACCATTTTTCCCTGCATATCTTATAGTACAGGATGTGAATTCCTGAAAAAAATATGCAGGAGGGAAAAATGCCAGATTTTAATGTGATAAAAATTGGATGTATTGTGGTGATCCTGCTTGTTTTACTGATTGCAGCAGTGATCATCACGGTAAAAAGAGAAAAAAGTAAGAGAAAAATACGCCGGATGTGTGATGCAGAGAAAATTCAGCTTCTGAATGAACTCGCAGAACCATTCGGCTTTTGTTATGTGCCGTGTGAAGACGTGTTCACGTCGAGGGAAGATGCGTGGCAGAGAAAACAGGGGTATGAGGCGCTTTACGACAGGGCAGCAGTGGGAGCAGGCATGGTGTTTGATGCACTGCCTATCTATTTTGATTATGCTGGCGAAACCTGGCTGATCGAATTCTGGAAGGGGCAGTATGGCATCAATACCGGAGGAGAGGTTGGCGTATATCATGCGGGAAAGGTCGTCCCGGAACGATATTACAGGATCGCCCATTTTGAGGCGGTGGAAGATCAGGATATGCCGTTTATCCAGTGCAGGCTAGACCGCAGGCGGAAAAAAGTTTATTTCCTGCAGAAGCGGCACTGGTGGCTGACCGGATTTGGGATGGGGACATTTTCGAGACCATCGGATCTGATATTGGTGACGACAATACGGTTTCAGAATGAATGCATGGCAGAAGCATTTTTTGAGGGATTAAAGCGGGCGAAAGGAAAAATACCGGGGAATAAATACCGGATCTGCCGCAATGAAGTTTATGTCAGAATGGATTTCTGTATGAAACACAAATTCTGTGCGTCCGTTTGGCGCTGCATGGTGCAGGCTTGGAACTGTTTCTGCTGTTTCCTTTACCGTCTGTTCACACATCCATTTATTGCTGCACCTGACCGTCTTTTATTTTTATACTATCAGCTTCCGTGGTGTTTGAAACATGCGTTTCGGATGCGGGGATGGAAGCATGGAAAATAAGAAAAGATATCCGCCCTTTTCCTGTCAGATGCGGATCGATAAAGCGCTTTCAGAAGCAGTCCATCTTCCGCTTAACAGTTGCAGCCGTTATATCATCATCAGCGACTGCCACCGGGGAGAGGGAGGGGCAAATGATAATTTCTTGAGAAACCAGCATCTGTATATGGCGGCGTTAAACTACTATATCGCGCATGGTTTCACCTATTTTGAACTCGGTGACGGGGAAGAATTGTGGGAAAACAGGCATCTTTCCCGCATTGAGGAGAGTCATCAGGATGTCTACTGCCGGTTTGAAACACTGCAGAAACAGTGCCGGATATACCGCATTTACGGAAATCACAATATGGAAATGAAAGGCATGTTAGGGGAAGCAATGATCTTAGATAACTGTGAGGGAGGCAGGGATATCTGCATGATCCACGGGCATCAGGCAGATTTTTTAACTCAGTCTGCTGGAAATTATCCCGTTTTCTGGTGCGGTATTTCTGGAAACCGTTAGAGCGTTTTGGCGTCAGTGATCCGACGAGTGCGGCGCGGAATTATAAAAAGACCTTAAAATATGAAAAATGTTTAGATAACTGGACAAAAGAGCATGACTGCTATCTGGCGGCCGGACATTCCCACCGTCCAAGGCTGCCGGCAGACGGCAGTCTGTATCTGAATGCCGGGAGCTGCGTGCATCCGTATGGCATTACCGGAATTGAAATCACAGATATGCAGCTTACACTGGTGAAATGGAAGATGGCGACGAGACCGGATCTGTCTGCTTTTTGTAGCGCGCGAAGTGCTGATAGGACCGGTTGGTATTACCTGAATTTAAAGTACTTATAAGTACAGGTAATGAAAAGTTGACATAATATAGAAAAATACAAAAATTTTGATTCCATGGAACTAAAAATCGGAAAAATCATTTGACGGAAACTGCATTTATGATAATATATATTCATTATATGGATAGTATCGGGTGTTTTCTTACACGCGAAAGTAAGTGGAGGTTCAGAAGAAAATGATTAAAGTTGTGAAATTTGGCGGCAGCTCTCTTGCAAGTGCAGAACAGTTTGCAAAGGTTGGTAAAATTATCAACGCAGATAAAGAGAGAAGATATGTAGTTCCGAGTGCACCGGGAAAAAGAAATTCCAAAGATACCAAGGTTACTGATATGTTATACGCATGTTATGACCTGGTGGAGGCAGATGAAGATTTCCGTGTGCCGCTCATGAAGATCAAGGACCGCTATGACACAATTATCAATGGTCTGAATTTGAAATTATCGTTAGAAGATGAGTTCAAGAAAATCGCAGAGAATTTTAAAAATAAAGCCGGTGTGGATTACGCAGCTTCCCGTGGAGAATATTTAAATGGTATCATCATGGCGAATTACCTTGGCTATGAGTTTGTAGATGCTGCAGAAGTTATTTTCTTTGATAAAGAGGGAAACTTTGATGCAGAAAAGACAGATAAGGTACTCAGTAAACGTCTTGCAAAGATCGAGCGCGCAGTAATTCCAGGATTTTACGGTGCTAATCCGGACGGAAGTGTCCGCACATTTTCAAGAGGCGGTTCTGATATCACCGGATCTATCGTATCAAGAGCCGTACATGCAACCTGTTATGAGAACTGGACAGACGTATCCGGTTTCCTGGTTGCAGATCCAAGGATCATCGACCATCCGGAAACGATCAAGACGATCACTTACCGCGAGTTAAGAGAGCTTTCTTACATGGGAGCAAGCGTACTGCATGAGGATGCGGTATTCCCGGTCCGCAAAGCCGGTATTCCAATCAATATCCGTAACACCAATGCGCCGGAAGATGCAGGAACCTGGATTGTTGAGAGTACCTGTCATCAGTCGAAATACACGATCACGGGTATCGCCGGAAAGAAAGGTTTTGTTTCTGTCAATATTGATAAGGATATGATGAACTCCGAAGTTGGTTTTGGAAGAAAAGTTTTATCCGCATTTGAGGAAAATGGAATTTCATTTGAGCATATGCCATCCGGTATCGATACGATGACGATCTTTGTGCATCAGCCGGAATTTGAGGGCAAAGAGCAGTCTGTGATTTCTGCGATCCATCGTCTTGCAAAACCGGACAGCATTGAGTTAGAGGGAGATCTGGCATTGATCGCAGTCGTTGGACGCGGTATGAAATCTACCCGTGGAACAGCAGGAAGAATTTTCTCCGCACTGGCACATGCAAACATCAATGTTAAGATGATCGATCAGGGATCTTCTGAGTTGAACATTATCATTGGTGTCAGCAATGCAGATTTTGAAAATGCGATCCGTGCGATCTATGATATTTTTGTAGTGACCCAGTTATAAAAAAAGAAACCTGCGGCGGAATTTTATTTCCGTCTGCAGGAGAGTATATGCAGCGTACAGTCCAAAATGCTGTGACACACAATGAAGGCGACACCGTATGGAATTCATTCATGCGATGCCGCCTTCTAAACTATTTCGTCCATGGGACTATACCTCAATTCATCTGTATTTTTCTGAGCTTGTCTCAGATTCGTTTGTACTTCTCCGCTTTATCTTCAATCCGGATCTGTTATTCTTATGACTCCTGATATCGTATCATATCTGAGAATCTCGTCTGATACTGATTCATAAATCCTTTCTTAGGACCGTCATGTTTTCTTTCCTCTTTTGAATGAAAAAACGAATGCGCTTATGTTTTCGGTGGTCCGTACCTCTCTTTCTTAGTATCGTTTGGGGTAAATCGTTATCTTTCTGGTGGTTTGTACCTCTCTTTCTTAGTATCGTCTAGGGTAAATCATTATCCCTCTGGTGGTCTGTACCTTCCTTTCTGGCTGCTTCGTCTCTGCAACCGTTTTTGTTTTTCTTTCGTATCTCTTTTTGTTATTTTGTAATTTGATTATATCTGATAAAAATATGTTTGTCAATAAGAAAATAGATAAAATGTAAAAAAAATAAAAGATAATTAAAAATTGTGTAAAATTAATGAAAAATTCAGAAAATACAAAAAGCACAGAAAATAAAAACAAAAACGGAAAAAATGTTTGACTTGAGACTCAAAACCCAAAGTTCAATGAAAGTTTGACAGGAACGGGAAGACGAATCTGGAACGGCAGAAACAGAACCTTCATATAATAATGTGAAGGGAGCGTAAAGGAGTTTGCATGGACAGACAGACAATTCTTCTGATCAGCGATATGCGTCAGGTGTATCTTGCTGAGATACTGACAAAGAAAGGTCATAATGTGCGCTGCCTCGATATCAGAAACCGTGAGACGGCATTGCAGCAGTTAGAGAAGCTGAAACGTTTTCTGGATAAGGCAGATGTACTGATCCTTCCAATTCCGGTGCAGAAAGTGCCGGAGCAGGAGATCTTTTATGATATATTAAATAAAAATCTGGAAAAGAAAACACTGGTGATGGAGGATGCTTTTCTACAGAGCAGAGGGAACTTTTAACCGGAAGAGATATTCATTTCCTGGATTTTATGGAAGATACGGTTGTGACGGAGGAAAATGCCGTGGCGACGGCGGAGGGAACGATCGCAGAGCTTGTGGAAAAAAGTCCGTATAATATTGATGAGGCAAAAGTGCTTGTGACGGGATACGGATATTGTGGAAAAGCGATTGCAAAGAGACTTGGGGCGCTTGGCGCGCGTGTGACTGTGCTTGCGAGAAGGAAGGAAGCACGCAAAGAGGCAAAAGGTGATGGTTTTTATGCGGTGGATTTTGCGTTTGGACCGGAGGAGGCAATGGGGGCGGCGATGGTTGTCAATACGGTTCCGGCGCTTGTGGTCACGGAAAAGATTATCCGGGAACTTCCAAGAGATGCATATATTGTGGATATTGCCTCCGGGGAGGGCGGTACAGATTTTGCATGTGCGAGGGAATACGGCATCCATGCGGACCATGTGCTTGGAATCCCGGGAAAATATGCGCCGAAAGAGAGTGCGTATATTTTGGAACGCTCCGTAGAGCGGTTTATTTTGAAGGAAAAACAGGGGGAAATGTCAGATGGATTTTGATAAGTATAATATCGGTTTTGGAATCACAGGATCTTTCTGTACATTTGCAAAGGCGAGAAAAGCGGTGGAATATCTCTGTGAGATGGGGGCAAATGTGATCCCGATTTTTTCATTCAATGCACAGACCTGCGATACCAGGTTTGGCAGTGCCAAAGAATATGTGGAGGGGATCTGTGAGATCACGGGAAATGAAGGGATACGTTCCATCTGTGCGGCGGAGCGATCGGACCGAACAATTTCCTTGATATTATGGTGATCGCGCCGTGTACCGGAAATACTGCGGCAAAACTGACCGGGGGAATCGTCGATACGCCGGTGCTGATGGCGGCAAAGGCGCATATGCGCAACGGTAAACCGCTTGTCATTGCGATTTCCACAAACGATGCCCTTGGAGCCGGTTTTAAAAATATCGGTATGCTGATGAATATGAAAAATATTTATTTTGTGCCATTTGGACAGGATAATTATAAGAGCAAGCCGAATTCCATGGTCGCGAAGATGGAACTGCTTCCGGAAACGATCGAGGCGGCGCTGCAGGGAAAACAGATACAGCCGGTACTGCAGGAGCATGATGAAAAAGGGGAAGCATGGAATGTATGTTTCGTGAATATTTAGTCATCGTAAAAAAGAAAAGGCAGGCTGTGTTTTGCAGCCTGTCTTTTTTAATGCTTAAGCGTTTTGGGACGCCTCTAATGCTTCACGGCACGCTTTTGCAAGCTGGTCGCCGCAGGAAGTAGGACGTCCGCCACAGCGGATGCCGCCGATTTTTTCTTCCACCTGTTCCACGGTAAGGCCTTCCACTAATTTTGGGATTGCCTGCAGGTTGCCGTTGCAGCCGCCGGTGAATTTTACGTTATGAACAACGTTTCCGTCCAGTTCTAAGTCGATCTGTGTGGAACAGGTTCCTTTTGTTTTATAAGAATAAGTCATATCAGATTCCTCCTTTGTTGTAGGTCATATCCTGTGTGCTATCGCAGAAAGTGCGATTCAGTAAGAGTATAAACACAAGCGTGCAGCAGTGCAAGGACTTTTTTTGCGTTAATAAAAAAATTCACAAAACGTTTACCCCTATTTTAGTTGTGGTAATACACGAAAAGTGTTACAATAACGATATTGTGCAAGGCTTAGCCTGCAAAAGGACGGAAAACAGACTTGCAAATTTGAGAAAAACAGCCAGGAATAGGAGTTTTTATGAGCGCATTTACAAAGTTATTCGGAACACACAGCGAACGCGAGTTAAAAAGAATTTACCCGCTCGTTGACAAAGTGGAGTCATACCGTGACGCCATGGGAGCACTGTCCGATGAAGAATTAAGAGACAAGACAAAAGAATATAAAGAGAGACTGGAAAAGGGAGAGACACTGGATGATCTTTTACCGGAGGCATATGCAACCGTCCGTGAAGCAGCAAAACGTGTGCTTGGAATGGAGCATTACTGCGTGCAGATCATCGGTGGTATTATCTTACATCAGGGACGTATCGCAGAGATGAAGACCGGTGAAGGTAAGACACTTGTTTCCACACTGCCTGCATACTTAAATGCCTTAGAGGGCAAGGGCGTGTGCATCGTAACAGTCAATGATTACCTTGCAAAGCGTGACTCTGAGTGGATGGGACAGATCCATGAGTTCCTCGGCTTAAAAGTCGGAGTGGTTTTAAACTCCATGACCAATGACGAGCGTCGTGAGGCATATAACTGCGATATCACTTATGTGACAAACAACGAACTTGGATTTGATTATCTGAGGGACAACATGGTTATTTACAAGGAGCAGCTTGTTCAGAGAGGACTCCATTATGCAATCATCGATGAGGTCGATTCCGTATTGATCGACGAGGCGCGTACACCACTTATCATTTCCGGACAGAGCGGTAAATCCACCCGTCTTTATGAGGCATGCGATATTTTAGCACAGCAGATGAAACGTGGTGAGGATGTACCGGAGTATTCCAAGATGGATGCCATCATGGGTATTGAGCAGGAAGAGACCGGAGATTTCCTTGTCAATGAGAAGGACAAGGTTGTCAGCCTGACACAGGAAGGTGTGAAAAAGGTTGAGCAGTTCTTCAAGATCGACAACCTTGCAGATGCAGAGAACCTTGAGATCCAGCACAATGTGATTCTTGCCTTGCGTGCACACAACCTGATGTTCCGCGATCAGGATTACGTTGTAAAGGATGATGAGGTACTGATCGTTGATGAGTTTACCGGACGTATCATGCCGGGACGCCGTTATTCAGACGGTCTGCATCAGGCAATCGAGGCAAAAGAGCATGTAAAAGTAAAACGTGAGAGCAAGACGCTTGCAACGATTACGTTCCAGAACTTCTTTAATAAATTTGATAAAAAATCAGGTATGACAGGTACTGCCCTGACCGAAGAAAAAGAGTTCCGTGATATCTATGGTATGGATGTTATCGAGATCCCGACCAACAGACCAGTCATCCGTGTGGACAAACAGGATGCTGTTTATAAGACCAAGAAAGAAAAATATCATGCAGTTGTCGAGGAAGTAAAAGCTGCACATGCAAAAGGACAGCCGGTACTGGTTGGTACGATCACGATCGATGTATCCGAGACGATCAGTGCAATGTTAAAGAGAGAGGGAATCCAGCATACTGTTTTAAATGCGAAGTTCCATGAACTTGAGGCAGAGATTGTAGCGGCAGCAGGACAGCACGGTGCGGTAACGATCGCAACCAACATGGCTGGCCGTGGTACCGATATCAAGCTGGATGATGATGCGAAGGAAGCCGGTGGATTAAAAGTTATCGGTACTGAGCGTCATGAGTCAAGACGTATTGACAATCAGCTGCGTGGACGTTCCGGACGTCAGGGAGATCCGGGTGAATCCCAGTTCTTTATCTCTCTTGAGGATGATCTGATGCGTCTGTTCGGTTCTGAAAAACTGATGGATATCTTTAATACATTAGGTGTTCCGGAAAATGAGCAGATCCAGCATAAGATGTTAACATCTGCGATCGAGAAGGCACAGACGAAGATCGAGGGCAACAACTTCGGTATCCGTAAAAACCTGCTTGAGTACGATCAGGTTATGAATGATCAGAGAGAGATCATTTACGCAGAGCGTATGCGTGTATTAAACGGCGAGAACATGCGCGATGTGATCTTCAAGATGATCACAGACCGTGTGGAGAGCTGTGTGGATACCTGTATTTCTTCCGAATTACCGAAAGAAGAGTGGGATTTAAACGAGTTAAACCAGCTTCTGACGGATATTATCCCGTTAGAGCCTGTAAATGCTGCTGATGTGGACAGTGTTAAGAATAATAAAGAATTAAAACATCTCTTAAAAGAGCGTGCAGTGAAACTGTACGAGGCAAAAGAGACAGAGTTCCCGGAGCCGGAGCAGTTCCGTGAATTAGAGCGTGTCGTACTGTTAAAAGTCATTGACCGTAAGTGGATGGATCATATCGACGATATGGATCAGCTCCGTCAGGGTATCGGCTTACAGGCATACGGACAGAGAGATCCGCTGGTTGAGTACAAGATGGCAGGATTTGACATGTTTGACGATATGATCGCAAACATTCAGGAAGATACAGTCCGTCTGCTGTACCATGTCAAGATTGAACAGAAGGTAGAGCGTGAGCAGGTTGCAAAAGTAACCGGTACAAATAAGGATGAGACGGCAACCAATACACCGAAAAAACGTACGGCTGCAAAGGTTTATCCGAATGATCCGTGCCCATGTGGATCCGGTAAAAAATACAAACAGTGCTGTGGAAAAATGGCATAAAATTTTAAAATAAGAAGAGGGCGTCATGTTTATGGAGTGATTCGTAAATGTGGCGCTTTTTTTGTCGTCCGAATCTTCACAAAAAAATAATTGACAAAAAATGGATTATTTGATATTTTAATAACAGTAATAATTACTATTATTAAAAATAGTAAAAGATATGCGATATGGAAGACGATGAAAATAAACATTTTATAAATCTGTATGCAGTTCATTGAAACATGGATAAGTATGTGGTATGATTTCACCGGAAAAGCCAATTATAAAATGGAGAGAAAGAAGGAGACGGATATGTATAACATAAGAAAAGTTACTGATGATATTACCTGGATCGGAGCAAGCGACCGCAGACTGGCATTGTTTGAAAATATTTTTCCAATCAAACGCGGTGTGTCTTACAACTCCTATGTTCTGCTGGATGAGCAGACCGTCCTTTTTGATACCGTGGATGCTTCCGTTGCGGGACAGTTTTTCGAAAACCTGGAAGCTGCTTTAGAGGGAAGAACATTAGACTACCTGATCGTAAATCATATGGAACCGGATCACTGCGCGATGATCGGTGATATTGTACGCAGATATCCGGCTGTAAAGATCGTTGGAAATACAAAGACATTTGGTATGATGAACCAGTTCTTTGGAACAGATTTTTCTGAACGTTCTGTTGTGGTGAAAGAGGGAGATACCTTATCTGCAGGAAAGCATACGCTTCATTTTGTGATGGCACCGATGGTGCACTGGCCGGAGGCAATGGTCACCTACGATGATGTGGACAAAGTGCTGTTTTCCGCAGACGGATTCGGATCCTTTGGTGCATTAAACGGCAATGTTTTTGCGGATGAAGTAGATTTTGACCGTGACTGGCTGGACGATGCAAGACGTTATTACACAAATATTGTTGGAAAATACGGTGCGTCCGTGCAGACATTATTAAAGAAAGTTGCAGGACTTGAGATCGCTGTGATCTGCCCGCTGCACGGACCAATCTGGAGAGAAAATCTCTCTTACATTCTGGAAAAATACCAGAAATGGAGTACTTATGAAGCGGAAGATCAGGCGGTTGTGATCATGTATGCATCCATGTATGGCAATACGGCATCTGCGGCAGATGCGCTTGCAGGGGCACTTGCAGTGCGCGGCGTGAAAAAGATTGCTGTGTATGATGTTTCAAATGCGCACGTTTCCGAGCTGATCAGTGAAATTTTCCGTGCAAGCCATCTGGTATTTGCGGCACCGACTTACAATGCCGGAATTTATCCGGTTATGGAAAATCTGCTTTCCGATATGAAGGCACTGGCTGTTCAGAAAAAGACCGTTGCAGTTATGGAAAACGGAACCTGGGCACCGACAGCGGCAAAGCAGGTTAAAGAGAAAATCAGTGAAATGAAGGATATGACGATCCTTGATACAGGACTTACCATCAAGTCTGCAATGCATGCAGACCAGAAGGCAGAGCTGGATGCACTGGCGGATGCGATTGTGAACAGTATGGTATAAAATAAACAGTGTAAAATAAAAGGCAAAGCATAGCATAGCAAAGCATGGGATAAAATATTGTCCTGTGCTTTGTTTTTGCAGAAAAACAGAACAAAAGTTCGATTTTTGCTGTACAATTTATAAATTGAATGATATACTGGAAACAGAATCATACTAAAATATTGATGTTAATTGTTTCCGGATAGAAAGTGTTTCTATATTTTATAAATAGGGAGAAATGAGGAATATCATGGATCATTTCAAATTACATTCAAAATACAAACCAACCGGGGATCAGCCTCATGCGATCGAGGAGCTGGTAAAAGGATTTGAGGAGGGCAACCAGTTTCAGACGCTGCTTGGAGTGACTGGTTCCGGTAAGACTTTTACAATGGCAAATGTGATCCAGGCATTGAATAAGCCGACACTGATCATATCGCATAATAAAACGCTGGCAGCGCAGTTATACGGGGAGATGAAAGAATTTTTCCCGGAGAATGCGGTCGAATATTTTGTGTCATACTATGATTATTACCAGCCCGAAGCATATGTGCCGCAGACGGATACCTATATCGCAAAGGACTCCGCAATCAATGAGGAGATCGATAAACTGCGTCTTTCAGCGACGGCGGCGTTGGTGGAGCGCAAGGATGTGATCGTGGTGGCATCGGTTTCCTGTATTTATGGTTTAGGCAGTCCGGAAGATTATCTTGGCATGATGGTTTCCCTAAGACCCGGGATGGAGAAGGACAGAGATGACGTGATCCGTGCGCTGGTCGATATTCAGTATACGAGAAATGATATGGATTTTCACCGAGGTACGTTCCGTGTGCGGGGAGATACGTTAGAGATTTTCCCGGCAAACTACGGAGATACGGCGGTCCGTGTGGAATTTTTCGGGGATGAGATCGACCGTATCACGGAGGTGGATGTGCTGACAGGGGAGATCAAATGCGAGCTGGAGCACTTTGCGGTGTTCCCGGCATCCCATTATGTTGTGCCGCAGGAGAAAATCTTAAAGGCATGCGATGCCATCGAACAGGAACTGGATGAGCGCATCCGGTATTTTAAGGGCGAGGACAAGCTGCTTGAGGCACAGCGCATTTCCGAGCGGACGAATTTTGATATCGAGATGTTAAAAGAAACAGGTTTCTGCAGTGGTATTGAAAATTATTCGAGACATCTTGCAGGACTTCCGGCGGGGGCAACGCCGCATACGCTGATGGATTATTTTAAGGATGACTATCTGATCATCGTGGATGAGTCCCATATCACGATTCCACAGATCCGCGGCATGTATGCGGGAGACCAGTCGAGAAAGTCAACGCTGGTGGACTACGGATTCCGTCTGCCGTCGGCGAAAGACAACCGGCCGCTTAATTTTGAGGAATTTGAGAGCAAGATCGATCAGATGCTGTTCGTATCGGCAACACCGAATGTATATGAGGACGAACACGAGCTGCTTAGGACAGAACAGATTATCCGTCCGACCGGACTGCTCGATCCGGAGGTCGTGGTGCGTCCGGTGGAGGGACAGATCGATGATCTGATCGGTGAGGTCAATAAGGAAATCAAAGACCATCATAAGGTGCTGATTACGACACTGACGAAGAAGATGGCGGAGGATCTGACGGATTATATGCGTGAGATCGGTATCCGCGTGAAATATCTTCATTCGGATATCGATACGTTAGAGCGTGCGGAGATCATAAGAGATCTGCGGCTGGATGTATTTGATGTGCTTGTCGGCATCAACCTGCTCCGGGAGGGACTGGATATTCCGGAGATCACGCTGGTGGCAATTTTAGATGCAGATAAAGAGGGATTCCTGCGGTCGGAGACATCACTGATACAGACGATCGGGCGTGCTGCGCGTAACAGTGAGGGACACGTTATCATGTATGCGGACAAGATCACAGACTCCATGCGTGTTGCGATGGAGGAGACGAAGCGCCGCCGTGAGATACAGCAGGCATACAATGAGGAACACGGCATTACACCGACAACGATCCAGAAATCTGTGCGGGAACTGATCAGCGTGTCAAAGAAGGTCGCAAAGGAAGAAATGAACTTCAAAAAAGACCCGGAATCCATGAACCGGGACGAACTCACAAAGCTGATCGCAGACATCCAGAAGAAGATGCAGAAAGCGGCAGCAGACTTAAACTTCGAGGCTGCTGCAGAGTACCGCGACAAGATGGTGGAGTTAAAGGGCATGCTGCGTGATATGTGAGGAAGCATTGTATTGTGAAGAGTGACGAAATAGTCGTCAGTAAGAAGTGTTTTTGGGAAAAGAAAAAGGACAGTAAATCATGAAGAAAAAAAGTGAAAGAAAATACATTAAGATCCGGGGGGCAAATGAGCACAACTTAAAAAATATTGATGTAGATATTCCAAGAGATGAATTTGTTGTGCTGACCGGACTTTCCGGTTCCGGAAAATCATCGCTTGCGTTTGATACGATCTATGCGGAGGGACAGAGGCGCTATATGGAGTCACTTTCCTCCTATGCAAGACAATTCTTAGGCAGATGGAAAAGCCGAATGTGGAGAAGATCGAGGGACTGTCCCCGGCGATCTCCATTGACCAGAAGTCCACGAACCGCAATCCAAGATCTACCGTTGGTACGGTTACGGAGATTTATGATTATTTCCGCCTTTTGTACGCGAGAGTCGGTATCCCACATTGTCCGAAATGTGGCAGGGAGATCAAAAAACAGACGGTAGATCAGATGGTAGATCAGATCATGACACTCCCGGAGCGCACAAAGATCCAGCTTTTAGCACCGGTCGTGCGCGGAAGAAAAGGGGAGCACCAGAAGCTCTTAGAGCAGGCAAAGCGCAGTGGTTATGTGCGTGTGATCGTAGACGGCAGCATGTATGAGCTGACGGAGGAGATCAAACTTGACAAAAATAAAAAACACAATATCGAGATCGTGGTAGACCGTCTGATGGTCAAGCCGGGGATCGAGAAGCGTTTGTCTGATTCTATCGAAAATGTACTGGAATTATCCAAAGGGCTGATGACCGTGGATGTGATCGACGGGGAACCGATCCAGTTTTCGGAGAGTTTCTCCTGCCCGGACTGTGGAATCAGTATCGGGGAGATCGAACCGAGAAGTTTTTCTTTCAACAATCCGTTTGGCGCCTGTCCGACCTGCTTTGGACTGGGATACAAGATGGAGTTTGATGTGGATCTGATGATCCCGGATAAGCACCTTTCCATTGCGGAGGGGGCAATTCAGGTTATGGGCTGGCAGTCCTGCACAGATCCTTCCAGTTTTACCTACGCGGTGTTAAAAGCATTGACAGAAGAATATCATTTTTCACTGGAGACACCATTCCAGGATTATCCGGACGAGATAAAATATGTGATCCTGCACGGAACAGATGGCAGGGAGTTAAAGGTACATTACAAAGGCATGCGCGGCGAGGGTGTTTATGATGTGGCGTTTGAGGGACTGATCCGGAATGTACAGCGTAAATACCGTGAGACAGGATCTGATACGATGAAGCAGGAATATGAGCAGTTTATGCGCATCACGCCGTGTGAAACCTGTAAGGGACAGCGTCTGAAGGCGGAATCCTTAGCGGTCACAGTTGCGGACAAGAATATTTATGAGATCACATCCATGTCCGTAAAGAATCTTGGAAGGTTTCTAAATGATATGGAGCTGAGCCATCAGCAGCATCTGATCGGAGATCAGATCTTAAAGGAGATCCGTGCGCGTGTCGGATTTTTAAATGAAGTCGGACTGGATTATCTGTCACTGTCCCGCGCAACCGGAACACTTTCCGGTGGAGAGGCACAGCGTATCCGTCTGGCAACACAGATCGGTTCCGGACTGGTTGGTGTGGCATATATCTTAGATGAGCCATCGATCGGTCTGCATCAGAGAGACAACGATAACTGCTCGGCGCATTAAAGAACTTAAAAGACCTTGGAAATACGCTGATTGTTGTGGAGCATGATGAGGATACAATGCTGGCTGCGGATTATATTGTGGATATCGGTCCCGGAGCAGGTGCGCATGGTGGACAAGTGGTGGCATGCGGAACAGCAGAAGAAATCATGAAAAATAAAAATTCTGTGACAGGTGCTTATCTGAGCGGCAGAATCAAAATACCGGTTCCCACAGAGCGCAGAAAGCCGACAGGTTTCCTGACTGTCAAAGGTGCAAGGGAGAATAATCTTAAGAATATCGATGTGAAGATTCCACTTGGCATTATGACCTGTATCACCGGTGTGTCAGGATCGGGAAAGAGCTCACTGACCAATGAGATTTTATATAAGAGACTTGCAAGAGATCTGAACCGTGCGAGATGCATTCCAGGGAAGCATGACGATATCATCGGCATTGACCAGTTAGACAAGGTGATCGATATCGACCAGTCCCCGATCGGAAGGACGCCGCGTTCGAATCCGGCGACATATACCGGTGTATTCGACATGATCCGTGATCTTTTGCGGCGACGCCGGATGCGAAGGCGAAGGGATACAAGAAGGGCAGATTCAGTTTCAATGTAAAAGGCGGACGTTGTGAGGCATGTTCCGGTGACGGAATTTTAAAGATCGAGATGCACTTTTTGCCGGACGTGTACGTCCCGTGCGAAGTCTGTGGAGGAAAACGTTATAACCGCGATACGTTAGAGGTCAAATACAAGGGCAAGAGCATTTATGATGTGCTTGATATGACGGTGGAAGAAGCATTGAAATTCTTTGAAAACGTGCCTGCGATCGCAAGAAAGATACAGACACTTTATGACGTGGGACTTTCCTATGTCAAGCTTGGTCAGCCGTCAACGGAGCTGTCCGGTGGGGAGGCACAGCGTATCAAACTGGCAACAGAACTGTCAAAACGCAGCACAGGCAAGACCATTTACATTCTGGATGAGCCGACGACGGGACTTCATTTTGCGGATGTCCATAAACTGATCGAGATCCTGCGAAGACTCTCAGATGGGGGAAACACTGTAATCGTGATCGAACATAATCTGGATGTGATCAAGACCGCTGACTATATCATCGACATGGGACCGGAAGGCGGAGATGGCGGTGGAACCGTGATCGCACAGGGAACACCGGAGGAAGTGGCAGAAGTGCCGGAATCTTATACGGGTTATTATGTGAAGAAGTATTTAGAGAAGGATAAATAAAACGGAAGTTATATATGTATAGAGGAAAAGAAGTGGCTGTAGAAAAGGCAGCCACTTCTTTTGCGTTATAAATCCGTATGGAATGAATCATTATTTTTTTGTTCGAATGATATCAACAAGCTGGGCAACGACCAGGATTTCTGTGTCTGAGAGACCGGATACATCAAGAGTGTGTATTGGTTCTAAACCAAGAAGATAGTCTGTTGATACATGAAAAATGCGGGCATATTTTATGAGCGTATCAAAAGTAGGACAACGGGTATCGGATTCGTAGGAAGAGATGGCGCTGATTGCGACACCGAGTCTGTCTGCAAGCTGTTTTTGCGTCAGATTTTTCTCAAGCCTTAATTGTTTCAATTTTTCTCCTAAATTCAAAATGTTAATACCTCCTATTAAGGCTAGTGTATAGATTGGTATTTCCGTAATGGTGAAAAAATATTCACAAATACGGAAATATATGATATGATAAAGAAACTGAAAACGTACGATTCAGATAATTTACAAATTGGAGGAAAAAATGAGCAGATTAGCAGAGAAAATAGTGAGTCCTTTTTTTGGAAAGAAAAAATATTACAGAATATGGAACAAATTGTATAAGGCATCAATGATGGGAATGAACGTAGGAAATGGTGGAGATTTTGAAAGCAGTGGAGAAAAATATGCCATGGGGTATGTTAAAAACCTGCTTAAAAATATAGATAAGCCGGTTTTGTTTGATGTCGGAGCGAACAGGGGGGATTATGCAAAGGAGCTGGTAAAGAATTATAGAAATGCAGAGATCCATTGTTTCGAACCGGCGGCTGAAACATTTAAGATTTTATGCAGCCAGGTGAAGTCTGATAAAGTGATAATGAATAATTTTGGAATGAGTGATACATGTACGGAAAGCATTCTTTATTACGATGCAGAATGCGATGGACTGGCAAGCATGTATAAACGTCAGTGTGTGGAACATGCGGAACCGATCCGTATAAAACTGGATACCGTAGATCATTATTGTGAAGAAAGAAATATTCCGCGAATCAATTTGTTAAAAATAGATATAGAAGGAAATGAGTTAAACGCTTTGCATGGTGCACAGCGGATGCTGGACGAAGGAAAAATTGATGTAATCCAGATGGAATTTGGCGGCTGCAATATCGATTCGAGAACTTATTTCAGAGATTTCTGGAATTTACTCAGTGCAAAATATAAAGTATACCGTGTCCTTTTAGACGGAGTAGAGGAAATTACAGAGTATAGAGATATTTTAGAGATATTTTTTCTGTACAAATTATCTGTTTGTGAGAAAATAGAGACAGGTATTATTATTAAAAATAAAAAGAGGGATGCAATGAGAAGATATCCTTATATTGATGTGGCAAGAGGAATCGGAATGGTGCTTGTTGTAGCAGGACATGCAATGGGAATATCAATGTATCTGACCTGTTTTTTATGCAGTTATTTTTTGTACTTTCCGGATATGTGTACCGGCAGGGAAAAAAGTTATAAACAAAATATGAAAAGAAAGACAGAAAGACTTCTGGTTCCATATTTTCTGGGAAGTATTGTGCTGTTGGGAATATATAAAGTACTTGGCCGCACAACAAAGGAAATGTTGTTTTCGGGTATCGGGATATTGTATTCAAGGTATTGCTTTTATAACATGGATATTGCTGCTGAGAAAAATAACATTTTTTTTCTGGATATTGCAAATGGAGCAATGTGGTATCTGACATCTTTATTTACGGCAGGCGCCGTTTATTATGCCGTGATTGATGTGTGCATAAGAAGTAAAAAGAAATGCGCCGGTTATATCATATGTTTTCTGGCTGTATCTGTGTGTCTGGCAAAATTGCCAATTTTACTTCCATGGAGTATAGATATTGCATTTGCAGGTGCGGTTCTGATGATTGCAGGGACTTTGTTAGGGCAAAACTGCAGTATAGAAAAATGGAAGAAAAAGTGGATTTTCTGTATAGTAGTTTTGTTTTTTGTGCTGGCAAAAGTGAATCCGGGAATTAATATTTCGGTAAGAAGCTATGGAAATTATGGAGCATGGAGTGTTTTGCTTTTCATATTGGTTGGAATTTGCGGATCGATTCTCTGCATGTGGCTGGAGCCATGATTGAATCCATGTGGCTGGGAAAAATACTTGCATATATAGGGAAAAATACGGTGGTGATCCTTATTTTTCATATATTTATATTACAAAGTACGGAAGTAATAGCAGAAAAAATAATGGAACTTCCGCCGCCGGAAAGTGGATGGAATTTATGTTACCAGATCGTGCGGATTACCGTTGCAATCGTATTGTGTCTGCTGTTAAACCGGTGTCTGGAATATGGAAAGAAAGTTTGCATGAATAAAAAGAAAATCCGGGGAGATGAAACATGAGAAAGTCTAATTTTGAATTGCTTCGGCTTTTTTGCATTTTTGGAATCGTGGTTATGCATGCTATGGGAAATATTGATACAAGCCTCTCCGTCTGGAATACAGAAAGTCATATTTTTGTCAACGCATTATTTAATACTGGGGTAACCTGTTTCATTTTAATTTCCGGATACTTTGGAATAAAATTCCGTCTGGAAAAGCTGATTGAAATGGATTTTATGGTAATTTTTTATACGGTGGCAGGTGTTGCCGTGCGGGGGGATCTTAAGGCAAAAGAACTGATACTTGCATGTTTTCCGATCATAACCAGGCGTTACTGGTTTATCTCCTGTTATTTTGCGCTTTGTTTTCTTGCACCATTATTGAATGCACTGGCAGAAAAAATAAAAAAAAGAAAATTTTGAAAGACTTCTTGTGACCATGTTACTGTTATTCAGTGTGATACCAACGATCACTACTTATGATATTATGCAGGATTCGGGAAAAGGCCTTGTGGATTTTGTTATGATTTACCTGATCGGGCGTTATCTGTCAAAATATCCGGTCAGACTGCAAAAAAAAAGGCTTGGCATGGGAGCTGTAAGTTTGGTTTTACTGATATTTATCCTGGACAGTGTACGTACGCAGATAAATGGAGTACTTTACAGTACGTTTTCAAGGGATTGTTCCAGTTTTATTATCATGGCGTCCGTCTGTATTTTTTTATGGTTTAAGGAATTTGAATTTTCAAGCAGACTTATCAACAGAATTGCCGGAAATGTTTTGGCAGTTACCGTGCTTGATGAACATATTCAGTATTTTTTGAAACCATATACAGGGATTGAACAATTTGGAAATAATAAATTGCTATTGCTTTTAGTCCTGGGATATGCTGCGTGTGTGGTTATCATTGCTGTCGGAATAAATGAGATCAGGAAAGCGACCATAGGAAAAACAGGGCAGAGATGTGCAGCCCGGCTTGCAGTAAAATACAATAGGGTACTTCCTGTTTTTGTTGAAAAGATCAAAAAAACTGGCAGGTTGGTTTATAGAAGGAGTTTAAAAAGGCGCTGCAATCGCAGCGCCTTATCACGTTCGGGGAGTACTCCCCGGAAATCCTTGCGGAAAACCGGGAAGCATGAGTTATGAAAAAATTATACTGCCCGTCAGTAATTCTGACGGTTGGGTCCGTTTGTATCGGACTTATTAGCTAGTACTCTTAGAATATAAAATAGAAATGTGATGAAAATGTGATGACAAAATGAAAAATAAACAAAATAAATAAAAAAGAATGAAGATTTTCTTATTTTTTTTAAAAATGCAGTCCTGCCATAAAAAAACCTTTGAAAAATCCCATTTTTTGTATATAATAGGACTGTATATGTAAAAATAGGTTTAATGGCATTTCTATGTCCGCGTGGATATGGGAATATTATCCATAGATTCAGGAACAGAGAGACGAAAGGGGCAAGTATTTAAAATGATGAGTACAGATATTGGTATCGATCTCGGTACTGCCAGTATATTAGTTTATATCAAAGGAAAAGGTGTTGTATTAAAGGAGCCGTCAGTTGTGGCTTTTGACCGTGATACAAATAAGATCAAAGCAATCGGAGAGGAAGCAAGACTGATGCTCGGAAGAACACCGGGAAATATCGTGGCAGTCAGACCACTTCGTCAGGGTGTTATTTCTGATTATCAGGTTACAGAGAAGATGATCAAGTACTTTATCCAGAAAGCACTTGGTAAGAAAACATTCCGTAAGCCGCGCATCAGTGTATGTGTGCCAAGCGGTGTCACAGAGGTTGAGAAAAAAGCTGTTGAGGATGCAACATATCAGGCAGGAGCAAGAGAAGTTGCAATCATCGAGGAACCGATCGCTGCGGCAATCGGAGCAGGTATTGATATTTCAAGACCTTGTGGAAATATGATCGTGGATATCGGAGGAGGAACAGCCGATATCGCGGTGATCTCTCTGGGCGGTTCGGTTGTCAGCACCTCTATCAAGATCGCCGGAGATGATTTTGATGAGGCGATTGTCCGTTATATGCGTAAAAAGCACAATCTTCTGATCGGTGAACGTACTGCAGAGGATATCAAGATCCGTATCGGAAGCTGTTTCCCACAGGCACAGGCCGAGACGATGGATGTACGCGGACGTAACCTTGTGACAGGACTTCCGAAAACTGTAACGGTTTCTTCGGAGGAGACAGAAGAGGCACTCAGAGAGCCGACACTTCAGATCGTAGAAGCAGTACATTCTGTACTGGAGAAAACTCCGCCGGAACTTGCAGCAGATGTTGCGGATCGTGGTATTGTGCTGACAGGCGGTGGTTCATTGCTCAGAGGTTTGGAGGAGCTGATCGAGGATCGCACCGGAATCAATACGATGACTGCAGATGAACCGATGACATGTGTTGCAATCGGTACCGGAAAATTCGTAGAGTTTTTAGCCGGAAAACGTGACGAAGATTAAATTTTTTTTGTGTTTTGCCGATACAATAAATGAAAGATATGCTTTGTGCACAGATAGGGAAAACGTGTGAAAAATAAGGTTTTTCATATGCGGAAATACGGATTAAAATACATCAGAAGCTGTGCAGAAATGGAGAGTTTACATGGTAAAGGGATTGTATACAGCGTATACAGGAATGATCAATGAACAGAATCGTCTGGACATTCTTTCGAATAACCTTGCAAATGCAGACACCAATGGTTATAAGAAAGAGGGAGCGACAAACCAGACGTTTGCAGATGAGCTTGCGATCAAGATCAAGGATACATCCAGCTACGGCATGCCGCAGAAGCTTGGAACCATGAGCATGGGTGTACACATCGGAGAGACTTACACGGATTACAGCCAGGGAAATTTCAGGGTAACAGATAACGCAACGGATTTTGCACTGGATGGAGATGGTTTCTTTGCAATCGCCTATACGGATAAAGCAGGAAACACATCTGTAAAGTACAGCAGGGATGGAGCCTTTGTGGTAAATACAGCAGGTTATCTTGTCACAAAAGACGGCGACTATGTATTAAATCAGAATGGAGCATGAATGCGGATGCAGGAGCACGTATTCAGGTGGATCCGAATGTACCGATCACGGTGGATGAAAAAGGTAACATTTTTCAGAATAACCAGCAGGTTGGTACGATCGGCGTTGTAGATATTGCAGATTATAATTATCTGGCAAAATACGGCGAGAATATGTATGACCTGGTAAATGGCGGTGCCCGTCAGGCATCCACTGCGAAAGTAACGCAGGGATGTATCGAATCATCCAATATCAATGTTGTTTCGGAGATGGTCAATATGATCACGATATCGAGAGCCTTTCAGGCTGGACAGAAGGTGATCAACGCTGTGGATGAAACATTAGACAAAGCGGTAAACCAGGTGGGAAGGGTATAAGCAGGAGGTAAACTGGAATTATGATGAGAGCTCTTTATACTGCGGCAACCGGTATGATTGCACAGCAGTCAAACGTGGATAATATTTCAAATAACCTTTCAAATGTCAATACAGTCGGATATAAACAGGAGAAGATGGAGTTTAAGTCTCTGCTTTACCAGACAATCCAGACGCGTACAACCAGTGCAAATGGCGAGGAAAAGCCGATCTCTGCACAGGTAGGACTTGGTACCAGAGTGGCATCCAACACCTCTATTTATACACAGGGGTCACTGATGGCAAGTGAGAATGCAACTGATTTTGCAATCAGCGGTGATGGATTTTTTGCAGTGCGCGGAGCAGACGGAAAAACTTATTATACCAGAGCCGGAGATTTTGTATGGTCTGTCAATGCAGGCGGTACATTAACTCTTTGCACGAATGAGGGATACCCGGTTTTAGATTCCAACAATCAGCCGATCAATCTTCCGGCAGGTATCAGTGCAGAGAAAGTGATCGTCAGCGAAAATGGAAAAATGGGATATACCAATGCAGCCGGCACATATGTGGATATGAACCAGACGATTGGATTATTCCAGTTTAATAATCCAGGCGGACTTGAAAAAACAGGAACCAATCTTCTTGCAGTGACACCGGCATCCGGTAATGCAATGAACGAGTCTACAACTGCAAATCTTACTAAGAGCAAAGTTTTACAGAAATACCTGGAAGGTTCTAATGTTCAAGTCGCAGATGAGATGGTAAACCTGATCATTGCACAGCGTGCATATCAGCTCAACTCAAAGGCAATCACAACATCGGACGAGATGCTTGAGCAGGCAAACAATCTGAAACGTTAAGATTAGACAGCGGATGTAGGAAAGGAAAAACAATATGATTTCCATGGACAGCATTTCATCATTGATCGATACAAGCAAAAATACAGTAGCTGCAAATCAGGCAAGTTCCCTGCAGAGTTCCTTAAACAGTATTTCTTCGGATTCTTCCGAGGACGAACTGATGCAGGTTTGTAAAGATTTTGAATCATATTTTGTGGAAGAAGTTTTAAAAGAAATTAAAGAGAGCCTGACAAGTGAGGATGATGAGGAGGATTCTTCCACATCAACACTGAAAGATTATTATATGGACAATGTCATCGAACTGGTTGCAGACCAGGTTGTAGATGAGGTTGGAACCAATTTTACGCAGCAGCTCTATGAGCAGATGAAACGTAATTATAATATAGAATAAGTTTGCGCAGATAAAATGTCGTAAAATCGGCGCAGCAGAAGTAAAGTGTGCAGATAAGTACATAATTGAAACAGTATGCAAAAATCGGTGCAGTTTTAACGGGAAAATGAACGATGGGTTCAAAAATCCCGTTAGACTGCATTTTTTATTCATGGCAATAGCTCGCTCACAAAGCGTTTATTTTATTGCTTTCGCGGCAGAAAACAGAATTCTGGAATGGAGAAAACAGTGGAAAGTCTTGCAGGATATGTGGAACACATTATATATCGGAATGCGGATAATGGATATACCGTGTTAAATCTGGTGAGCGGGGAGGATGAAATCACCTGTGTGGGGATATTTTCGGCAATCGCAGAGGGAGAAAATATTGAGGCACAGGGGGAGTACACGGAACATCCGACCTATGGGCAGCAGTTTAAAGTAACAAGTTTTGAGGAGAAAGCACCTGAAGATGAGGAGGCAATAGAGCGGTATCTTGGTTCCGGTGCAATCAAGGGAATCGGGCTTGCCATGGCGGCAAGAATTGTCAGGCGTTTTAAGGAGGATACCTTCCGGATCATAGAGGAAGAACCGGAACGTCTCGCTGAGATCAAAGGGATCAGTAACCGCAAAGCAATGGAGATTGCCAGCCAGGTCAACGAAAAGAGGGATCTGCGGCAGGCGATGATCTTTTTGCAGCAGTATGGAATCACGATGAATTTAGCGGTCAAGGTATATCAGGCATACGGACAGGATGTTTATGGTATCATCCGGGAAAATCCGTACCGGCTGGCGGACGATATTGATGGAGTCGGATTCCGGACGGCGGATGAGATCGCGGCGCGGGTTGGTATCCGGATGGACTCTGATTTCCGTGTGCGAAGCGGAATCCTGTATACACTGCTTCAGGCAAGTGGGGAGGGACATACCTATCTGCCGGAGACAGAGCTGACACCGCGTGCATCAAAATTATTGAATGTTACGGCAGAACAGGTGGAAAAGCAGTACATGGATCTTGCCATTGAAAGGAAGATCATCTTAAAACAGATGGAAGATCAGACACAGATCTATGCAGCGTCATTTTATTATATGGAAGCAAACACGGCGACGATGTTAAAACGGCTCAATGTAAGTTATGATGTGTCAGATGCGGAGATTGAACAGCGAATCCGGGGGATCGAAAAGAAAAGCGGCATGACGTTGGATGAACATCAGGTAACGGCGGTCAAAGAGGCAGTGCGGAATGGTCTGCTTGTGATCACGGGGGGGCCTGGAACCGGAAAGACGACCACGATTAATACGATCATCCGCTATTTTGAACTGGAGGGCTTGGAAATCTTTTTGGCAGCTCCGACAGGGCGTGCAGCAAAGCGCATGAGTGAGACAACGGGATTTGAGGCGCGGACAGTTCACCGTATGTTAGAGCTGAATGGGGGAGCCGAGGGAAGCGGTGGATTTGAAAGGGATGAAAGTAATCCACTCGAAGCGGATGTGATCATTGTAGATGAGATGTCGATGGTGGATATCTCACTGATGTATTCTCTGCTCAAAGCAATCTCTGTGGGAACGAGGCTGATTCTTGTCGGGGATGTCAATCAGCTTCCGAGTGTCGGACCGGGAAGTGTACTCCGTGATATTATCCAATCACATGCCTGCAATGTAGTTATGCTGACCAAAATCTTCCGTCAGGCATCCACCAGTGATATTATTGTCAATGCGCATAAGATCAATCATGGAGAAGAAGTGATATTAGATAATAAGAGCATGGATTTCTTTTTCCTGAAACGGTATGACGCAGATGTGATCATCAATGTGGTGCTGCAGCTCATTAAGCAGAAACTGCCGAAGTTTGTGGATGCGACGCCTTATGATATCCAGGTACTGACACCGATGCGCAAGGGACTGCTTGGCGTAGAGCGCCTGAATGGGATTTTGCAGCGATATATGAATCCGCCTGCCAATGATAAAGTGGAGAAAGAATATGGCAGCACTGTGTTCCGTGAGGGGGATAAAGTTATGCAGACAAAGAATAACTACCAGCTCGCGTGGGAAATCCGTACAAAATTTGGACTCACTGTGGATAAAGGCCTTGGAATTTTCAATGGAGATATGGGAATCATAAGACAGATCAATGATTTCGCAGAACAGATGATCATAGAGTTTGATGAAGGGAGAATGGTAGAGTACCCCTATAAACTTCTGGATGAACTTGAGCTTGCCTATGCGATCACGATCCATAAATCACAGGGAAGTGAGTATCCGGCGGTCGTCATTCCGCTGCTTGGCGGTCCGATGATGTTAATGAACCGGAATCTATTGTATACTGCCGTCACGCGTGCAAGAAAATGTGTGACGTTAGTCGGCAATGAAGTGACCTTCCAGCAGATGATTCGGAATACCTCACAGCAGAAAAGGTACAGCGGACTCTGCGACCGTTTAAAAGAAAATTAAGTAAAAAAAATAAGAAGCTGTCATGCAGGGCAACCGGTAATGAAAATCATTAACACCGGCTCACTTGTACGGCAGCTTTTAATTTATGACAATAGAATGTTCGCAGAGTGTGCATTCTATTGTTATTGGTAATTTTAAAATCCTGTTGTGCTTTAGCAGATCTGCATATCAGGATAACAGTGCTTTATCATTGGCGAATTCTTCGCCGCTGACCTTTTCAAACTGGTGAAGAAGATCTTCGACGGTCAGTTTCTTTTTCTCTTCGCCGGAGATATTTAAGATCACTTTTCCTTCGTGCATCATGATCAGGCGGTTACCGTGCACGATGGCATCCTTCATATTGTGTGTGACCATCATGGCGGTCAGATGATTTTCTGCGATGATCTTATCAGAAATCTCAAGCACTTTTGCGGCAGTTTTCGGATCAAGTGCTGCAGTGTGTTCGTCTAACAGCAAAAGTTTTGGTTTTTTGATCGACGCCATTAAAAGTGTGATCGCCTGCCGCTGTCCGCCGGAGAGCAGACCGACTTTACTGGTGAGACGGTCTTCCAGTCCAAGATCTAAGGCTTTTAACATTTCGCGGTAGGTATCGCGTTCCTGATGGGTGATTCCCCACGAAAGTCCCCGCTTTTCACCACGTCTTGCTGCAATCGCCATGTTTTCTTCGATCGACATGGTGGTTGCGGTTCCGGTCATCGGATCCTGAAATACACGTCCGAGGTATTTGGCACGTTTGTGCTCGGATAATTTTGTGACATCGTCTCCACCGATATAAATTTTCCCGGAATCAATTGGCCATACACCTGCGATGGCGTTTAACGTGGTTGATTTTCCAGCACCGTTTCCACCGATCACGGTAACAAAATCGCCCTCATTTAAAGTCAGATTGACACCATTTAAAGCAATTTTTTCGTTGATGGTTCCGGGATTAAAAGTTTTGTGGATATTGTCGAGTTTTAACATTTCAGCCATTGACGGACACCCCTTTCCTGCCGTATTTGGATTTGAGATACGGGAATGCAAGGAAAATCGCAACGACGATGGCAGAAAACAGTTTTAGGTCATCAGACGCAGTTTCAGCCATAATACGATATTCATTACAATATAGTAGATGATCGCGCCGCCGATCACGAAAACATGGTATATGCAAAAGCAAAATGTTTTCCGGCACATAATTTCCCGAAAAGTACCTCACCGATGATGACAGCGGCAAGACCGATGACGATGGCACCACGTCCCATGTTGACATCTGCGGCACCCTGATACTGTGCGTAGAGTCTCCGGAAAGACCGACAAGACCGTTTGAGATCATCAGCGCAACGACCGTGTGGAAATCAGTGTTGATACCCTGTGCGCGGGACATCTGCCGGTTACATCCGGTTGCGCGGATGGCATGTCCCTGCTCGGTTCCGAAATACCAGTATAAAAGGGCAACGACCGCCACGCAGAAAAGAACACATGTCACAAACAGCCGGACTTTGGTAGCGGAAGAATCCGAGATGTAACGCAGGGAAACAACTAACGGATACTTGTCAACACTGACAGCTGATTCGAACTTCCCATAATATTTAAGTTGATGGAATAGAGTGAAATCTGTGTCAGGATACTTGCAAGGATTCCGGGAATACCAAGTGCAGTATGCAGAATTCCGGTGATAAAACCGGCTGCCATACCTGCTAAAAATGCAAAAATAAGTGCTGCCCATGGATGCATGCCGGAACGGATCAGTATAACGGCAACTGCACCGCCGGTTGCAAGAGAACCGTCAACGGTAAGATCGGCAAAATCTAAAAGTCTGTATGTAATATATACACCCAGTGCCATCAACCCCCAGACCAGCCCCTGCGCAAAGGCGCCGGGCATGGAACGGAAGAGAGCCATCGGGTCTAAGGACATAAGTATTGTCATAGAAAAACCCCTTATCAAAAATATTTTTATTCGGCAGCGATGGCAGTATAGTCATCAGGAACTGTGATGCCAAGCTGTGAACAGATATCAGCATTGTATTCTTTGGTAACATTCTCTGCATACTGTACATCCATGGTCGAGATGTCAGCACCGTTTACTAAAACGTCGTATGCCATTTTGCCTGCTGTATAACCGATATCATAGTAGCTGATGGAAAGTGTGGCTACACCACAGCCGGAACAGATACCTTCCTCACCGGCGATGATCGGAACACCTGCCGGAAGAGCAATATTGTTGATGGATTCAGTATTGCCTGCCATGGTATTGTCAGTCGGAATATAGAGGACATCACATTCACTGACGGCACTCTGTACAACAGAAGCGATGTCGTTGGAATCTGATACGGTATATTCTTTATAGGAAATACTGTCTTCATCGAGAGCTTTTTCAAATTCGGATGCCTGGTATGCAGAGTTTGGTTCTGCGGAGCAGTAGAGAATGCCGACATTTTTTGCATCCGGGAACAATTCGACAAGCATGTCTTCCTGCTGGTCAATCGGAGCAAGATCTGCAGTTCCGGATACGTTTGTACCGGTAGAGCCGGTCCAGTTGTCAATGTCAAGTGCTGTTGCATAGTCGGTAACGGAAGTACCGATCACCGGGATCGTGCTGGTTGCTGCAGCTGCACACTGCAGAGCAGTCGTTGCATTTGCTAAGATCAGGTCATAATTGTTAGCAACGAAACCGTTGCTGATGGTTGCGCAGTTTGCCTGCTCGCCCTGGGCATTCTGAAGATCAAAGGTAACATTGCCAGAACCAAGTAATTCAGTCAGTGCATCTTCAAATCCCTGGGTTGCCTGATCAAGAGCAGGATGCTCTAACTGCTGGCAGATACCGATCGTATATTTTTTGCCATCGGAAGAGGTGCCTGCACCACTTTCAGTGGCCGCTGCATCCGAAGCCTGTGCTGCATCGGAAGCTGCTGCATCCGTGGTACTGCTGGTGTTTGCTGTACTGTTTCCACATGCTGCAAGTGATGCAGCCATGGCTGCTGTCATTACGACAGATAAGATTTTTTTTGTAGTTTTTCATAGAATTCTCCATTCCTGCCCGTTTTTCAGGGCATCATAAGTTTGTGCCGGGGCACACATCTTGTGTGTGAAAAAATTTTATTTTTCACATTGCTGTCCTTTAGGACTTTAAAGTGCTATCGCTTTTAATAAACAAATTATAAAGACCTAAATGGGATTCGTCAACATTATAGTAAGAAAAAATTAAGAAAAACTTTATGGTATGTATTTGGCAAAAATGATATTCTTTGCAGGGAGAGATCCGGAAAGGATCTTATGAAAATCAGAAAAAATGACATTTTCCTATATGGAAGAAAAATGTTATTTCAGATGCTTGAAATCCTTTATCCACGAAGATGTGCAGTCTGTGATGAAATTGAAGTGACAGGAAAGGGTATTTGTCCGCTATGTAAAGACAAGGTGCATGTGGCAGGAGAACCGGCATGTAAAAAATGCGGGAAACCGCTTGTGGATGAGAGAAAGGAATTTTGCACCGACTGTGGAAAAAAGCATCATGTATACACACAGGGAAAGGCAGTGTTTGTTTATGAGGGTGGTATAAGAAATTCAATGTACCGCTTTAAATATGGAAATAAAAGAGAATATGCAGAGTTTTATGCGAATGCAGCATTGGAAAAATATGGAGTGTGGCTGAACAAAATAAAAGCAGAAGTGCTGATTCCCATTCCAATGTATTCCCGGAAGAAGCGACTGCGCGGATACAATCAGGCCGAAGTATTTGCGCGGGAACTTGGAAGAAAAGCAGGGATTTTAGTGGATGAGCACCTGGTCAGAAGAGTGAGAAATACAATTCCTCAAAAAGAGTTAAATGAATCACAACGACACAGAAATTTAAAAAATGCTTTCCAATTGACAGCAGATATAGTAGAATATAAGAGAGTCGTGCTTGTGGATGATATCTATACGACAGGGAGTACGATGGATGAAGTATCAAAAGTCCTGAAAGCGTCAGGAGTGGAAAACATATATTATATCTGTATCAGTATCGGAGAAGGGTATTGACAGAATGACAGGAGGTCATGCCAATATGGAAGTGAAGAATTGCAAGGAATGTGGACGTTTATTTAATTATATGGGTGGTGCACCATTGTGTGATGGATGCAGAAAAAAACTTGAACAAAAGTTTCAGGAAGTAAAACAATATCTGGACGAGAACCCGAATGCATCTGTTAATCAGGTATCCGAGGACAATGATGTATCAGTAAAACAGATCAAGCAGTGGATCCGTGAAGAGAGACTTTCACTTTCAGAAGCTTCACTTGACGGTGTTACCTGCGAGCATTGCGGCAGACCGATCCGGACGGGGCGCTTTTGCGAAAAGTGTAAAGCGGCAATGGCAAATTCATTCGCAAACTCGATTGAAAAACCAAAGCCTTTAGAACCACAGAAAAAAGAACGCGACGGAAACAAGATGCGTTTCTTATAAGAGAAGAGCAGGGCCTGACAGGTGGTCCTGCTTTTTTTATTCATAAGGAATTACGTCCTATGAATAAAAGCCCTCCGGGTGGGATCGCACTGCGTCAGAGATGAATTATGTCGCGGGGGCGACCCGCCGCAGGCGGTGAATCCTGTGGAACAGGATTCTTTTTTTTCCTTTGAAAAAGAAGGGCACTGTGATATAATGAAAAATAAGAATGCGTAACTGCGAGCAAAAATGCAGTTTGCTAAGAGAAAGGAAACGCAGCATGGTCAATGAACAACGACTGCACAGCATGATAAAAATAGCAAAATTTGATGCAAACGATGGAAAACGCTGCAAACCGATGATCCAGTATGCGCGAAAGGATTATGTGGCATTACAGCTTCTGAAAAGTTTCGTGGTCGGCACGATCGCATTTTTTATGATGTTAGGGCTTTGGGTACTCTATTCTATGGATGCTTTGATGGAACAGATCAACAAAATGGATTTTGTAAAGGCTGCTACTACACTGGGACTGCTCTATGGAATTTTTATGGTAATTTATCTTCTTGCCACATATATTATTTTTAATATGAAGTACACTTATGGCAGAAAAAAGGTAAAAAAATACTATGCGGGTCTAAAAAAGATCAGTGCGATGTATCTGCGGGAAGAACGGTTGAAAGGGAACGGAAACAAAGACTGGGACTGACAACGGAAGCAATGCGGAAAATGAGATTTTTCACATGTGGAAATGGAGATTAGTATGACGACCTTATTGGAATTAAAAGAGAAATTAACACGTTTTTATGGAAAATATGATATATACATTACGCCGGTGATAAAGTTTACTGTTGCACTCACAGCATTTTTGCTGATAAATCACAACATTGGTTATATGGAAAAAATCAGCAGTACACCAATTGCCTGATCCTTGCCCTGATCTGTTCGATTCTTCCAGTCGGGGGGGCCGTTTTTATTGGCTCTGTGCTGATCCTTTTGGATATGTATGCACTTTCCGTAGAAGTATGTATTGTGGCCCTGATCCTGTTTATTCTGATGTATATCCTGTATTTTCGGTTTTCTCCAAAAAACGAGTATGGAGTGCTTTTGACACCGATTTGTTTTGGACTGAACATTCCGTTTGTGATGCCGGTCGGCATGGGACTTTTGCGGGAATTATATTCCATGTTTTCTCTGGTCTGCGGTATCGTTCTTTATTTCTTCTTAAACGGTGTAAAGCAGAATGAAACAACACTTGGCGGAGTGGATGAGAAAGATGCGGCAACATCAAAGATTGTTGTTGCGTTGAACCAGCTTTTGGGCAACAGGGAAATGTATCTGGTGCTTGCGATCATGGTGGTAACACTGGTCATCGTTTATATCATACGAAAAATGTCCATTGAGCATGCATGGGCGGTCGCAATTATATTTGGTATTTTATTCGAGGCAGTTGGTATGATCGCAGGGGATATGGTACTTGGAATCAGCGGAAAGACCATCACAATTCTGGTGGGAAGCATTATTTCCTGCGTGATTGCATTTGTGATTCAGTTCCTGTTTTTCAATCTGGATTATTCAAGGACGGAAAGACTCCAGTTTGAAGATGATGAGTATTATTATTATGTAAAAGCCGTACCGAAAGCAATCGTTGCAGGGACAGATAAAAAAGTGACCAGATTCAGTGGAAAAGAAGAACAGGATCGTATGACGAAAAACGTTTCGCAGAAGAAATGGAGATTGACGAAGATCTGCTGGATTAGTTACTTTAAATACAGATAGCGGAAAGGAAAGTGAAGCAGGTGCAGAATGCGATGGCAACCATGGGCGCGTTTTGGGAAAAAGCGTCTATTTATTTGAATTTACCAAAGATTACAATGACAGATGTTGTGGAAATTCTCATCATAACATTTCTGTTTTATTATATGCTTGTGTGGATTAAGAACACAAGGGCATGGGTACTGTTAAAAGGTATTATGGTAATATTGCTTTTTGTTCTGGTTGCAGCTGTATTTCAGATGAATACGATCATCTGGATCGCAAAGAATACATTGAGCGTCGCAATTACTGCCATAGTTATTATATTCCAGCCGGAAATCCGGAAAGCACTGGAAAATCTTGGACAGAAGAATTTCCTTACTTCTTTTTTTGCGTTTGATTTTTCAAAGGGAGAAATCGCAAAGTTTACGGATAAAACGATCAATGAACTGGTAAAGGCATGTTATGAGATGGGAAAAGTCAAAACAGGTGCACTTATCGTCATTGAGGATGAAATTGTTCTTTCGGAGTATGAAAGAACCGGTATTGCAGTAGATGGAATACTGACAAGCCAGCTTTTGATCAATATTTTTGAAAAAAACACACCGCTTCATGACGGAGCCGTGATTGTCCGCGGGGACAGAGTGGTGTCTGCCACCTGCTATCTGCCACTGACGGATTCTTTAAGTATCAGCAAAGATCTTGGTACAAGACATCGTGCGGCGGTCGGAATCAGTGAAGTCAGTGATTCACTTACCATTGTTGTATCTGAGGAAACGGGAAAAGTTTCCATCGCCATGGGTGGGGAATTGTACCGCAATGTGGACGCTGAGTTTTTAAAGAACAAACTTTCATTTATACAGCATCGCGAGAAGAAAGTTTCAAAAATTGAATTATGGAGAAGGAGGCTTAAGGATGTTAAAGAATCTGGCAAAAAAACTAACGAATAATCTTGGCCTCAAGGTACTGGCTGTGTTATTTGCGATCGCTCTGTGGATCGTAGTGGTCAATATTGATGATCCGGTCAAACCGGCACAGTATACGATCAGTGTAACACAGGATAATATGGATTATCTTACCTCAAATGGAAAGTATTCCGAGACACTTGGCGGGAAAAATACAGTTACGTTTACGGCATCGGCAAAACGAAGTATTCTGGAAAAATTATCCAACACGGATTTTACTGCAGTTGCGGATATGGAAAAGATTGAATATGTGGAAGGTGATGGCGTATGCCGTGTCCCGATTATGATCACATGCAGTAAATATAACAGCAATACAGTTACCATTTCATCCAAACAGCAGTATCTGGATGTGACAGTGGAAGATCTTGGAAATGTACAGAAAAAGATCACTGCAAGCACGGAAGGTACGGTCATGGATGGCTGTGCACTTGGAGATGTTTCCATCGTGACATCGAATCTTTTGAAAATTTCGGGACCGTCTTCTGTTACGAGTCAGATCAGCACGGTAGTCGCAACGATCAATGTTGACGGAATGTCATCGGATGTGACCGATACAGTAGTGCCGGTTTTATATGATGCGGATGGTAATGAGATCGATGCTTCAAAGTTAAAAATGAATATTAATACTGTTACGATCACGGCGCAGATATTAAATACAAAAGATGTGGATCTTTCCTTCCAGACAAAAGGAACTGTGGCATCTGGCTATACACTAAAAGAAATTACCTACAGTCCGAAAAAAAGTCCGGATCAAGGGAGAAACGGATGTGCTTAATAAGGTGGCTAAGATCGCAATACCGGATGATGTGTTAGATATGAGCGGTGCAGCGGAAGATGTTGAGACAACTGTAGATATTACATCTTATCTTCCGGATGGAACTTCGCTGGTACTTGCAGCAGACGCAAAAGTGGAGGTCAAAGTAAAAGTAGAGCCGATCACAACAAAAACCTTCGAGGTGGATGCATCTGCGTTTACGCTTGAAAATATTCCGGATGCGACAAAGGCGAAGATTACGGAAGATACGATTCAGGTTGAGGTCACCGGAGCGGAAAGCGATATTAAGAAGCTGTCAGCAGATGACATTACAGGTACTGTTAATCTGCAGGGATATGGAAATGGTGAACATAATATCGCTGCAGATATTGATGTGGATAATGAACTTTATCAGGTAAAAACCGTGCGGATCCCGGTTAAAATGACTGCGGAAGATACGGAAATAAAATCAACGGAAAGCAGCAAAAAGAGTGCTTCTAAAACAGAATAAAAGAAATTAATAATTTGGAGGAAATACAATGGCAAGAATGTTTGGTACAGATGGTGTCCGCGGAGTGGCTGGATCAGAACTTACGATCGAGCTTGCGACAAAACTTGGACAGGCGGGAGCTTATGTGCTTACGAAAGAGCAGGAACATCAGGCAACGATTATCGTTGGCTGTGATACGAGAATTTCAGGAGGAATGCTTGCAAGTGCGCTGATGGCAGGAATCTGTTCTGTCGGTGCAAATGCGATTTTTGTCGGAGTAATGCCGACACCTGCAATTGCGTATCTGACGAGAAAACATAAGGTAGATGCCGGGGTTGTCATTTCCGCATCCCATAACCCGATGGAATTTAACGGAATTAAATTTTTTAACGGCGAGGGATATAAGCTTTCTGATGAGCTTGAAGACGAGATCGAGGCACTGATCCGTAATAATATGAAGGATGTCAACCTGCCGATCGGTTCCGGAGTCGGTAAAATTGATTATCGTTTCGATTTAAGAGACGAATATGTTGAATTTATGAAAAAATGTGTTCCGGTTGATCTGACAGGCATGAAGATCGTGGTTGACTGTGCAGAGGGAGCCGCTCATTATACGTCAGTGAAGACATTGAAAGATCTGGGGGCTGATCTGGTGGCAATCCATACCGAACCGGATGGAACGAATATCAATGCAAACTGTGGTTCGACGCATATGGATGAATTAAAAGCCAGAGTAGTTTATGAAAATGCTGCCATTGGTATTGCATTTGACGGGGATGCAGACCGTATGCTTGCTGTGGATGAAAAAGGAGAACTGGTCGATGGAGACCAGATCATGGCAATCTGTGGTACTTATATGAAACAGAAAGGTACCTTAAAAAAGAATACGATCGTTGTTACTGTTATGACAAACCTTGGATTTTCACTGATGGGAGAACGCGAAGGCATCCATGTGGAAAAGACAAAAGTTGGCGACAGATATGTTCTTGAAAATATGAGAGAACATGGCTATAATATCGGAGGCGAGCAGTCAGGACACGTTATTTTCCTGGATGACAACACCACAGGTGATGGTCTGCTTTCTGCACTTCATCTGCTTGAGGTTATGGTGAAAACGAAAAAAACTTTATCAGAGCTTGCATCTGTTATGGAAGTATTACCGCAGGCACTTGTAAATGCAAAAGTGCCAAACCATAAAAAAGACAACTTTATGGATTATCAGGAGATTGCGGATGCAGTTGCAAAATTAGAGCAGAAGTTTAACGGAGAGGGAAGAGTTTTGATCCGTCCATCCGGTACAGAGCCGCTTGTCCGTGTCATGATTGAAGGAAAAGATCAAAAGGTGATCGATGAGGAAGCTAAAAAGTTAGCGGAACTGATTACGAAGATCATGCTTTAAATATCGTATATACAATAAACAGTTTGGAGGGATTTACTATGGTAAGCCAGAAAGTAACGATTAAAAATCCGACGGGACTTCATTTGAGACCGGCTGGAATTTTATGCAAGGAGGCCATGCAGTTTAAATCACATGTGACATTTCGTTACAGAGAAAATACAGCAAATGCAAAAAGCGTGTTGAGTGTACTTGGTGCATGCATCAAATCCGGGGATGAAATAGAGCTTGTCTGCGAAGGAGAAGATGAAAAAGAAGCACTTACGTCGATTGTTACGGCAATTGAAAATGGATTAGGAGAATAAATGATGAAAAAGATCTTAGTGACAGGGTGCAACGGACAGTTAGGGCGTGCCATCCGACAGGAATATAAAGGTGAGGATGTTTCCTTTATCAATACAGATGTTGCGGAAGGTGAAGGCATTGTGGCGCTCGATATTACCGATGTGAATGCTGTCCTTGCGCTGGTTCGTGCGGAGAGACCGGATGTCATTATCAACTGTGCAGCGCACACCAATGTGGATGCGTGCGAACAGCAGTGGGATGCCGCATACCGGATCAATGCGATCGGACCGAGAAATTTAAGTATCGCAGCAAGAGAAGTCGGAGCAAAAATGATCCACGTTTCCACCGATTATGTATTTGAGGGAAACGGAACAAAGCCATATACGGAATTTGATGAGATCCATCCGGTCAGTGCCTATGGAAAGACGAAGGCGGAGGGAGAAAAGTTTGTCCGTGAATTTGCAGACAGATATTTTATTTTCCGTACCGCATGGCTTTATGGAGATGGAAAAAACTTTGTAAAGACGATGCTTCGCCTTGCGGAGTCACACGATGAAGTCAGTGTTGTATGTGACCAGCAGGGATCCCCGACAAGTGCGGTGGAACTGGCAAGAGCCATTCATCATTTTGAACCGACAGAAAATTATGGTACATTTCATGCAACCTGTGAGGGCGATACCAACTGGGCAGCTTTTGCGGAAGCAATTTTTAAACGTGCAGGAAAGACAACAAAAGTCAACCATGTCACAAGTGAGCAGTATGCGAAGATGAATCCGGCTTCTGCAAACAGACCGGCATATTCGATTCTTGAGAACTATATGATGAAACTGACAGACGGTTACAAAATGGCTGAATGGCAGGATGCACTTGATGAGTATATGAAAACACTGGAATAATACGATGACAGAATATATCAAAAAACATTACCGGCTGATTCTGATGTCGGTATTTGCTGCGCTGGTCTGTTTTGGGTATCAGGCATTTAACTCGAATATCAGAATCGATACAGAGGAACTGATCAATCATCCCGGGTCTACGTTAGGGTGGCTTACGATTGGAAGATTTGGACTGGTTCTGTTAAAACGGATGCTTGGTCTTGGTGTACACCGAACGATAAAGAGTGGTATTCTGATGCTTTTGTTTTTTATCCTGGGAGGCAATGTACTGACGTATGGATGCTATTATTTTTCAGGAAAAAAGGATGGAAAACCGTACTGGATATTTACGCTGCTTTATATGACATCCAATATCTGGAGTTTTCAGTTTTATTTTTCACTGCAGCAGGCGGAAGTCGCATTTGCAATGCTTTTGATGGCAGTCACCGGATTTTTTATGTGTGATCTTTGTTTTTGCGAGAAATATAAGGAGAACAGAAGCGGAAAAGATCTGTGTAAGCTGTTTTTGTCCACAGTGTTTATTGTGCTGGCACTTGGTACTTACCAGGCACTGGCAGTTTATTATATTGCAGTCTGTGTCATGTTTTTCTTATTGTTCTTCTGGCAGGTGAATGGAAAAAGGGAAAATGTGGAATTCGCATTATTTTTCTTGTGGCCCATTTCGGTATTTCCTATCTGATGTACAGGGGGATTGCGGGTACATGGTTCATGCAGCCGGTGATTATATGGAAGGGCAGAGCAACTGGGGAAGTGAACCGGCTGCTGAATGTGTCAAGAATGTTCTTCGTGTTGTGAAAAATCAGCTTCTTACCGTCGGACCGCGGAATTTCTCTTTCTATGTGATCGGTGTACTGCTCGCATTTTATGTGATATGGATCGCATGGACGAGAAGAACAGAAAGTGGACGTGCCGGTTTTTGGATTTTTGCAGCAGGAATGATTTTTATGCTCATTACACCTTTTTTAATGACAATCTATGCAGGTGCGATGCTGGTGACAAGGACACAGTTTGCACTTCCGGTTGTGGCTGCATTTCTTGCGATGTTTGGTGTGATGATACTAAAAGAGCAGCAGATTTCCGATGTACGACCGGAAAAACAGGAGCGGGACAGGAAAATGTGCCGATGGCTGCAGGTAATGGGCAATGTGGTGATATTGCTTGTAATCGCAGTTACAGGCGGTCAGGTCTGCTATAACATCAGAATGCACAGCGCGGATCAGGTGCGTTATGAACAGGATGCGCTGCTGGCGGATCAGATCACGGATGCTTTGAAGAGGGAGATCCCCGGGGTGGATGCAGAAGGAGATCCGGTGGATAAAAAAGTGGTATTTATCGGATACCGGCAGCCACAGTTAAACAGCTGGAACCGCCGTACGGAAATGTACGGGTGGTCATTTTTTGAATGGGATTATACCAGAGAACATCCGGCGGGGGCAACGCACCGGATCGCAGGATTTTTAGAAGCACATAATGGAGTCCATCTGGACGATGGTTATTCCGAAGAGATGGAATATAAGGCGGCAGCACTGTCGGAAGATATGACAGTCTTTCCGGCTGAGGGTTCAATCGTGGAAGAAAAAGATCTGGTGGTCGTCAAGCTGTCTGAAATTACGGAACGCCCGGCAGTGGACTGGTGGTAAAACTTGTACAGACAATAAAAGTATGGTAAAATGATGAAAGATTTTGCAGACCATAGAATGGAGAAAACTATGAGAACATATTTAGTAACCGGAGGAGCCGGATTTATTGGATCTAACTATATTCATTACATGTTTCGCAAATATGATAACGAGATCAGAATTATCAATGTGGATGTGCTTACTTATGCGGGCAATCTGGAAAATTTAAAAGACATTGAAAATCGTGAAAATTATACATTTGTGCGTGCAGATATCACGGATAAAGAGGCAATTGCAAAGATTTTTGCAGAAAATGAGATCGACCGCGTGGTACATTTTGCAGCAGAGAGTCATGTAGACCGCAGTATCAAAAATCCGGAAGTATTTGTAAAAACGAACGTGCTTGGAACAGCAGTTATGTTAAACTGTGCAAAAGCGGCATGGGAGCTGCCGGATGGCAGTTTCAAAGAAGGGAAGAAATTCCTTCATGTATCGACGGATGAGGTATATGGTTCTTTAGAGGATGACGGAACATATTTTTATGAGACAACACCGTATGCACCGCACAGTCCGTATTCTGCGAGCAAAGCATCTTCGGATATGCTGGTAAAGGCTTATATTGACACTTACCATTTTCCGGCAAACATTACCAACTGTTCTAACAATTATGGACCATACCAGTTCCCGGAAAAACTGATTCCGCTTATCATCAACAATGCATTGCATGGAAAGAAACTTCCGGTATATGGAGACGGAAAAAATGTCCGCGACTGGCTGTATGTGGATGACCATGCGAAAGCAATCGATATGGTACAGGAAAACGGACGCCTCGGCGAGACTTACAACGTCGGCGGACACAATGAAAAACAGAATATTGAAATTATCAATATCATTATAGATACACTGCTTGAGATGCTTCCGGCAGATGATCCGAGACGTGCACTTGTAAGCAAAGATCTGATCACTTATGTGAAGGACCGCAAAGGTCATGACAGACGTTATGCGATCGCACCGGATAAGATCAAGGCAGAGATCGGCTGGGAGCCGGAGACAATGTTCAAAGAAGGCATCAAAAAGACGATCGCATGGTATTTTGAACATGAGGACTGGATGAAAAACGTTACCAGCGGTGATTATCAGAAGTATTATGAGGATATGTATCAGAACAGGTAAGAAGATGCAGGCAGCAGTACCGCCAGATGGGGCGATACTGCTTGTTTGCGTTTTATAATGGACGTGAAAACAAGGAGGAAAATCCTCTGCTCACCAGAGGGCAAATTTTACATGATAAAATTGCATTTTACTCCGCAAAACAAGGAGGAAAATCCTCTGCTCACAGAGGGTTCGCATTTTGCTCCGCAAAACAAGGAGGATTATATGAAAGGTATTATTTTAGCAGGTGGTTCCGGAACAAGATTATATCCGCTGACAAAGGCAATTTCAAAACAGATTATGCCGGTGTATGATAAGCCGATGATCTATTATCCGTTATCTACACTGATGCTTGCCGGCATAAGAGAGATTCTGATTATTTCCACACCGAGAGATCTGCCGGTGTTTGAAGAGTTATTTGGAGACGGAAGCCAGCTTGGCATGAGTTTTTCTTATGCCGTGCAGGAACAGCCAAGGGGCCTGGCAGATGCATTTATCATCGGTGAAAAGTTTATTGGAAACGATGCGGTTGCATTGGTTCTTGGAGATAATATTTTCTACGGACAAAGTTTTTCCAATGTTCTGCGCAGTGCAGCTGAACGAACACAGAATGAAAAGGGTGCTACGATTTTTGGCTACTATGTCAGAGATCCGAGAGAATACGGCGTGGTAGAGTTTGATGAGAACGGAAAAGCTCTTTCTATCGAGGAAAAACCGGAGCATCCAAAGTCAAATTATGCTGTGCCGGGACTTTATTTTTATGACAATGATGTTGTAGAGATCGCAAAAAATGTAAAGCCGTCTGCAAGAGGTGAAATTGAGATTACTTCCGTAAATAATGCATATTTAGAGCGTGGTGATTTAAGCGTTGAGACGCTTGGCAGGGGATTCGCATGGTTAGATACCGGAAACCACGACATGCTGCTTGCCGCTGCAGATTTTGTGTCTGCGATCCAGAAACGTCAGGGACTTTATGTGTCCTGTATCGAGGAGATCGCATACAAACGAGGATTTATCGATAAAGAGCAGCTGTTAAAACTTGCAGAACCGCTTCTTAAGACGGATTATGGCAAATATCTGGTAGAGGTTGCCGAAGGACTTTAAAAAACAGATAGTGAGGATCAATAATTATGGGAAAAATAAAGGTAACACATGACTGTAATGGAATCGAGGGACTGAAGGTAATTGAACCGGCAGTCTTCGGGGATGCCAGAGGATATTTCATGGAGACCTACAACTACAACGATTTTAAAGAGGCAGGAATCGACTGCCAGTTTGTACAGGATAACCAGTCTGCATCGAAAAAAGGTGTGTTAAGAGGATTACATTTCCAGATCAACCACCCGCAGGACAAGCTGGTGCGCGTGGTAAGCGGAGAGGTATTTGACGTTGCAGTGGATTTAAGAGAAGGTTCTGAGACATTCGGAAAATGGTTTGGCATCGTTCTGACTGCGGAAAATAAAAAGCAGTTTTTTGTACCAAAGAATTTTGCACATGGCTTTATCGTGCTGTCTGATTATGCAGAGTTCTGCTATAAGGTTACTGATTTCTACCATCCAAATGACGAGGGCGGTATTCTCTGGAATGATCCGGCAATCGGTGTTGAATGGCCAATGCCGGAAGGAATGACACAGGCGGATTTGATCCTTTCCGATAAGGATAAAGTGCACGGTGGATTCGATGCATATTGTAAGGAACGGGGAATTGTAAGATAGGAGCACTCATATGACAGAAAAGAAGAAAAATGTCTGCCTGCCAAAACGTCTGATTGCCAGCCGTAAACTCATCGGCAATCTTGCCAAAAATGATTTTAAAAAAAAAATTTGCGGGTTCTTATTTTGGCGTGATATGGGCTTTCATACAGCCGGTGATCACAGTGCTTTTATACTGGTTTGTCTTTGAGTTTGGACTGCATCAGAAAGTAAATGATTTAAGAACAGGGATTGAGGTACCGTTTGTACTCTGGCTGATGGGTGGCCTTGTGCCATGGTTTTATTTTCAGGAGGCTTTAAATGGAGGAACCGGTGTCCTGGATGAATACAGTTATCTCGTTAAAAAAGTTGTATTCCAGATCGATGCACTTCCGGTAGTAAAATTGATCTCTGCACTATTTACACATGCATTTTTTGTTGTGTTTATGCTGGTTGTTTTTGCAGTTATGGGATTTTATCCCGATCTTTATGTGCTTCAGATTGTTTATTATTCGTTTTGCATGGTGATCCTTACAGCAGGACTGATTTATGCGACAAGCGCCGTGACGGTATTTTTCCGTGATATGAAAGAGGTTGTTTCCATTCTTTTACAGATCGGAATGTGGGTGACACCGATCATGTGGAATTTTGAGAGCATGCAGGGCATTCCAAAATGGGCTGTAGTACTGCTTAAGCTAAATCCGATGTATTATATCGTTTCCGGATACCGGGATGCACTGATCAATAAAACGGCATTCTGGGAGCATCTGGGACTGACATTGTGGTTCTGGGGAATCACGCTGTTTACTCTCTGGGCAGGAACGACCGTATTTAAGCGTCTGCGTGTACATTTCGCAGATGTGCTGTAAGAGCATCGCAAGAATGAAAACTGTGGAATGAGGATAGTATGGATAATTTAGCAATCAGGGTAGAGGATGTCTGCAAAGTCTACAAACTTTATGATAAACCGTCTGACCGGTTAAAGGATGCACTTGGACTGGTCAGAAAGAACCGTTTCAAAGAACATCATGCGTTAAATCATGTGTCATTTGAGGTGAAAAAAGGTGAGACGATCGGCATTATCGGAACCAATGGATCCGGGAAATCTACCATTTAAAAATAATTACAGGTGTTTTAAGTCCGACGAGCGGCGAGGTGGAAATCGATGGAAGGATTTCCGCACTGTTAGAGCTTGGTGCCGGATTTAATATGGAGTATACCGGAATCGAAAATGTCTATCTAAACGGTATGATGATGGGATTTTCCCGCGAGGAGATGGATGCAAGGTTAGATGATATCTTAAAATTTGCAGATATCGGTGATTTCGTGCATCAGCCGTGTAAGACCTATTCGAGCGGTATGTTTGTCCGGCTTGCGTTTGCGGTGGCGATCAATATTGATCCGGAGATCCTGATCGTGGATGAGGCATTATCGGTCGGAGATGTATTTTTTCAGGCAAAATGTTATAAAAAGTTTGAGGATTTCAAGGCGCAGGGAAAGACCATCCTGTTCGTCAGCCACGATATCAGCAGTGTGGCAAAATATTGTGACCGTGTCATCTTACTCAATAAGGGAGATAAACTGGCAGAGGGAAATGCCAAGGATATGATCAACCTTTACAAAAAGGTTCTGCTTAAGAATTCAGACAAGATCACTGGTGGTAAGATTTTAGAAAATGATGCGTCCGATGGAAAGAAACTCTGGAAATCCAATTACCAGCTCAACCCGGATGTCAATGAATATGGAACCGGTGAGGCGGAGATCATTGACTTTGCGCTGATCGATGAATATGGCAATTATACGAACTGTATCCAGAAAGGGACTTCTTTTACCATCAAATCCAAGGTGAAATTCCTCTCTGATATACAGGATCCGATTTTTACTTATACATTTAAAACCGTACAGGGAACTGCTGTTACCGGAACAAACACGATGTTTGAAAAAGTGGGCATCGGGATGGCAAAGACAGGTGATACCTATGTTGCGACATTTCGCCAGAACATGGATATGCAGGGCGGCGAATATCTGTTATCCATCAGCTGCACCGGTTATGTCGGCGGAGAGTTCCGCGCGTACCACAGATTATATGATGTGGTCGGTGTGACGGTGGTATCCGACAAAAATACCGTCGGTTTTTATGATATGAATTCAGAAGTTACGATTGAAAAATGTGACGAATAGAAGAACGTAAAAGTGAGGAAGCAATGGGACATGTGAACGTGCCGGAGGGGCTGAAAGAGATCATACAACAGAATAATGAAAAAGCCTATCCGCAGATCATCATGGAACAGGCATCCTATCCGTACCTTTTTCATCTGTCGGATATCAGGGAGAACCTGATCGCATTTCTGCCGGTGACAAAGCAGATGTATGTTTTAGAGCGGAATGCAGGATGCGGTGCACTGACAGGAAAACTGCTTTCTATGGCGTTACATGTGACGGCAGTGGTGGAGAGTGAAGAGGAAGCTGACATTTTACGGGTGCGTTATGAAAATGCCGGCAATCTGACGGTTCTGGTTGTTCCGGCTTCGGATACAAAACCGGAAACAAATGTACTGTATCAGGATCAGCCTATGACATGATATTGATTGCAGGCGAATTTTCAAAATTTCAAAATGAGCTTTCCTGTATGAGAGAACACTTATCTGACAACGGGAAACTCTATGTGGCGGATGCCAACCGTCTGGGACTGAAATATTTTGCGGGGTGTCAGGAGGAATACCGCGGGGGATATTTTGCCGGACTGGAAAATTATGATAAGGATCCGGAACGATTCACAGAGGATGACAGGCACGGTGAGGCGAGGGTCTATACCAGAAAAGAGTATGAACAGATCTTAAAAGAAGCAGGATTTTCGGGAATTTACAGCTATTATCCATATCCGGATCACAAGTTCCCATCCTGTATCTATTCGGATGAATATCTTCCGGGAAGGGGAGAACTTTCCGACAACCGGAGAAATTTTGACAGGGACAGATTACAGCTTTTTGATGAGAAAAAAGTTTTTGATACGGTTCTGGCAGAAGGGTTATTTGGAGAACTTGCCAATTCCTTTTTGATCGAGGCAGGAAATAGGACCGGAGAACAGCGTGTGATTTATTCAAAATATTCCAATGAGAGGGCAAGGCAGTTTGCCATCCGCACGGATATCTGCAAGAAAGCGGATGGAGAAAAAAGTGTCAGAAAATATGCACTTTATCCGGAAGGAAGAGAGCATATCTGTCATATGGAGAAGTCATACGAAAAATTGTCATCGTGCTATGCGGACAGTAATGAGAAAATCAGATTCTGCGCCTGCCATACAAAAAATGATGCGGCGGTATCCGGTTTTGATCCCGGTGTCACACTGCAGGATGTGATGGAGCGGGCGATTGAAAGAAATCAGACGGAACTGGTGAAGCGTATCCTTGATGATTATGCAAAACGTATCATGGAATATGGTGGAAAACACCTGTTTACGCCAACCGAAGATTTCCGAAAAGTGTTTGGAGAGGTTCATTTTACAGAGGAAACTGAAGCGGTGGATATATGCGATATCGATATGATATTTGCCAATATTTTGATTCCTGCAGGCAGTGAGATGAAAATAGAGGAAGCAGAATGGACAGTCATTGATTATGAGTGGACGTTTTTCTTTCCGGTACCAAAGTTATTTGTATTATACCGTGCACTTTATTTTGCATATTACCAGATCATGGGAGGAAAAGGCACTCCGCTGGATGAGCTGTTAGCAGCTTACGGAATCAGTAAGGAATTAAAAGAACAGTTTGGCAGGATGGAGGAGAATTTTCAGGCATATCTGGGAAAGGGCAGCGTTCCGGTGCGCAATATGCAGCGTGTGATGGGAACAAAGATCGTTCCCTTAGAGCAGCTGCTAAGGCAGGATGCAGGGAATGTACAGATAGAAGAAATGCAGAATGTACCTTTTAGAGTGCGGAAGATTCTGTATCACATTGACAGACAGGAATATCAGGATGGCAGTGTGGTCTGTTGTGGATGGGCACTTGCAAAGACATGGAATGGAAAGGTACTTCCAGTTAATATAAAAGCAGTGATGCCGGACGGCACCGTGGTCACAGCGGAATTGAAAAGATATCCGAGAGCGGATGTCGCCGATGCATTAAAACTGCGCCGGACGTGCGATGTGAACCTGAACCTGGGATTTGACTGTGTGTTTATTGTTCCGCGCGAAACGGAATGGAAACTGATTTTTTCGTTGGGAAAACGCAGTGCGGAATATTATTACCAGAATAAATGACAGGAAGAAACAGTGACACCTGGGCATGAAACCGGGGAAAAGGAACAGGAAAGGACTTGACATGTACCAGACAAGAGAAAAAATTCAGAGTATCATTTTACTGCTGGCGGATCTGATATGCTTTGCCGTAAGTTATTTCGGGGGCGGTTATCTGTGGCTGGTGGGTTATCGAAATGTATCCGTCGCAAATATGAAGATAGAGCTGATGGAGAGCTTTGGCATCGTAATGGTTGTTTACATGCTGGTAATGCTCTTTTCGGATATTGATAATCGTTTTATTGACCGAAGTGTATTTCAGGAGTTGTGGGCAGCAATCAAAGCGAGCGTTGTGTTAGTATGTGTGACAGCGCTGACCATTTTTTTACAGCACAATAATGCGGAGGCTTCCCGAGGTGTTTATTTTTGTATTGCGCTGGGTAAATATGTGCCTGTATTTTGGCATGCATATTATCATTAAATATTATCTGCTGCATGTTTACCGTAACAAAAGAGCAAATAATCAGGTATTTCTGGTCACAACGGCAGAACGTGTGGAAGAGGTGATCGCGGATGCAGACCATTCCGGAGACTGGATCCATCGTCTTGCAAGTATTGCGATCATTGATGAAAACCAGATTGGAAAATGGTATCATGGTGTTCCTGTCGTTGCCACTTATGATAATATGTTCCAGTATGTAAAAGAACAGATTGTGGATGAAGTTTTTATCAGTGTGCCGTATGAGACAGGAGATTCGCTTGCGGAGGTGGTCAACCGTTTTGAGGATATGGGGGCAACCGTACATGTCACGATTGAGATCTTAAACAAGTTTGATGATTACCATAAAACTTTTAACATGCTGGGAAATATACCGGTCGTCACATTTTCCAATCAGCCTATGACTGGAAAATGCTTATGATCAAGCGTGTGATGGACATCGTAGGTTCGATCGTGGGACTTGTGATCACGGCAGTTGTGACGGTCTTTTTAGCACCGCCGCTTTTGATCGATCTCCGGGACCTCTGTTTTTCGCACAGAAGCGTGTCGGCAAGAATGGAAGATTTTTTAAGATCTATAAGTTCCGTTCGATGTATAAGGATGCAGAGGAACGCAAAAAAGAACTGGAAAGCCAGAATGAGATGAATGGTCTGATGTTTAAAATGAAAGATGACCCGCGTATTACGAAGGTTGGAAAATTTATCCGTAAGACCAGTATCGATGAGCTTCCACAGTTTTTCAACGTTTTGAAAGGTGATATGAGTCTGGTCGGTACAAGACCACCGACGGTAGATGAGTTCAAACAGTATGAATCACACCAGAAACGCCGTTTAAGTGCAAAACCGGGCATTACCGGATTATGGCAGGTAAGCGGACGGAACGAGATTACTGATTTTGAGGATGTCGTGAAACTGGATGTACAGTATATTGATAACTGGAGTCTGGGACTGGATATCAAGATCATTTTAAAGACGATAAAAGTGGTGTTTGAAAAAGGCGGAGAATAGAAAGGAGACCTGATATGAATCAGAGATATGAGAGCAGAAAAGAATACAGTTTGATGGATGTGCTGCAGTATAACTTAAGAAAATGGTGGCTTGCGGCTGTCTTTGCGGCAGTTTTTGCAGTGATCGTCGGTGGATACAAGGCAAAAACCCTGATGCCTTATATTGATGCAGAAGTCTATGATGACAGAATGCAGGTGGAGACTTCGGTGCTTTTAAAAGATTATAATTCCGGAAGTACTGTGGAGCGTGGCAATGATATTATGAAAATTGCAAAGAGCAGCAGTGTGTACGACGAATTCTGTAAAGTGACAGGAATCGATCTGACAAAACAGGCATTTACGGATATGTTTGAGTGTGAACAGACAGAGGCATCGGACATTATTACTTTTTATGTGGTGTATCCGAGAACGAGCTGGGATTATACCGTAAATGACGAAGAGGAAGCGTATGCTTTTGTGAACGGACTTCTTCAGGCATTGGATACCGTGACAAAGAAACAGGTCGGCACACAGTGTTTTACTGTATTTGATGAACCGCAGTCCCAGAGAGAAGTGACAAAGCTTGAAACTTATACCATCTCCAGTTCTGAGTTCCGCCAGGGAGTATTAAAAGCAGTGATCGCAGGTATTTTACTTGGCATTATGCTTGAGGTTGTTTTATATACATTGTGGATGATGATTTATAAAAAACCGAAGGATGCACAGGAAGTGCAGGAATGTTTAGAGACACAGATCGTTGATGTGATCACAAAAAAGAATGAAGATGAAGAAACCTATAAAAAAGCGGCTATGTTTTTGAATGGACAAAAAGCAGAAGGATGCCTTAAGATTAACTGTCTGCCGGTCGGAAGAACTGCGGATACCACAGCTTTGCGTCTTGCGATGTGCTATGCAAATGAAAAGAAAAAGACTCTGCTGATCGACCTGAATGCAACTGACAGTGATGATGCATCTTTAAGTGCCTATGTTATGGGGAATACGACAGAATTAAAGTTACAGCAGATGAATGACTACTTAGACACCGTAAAGAGAAATTTGAAACAGGAACAGGGATTTGATCTTGTTGGAAATGAAAAGTTCAAAGAGCTTCTGGATCGCTTCTCAAAGCAGTATGAATACATTCTGGTCAATGGAAGGGATGTGTCGGCAATATCCGAAGGATATCAGACGGCATTGCTTTGCGACAGTAATCTTGTCATCTGCGGACGCAGAAATGTCAGAACGGAAGAACTTTATATGTTAAAGAATACGGCTGAGATCAACCATATCCATCTGGATGGAGTGCTGGTATATGATTTATAAGAATCTACTTTATACAGGAATGCTTTTCGTAGTACTTCCGGTCTGGTTTGGATTGTTGTGGGTATGGTATCTGAAAATAGAGGGAACGGTCAGAAAACTGTGCAACGCATGGGTGCTTGGACTTGCAAGTATGTTTGCATCGGGACAGATTTTGCTGGTGCCAATGATACTTGGCAAAAGGACGCTTACCGAGGCTGTCACACTTTGGAAGATATTTCTGGTGATTGTTTCCATTGTTATCATGGTAATTCTGATACGCAGATGTGGTATCTTAGTTACAGTAGAAAATAAGCTGGAAAACAAAAAAAAGAAAGCCGGAGCATGGAAAATCATTTTTGGAATTCTTGCAGCGGCGCTGATCCTTTTGCAGGCATGGATTCCGTATCATTACCAGCATATTGATGATGACGATGCAAGATATGTTTCGGAAGAAGTTTCTGCGGTTGTGCATGATACGCTTTAGTGGATGATCCGATCACGGATGAATATATGTACTGGGATGTCGGGGAAGTAAGAAAAGATGTGACATCCCCATGGACGATGTATGTGGCAATGTGCTGTAAAATAACAGGAATTGCTCCGGCGGTGTTTTCACATACATTTTTTCCATTTTTTATGATCATCATCTGTTATGTGTTGTATGGAATGATCGGAAATGTACTGTTTCGCGGTGATGCGGAAAAAACAGCACTGTTTCTGATTGTTTTATCTGTGTTCCATATCTGGAATTTTACATCAACACATACACTGTCGGCGATGTTTTTATTGCGGATCTGGCAGGGAAAGGCAATCGTGGCGGGATTTATCCTTCCATTGTTAATGTATTTGTTTTACCAGATCTTTATGAGTGAAAAACAGAGTATGAAATGGGCGGCACCATTGTATGCCTTAAGTTTTGCGGCAGCTCTTTTATCGGGAATGGGAATTATTATGGCACCAGTTATGATGGGATTGTACGGACTTTTAGATGGTATTTACCACCGGAATCTGAAACGTATGCTCTGTATATGGATCGCAGCACTGCCGTGTGCTGTTTATATGATTTATTATACGGCGGGGATTTAAAAAGGAAAGAGAACGGATATGGCAGCAGATTTTTATTCAATACTGGACAATTTTAAAAATTTTATTGGCGGACGTACCGGACTTTTTCACTGGTGCCTGTTTTGTCTTGCAGTTGTAATGCTGTTTTTCCTGGGAAGAAAATATCAGGAAGAGAAACAGACCGTCCGGTTTCTGGTATGGCCGACAATCCTGGTACTGTTATTTTTATTTAATCCATTATTTTACCGTTATGTGGGAAGCCGTTTCTTTGCCGGTGTGTACTGGAGACTGTTCTGGATGCTTCCGGTTTCTTTCACGGCTGCGTATGTGGTGGTCTGGCTGGTGTGCCGGTGGAAAAAACAGGCAGTCCGTATCGTTGTGCTTGTGGCGGCCTTGGTACGATCGCATTAAGCGGACAGAAAATTTACAGTAAAGCAACCTTTACGGAGGCAGAAAATGAATATAAACTGCCGCAGGCTGCGCTGGATGTTGCGGATATTTTAGCAGGCGCAGGTATCAGCTGGAAAGTAAGATCGGTTGTACCGAATGAACTGCTCTGCTATATCAGACAGTACCGCTGTGATATCGGATTATTTTATGGAAGAAACGTGGGCGGATTTATTTCCGGGATCGGGGATGATGAAGTCGCAATGTATCAGCAGATGTGTCAGGAAAAACCGGACATGACAGTAGTGACGGATATTGCAAAGCGCAATCAGGTAGTATTTTTATGTTTTAACCGTACAGAACAGGAAATACCGGATGATATGAAGCCGTATGGATATCACTATTACAGGGAAACCGGAGATTATGTCATTTATATGCTTGGAGAGGAATAGATGGAGCAGATCAGAAAATGGATACGGGAAAATGACTGGAAGAGCATGGGGATCATTGCGTATTATGGATACTTTGCGGTCAATGTGCTGGTAAAAGCATTTGGTTATGACAGTAGTGATCAGATCTACAAATTTTTTATGCTTTCCGGCGTGATCCTTTTGGGAATGAAACTTGTTACAACCAGATATACGCTGCGGGAGATCGTTGTGATCGCGCTGATGCTAGGTGCAGGTCTTTTCATATGGGTAATGACCAAAAAGGCGACGATACTGTTTTTGTTTTTAACGATCATCGGAATCAAGGATGTGTGTTTCCGGAAATTGATTGAAATCTCTGTATGGACCAGACTTTTTGTAGCATTTATTATGGTAGCCGGATCCGCTTATGGGTTGTTTGATATTGGTTATAAGACAGTGCCAAATGCACAGTATGTGGAAGTACCGGTGTACAGTCTTGGTTTTAGTGAACCGAATGCTGCATATATGACAATTTTTCTGCTTCTTATGCTTATGCTCTATTATTTCTATGAAAAATTAAATATATGGTGGTTTTTCGGAACATGCCTGACAGCGTTTATTTTTTATAAAATAACATTTTGCCGTACCGGGATTATTGTATTCTTTTTTGCGTGGGGGATCATTCTGTTTGAAAAACTGGTCAAAAATAAAAAAAGTGAAGTTTATTTATGCACTGTCTATACCGGTTGGAGCAATTTTCAGTTTTGTTATGATGATTCTATTTAACAGTGACAATGACATTATGAAGACGATCGACCGCTATGTATCAGGAAGGGTATATATCCTTGGAAAATATTATCATGACCAAGGGCTTGCGCTGCTTCCGAGAAACCAGGAGTATTTTTATGCAAGTTATCATGGGCTGATCGATAACGCATATATGTATATTTTACTGTACTGCGGATGGATTTTTGCAATCGCATTTTTTGCGGCACTCTGTGTTATGTTAGTCAGACTCTATAAAGCAGGGGGATATAAAGAATTAGTCATGCTTTCCGTATTTGCATTGTATGGGATCATGGAACAGTTTGTCTTAAATGGTTTTATGAATCCGTTTATTTTGCTTGCAGGTGTATTGCTATATCCGACGATGTTAAATGAGATCTCAGATGGAGGAGACAATGGAAAAATATCGAATTCTTCAAATTCATAATTTTTATCAGATCCCGGGCGGGGAAGACGTCGTGGTGCGCAATGAGAAAAAGCTGTTAGAGGAGCATGGACATGAAGTCTTTACTTACTATCGCAGTAACAAAGAACTGAACGAGGGGAATAAATTAAAAAAACTTTTTATTCCTTTTACGGCAGTCTATTCGTTAAAAACCTGCAGGGAAGTAAAAAAGATTATCCGTGAAAATAAAATCGATATCGTGCATGTGCACAATACCCTGATGATGGTGAGTCCATCTGTATTTTATGCGGCATTTCAGTGTAAGGTGCCGGTAGTCCAGACACTTCATAATTTCCGCATGCTCTGTCCGGCCGGATCATTTTTCCGCAACAATGTGATCTGTGAGGAATGTGTGGATGGCGGATTAAAATGTGCAATCCGGCACAAATGTTACCGCGGAAGTAAAATACAGACGATGGTAAGCTCTGCAATCCTCTGGATTCACCGTTTTCTTGGAACCTACTATCGTGTGAATTTTATCTGTCTGACGGAATTTAACAAAAATAAACTGTTAAGCTCCTTAGATCCGGGCAAAAAGATCGTGGATCCGAAACGTGTTTACATCAAACCAAACTTTACCTTTGCAGATGGAATCGTCCCGGTTAAAAAACAGCCTGAGGAAGAATATTATCTGTTCGCCGGAAGAGTGGAGGCATTAAAGGGAATTGACATTGCAGTAAAAGCTTTTGAAAAATTGCCGGATAAGATTCTTTATGTTGCAGGAACAGGACCGATGATGGACGAGATGCAGGCATACGTCAGCACCCATAATATGAAAAATGTCCGCTTTTTAGGTTACCTGCAGAAAGAGGAGATGACCGAGAAATTTTATAATGCAAAGGCAGTCATCATGACTTCCCAGTGTTATGAGGCGTTTGCCATGACGATCGCGGAGGCATATTCCTATGGCGTACCGGTGATCGCAGGACGTGTCGGCAATATGGATGGTATGGTGCAGGAAGGTGTGACGGGTGTAAAATTTGAGTATAACTCTATTGAGGATCTTGCCAGAAAAGTCTGTGAGTTTGAACAGATGGATCTAAACAGATTAAAGGAAAATGCGAGAGAATTTTATCAGCACCGGTTAAGACCGGAAGATAACTATCAGAAACTCATCAGTATCTACCACAGCATTTCAGAGGAAAAAGAACAATGAAAAAAAAGGCAGTATTTATCACGAATATACCATCGCCATACCGGGTGGATTTCTTTTCTTATATGCAGAAAAACTTTCCGGAATATGAGTTTCATATCATTTTTTCCGGTGCAGGCATGGAAAACCGGAAATGGAGTGTTGAGATGGAGGAGATCGAACATTATCATTTCCTGAAATCAAAGACGATCATCATCCGCAAACGGTTTGATGACCGATATGTGTTTATCCCGATAGGTGTGGAAAAGACTTTAAATGAGATCGCGCCGGATGTGGTCTTTGCCATGGAGTACAACCCGACGATCCTTCGTGCGGTACATTGGTGCCGGAAAAAGAAGATCCCGTTTATCAGCTGGACGGACGGCACTTTAAATTCCGAGAAAAATATCGGAAAAGTACAGCGCTTATCGAGAAGCTATATTATAAAAAGAGCGGCGGCATTTATCGCGAGCAGCACTGCATCGCGTGAGGCACAGATCGCTTACGGTGCTGATGAAAAGAAATGCTTTATCTCATATCTTACCGTGGATATTCAGAAATATCTGTATGAGAAACCACAGAAAACAACCCAAAATGAGGGATTGCAGCTTCTGTATGTGGGAAGCCTGATCCAGCGGAAAGGACTTGATCTGTTACTGCCGGCACTTGCAAAAACACCGCAGAATATAAGGCTCTGGATCGTTGGAGAGGGGCAGGAAAAAGATCTGCTGCAAAAACAGTGCACAGAACTTAAAATTTCTGACCGTGTGGAATTTTTAGGATACCAGGAAGGGGAGCCATTGCAGAAATTATACCGCACAGCGGATGCTTTTGTGCTTCCGACCAGGGAGGACTGCTTTGGACTTGTTCTTTTAGAGGCAATGTGTGCATCTCTTCCAATCATTTCATCAAAATATGCAGATGGTGCAAGAGATCTCGTCTCAGATGGTGAAAACGGCTATATCATTGACCCGGAAGATGTGGATGGTTTTGCGGAGGCAATCCAAAAGGCTGCCGCCGGGGATATGGCATCTGTCATGGGGAAAAAGAGTTACGAAAAGGCACATAAATTTTCTTTTGAACAGGTTTCAAAAGGTTGTATTGCGGCACTTTCGTATGTATTATCACAGAAATAAAGGATTAGTGCGAAAAATAAGCTCGATAGCTTATTTTTTTGCACGGCTATTTGTTTCTAAATAAAAACAAATAGCTTTGATGGCAGACGAGAATTTGAGATTCTCGTCGCCTCTTCTCAGCAAGTTGCTCAAAAATGAGGATGAATATGAAAAAGAAGATTTTATTTAACGGACTTGGAAACAGAGGATGGATCGGCGGACTTTATTATATTAAGAACATTATGTTCAGCTGCCTGCAGAACGAAAATATCATGGAACGTTTTTCGCTGGTGCTTTTGATCGATCCGGAACATGCCGATATTTTTGACTGTTTTAAAGAAAATGTAAATGTAGATATTCGTGTCTATGATGGAAATAATAAAATAAAACTGGCACTTTATGAGATGCGTCTGATCTGGTTTGGCGGGGTAAAATACTGCTATGCCTTAGAACTCAACAAGATCGGAAAACTCTTTAAAAAGAAAGGTATCTTCTGGATACCTGACTTTCAGCACAGAACCCTGCCGGAGTTTTTCGGCGCAGAGGAGTTAGCACACAAAGAAAAAAATGATCTTGCCATGACAGGAAGCGATAATCCGATGGTTTTAAGCAGCTTCGATGCGGCAAGGGATTTAGAGCGTTTCTATCCGGGACACCGATGCTCGGTTGAGGTGGTACATTTTGTATCTTACATTGAACCGGAAGTGCGTGCCATTACACCGGAATTAGAGCAGAGTGTCCGTGAAAAATTTGACTTAAAGAGAAACTATATCTATATTCCGAACCAGTTCTGGCAGCATAAAAATCATATCGTTATGGTAGAAGCAATCGAATGTCTCCTGAAAGAGGGCAGATTATGTGACTATGATTTTGTATTTACCGGCAATCTGAAAGATTACCGTAACCCGGAATATATCGATAAATTAAGAAAAATTATGGAATCAGACACGGTTTGTGCTAATATAAAACTGTTGGGATTTGTAGAGCGTACCGAACAGCTTGCAATCATGAAAAACGCACAGTTTATCGTACAGCCGTCACTCTGTGAGGGCTGGGGAACCGTATTAGAGGATGCGAAAGTACTTGATAAAGTTGTACTTTTGTCAAACATCCCGGTACATCAGGAACAGCAGAACAAAAAATGTGTTCTCTTTGATCCACACGACCCGAAACAGCTTGCCGAAACGATCGCGCGCACTGCAGCGCGCGCATCCCTGCCGGAGCATGAAGCCGAATATGCCGGTAACATGGAACAGGGCATCGCAAATATGTACCGCGAGGCGAGAGAGTACTCGAGGGCACTTGAAAGGGTATTTTTATAGGAGGTTCGCCCATGAAAAAAATGATCATTACCGGCGTAAACGGTTTTATCGGAAGATGCGCCATGGAATATTTCAGCAAAGATTACGAGATCACCGGCATCGACTTAGCCGACCGTTACTGTGAGGACGGGGCAGAAATCCACTACTATCAGTGCAACATGTCCAAAGACTCACAGGAACTTGCCAACATATTTACCGGAGTGCAGCCGGATGTGATCTTACACTGTGCCGGCAGTGCCAATGTCGGAGCATCCATTGTAAATCCGATGGCAGACTTAGACGGCAATCTGCACAGTTTATACCAGCTGCTTCTGGCATTGAAATCATTTGAAAAAAGACCGAAAATCATTTTCTTATCAAGTGCAGGTGTCTATGGCAATCCAAAGCAGCTTCCGATCACGGAAAAAGATGCATTGGCACCGATCTCACCATATGGCGTGCACAAGCAGATGGGCGAGGAACTCTGCAGCTATTATAACAGTACATGGTTACCATATCCGCTGTGTGCGTATCTTTTCTGCATATGGAAGCGGACTGCGCAAACAGCTTTTGTGGGATATTTATCAGAAATACTTAAATACCGGACGGATCGATCTGTTCGGAACCGGAAATGAGACGCGTGATTTTATCCATATTTCCGATATTCTGCGTGCCTTAGAGTTGATCTTAGGATATCAGGGACCGGAGGAGATCTTTAACGTTGCAAACGGCGAGGAAGTGTCTATCCGGGAACTTGCTGAGATTTATGCCGCACAGCTTGGAGAAAAAACGGATATCGTGCGGTTTAACGGGGAGACGAAAGTCGGCGATCCACAGAACTGGCGTGCGGATATCTCTCTTTTGAAAAAGATCGGATATGAGAAAAAAATGGATCTTACCGAAGGAATCCGCGAATATGTAGGCTGGGTAAAACAGCAGGCATAGAAAGGGCGAAAAAGAATGGAAGAGACGAGAAGTCTGGCTCCGGTAATTTTGTTTACCTACAACCGGCCGGAACATACAAAGCGCACCATCGAGGCACTTGCAGCAAACGAACTTGCAGCAGAAACAGATCTGTATGTATTTTCCGATGCGGCAAAAAAAAGATGCAGATAAAGGAAAAGTGCAGGAAATCCGTGATTATGTAAAGTCCGTGCAGGGATTCCGTCAGGTGGAACTGACCGCAAGGGAACAGAACTACGGTCTTGCAAAAAATGTGATCGAGGGCGTGACTGCGATCGTAAATAAATATGGAAAAGTGATCGTTTTAGAGGATGACCTTGTCACAAACCGCTATTTTCTTTTGTTTATGAATGACGGATTAGATCGTTACCAGAACGAACAGAAAGTGACCGGAATCACAGGGTTCTCCCATTTCGGGGATACTTTTTCCTACCCGTGTGAGTCCTATTTTAACACGCTCTCAGGCACAAGCTGGTCGTGGGCGACCTGGAGCGACCGCTGGAAGTATTTCGATGCGGACTGCGACGACTGGACGGATATGGTTTCCGATAAAAAACTGCGCAAAGCATTTAATTATGACAATACCTATGATTTTTACAAGATCATGAAAATGCAGAAAACCGATGAAAAAGACCAACTCCTGGGCGATCCGCTGGTACTGGACGAATTTCCGGAAACAGGGACTGATCTTATCCCCGACAAAGTCTTTAGTCAGCAATGAAGGCTGGGATGGCACCGGGATCCACTGCGGCAATGAAAAGGGACCGGTATTCGACCATAAACTGATGACAGATCACAGGATCACAGAGTTCCCACAGGAGATCTGTGAAAAACCGGAGCTCCATAAGGCGATGAAAAAAGCACTGATCCATGAGTCACAGCCGAATCTGATCAAACGGATCTACCATGTGGTATTCCGGAAAAACTATATCGGACAGGCATAGAACATTTGAATGGCAGACAAAACAGGCTGTCTGGAAATGAGGATGAAATAAATTATGAAGATACTTGCAATTTTTACCTGTTTTAACAGAAAAGAACTGACAAAGCGGGGCATGGCAACACTCTCAGAAAATAGAGACGTCACGTTTGACTATGTGATCTTAGACGACAATAGTTCTGACGGAACGCGTGAGATGTTAAAGCAGATGCGCGATGACGGCACATATCAGATCGACCTGATCGAGGGAGACGGAAGCAATTTCTGGAATGGCGGCATGCACAAGGCGATCGAACACATCAAAAATACGCATATGGATTACGACTACTATATGCTGATGAATGATGATACAAAGTTCTTCCCGGGCATTTTTGATGAGATGGCACCACATCTGAAAAAGGATGAGGTTACAGTCGGTGCGATCTGTGGCGAAAACGGCGGTTTGAGTTACGGCGGTATCAAATACACCAAAGGGATCAAATACAAAAAATTAGGCCCGGATGCGCCGGAGGTAAACTGTGATACCTTCAATGCAAACTGTGCCATCATTCCGCGTGAAATCTTTGAAAAAGTCGGGATCGATCCATTTTACCAGCACAGTATCGGTGATTTTGATTACGGGTTACAGATCAGTAAACTTGGATATAAAATTCATATTTATCCAAAGTTTGTCGGCGAGTGCAATGATAATACACTGCAGAAAACCTGGCAGGATGAGACGCTGCCGCGCATGGAACGGATCCGTCTAAAGGAGAGCCGCAAGGGACTTCCATTCCGCGACTGGTTCCATTTTCTGCATAAAAACTTCGGACTTGGAACGGCCATTGTGCGTTCCATTACACCGTATATCCGTATTATACTTGGAACAAAGACGAGATACTCCGGCGCGTAGAAAGCCGGCATGACCATCGCAATATTTGAATGAGGATTTATATGGGAACGATCTGTTTTGTGATTTTAAATTATAAGACCTGGCGTGAGGCGGCCGCATGTGCGGAGTCCATTCTAAAGACGCAGCAGGGGCAGGATATCCGCATTGTTTTAGTGGACAACGGTTCCGGCAATGGCAGTGAGGAGTCGCTTCGGGAAGAATTTGCCGGGGAAAAAAGAGTGCATGTGATCGCAAGTGAGAAAAACCTTGGATTTGCACGCGGCAACAATCTTGGCATCCGGTATGCAAGGTCTCATTTTGAGCCGGATTTTATCGTGGCGGCAAACAGCGATATTATTTTTGAACAGGAAGATTACTGTGAGAAGCTGCGGGAAATCTATAAGGAAGAGCGCTTTGATATTTTAGGCGGGGATATTGTGGATGCAAGCCGCACCAGACATTTTAATCCGGTGGCGAGAAACAGGCAGTACACGTTAAATTATATGCGGAAACAGATCCTGGTTTCCTGGGCGAAATGTAAGATGTTCCAGCTGATCAAACTGTTTCATTTAAAGAAAGCCATTGCAGGCCATTATGGTGTCGTGTCGGATGAAACGGGGCGCGATGTCAAAGATGGCAGTAAGAATCTTACCACGCGTGAGGAGGACGGAAAGTCCGTATCGGCGGACAGCCGCGTGGACGAGCGGATGAAGGATGTTCTATTACATGGCTGCTGTCTTGTTTTTTCGAAAGATTTTTTCAAACAGATGGACGGATTTTATGATGGGACATTTCTCTATGCGGAGGAGGAGATCCTTTATTACCTTGCCGGAAAATACGGCATGACATTACTGTATGCACCGGAGATTGGCTGCATGCACAAGGAGGCAGTGTCCACAAATTTTGTGATGCAGGATTTTTGTGATGCGAAGATTTTTTATTTCGGGAATATCACGAAATCCTATCGGGCATTTCTGGCACTGATGAAAAAATATGAGTAAACATGACGGATTATTTCAAAATTCAGTTTACAATGTAATTTATAAACTCCTGGATGCGCTTTTTCCGCTGGTTTCTGCAGCATACCTTGGAAGGGTACTGATGTCGGATGGAGTCGGAAAAGTTGCATATGCACAGAATATCGCGCAGTATTTTGTACTGGCAGCATCCCTTGGAATCCCCAATTACGGATCAGGGAGATTGCAAGAAGGCGTAAGGATGAGGAGCAGACAAAGGAACTTTTTTCGTCTCTCTTTTTTATCAATCTGATCTCCACGCTGATCTGTACGGCACTGTATTATGCACTGATCCTGAATCTGCCGTATTTTTCTTCACGTAAGATGATCTCACTTGCGGCAGGACTTCTGATCATATTTAATGCGTTTAATGTAGACTGGTTTTATCAGGGGCAGGAGGCATTCAAATATATTGCAATCCGCAGTTTTGTTGTAAAAGTGATCTCACTTGCGGCAATCTTTGTGTTTATCCGGAGCAGTGAAGATTATGTGCGGTATATGCTTGTGATCGTTTTGACGACAGGGGCAAATTATATTATCAATATGCTGCAGTTAAGAAAGTTTGGTATCCGTCTGACATGCCATGGCATAAAGATCCTGCCGCATATGAAACCGATCTTTATCATGCTCGGAACGACAGTCGCGATCGAACTTTATACGATGTTAGACACCACGATGCTTGGACTTTTGTGTGATGAAAAAACGTTGGTTATTATACAAATGCGATGAAAGTCGTGAAGATCATCATTACAGTCATTACAGCAATCGGGGGAACATTACTTCCGCATTTAAGCCAGTATCATATGGAAGGTGATGATGAATCGTGTGGACGGATCGTAAGCAGGGTATTTGAGATCATGCTGTTTTTGTTCCTGCCATGTTGTGTGGGCTGATGCTGACAGCAGATGATCTGATGGTCGTGATGTTTGGCGAAAGTTTTGCACCGGCAGGGGAGACACTCCGGATCGCGGCACTTTTAACGCTCGCGCTTGGGTTCAGCAATTTATTTGGGACACAGGTGCTTTTAACATTTGGAGAGGAAAAAAAGCTTCTTTTCTGTACGATCGTTGGGGCAGTGTCAAATGTCTGTCTTAATTTTTCCATGATTCCGCGGTTTGCCCAGAATGGTGCGGCAGCGGCATCGGTCATCAGCGAAGCACTGGTTACTGTCTGCTGTGTATGTTTTTCCGTGAAACACATTCAGGTAAGATTAAGAAGAGGATATTTGGCAAAAACCGTGATCGCGGTAGCTTTTATGGGGGCACTTACATGGATTGTCATGAGCATGGCAAATGGAGAATTTCTGCGGCTTGCAGCAACAGTAGTGACAGGGGTGGTCTCATATTTTGCTTTATGCATTATGCTTCGCAATCCAGTTTGCATGGAGTATAAGCAGACATTATTAAGGAGAGAAAAACAATGATCTACGTATTATGTCCGGCGGATGTAAAGACCGGCGGAACAGAACTTCTGCATCAGCTTGTAAAGACCCTGACGGATGTGAAAGTTCCTGCAGGAATTGTTTATACTGAGATATCAGAAGAACATCCTGGCATGAATCCCGCTTTTCTGGAATATACGGACGGTTATCTGCGTGAGGAAGAGATAGAGGATGAAAAAGGAAATATTTTAGTTGTGCCGGAGATTTACTGTGAGAGAACGGCGAGATATCAGAATCTTTCCGTGTATATCTGGTGGCTTTCTGTGGATAACTATCTGATTCATAACAGTTTTGTGGATAGAAGGCGTGCAAATGGCACATTGCGCGCCATAAAAGCCTTGCTCACCGGAAAACTGAAAGATAAAACGGATTTTGTAAAAAAGGCAAAGATGCATCTGTGTCAGTCTTACTATGCGATCCATTATCTGGAAACGATCGGGATTAGCGGGAAGCAGGTACGTTATCTGTCTGATTATGTAAATGATATTTACCTTGCCGGGGAAGAAGCGGCACTTCGCGAAAAGAAAGAAGATGTAGTCCTTTATAATCCCAAAAAAAGGGGCTGCATTCACAAAGGCGCTCCGTGAGATGGCACAGGATCTCAGGTGGGTACCGCTGATCGGGATGACGACGGAAGAGATGCGTTCCTGCATGAGTAAAAGCAAGGTTTATATCGATTTTGGAAATCATCCGGGGAAAGACAGAATACCAAGGGAGGCGGCAATTTCCGGCTGTATCGTTATCACTGGAAAGAGGGGAGCCGCGGCATTCGCGGAGGATGTATGTATTCCGGAAACATATAAATTTGATGAGTCATGTGCGAAAAAAGAAGATATTATATCATGCATCAGGGATTGTATCTGTAATTTTGATGTGCACAAGGTTGATTTTGACGGTTACAGAAGTTATATTAGAAATGAACATCAGCAATTTACTGCAGATGTGAAAAAAATATTTGTGAATGAGGATTACATATGATAATATCAGTAATTTTTGTGCTGCTCTTTCTTGCATTTTTAATGGGGATAATACTGGTACCGAAAATTGATGGAAAGATCAATATGATAAAAGTGGCAGTGATGGGAATTATGGCTATTTTCTGTTATCAGTCGTTTTGGGCGTTCATGTTTCAACTGGTGGGAATACCGGTGAATCTTAAATCCACATGTATTTCAATGGCGGCAGCGGTGCTCCTGTTATGGGGAATGATCATTAAAAAGAAAAAAATGCAGCGGATATTTGTGAGGATAACAGATATTGCTGTATTAGCAGTTCTTGCAGGAATCGTGATTGCAGTTTCACTACATATGTTTACTCCATATTTGCGGCTGAGTTATATCAATTCAGATCCGGCAAATCATTTTAATGATGCAATGGTCATTGTAAAGCAGGGAGTCTTAGGCAAGCACATTTATTTTTCTGCATTTGTCAATGCAATGTTTATTGAGATATTCAGTCCGATTCTGATCGTTTCAAAATATTATAAAGCGTTTATTTTTGCGGATATTTTCATGCATGTGCTGGAAGTGTGGATGTGTTATGTACTGATGCTCACGGTCAGTGAGAAAAAGATCGTGCGGATTTTTGCACCGGTGTTTGCACTGGGATATTTCTGGGGATATCCTGCATACAGTTACATGACAGGCGGATTTGTATACTGGAGTATTGGTGTTATGATACTGATGCTTTTAGTCTATGCCCTGCTTCTGCTGGAGCGGTATCCGAAAAATTATAAGTGCAATGTGATCTTACTGCTGTTTGCATTGTACGCAAATACATGTTGTAATGCACTGTTTATCCCGCTCAATTCAGCGGCGGTGATCCTGGCATTATTTGTACTCGCGATCCGGCAAAAAAAGATAAACAAAAAATGATAGCAGGATTTTTGGTTGTCGTAGTCATTGCAGCGGCAGCAGTATTTGTCTTATTTATGGATAAATGGGGCGGCTCTTTTGACAAGATGATAACTTACGTCAGCAAGGCGGGCGGAATGTATCATTCCGTGTATGCAGATCTGATCTATTTCATACCGGCAGCATTTATCGTACTGTTTTATCTGCTGAAAAAAAAGAAATATCCGGCGGCGATCCCTGTGATGGCACTTTTTATGGTGGTATGCACCTGTGTGATGTACGGATTTCTGATAAATCACATGATGTCATTTTATTATTATTTTAAGATCTACTATAATCTCTGGCTGTTCGGCTGGCTGCTTTGCGTGATGGCAGCAGATATCCTTGCAGATGAAAAACAGCTTGCAGGATTTTATGCATATGTTGGATTTATTGGAATACTTGCGTTATTTACTTTTACAAATTATGATATGAACATGTGGGAATTTGATCCCGGATATAATGAGGCATCCGTACCGAAACATTTTCTGGCAATCTATTGGAATAATCTAGATACATCACAGAAAGACTATGGGGAATACACGATTTTACCAGATCTTATGGAAGTGATGTCTTATGCGGCAGAGGAACTCGATGATGATAAGATCCCGGCGCTGGTGGCTGATGACAGGACTTTTTACTGGTTTGATGGCATGCGGCTCAGAATACGAGAAAATATAAGCCGTATAACAGAGAACTGATGGATATTCTTGTCAAGATGGATAAAAATGGCATCACGAAGATTTTTGTGGATAAAGAGGATAAGATCTATCAGCAGTATGAAAATTATTTTTCACTGTGTAAAGCGGTGTATGAAAATGAACGTGCTGCGATCCTGACATTCCCGGGAGAAAGCTGGTGCAAGATACTTCCATATGTAAATGGTTATGATGAGGGAAAATTAGAACTGTATAAGTATGTGAAGAAACATTTAAAGAATGAAAGGGTACCTTTGATGGCAGCAAAGGAATCCTGCCTTGATTTTATCATTTACCGGCAGAAAACCAAACAGAAGTCTACGGATTGTTATACATGGAATTTTAATCCGAAAGAAAATCTCGATAATTTAAATCAACTTGGAATCAAGTATATTACAGTATTGTATGGCGATTCTTATTATCAGGAAAATCAGTATTATTTGGATGGACAGGAAACAGTATTTGAGAATGAATCAGGCAAGATCATAAAATGTGCGGGAGACAGTTTCAGCACAGAATATAAATAATTTGTGATATCAGATTTTGGAAATGGTTTGTTTGAGAAACAAGGAGGAAGATCCAAATGAAAAAAAGACATCAGGCAGGGAAAAGAATTGCTGCATGGCTTATGGCATTAAGTCTTTGCATGACAGCGGTTCCGGCGGAGCAGGTGGTATATGCAGCCGGTGGGCAGAATGAAACAGAGGTAACAGAACTTACGGAACTGACAGAGGTTCCGGAGTCGGCGGAGGCTATGAAAGACTCTGAAACAACGGAAAAAACCGGAGCTGGAGAAAAAGCTGAGGCAGAAGAAGCCGGAACAGAGAGCAAAGCAGAAGTGACAGAAACTACTGAATCAGAAGAAACCTCTGAAATACCGGCAGATACGGAGAGCACAGAAAGTTCTGAGATACCGGCAGATACAGAGAGTACAGAAAGTTCTGAGATACCGGCAGATACAGAGAGTACAGAAAGTTCTGAGATGCCGGCAGATACGGAGAGTACAGAAATTCCTGAGACGACTGAAAATACAGAGAGTACGCAGGCAACAGAAGATTCAGAGATGACTGAAGATACAGAAAGTACAGAGGCACTTATCGGGGATACCGAAGCGGCAGACACGGAGAAAGAAGAAAGTGAGGATATTCTAAAGAAAGACGGAAATGTGACTCCGGGAAGTACCTATGCGGCAGCAACATCGATTGGACTGAATACAACTTATAATGCAACGACATCCAGAACATCTGTTACACATTGGTATAAATTTACGATGAGCAAAGCCGGTATGGTACAACTGAAATTTGCACATGCGAATTTATCGAGCGCAAGCAACAGTACGGCCTGGAGGATTGATTTTATTGCCGATCAGGTTGGTGGGTTAGTCACTGTAACAAGCGGAATGCAGGATACACAGAACCAGACGGCGAAAATAGGTCTTGATGCCGGTACCTATTATGTACAGATTACCGGAACCGGAGTACTTACAGTCGGGTCTGCAGCTTACAGCTTCAGCGTACAGTATGAAGATACCTATTGTGAGACAGAACAAAATAATACGATTGCCACAGCAGATAATTATGACAGATTGGGTCAGACGATAACAGGAAGCATTTCCTCTGCATCGGATACCGATTATTATAAGATCACATCCACCACAAAAGGATATCTTTCATTTCAGTTACAGCACGATAAAGTGAGCGGCAGGCTTTCAACAGATATTTACAGCGTGGCAGTCTGTGATGCTGCCGGAAATACGATGTATACAATGACGAGTAAAAAAGACGAGGAGAAAACCGAGTCGGTTAATTTTGGACTTGACGCCGGAACCTATTATCTGAAAGTATCAGGAATCCAATATATGGATGCGTCAGGTTCACTGACAGTTCAGGGAGCAAATGGAGAGACGTACAAGCTGAAGGCATCCTGGACGAATGCAGACAACTGGGAGAGCGAGAGCAATGATGATATAAATACAGCAGACACAATGACATCAGGCAAGGCAGTTTACGGAAGTCTGTATGGTGTCAGTGATTCTGATTATTATGGTTTTCAGACAACAAAAGACGGATATATCGTGATCAATCTGCAGCATTCGAAAGTTACAGGATGGCAGAATAAGGCTATTTATGCAGTTACAGTCTGTGATACTTCCGGCAATTCGATCTACGAAATGACCAGTAAAGCGGAAGATGAATCCACGGATTCCATCAAACTGGGACTGTCAGCAGGTAAATATTATATTAAAGTGGCAGGTCAGAATGCATATTACGGCGGAAACTATGTGATCAAAACTACCTTTAAGGCGTGCAGTACCTGGGAGCACGAGAGCAATGATACTTACGATACAGCAAATACGGCTGTTTCCGGCACGACATACAGCGGAGATATCCGTACTTACAGCGATGTAGATTATTTTAAAACATCACTTTCTGCAAATGGTTATATCAATGTGAAACTGACGCATCCGGTTGTGAGCGGACAGGAAACAACAAACATGTTTGTGCTCAGCGTGATCCGTAAAGTGGACAAAGACCAGTATACAGAAGTCTACACTACGAAGATCCGTGGCGGGGACACAAGCATTTCCACGCCGAACCTTGGATTGCCGAAAGGTGAGTATTACATTAAGATCGCAGGAACCGGAAATACGACGGGAACATTATTGAGCGGAACGAGTTATCCTGTAAACTATGATGTGTGTATTATAGCAAAGACAGCAAGTGACAGGGAAGTGGAGTCGAATGATTCTGCTGCCACTGCAAATACCGTAAAGAACGGAAAAACCTATTACGGAAGCACAAGCAGTTCCTCAGACAAAGATTACTATAAGATCAAAATGTCAAAAGCAGGCTATCTGCAGATTAAGTTTGGACATAAAAACAGTCAGAGTACAGCAAGCTGTTATAATGTTGTTCTTTACAATAAGGATAACAGTGAAATTTATAAATTTACGAATACCGGGACAGAGACTTCTTATACATCCTGTAAATTAGGACTGGATGCAGGGGAATATTACGTATGCGTCAGCCAGGCATCTACACTTTATACCGGCGACTATACGATCTGCATGACACAGAAAGCGGCTTCCGGTTGGGAGACAGAGAACAACGGTGACTGGGCTTCGGCAGATAACATAAAAGTCGGCAAAGCGGTAAACGGTGTGATCACAGGATATACGTCAGATGAAGACTGCTATCGCTTTACACTCACAAAAGCGCAGTATATCAACTTTAGTCTGGCACACGAGAAGATCAATGATGCGGGAAGAAGCTGGTATGTGACACTTTATAATGCAAACGGCAAGAGAGTGAGCAGAAAAGATGATGATCATATCTATTCCTATGCCGGCAGTACCTATACAGAGTCAAAGGCTGTCAAATTAAGCAAGGGAACCTATTACCTGAAAGTGCAGGCATTTGCGAAAAATGCGGTGGAAAAAGAATACACGCTCTGTGTTAATAAAATTGAGAACAGAAAAACAAGCGTGACTTCCGTAAAATCGACAGCATACAATAAACTGAAAGTTTCATGGAAAGTTGTACCGGCTGCGACTTCTTATCAGATCTACCGCAGTACAGCAAAGGATGGGGATTATCAGAATATCAAAACCATCAACAGTGTAGGCACTAGTTCCTGGACAGACGGCAGTGTAAAAACCGGAAAAACATACTATTATAAGATCAAGACGGTTGTTAAGACACAGAATGGAGAACAGACCAGTGGATTTTCGAATGTAAAATCTGCAAAGGCGGTTCCGGCAAAGACGACGTTAAAGGCAAAAGCGTCGGATGCAAAGAATGTAAAACTGACCTGGTCAAAGGTAAAAGGTGCAAGCGGTTATGAGATCTACCGCAGCAACAGTAAAGATGGAAAATGTAGTAAAGTAAAGACCATATCCAAAGGTAGTACGACATCTTACAAAAACGGTAAATTGAAAAAATCGACGACCTATTATTATAAGATCCGTGCATACCGCAAAGTGAATGGGAAGAAAGTATATGGAAGTTATTCTTCCGTTGTTTCCGTAAAGACAAAAGCAAAATAAAAGTAAAAAGAGATACCCCGGTGGGATGATCATCATACATCCTGCCGGGGTATTTTTAAGATTTTATGAAAATTCTGGTAAGATATATTCAAAGGTTGGGTTTTATGATAAAATAATATAGATTATGCAAAGGTATGAATGTGAGGTACTTCATGAGGAAAAGGGAAAGATATAAACATTTGCTGAATTTATTTGCTAATTTTGTAATGCTTGTGGCTGAGACAGCAATGTTTGCATTTATATGGTATAAAATGTATGTACCGGAATTGGAGGATAAGTTCTGGAATAGAGGAAACTGGGCAGTAATCGGAATGTATGCATTGGTATTGTTCTTTTTTATCCGTACATTTGGCGGATACCGGATCGGATACCTTAGAATTACAGATATTTGTTTGTCGCAGATCCTTGGAATTTTGTTTGCAAATATTATCGAGTATTTTCAGATTTGTATGATTGCAAATGATTATATGTCAGCATCACCGCTTCTGTTATTGACGACAGCTGAGATTGCAGTGACACTGCCTACCGTTTTTGTTGTAAGATATTTTTATGTCAGATTATATCCGCCAAGACGTATGATCGTAATATACGGGGAACATTCTCCGGAAGAACTGATTTCCAAGATTAATTCCAGAAAAGATAAGTACAATGTTTGTGCAACTGCCAGCGCCTATATGGGATATGAGGCATTGTATTCTAAAATATTAGAGTATGAAGCGGTAGTTTTATGTGATCTTCCGGCAAGTATCCGTAATAAAATTTTAAAGTTCTGTTATGATCAGAATAAAAGAACCTATATTACACCGAAGATATCGGATATTATTTTAAATGGAACGGAACGAATCCATTTGTTTGATACACCTCTTATGTTGTCAAGAAATCAGGGACTTACGATAGAGCAGAGATTTGTAAAGAGGACTATGGATATCGTGTTTGCACTGCTCGCGATTGTTATTTCATCGCCGTTTTTACTGGTCATTGCAGTTGCAATCAAACTGTATGATGGGGGACCGGTATTCTATAAGCAGGAGCGTCTGACGAGAGACCGCGAGACGTTTCAGATTATCAAGTTTCGCAGCATGAAAGTAGATTCGGAAAAACAGGGAGCACAGCTTGCCAAAAAAGATGATGACAGGATCACACCGGTTGGAAAAATAATTCGAAGAACGCATTTAGACGAGCTTCCTCAGATTTTTAATATTTTAAAGGGAGAAATGTCTTTTGTTGGTCCTAGACCGGAAAGACAGGAAATTGCTGAAAAATATGAAGAAATTGTTCCGGAATTTCGGTTCCGCCTGAAAGTAAAAGCCGGATTGACAGGGTATGCACAGGTATATGGAAAATATAATACAACACCATATGATAAATTAAAACTGGATCTGACTTATATACAGACATATTCAGCGTGGTTAGATGTGAAATTAATGCTTATGACATTTAAGATTATGTTTCAGAAAGAAAACACAGAAGGTGTAGATGAAAAGCAAACGACAGCGATCAAAAAGGAATCATAGAGATGGAACAGACAAGCGAAGTACAGATATCTGTTATTATGCCGGTTTATAATGCACGGGATTATGTGGAGCAGTGACGGAAAGTCGCGCAATAAATACAAGTCAGCTAAAATGCAGTGGAAAGTTTACCGTTTTATAGGAAAGAACCGGCTAAATGCATTGCGTTATATGGTACATTACACATTAAATAGTGTCAAAAAATATACAAGAGGGTAAGGAAAATGAAAAAAAGGATTTTAGCAGTAATCATGGCAGTCTGCGTGAGTATGACAGCACTGCCTGCAGATGTACGTGCAGCAGAAGACAGTGCAGTTCAGACAGAAAGCACGCAGAAAACATCACCGTCAGAGAAATCAGCCAGACAGAAAACACTGGGAATGCAGCAGAAGAGCTGACTGGAACGGAGATGGCAGAGACAGAAGAAGCAGCTGAAACGGAAGAAACAGCAGAGACAGAAGAAACGACCGAGACGGTAACAATCGAAACAGAGACGATTGAGACAGAAGAGCCGGCAGAGACAGAAACTTCGGAAACAGAGAAACCGGCAGAGACAGAAACAATCGAAACAGAAACTACGGAAACCGGGGAGCCGACTGAGACCGAAACAGGAACTACAGAAACGGAAGAGCCGACCGAAACAGGAACTACAGAAACGGAAGAGCCGACCGAAACGGAGACTGCGGAGACAGAAACAGTCCAGGCAGCAGAAATGAACTATATGATGGTAGAGTCCCCGTATGTCGAAACACCGGCACCCAGAATGTGGTTTTAAGCCTTGGAACAGGGAATGAGCAGCTTTCCGATATTGTTCTGAATTATCAGAATCTGACCACCGGAAAAACCTATCAGGTCAAAGCAGCCGGAACAGAAGAAGATATGATCCGTTTTACCATGGATTTTTCTGAAAATGGACAGGCAGGAGAGTATCAGATCACTTCCGTGCAGTTTACACAGGAGAAAACAAAACAGGAAATCCTGCTATCAGACCTTGGCATGGATGTAAGATTTGGTGTCAATGAACAGGCAGAGACGAACCCGGATCAGGTACTTTATGATGAAGATGCCTATGCGGATGTGGATGCTGATGTTGTTACTATGAGCGCAGATGGAGAAGTTATTTCCGAAAACACTGTGGAAAATGTGCTGGAGCAGGGAATCTCAGAGGCTGTCGCCAGTGTTGCAGATAACTTAAAAGGTGCGAACAGTAATGTGAAAGTCGTACTCGATCCGGGACATGATGGCACCCATGCAGGAGCATCCGGTTTTGGAGTACAGGAAGCGGATCTGACACTTAAGATCGCCACATATTGTAAAGAAGAATTATCTACCTATAATGGTATTACTGTTTATATGACAAGAGAGAGTGCAAGCTGTCCGGCAGGCGGCGGAGATTATATTGCATGTCTGGATGCCCGTGCAAACCTTGCAAAGAATGTGGGGGCAAATGTGTTAGTAAGTTTCCATTTAAATACTGCAAACGGAACAGCGAGAGGTGTGGAAGTTATTATCCGAACAGCAACTATAATGCACAGGTAGGAAGCAATGGACAGGCA
>ENA-OQAN01000005-OQAN01000005.1-human-gut-metagenome-genome-assembly--contig:-NODE-5-length-116854-cov-4.865986_pt1 | contig 116854 bp, 140 predicted proteins | sample MGYA00242735_ERZ504527 | MGnify/ENA primary metagenome ERZ504527 (study PRJEB26092, sample SAMD00036230) | human gut metagenome | host: Homo sapiens | study: EMG produced TPA metagenomics assembly of... | reverse complement strand
CATCAACTGGCTAGGAGCGTCCGGTTCAGTACCCGGGAGGTTGAGAGTTCGAGTCTCTCCCTCGCTACTTGTTAAGACTTGCAGTTAGTTGCAGGTCTTTTTTGTTATAAATAGTTACGAAACAGAAAGGGATAAGCATGATAAGACCTAAAATAGGACTTGACTGGGATGATGTGACAGCCCCATTCAACAGCATAGCCATAGATATGGCAAACAAAAAATATAATATCACCCCACCGCTTGAACTGGAGGATATAGATTCCTGGGAGAATACCGGCAGAGCCTCTGTCATAAAGGAATTTTACCGGGATAATACACTTTACGAGAGGCAGAAGCCTACGGAAGAGACAAAGCGGATGATAAGAAAGCTCATGGATATCGGAGAGGTATATTTTATCACGGCGGTGGCACCGGGCTTCATGGGAGTGAGGGCGAGCCAGATAATGGAGGCATTTCCTGATTTCCCGACAGAAAATATCATACTTGGCAATGCAAAAAATCTCGTGCAGTTTGATATAATTTTAGATGACGCCATACACAATGTGCTTGAGACACCGGCCACGTATCCCGTGCTCATGCGAAAGCCGTGGAATTCAAAAATGACAGGACTTTTATCTGTTAATAATATCACAGAGTTTGTATATCTCGTGGAGCAGATAATAAATGCGTCATTATATAGAAATAAAAATATAAAGAATCCGTCAGTTGTGGCGCTTGTCGGACCATCAGGCTCAGGAAAAACAGCGCTCTCAGACAGCCTGTGCGCCATGGAGCAGTTTGAGAATCCGAAAACATACTGTACCAAGCCCGGAGATAAGCATAGGTACCTGACGGAGGAGGAGTTCAATGCACAGGATTTCTTTGAAAAGACAAGATACGCAGGAATACAGTATGGCACCAAAATGGAGGATATAGAGGCGGTGCTTGCAAAGGGACACTTTGTCGTGATGCCGCTTGACATGTGCGGCGCCATTGCCATGAAGCGCCATTTTCCTACTGTTATAGTGTATGTGGCACGTGATAAGGAGCTTTTAATCCGGGATATCATAGAACAGGATTACTCAATAGAAGAAAAGACACTGCGTATTCTGTCGATAGATGCAGAGAAACGCAACCGCCAGATATGTGATTATGCAGTAAATAACATGGATGTTGGTGCAGCTACTAGAGAGCTTTCTGATGTTTTGGAAAACAATTGCTTATAAAATATATTTATAGCAAGCTCTTAGTTATAAGTATTAACACTTTTCCTAGAAAGATGATATGATATGATTAGTTCAAGGGAACAGCATCCCGGAATTAAAATTAAAAACAAATAACATTAACATATCATTAATAGGAGGATATTAATATGAGCAAGAAACATTATGCAGACAGAAAACTAAAATTTGAGACATTACAGTTACATGTAGGACAGGAAACACCTGATCCGGTTACAGATGCGAGAGCAGTTCCAATCTACCTTACTTCATCATATGTGTTCCATAACAGTGAGCATGCTGCAGACAGATTCGGACTCAGAGATGTAGGAAATATCTACGGCAGACTGACAAACCCTACAGAGGATGTATTCGAGAGAAGAATTGCAGCACTCGAGGGTGGCGTGGCAGCACTTGCTGTTGGTTCCGGAGCAGCGGCACTCACATATGCTTTCCAGGCAGTAGCACACGCAGGTGACCATATCGTTGCAGCAAAGAATATCTACGGCGGTACATACAATCTCTTGGCACACACACTTCCTGATTACGGAATTGAGGCTACATTCGTAGATCCATTCGATTATGATGGAATCAAGGCTGCTATCAAAGAGAATACAAAAGCTATTGAAATCGAGACACTCGGAAATCCAAACTCAGAGGTAGTAGATATCGAAAAAATTGCAAATATCGCTCATGAGGCAGGAATCCCACTTATCGTAGATAATACCTTTGCTACACCATATCTTGTTCGTCCGATTGAGTACGGTGCTGATATCGTGGTTCACTCAGCAACAAAGTTCATCGGTGGACACGGAACAACAATTGGTGGAGTTATAATTGACAGCGGTAAATTCGACTGGACACAGAATGATAAATGGCCATGCTTGTAGAGCCAAACGTATCATACCACGGAGTAAGCTTTGCAAAGGATTGCGCACCGGCAGCATTTGCGACATATATCAGGGCAATTTTACTTCGTGATACAGGAGCAACAATTTCACCTGTTCATTCATTTATCTTCCTGCAGGGACTTGAGACACTTTCGCTTCGTGTGGAGCGTCATGTTGAGAATGCACTCAAGGTAGTTCAGTACTTAAAGGATCAGCCACTCGTAGAGAAGGTTAATCATCCATCTATTTCAGAGGATAAAGAGCAGCAGGAGCTTTACAAGAAATACTTCCCTAACGGAGGCGGCTCTATATTTACATTCGAGATTAAGGGTGGAGCAAAGGAAGCACAGAAATTTATTGACAACCTTGAGCTTTTCTCACTGCTTGCAAACGTAGCTGATGTTAAGTCACTTGCTATACATCCGGCTTCTACCACACACTCAGAGTGCAATGAAGCAGAACTCTTAGATCAGGGAATCAAGCCAAACACAATCCGTCTTTCAATCGGAACTGAGAATGTGGATGATATAATTGAGGATCTTGATGAGGCATTTAAGGCACTTGCAGAGTAAATGGTTTTTCATGATAAATACTCCTTAAACGAATAAATAGTGATCATTATAAAAGGAATCGGAAAATATTAATCCGGTTCCTTTTATTGTGCCATGAAATATCATGGATTGGATTTTTTCGCGAACATCTTGACAACCTTTTAACAATTATTGATATTCGAGAAAAATAAGTATATTATAGTCAGTGGTGTGAAACCAGATATAGTTTTAAATAATAAATAATATACATAAAGGAGACATTATCATGTTTGGATTTGGTCAGTTAATCGAAATATTAAAGAAAGACCCAAAGAAAATCGTATTCACAGAGGGAGAGGATCCGCGTATCCTTGAGGCAGCTTCGCGTTTACTTGCAAGCAACTTCTTACATCCTATCCTTGTCGGAGATCCAGAGAAGATTAGTGCAAGCGCTGAGAAGAGCGGTTTCAATATCCGTGGAGCAGAGATTATAGATCCTATGAACTTTGACCGTATGGATGAGATGGTTGAATTATTCTGCGAGCTTCGTAAGAGCAAGGGTGTTACACCGGAGCAGGCTAAGGGAATTCTTTCATCAGCTAACTACTTTGGAACAATGCTTGTAAAGATGGGTATCGCAGACTCACTTCTCGGAGGAGCTACATACTCAACAGCAGATACAGTTCGTCCGGCATTACAGCTTATCAAGACAAAGCCAGAAAACGCTATCGTTTCTTCATGCTTTATCCTTGTTCGTCCATCTGCTACAGGTGAGAATGAGGTTCTTGCAATGGGTGACTGTGCTATCAATATCCATCCTACAGAGGACGAGCTTGTTGAAATCGCCGGAGAAACAGCAGAGTGTGCTAAGATCTTCGGTATCGATCCAAAGGTTGCATTCTTAAGCTATTCAACACTTGGCTCAGGAAAGGGCGAGGATGTTGACAAGATGAGAAACGCAGCTCACAAGGCTATGGAGAAATATCCTAACCTTCCTATCGAGGGAGAGCTTCAGTTTGACGCAGCAGTTGCACCTCGTGTAGCTCGTACAAAGTGCCCTGATTCAGTAGTAGCAGGACATGCAAACACATTTATCTTCCCTGATATCAACGCAGGAAACATCGGATACAAGATCGCACAGAGAATGGGTAACTTCGAAGCATATGGACCAATCTTACTTGGACTCAATGCTCCAATCAATGACCTTTCTCGTGGATGTAATGCAGGAGAGGTTTACTCAATGGCTATCATCACTGCAGCACTTGCATAAGCATTTAATGGACTATTTCCATTTTAATAAAGACCGCTCCGGTTTGTCCGGGGCGGTCTTTTATTTGAAAAAAGTTACTGAAAATAATATCTTGGCGCAACAGAAGAAATAAGGTATACTATAGTTAAAAACTAAAATACAGAGCAATGACAGTTGACAATAACATGAGGTGTTGTATCTGATAGAAAGAGAGACGATATATGAGAGTAGGAATGGGCTATGATGTGCACAAGCTTGTTGAGGGCAGAGATTTGATTTTGGGAGGAGTGAAGGTTCCACATACACTTGGGCTGTTAGGCCACTCGGATGCCGATGTACTGTTGCATGCGATAATGGATGCACTCTTGGGTGCAGCGGCACTTGGCGATATCGGAAAGCATTTTCCGGATACAGACCCGGCATATGAGGGGATTTCTAGTCTTAAGCTTTTGGAGCATGTGAGAGACCTCATTGCAAAAAAAAAGGCTATGTGATAGAAAACATAGATGCGACAGTAATTGCACAAAAGCCGAAGCTTCGTCCGTATATTGAGCAGATGGAGCAGAATGTGGCTGATACGCTGCAAATCGCAAAGGAACAGGTAAATATAAAGGCAACGACCGAGGAGTGGCTTGGTTTTACAGGCCGCGAGGAGGGGATTGCATCACAGGCAATCTGCTCACTTACAGGTCTTTATGAGGCAAGCGTGCAGGTCGGAGGCGGATGCAGCGGCTGCAGTGGCTGTCAGGCCGATTGATTTGAATATATAGGGAAAACATGCTAAAATAAAAAGATAGTTATAAATCATCCAAAAGGAGATATAAATAATGGAGAACAATTTCAAGTTTTACAATACACTCACAAGACAGATTGATACTGTTGTTCCGCGTGTTGACGGCAAAATCGGCATGTATACATGTGGACCTACAGTTTACCATTTTGCACATATCGGAAATATCCGCTCATACATCATGGAGGATGTGCTCGAGAAGGCACTTCGCTATGTGGGCTATGATGTAAAGCGTGTCATGAATATCACTGATGTGGGACATCTCTCAAGCGACGGAGATACCGGAGAGGACAAGATGCTAAAGGGCGCAAAGCGTGAACACAAGAGCGTCATGGAGGTGGCAAAGGAGTACACGGACGCTTTTTTCAAGGATTTCACGGCTGTACACAACAGGATGCCTGATGTCGTAGAGCCTGCAACCAACTGTATTCCGGAGTTTATCCATATGGTGGAGGTGCTTATCGAGAAGGGCTATGCCTATTTTGCAGGAGGCAATGTATATTTCGATACATCAAAGCTTGATGATTATTTTGTGTTCTCTTCAGCAGTAGAGAAGGAACAGCTTCAGGTTGGAGTGCGAGATGATGTCGAGGAGGATGTAAACAAGAAGAATAAAAATGATTTCGTACTCTGGTTTACACAGTCTAAGTTTGAGGACCAGGCTCTTAAATGGGACAGCCCATGGGGCGTCGGATATCCGGGCTGGCATATAGAGTGCTCATGCATCAGCATGAAGCATCTCGGAGAGTACGTGGATATCCACTGTGGCGGTGTGGACAATATTTTCCCACATCACACCAATGAGATTGCACAGTCAGAGAGCTATCTGGGACACGACTGGTGCAAGTACTGGTTCCATGTCAATCACTTAAATGACAGAGCCGGCAAGATGAGCAAGTCGAAGGTGCAATCCTCACAGTTTCGGTGCTTCAGGAGAAGGGCTACAATCCGCTTGCCTACAGATTCTTCTGCTTACAGTCACACTACAGAAAGCCTCTTGAGTTTTCTTTTGATGCGCTCGACAATGCAGTTGCGGCATACAATAAGATTGCAAAGCGTGTGGCAGAGCTTAAGGATGAGGGTGATATTGATGAGACAGCTTTTGCTGACTTTAAGAAGAAATTTACTGATGCAGTTTCAAATGATCTGAATACATCAATGGCTATAACCATAGTGTATGATGTGCTTAAGGCTGATATCTCAGACAGGACAAAGCTTGCACTTATCGATGACTTTGAGCAGGTACTTGATCTGGGACTTAGGGAATCAGGAAAGGCCTTACTTGAGGCATCGTCATCTGTAGACAGTGAGCTTGAGGCATTTATCAATGATAAAATTGCAGAGCGTGCAGCCGCTAAAAAGGCAAAGGATTTTGCGACAGCCGATGCCATAAGAGATGAGCTTCTGGCAAAGGGGGTTGCCATAAAGGATACCAGAGAGGGAGTAAAATGGGAGCTTGTATAGTATGAAGATAGACTCATATATTAAGGAACAGTTTGGAATAAAGGATGTTGATATAAGGACATACTCGCCGCTTACACTTGCATATATCGGTGATGGCATATTTGATATTGTCATCCGCTCAGTTGTGGTGGGAAAGGGCAATACAAAGGCAAATCTGCTTCATAAGCACACAAGTAATATAGTAAAGGCACATACACAGGCTCTCATGATAGAGGCACTTTTACCTCATCTGACAGAGGAGGAGAGTGATGTGTATCACAGGGGCCGCAATGCCAAGTCACCTTCCATGGCAAAAAACGCTACAATGGCTGATTACAGGAAAGCTACAGGCTTGAGGCGGTCATGGGCTATCTTTATCTGAAGGATGATTTTGAGAGGGTTGTTTCACTCACTAAGCTTGGAGTGGAGCTTTTAGGAATTGAAATATAGCACAAAATAAGAGGAAAATATGGATAACAACAATAAAGAAAAATTTCATGAGAATTATATAGAGGGCAGAAATGCTGTGCTGGAGGCTTTCCGTTCGGGAAAGACAATAGACAAGCTTTTTGTGCTTGACGGCTGTCAGGACGGACCAATAAAGTCAATCACAAGAGAGGCCAGAAAGCATGATGCAATCATAAACTATGTTGCAAAGGAAAGACTTGATCAGATGTCTGAGACAGGCAAGCATCAGGGTGTCATTGCAGTTTCAGCAGCATATGAGTATGCCGAGGTTTCGGACATACTGGAAAATGCCGAAAGAAAGGGCGAGCCGCCTTTTATCATCATACTTGACGGTATAGAAGATCCACACAATCTTGGTGCAATATCCGTACCGCAAATCAGGCGGGTGCACATGGCATCATCATACCAAAAAGGCGTGCAGTGGGACTTACTCCTACAGTGGCAAAGACGTCTGCAGGTGCGATAAACTATACACCTGTTGCCAAGGTTACCAATATCTCAAATACCATAAAGGAGCTTAAGGAAAAGGGTATGTGGTTTGTATGTGCTGATATGGGTGGCACTACCATGTATGACTTAAACCTCACAGGTCCTATAGGTCTTGTAATAGGCAATGAGGGTGATGGAGTCAGCAAGCTTGTAAAGGAAAACTGTGATATGACAGCTTCTATTCCTATGGTGGGCGATATTGACTCACTGAATGCATCGGTTGCGACAGGCGTGCTTGCATATGAGATAGTCAGACAGAGACTTAAGAGTGGAAAGTAGATTACATGTCGCGGGATGAGTGGTGTGTATTATGAATTGTATATTTATAGAATAGGAAGCATATAGTGGAAGATTACAGCGCATATACGGATGAAGAGCTTATTATGAGGATTCATAATGACAAAAATGACCATGGTGACAACAATGAAATCATGGACTATATATTGGAAAAGTATAAGCCGCTTGTGCGTAAAAAGACAAATGCACTCTACCTGATAGGCGGTGAGAATGATGACCTTATTCAGGAGGCATGATAGGCCTGTTTAAAGCGGTCAGAGACTATAAGAGCGACAAGGAAGCATCTTTCTACAGCTTTGCACAGCTATGCATCACAAGGCAGCTTAGCTCGACGCTTGAGGCTTCAAACCGAAAGAAACATATGCCGCTTAACACATATATATCCTTTTCGCAGAGTGACAGTGATGGGACAGAGTTTGAAGAAATACTGCAAGATGATATTGCAAGTCCTGAGCAGCTTCTCATAGAGAAGGAAAAATTTAAGGAATTTAAGGAACAATTGTGGAATAAACTGAGTAATATGGAGAAAAAAAGTGCTACAATTGTATCTGGAAGGAAATAATTATACATCGATAGCGCATATGCTTGGAAAATCAGACAAATCAATTGACAATGCACTATCCCGTATCAGACAAAAGCTAAAAAGAAAGTAGGTGAAGCTTGTTATGGAGTTTTCAAGAATAGGTGAACACACTATAAAATGTGTTATTTCAGAAGAAGAAATATATGATCTGGGATATACAATGGATGAAATTATGAGCAATGGCGAGCGCACCCAGGAATTCATGAACCAGATATTTGACATGGCTTCAGAAGAGTTTGGAACTGATTTTAATTCGGGAATCAAGACTGTGAGAGCAGATTTTTTGGCGGATCACACACTTTCTCTGACATTTTCTGAACATCCTGCTACTGAGGGCATGATGGAGCATCTTAAGGATATCGTTAATGGATTGCTTAATTCGCTGCCGGCTGAGGCTGCAGAGAATGAGAAAAATAAAAAAGGCAGGACAATTGCAAAAAAGCAGGATATGGTGTCTGTTGTAATGTTCATTTTTGAAAAATTTGATGTGGCTGTCAGATTTGCAAAGATGATTAAAGGACTGCCAATGCCATTCTCACAGCTTTTTAAGTTTGAGGGAGAGTACTTTATGAGCATGGATTTATCGGGCTATGATGAGCATGAGCTTGAAAAGATGTCTGTCATAGCAGATGAGTATGCAGATGATATCATTGCAGGGGCTGACAAAAGGGCTTTTCTTATGGAGCATGCAAAGGTTATTCTTGATGACAAGGCTATTGAGAGTCTTGCGCAGCTGTGAAGGTACTGAACAGTTACAAAAATATAATAAAACACAGTTACAAAAATATAATAAAACACAGTTACAAAAATATAATAAAACAAGGTCTGTCAGCTATACTGACAGACCTTGTTTTATATGTAAATATTATCCAAGTACTTTTCTGATTGACTCGATAACACGGTCAGCCTGAAATGGCTTAACGATGAAATCCTTGGCACCTGACTGGATAGCGTCAATAACCATAGACTGCTGTCCCATAGCAGAGCACATAACGCATGTAGCGTTTGGATCAGCTGCTTTAATTTCCTTTAAAGCCTGGATGCCATCCTTATTTGGCATAGTGATGTCAAGTGTTACAAGATCAGGCTTGAGCTCATTGTACTTTGCAACTGCCTCATTTCCGTCAGCAGCCTCGCCTGCAATCTCGAATCCACCCTTTGTAAGGATATCCTTCAGCATCATTCTCATAAATGCTGCATCATCAACTATTAAAATTCTAGCCATGTTGTTAAACCTCCTGTTTGATAATCTGTTTTACTATGCTTATTGGATACAACTGTAAGAGATCACTGTCTATTAAATCTCCAACAGTCAGCCTGAATGTCACCTTGACAATATCTGTTCCGTTACACAACTCGTCCGGTATATCAAAGGTCTTCTGATAACTTGATTGATAAGCGGAAAACCTATGTCGGTTGGCTCGTTTAAGAGCGAAGACATTGATGTAGCTATTGTACCACACATCTGGTTCATAGCCTCCGATATGGCGGAAAGTGTGATTTCATCAAGTGTCATATCAGAAACATTACTTCCGTCGCCTCCCATCATGAGATTGGCAATAACCAATGCATCATTTAATTTTATAATAAGTAGGTTAGTTCCGTCAAGTCCTTTTGTGTAAGGAACCTTAATTAAAATTCGATCATCATGATCGAGAGCATCCTCTTTTTTCAAAACCTCTACAATCGGAGTCGTAATATTTGTCGGTTTTTGTAGAATCATGCTCAGTGTTGTGGCTGCATTGCCTATGCAGATATTGGCTACTTCGCCTATGATATCGGCATTTTCCCGAGATATATTTTGCATTATTTTATCCTCCATATGACTGTGGTACCTATTTCCTAACATATATTATATCAGAGTTTTTAAAAATATCAAAGGAAATGTTTAATTTTTTTGAATTTATGTTAAAATAGTTTCAAAAGGAGATTACAATATGGGTGAAACAGAATATTCAGAAGCATTAAAGCTGGGAAAAAAAGAATACAAGGGCAAGGATAGCTAAAGGACAGTTTCCTTATCTGCCAGTGCTTGATGAAATCTTATCAGAGGCAGATATTCAGACAGAGCAGAATATGGGGCTGGTCCATGTGCCTTTGGATTTCGTTGTAGGAACAAGCACCATGGGCAGGACATATTCATTTGCGGCAAATTTTATGCCGATATTGGACTGGGAAACCGAATTTGCAGTGAAGTGGTCTAATCTGTCAGATGCACAGATGAATGAGGGAATCAGAGATCCAATCAAGGCATTTGAGTACATGAACAGGTATTATGTGCTTGAGGGCAATAAGAGGGTCAGTGTACTCAAGTACTTCAACGCCGTTTCGATTCCTGCAATTGTGACCAGAAAGATTCCAAAGCTGTCGGATGATTATGATGTGAGGCTTTATTATGAGTATATGAAGTTCAATGAAATCACGGGGCTTTGCTCGGTGGAGTTTACGAAGCTGGGCAATGCTGATAAGCTTCTTTCGCTTGTTGGAAAAGAGGGCAGATGGGATGATGAGACCAAGGAAAAATTTGCCAAGGTAATGTTTGATTTTTCAAAGGTCTATAATTTCCGCGGTGGTGACAGGCTGGACATCAAGCTTGGGGATGCTATTACCGTATTTATGGAGGTCTTTGGCATGGATGCCATGCTTGAGATGTCTGAGAATGATTACAACAAAAACGTCATCAATACATGGAAGGAGTTTGCGGCAGAAGGGGAAAAGCACAAGATAAATCTGGTGCTGGATCCTACAAAGGTACAGACAAAAAAGAGTCTGTTAAACTATCTTATTCCTCAGACTCAAAAGAAGCTCAAGGTAGTATTTTTGTATCCAAGAGAGCCAAAGACATCTGCATGGCTGTATTCGCATGAGCTTGGGCGTATGTATCTTGATGAAACCTTTTCAGACAAGCTGGAGACAGAATATGTGGCAGGTGTAGATGAGAACAATGTGGAGCAGGTGCTTGAAGATATCATAAAGTCCGGTGCCGATATAGTTTTTTGTGTGGGACCGCAGATGATGCCAAACAGCTTAAAGGTGGCTGTTGAGCATCCGGAGGTTATATACTCAACTGTTCGCTGAATGCGCCTCATCCTTATATCAGAACATACTATGGACGTATGTATGAGGCAAAGTTTCTCGCAGGAATGATAGCAGGAGCTGTCACAGACAATGAAAGGGTTGCATATATTGCAGACTACCCGATATATGGCATGATTGCCAATATCAACGCGTTTGCTCTGGGAGTTGCAAGTGTGAATCCAAGGGCAAAGGTATATCTGGCATGGTCAAAGACAAAGGATTATGACAGGGATAAATTCCTTGAAGAAAATGACCTGCATTATGTGTCGGATCAGGATATTATTACTCCGAATGACGCGTCCAGATATTTTGGTCTGTACAAGCTGCAGGATGGACAGGCATTAAACCTTGCCATGCCTATATGGAACTGGGGAGTGTTTTATGAGAAACTTTTGCAGAGCGTACTGGCAGGCTCCTACAAGGCTGAAGGACAGGAGCAGGTTAAGGCACTTAATTACTGGTGGGCATGTCTGCCGGTGTTATTGACCTGATTTGTTCAAAGCATGTACCTTATGGAGTAAAGAGGCTTGCGGATCATTTAAAGAGCGATATCACAAAGGGCGAGGTTGTACCTTTCTTTGGACAGATATATGACCAGAAGGGAGAGCTTAAAAACAAAGGTGAGCACGAGATGAAACCGTCTGATATCATGAAAATGGACTGGCTTGTAGATAATGTTGTAGGTAGTATTCCGCCTATGAGTGAGTTTGTTGACAATGCAAAGATGGTGGTTGAACTAAAGGGTGTAGAGGAAAATAAACTGTAATGAAGATACTATTCTTAGCTGATGAAGAGTCGAAAATGTACTGGGAATACTTTAAGAAAGAGGATTTTAAAGGAATTGATATTATTGTATCATGTGGAGACTTAAACCCGAGCTATCTGTCCTTTCTGACAACGATGGTTGGAGTCCCTCTTTTGTATGTGCATGGCAATCACGATGACAAATACAATGTAAAGCCGCCGGAAGGCTGCATATGCATTGAGGATGAGATTTACGAATATGAGGTGTACGGTTTCTTGGCCTGGGAGGCTCAAACCGTTATAAACCGGGAGAAAATCAGTATACTCAGAAGGAGATGACAAAGCGTGTTAAGAAGCTGTGGTGGAAGCTTAAACGTAAAAACGGCTTTGATGTGCTTGTCACCCATTCGCCGGCAAAGGGACTGCATGATGGTGAGGATACATGTCATACAGGCTTTGATGTGTTTAACAGGCTTATTGAGCAGTATAAGCCAAGGTATTTTGTGCATGGACATGTTCATATGAGTTACGGCAGGCAGTTTGTCAGGCTTGACAAGGTGGGAGAAACTACTGTTATCAATGCATACGAGAAATATATTGTTGAAATATAGAATATTTCTGCCGGATTAAGAGTTTGTTTGTAGATATTTACCAAATTTAAGAAAATATTTATCACATGGCTATATTTAGGACACAATTAAGTGTTACTATAATATCATCAAAAGGAGCTGTTGTATTTCAACTATGTGTTGGGGTACACTCAGTTCCGACTAAAAATTATTCATGTGCACAGAATTGACGTCGCATATGCTTTTCCTCATATACATTGAATGCCACAGGCTTTATGTCTGTGGCATTCAATATATAAAATAACTAAATTGGGAAATTCTTAGGAAAACCACTTTTAAAACACAAATCTGATTTGAAAAAGTGAAGTACAAAAAATCCCCGAAACTCTTGATTTTACTGGAAAATTTTGAGTTTCGGGGATTTCTATAAATAAGCTGATGACGGGAATTGAACCCGTGACCCCTTCCTTACCAAGGAAGTGCTCTACCTCTGAGCCACATCAGCAACTATCAACTTGTTAAGTTTACTATATACATCAGCATTTGTCAAGCCACTTTGAATTAAAATATAATTTTATGTGAGTCAGAATACAATTTATTATGAATTATAGTATGCCATAACCTTTGCTACATAGTTCTGAGTTTCTTTAAATGGCGGAATGCCGCCATATTTGGCTACGTTGCCGGAGCCTGCATTGTAGGCAGCTAAGGCCAGTGATTTGTCACCGTTATACTGGGTGAGCTTTTCACTTATGTACCTGGCGCCACCCATGATATTCTGGTATGGGTCGTAGGCGTTTGTGACACCAAGTGAGGCAGCGGTCTGTGGCATGAGCTGCATGATACCCATGGCACCTGAACGGCTGGTGCACTCTGTGGAGAAGTCAGACTCGCACTTGGCGATAGCCTTAAGGAATTTGGCATCCACACCGTATTTTGAGGCAGCCTCATTAAAAATTGCATCAAGATCGGCAGAGCATGACAAACCGGAAGCTTCAAGCTTTACAGAGCCACTGTTTGTTGCTGGAGAACCGGAATAAGCAGCTGTATTATTAACTGCGGCAGAAGGAGAAACTGTATTACGGCAAAGCTCGATATTTATACCATTTTGATCAAAGAACCTCTGTACAAGTGACATATCAACTGAGCCACCGTTACTTTGGGCAATCAGTCTGTCGATGGCAACAGCAGCTTCAGCCATTTTTGCATCGTCAAGCACCTGATCAAAATCAGCACCGGTGCTATTGACAGTGGAGCTGCTATTGGAAGGAATGTTATCACCGGTTACAGCAGCCTGACCGGTAGTTATATTATTTTTTGGTGTATTATCAATATACTGAAGTACTTTAATGTTCATTTTCCTGTTTCCCTTTATATCTTAATTTAAATAGTTATATCAGTTTTGAATAGTTATATCAACTATACTTAAAAAAGTAAAGACATTTACCTAATGAGAAATTATACCATAAAAATTCTTGAAAATATACCCATTTTGTTGTAGCATATGTTTTAGTACACTTTACTATGTAAAAGTTAGGAGATAAACATGAAAAAGACACCATTTGTGACAAAACAACAGGTAGAGGAGATTGTTAAACAATTTCCTACACCATTTCATTTATATGACGAGGCTGGCATCCGTGCCAACGCGCAGGCTGTAAAGGATGCATTTGCATGGAATCCGGGTTTTAGAGAGTATTTTGCTGTAAAGGCTACCCCAAACCCATACCTGCTCAAGATTTTAAAGGATTATGACATGGGCTGTGACTGCTCATCATATACAGAGCTTATGCTTGCAAAGTCATGCGGCTTCGACGGAGAGCATATCATGTTTTCATCAAATGATACACCGGCAGAGGAATTTGCATATGCAGACAAGCTTGGTGCTATCATCAATCTCGATGATTTCACACATATTGATTTTTTGGAGGAAACAATCGGACATATTCCGGAGACAATAAGCTGCAGATATAATCCGGGTGGAGTGTTCACACTGTCAAACGGTATCATGGACAATCCGGGAGACTCCAAGTATGGAATGACAAAGGAACAGCTTTTTGAGGCATTCAAAATTCTTAAGTCAAAAGGCGCTAAATACTTTGGCGTGCATGCATTTCTGGCAAGCAATACAGTAACCAACGAGTATTATCCACAGCTTGCAAAGGAGCTTTTTGAGCTGGTTGTTGAGCTTAAAAATGAGACCGGCTGCGATATTAGATTTGTAAATCTTTCAGGTGGAGTTGGCGTGGCTTATAAGCCGGATCAGACACCAAACGATATATCAGTTATCGGCGCCGGTGTACATAAGGTGTACGATGAGGTTTTGGTACCGGCAGGAATGGGCGATGTGGCTATTTACACAGAGATGGGACGTTTTATGATGGCTCCGTATGGCTGTCTTGTGACAAAGGCTATCCATGAGAAGCATATCTACAAGGAGTATATAGGAGTAGATGCGTGTGCGGCAAACCTTATGAGACCAGCTATTTACGGCTCATACCATCATATCACAGTGCTCGGCAAGGAGGATGCACCTTGTGACCATACATATGATGTGGTAGGCTCACTCTGTGAGAACTGTGACAAGTTTGCAATTGACAGACAGCTTCCGAAGATTGATATGGGAGACTATCTGGTAATCCATGATACAGGAGCACACGGCTTTTCAATGGGCTACAATTACAACGGACGACTTCGCTCAGCAGAGATATTGCTCGAAAGCAATGGAGAGGCAAAACTCATCAGAAGAGCAGAAACTCCGGCAGACTACTTTGCAACCTTTGACTGCTTTGATGATATTAAAATAACAGAGTAATCTGCTAGCGCACCTTGCAGAGCACGTGTCCGAATTTTATCCATTTGCTCATATCATCAACATTATCGCTGTCGACATAAAAGGTCTCACCGTAATTGTTGATTGGTGTGAGCTCACATGGGTTTTTCTGATGCAGTTTTCTGATGTATGCACGCTTGTTCTGTGCGTTGATAAAGATACCGGTATCGCCGTCGCGGATTGGGTTTCGACTGATTAGAAGTATATCGCCTTTATTATATACAGGATGTAGATGATTGCTTGTGATGCGGATTCCGATGTGAAGGGCATCACCGAAGGCTTTTCTGTAATTTGAAACATCAAGCTTTTCGACATTGTAGGAGTCCAAAATCATGCCGTCGGTCATATTGCCTGTCGGGATGAGGACGGAAATCAGATCCTCCGTATGACAGCTTTCATCCTTGTAGGCAGATAGCGCAAGCTCAGTGTCTATAATCGAGTCTATAAGTATGCGCTGGCTTTTGGAAAGCTTTTTGATGCGCTTTACAAGGTTTATTACATCATCATTGAAGCCTGTTAGTTCGCAGGGAAACCGTCCTGTCAGCTTGTATATCAGGTAAGCGGTGTAGACGTCTATACGAGAGGATTCTCCGTTTGCTATCCGCTTGTAGGTGGAGAGTGACATATCAAGTGCTTTTGCAAACTGTGCCTGGGACATACCAAGCTTTATGCGTTCGCGCTCAATATTTGTCGATATGTTATTTACTATTTCAAGTCGGTTCATTTATGAGCTAATCTCCCTTCTTTTTAAAAAAATAAACTCCAAATTTGGTCAAGTATTGACATGCGCAATACACTATAATGGTTATTGTTGAAACATAAATAAATATATAAGAAACGTCAATTACTGTCAAATTAGAATGTTTGTTATATAAAAAGGGAGGTGTCCTGAAACTTAATTAGTGTAAGCTGAATGCAGCTTACACTTTTTTTTATTTAAACAAATGCAGCTTTATTTATAATAAATATCAAAAAACTTTTTTGAAATAAATGTGTCTGAGGCATTGATTAGAACACCGCTAATTGGTACAATGTTTTATTATATACAAAAGAGTAGGTGAATATATGTCGCTAAGTTTCAGAAAGTGGCGGGAAATGGCGCTGACTGAGTACCCGGTAGTGAGTGATAAATACTACAAGAAGGTGTACGAAAACATAGCCACAGATCCGCAGACAGGGGAGAGTATACTTGTACAGCTTACATTGCAGGGAGTTTTGGATAAGTGCGAGGGTACTAATTTTGAGGAGCCAATCAGAAAGTGCATTATGAAGTGTGTATACACGGGCTGTAAGCTTGAAAAGGAAATAAATAAGGTGATGAATCAGTATTACGAGGTCTAGATATAAATGAATGATATAGCAATTGATAAAGAACACTTACATTATTTGGAACAGCTGTCGGAGATGTATCCGACAATAGGCAAGGCATCATCTGAGATTATCAATCTGCAGGCTATTTTAAACCTGCCAAAGGGCACAGAGCACTTTGTATCTGATGTGCATGGTGAGTATGAAGCCTTTTCCCATGTGCTGAAAAATGGTTCTGGGGCTGTAAGAAAGAAGATAGATGATGTATTTGGTCTGGCGATGAACAAGGCTGACAAGTCTGCGCTTGCAACACTCATCTACTACCCAAGGGAAAAGATGGAGCTTATTAAGCAGGACGAGCCGGATATGGATTCGTGGTATAAGACGACTCTTTATAAGCTGATAGAGGTGTGCAAGACCGTTTCATCAAAGTATACGCGCTCCAAGGTGAGAAAAGCTTTGCCGGAGGAGTATGCATATGTTATAGAGGAGCTCATCACAGAAAAGCCGGAGGTGTTAAACAAGGAGGCTTACTACGAGTCAATCATCAATACAACAGTGGAGCTGGGCACTGCGGAGGAGTTTATAGTGGTGCTTTCCGAGCTTATTCAGAGACTTGCTGTTGACCATCTGCATGTGCTTGGTGATATATATGACAGGGGAGCGGGGCCACATCTGATAATGGACAGGCTGTGCAGATATCACTCGCTGGATATACAGTGGGGCAATCACGATATTATCTGGATGGGGGCAGCAGCAGGAAATCCTGCATGTATTGCAACTGTTGTCAGAAACAGTATCAGATATGGTAATCTGGACGTGGTCGAGGAGGGCTATGGCATAAATATGCTTCCGCTTGCTACGTTTGCACTGAAGGCTTACAAGGATGACCCATGCACCAGATTTGTGTTTAAGGTGGCTCCAAGTGGCGCAGATAATATGGAGAGTGATCTGATAAAGAAGATGCACAAGGCCATTGCCATCATACGTTTCAAGCTGGAGGGACAGCTCATTAAGAAGTGCCTGAGTATGGCATGAAGGAACGATTGCTTTTGGAACATATTGATTATGAACAGGGCACTATAGAGCTTGAGGGCAGAACTTATAAGCTTCTTGATACAAGCTTTCCGACAATTGACCCGGCTGATCCTTACAGGCTGACAGAGGGGGAAGAGGAAGTCATACAGAGGCTCAGGAGCTCGTTTATTCATTGCGAGAAGCTTAAAAACCACGTTGGGCTACTGCTTAAAAAAGGCAGCATGTACAAGGTATATAATGGCAATCTGCTTTTCCACGGCTGCATCCCTATGGAGGAGGACGGAAGATTCGCAAAGGTAAATATCTACGGTAAAGAGTATAGTGGCAAGGCTTTGTTTGATATACTGGAGACTTACGTCAGAAAGGCTTTTTTCTCGGATGACAGGCTGGAAAGACAAAAGGGCAGCGATATCATGTGGTACATATGGACAGCACCGTATTCTCCGCTTTATGGCAGAAATAAGATGGCTACGTTTGAGAGATATTTTATAGATGACGATGACATGAAAATAGAAAAGAAAAACTTTTATTATGACTATATAAACAAGCCTGAGTGTGCGCAGCGTATACTTGAGGAGTTTGGTTTGCATGATAAAAGAGACCATATCATAAACGGACATGTTCCTGTTCACAGATTAAGAGGTGAAAGCCCTGTGAAGTGCGACGGCAGAGTGATAGTCATAGATGGTGGTTTTTCAAAGGCGTACCGCAGGCGGACAGGCATCGCGGATATACCTTGATTTACAATTCATATGGGCTGACATTGACAGCGCATGAGCCGTTTGAATCACCGGAGACGGCAGTAAGGATGAGAGGGATATCGTATCAAGGCGTGAGGCTGTAGAGGTACTTGATAAGAGAATACTTGTCGGAGATACGGATGCCGGAATAAAGATGAAGGAAAAGATAGCTGATCTAAAGCATCTCATTGCGGCATATCGTTCGGGTGAGATTGCAGAGCGCGATGATTAGAAAGAGGGAATATGATGTATGTAGTTGATGGGTTTGAGTTTCAGACAAAGGAAGAGGCAAGGCAGGCTAAAAAAGAAAGTGACGGAATACGATATATAAAGGATCAGACTGATATGTCTGACCCGGATACGGTATACAAGCTGTATTTAAGGCTTAACAAGCCGGGGTATTTTTTACTCCTGTAGGGCTATCGTTTCTTGTTGAACTGCAGGAATATCTGCATACAATCCCATATATCAAGAATGAGGATATCCGTCCGATTTATATTCCTGAGGATAAAAAAGCGGTTGTCGAGGTAAAAAAACAGACGGAAGGCTATAAGAAAAAGTTCCATGTGGCATTGTTTTTTACTATTGTATTATCGGCTGCCATAGTAACTATGTTTGGCATCACATATGTGAGTGGACACAGTCCGTATGTGGTGGACTACGAGAATGAGCTGATAGACAAATATGAAAACTGGCAGAAGGAGCTTGAAAAAAGGGAAAAAGCAGTAGAAGAGAGGGAAAAAGCACTGGATGAAAGGCAGGATGCAACAGAGTGGACAAAATAAAGATACTGGTGGTAGATGACGAGAGCAGGATGAGAAAGCTCGTGCATGATTTCCTTGCAAGGGAAGGGTACGAGGTACTTGAGGCCGGAGACGGCGAGGAGGCACTTGATATATTTTATCAGCAGAAGGACATAGCACTGCTGGTGCTCGATATAATGATGCCAAGGATAAATGGCTTTGCGGTATGCCGTGAAATCAGACAGACTTCAAAGGTGCCGATTATTATGCTTACAGCTAAGGGCGATGAGCGTGATGAATTAAACGGCTTTGACATTGGTGCTGATGAGTACATTTCAAAGCCATTTTCTCCAAAGATACTGGTGGCCAGGGTAAATGCTCTCCTTCGCAGGGCGAATAAACTGGGCAAGGAGGCAGTAATAAGCGAGGCCGGTGGTATTGTTATGGACAAGACGGCGCACACTGTAGCTATTGATGGCAGGAATATTGAACTTTCGGTAAAGGAATTTGAGCTTTTGGATTACTTTATGAGCAATCAGGGGATTGCTCTTACCAGGGAGCGCATACTTGATAGTGTGTGGAGCTATGATTATTTTGGCGATGCGAGGACTATTGATACACATGTGAAGAAATTAAGAAGCAAGATGGGCGCTAAAGGCGAATATATAAAGACTGTCTGGGGTGTGGGATATAAGTTCGAGATACAGTAAGTGTTAAGCTTAGGACTAATGGATTCGGGATAAGAGGTGTCACCATGAAAAAGAAAAAAACGCTATCCACGCAGCTTACGTTTGTGATTTCATTCATTGTACTTCTGATAGTAGGCGTGTTCTGGATGGCTAATAACACACTGCTGGAAAAGTATTATGTATATAACAAGGAAAAAGAGATGCTTGCGGTATACAAAATGGTGGACCTGGCTGCAAAAAATGATAACTTTCAGATGATACGTTTGCTGTAGCATTTGAAAAGAAATGCGTTGGCGCCAATATAGATGCGGTTGTGTTCAACAAATACGGTAAGGTCATCATTGAGGGAACCACTGACAATCAGGAAATATTCCAGCTGCTTTTGGAGGCAAGCATGTCGTCGTATTCGGCAGACTACAACAACCTGAATATGACAAGGCAGAAGGATAAAAGGCTGGGGACAGAGTATATCATCATAAATAACAGACTGATTGACGGTAACTTTGTATACATGAAGACACCGCTTGAGAGCATTAAGGAGAGCGTGTCCATATCGAACCGCTTTTTTGCAATAGGCACAGTGGCTGCTATTGTTGTGGGAGTGTTTATGGCATATATTGTTGCTCGCAACATGACCAGGCCGATAAGAAATATGACTGAGCTGTCGACAAGGATGGCGAAGCTTGATTTTGATGCGAAGTACATTGATACGGAAAACAGTGCAAAGGAGCTTTATGTGCTTGGTGAGCATATGAATGAGCTGTCGCAGACACTTGAGCAGACCATCACAAGACTAAAGGTGGCAAACAATGAATTACAGCGTGATATAAAGAAAAAAGAAGAGATTGATGAGATGAGAAAGGAGTTTTTGTCAAATGTGTCACATGAGTTAAAAACTCCGCTTGCTCTGATCTCAGGCTATGCTGAGGGGCTCAAAGAGGTCGTAAATGACGATGAGGAGAGCCGTAACTTCTACTGTGATGTCATCATGGACGAGACTGACAAGATGAACCGCATGGTTATGAAGCTTTTATCTCTCAATCATCTGGAGGATGGCAGTGATGTGCTTGAGATGACGAGGTTTGATCTGACACCGCTTGTCAGAGGGGTTATAGACTCATCTAAGCTTCTGGCACAGAAAAATGAGGCTGCAATTGAGTTTGACCGCACCGATTCCGTATATGTGAGCGGTGATATATACAAGATTGAAGAGGTTGTGACAAACTATATCAGCAATGCGATAAATCACTGCACAAGAGGTGGTACTATCACTGTATCATACAGCATGTACAGTGACCGTGTGAGGGTCAGTGTGTTTAACACGGGAGAGCCGATACCTGATAAGGATATAGAAAATATATGGAATAAGTTCTATAAGGTGGATAAGGCCAGAACAAGGGAATATGGCGGAAGCGGCATAGGACTGTCTATAGTAAAGGCAATTATGGAACTGCATCACAGAGGGTATGGTGTCATAAATCACAAGGATGGTGTAGAATTCTGGTTTGAACTTGAGTTATTTATTGCAAACAATCAATAAATGTGTTACTATATGTATTATTAGGATAAAAGTCATAGAATAAGAATGGGTTTATTGCAATGATGGGAAGAAATATAAAAATGGCAGCTGTGGCATTTACAGCAATTATAACGTTGACAGGCTGCGGAACAAAATTATATGATATGACTGATGAGGAACAAGGCCTTATCGCTAATTATTCAGCATATGTTGTTGCAAAACACAATATATACCAGCAGGATGGCATGACTAACGCTACGGAGAAACGTGGGGATATGGAGGATGCTGACGACACTGAGAAAGTGGACGAGGCGTCACCTGATAATTCACTTTCGCAGGATAATAAGACATCTGAAGCTGGAAATGATAAGAGCAGCAATTCGCAGAAAGAGCCTTCTGCCACGCAGGAAAAGAAGGTGTCACTTGCCGAGGCAACAGGCTACGGCAGCCTTGAAATTACATATGATGGAGTAAACGAGTCAGATGTGTACAATGAGGGCTCATACTATTCTATAACGGCAGGAAGCGGTAATACTTTTGCGGTTATGAAATTCACTCTTAAAAATCCGACAGACGAGGATATAAATGTTGATATGTTTGGCAATGCCAGGACATATAAAGCCACTTTCCCCGATGGAAAGGAATACACGGCTGAGGGCACATTCCTTACATATTCCCTTAATACTTTTCAGGGAACCGTAAAGGCGCACGATGCGGTTGATGTGGTGCTGCTTTTCAAGATACCTCAGGGTACGGCATGTGACAATATTAAGATGTCGGTTATAAAAGATAACGAAAAAAGTTTGATTGAATTATAAAACATATGATATACTTAGATTACTAAGAGGTGGAGGTTGTATTATGGATACGAACATATTATTGGAGTCAGGAACAAACGAGCTTGAAGTGCTTGAATTCACGTTGGGAGACAATCACTACGGAATCAATGTCGCAAAGATCAGAGAGATTTTGCAATATATGCCGGTCACTCCTGTTCCGAATACTCATCCGAGTGTTGAGGGAATATTTATGCCACGTGACACAATGATTACGGTTATCAATTTAAAGAATTGTCTTAATCTGCCACAGACGGATGAAAAGGGCTTATTTATCATTACGAATTTTAACAAACTCAATGTGGCATTTCATGTAGATCAGGTTATCGGTATACACCGCGTATCGTGGGAGAATATCATAAAGCCTGACGAGACACTGACGGGCGAGCATGGCAGCACTGCTACAGGTGTTATCAAAATGGATGACAGGCTTATAGTTATCCTTGATTTTGAGGCTATAGTTGCTTCTATTAGTCCACAGACAGGACTTAGGGTTAATGATATCGATGAGATGGAGGCAAGAGATAGGAGTGATGCTACAATTCTTATCGCAGAGGATTCGGCTTTATTGTCAAAGCTCATCACCGAGTGCCTTAAGAAGTCGGGATATACCAATCTCATAGTGGAAGAGAATGGTCAGGAGGCCTGGGAGGTGATAGAGGCTATGCAGGCAAAGGGCGATATTACAAAGCATCTTGACTGCATTATAACTGATATTGAGATGCCACTCATGGATGGACACAGACTCACAAAGCTTGTAAAATCAGATGCAGAGCTTAGAGATATACCGGTTATCATATTCTCTTCACTGGTAAATGAAGAGATGAGGAAAAAGGGTGAACAGCTTGGAGCAGACGCACAGCTTACAAAGCCTGAAATCGGAAAGCTTGTAGAGGCGATTGACAAGCTGATTGATAAAGCATAATATATTTAGATACAAGGGGTGTGGCTTGTTTAGCTGCACCCTTTAATGGATTATAGATGGAGAATACTAATGAGCGATAAATCGACAGAAAACTATCTGGACAATTTGCTGGATTCAATGAATAAGCTGCAGGATACAGATACGAAGATGTCTGGGACTGATCAGGATGAATTCCTCAAAAAGTTTGAGGACGAGCTTGAAAATGAGACATATGATGAGTATCTGTCGAACTTTGAAAAGGAACTTGAGAGGGAAAATGAGCAGGCCAAGGGTCAGGCTCTTAATGTACAGACTCCGGCTCCTGATGACAAGGATGCTTCACTTGATGATATGCTCACTGAGTTTGACCGCAGGATGAAGGAACAGGAGACTCAGGGAGATAAACAGGAAAACAAAGCAGACAATAATCTAAGCGATGCGGTATTTAATTTTACACCGGCAGATTCTGGGATAGAGATGATGGATGCAAACATGCCGGAAATGGCTGAGAATCCCAAACAGGAGGAGACTCCGGAGAGTATAATAACAAATGAACCTCAGATGGTTGAAGAAATAGGAGAGCCGGATTTGGCAGGAAATGCATCAAAGGATATACTTGACATACTGGGTAGTGATGGTCTGGATAATATCGGTGATCTGCTTGAAGGAAAAACCGGTGAGACAGGGCTGATATAGATGATTATGCAAGCAGCCAGATGAAAGTGCACGAGACGGCTGATGCAGCAGTTGATGCACAAGATACTGAAAAAAAAGAGCCTTTTAAAAAGAATAATATCATTTTTTACAAAAGAGCCGCAGTCAGATGATGTCACAGATATACAGAGCACAGCAGAAGGTGCAGAAACTGACGCAAAGACACTCTCAGATGAGAATAAGCAGATACTTGAAGCGCTGGATGCTGACGGAGAGCTAAACGAAGCCACAGATAAGCCAAAGAAGGGCAAAAAGCCTAAAAAAGAAAAGAAGCCAAAAAAACCTAAAAAAGAAAAAAAGCCAAAGGTCCAAAGGAAAAGAAGGAACGCATTGGATGGGAGAAGGGACCTAAGCTTCCTAAGGGACCTGTTATAGTAATCTGGGTATTTGTTATGTCGATAGTTGTATTTGTCCTCATATGCACTTTTTTACTCGGAAACAACTCTAAAGTGACTGATGCTCAGAATACGTACAATCAGGCAATAGCTGATCTGGGGCAGAATAAAGCTGATTCAATAGAGCTGTATACAAAGGCATACAGCAGGCTGAGCGGCCTGAAGCTTTCGGGTGAAGATAAGCAGTTTGTACAATAAGCTGTCGGTGCTTGCATCAGTATCAGGCAAATATGATGCATATAAGAGCTTTAGCGATTCAGGCTATGTAACCATGGCAGCGGATTCCTTAGTATGTGCGGCTGGCCGATGTGCTGTAAATGCAGAAAATGCAAAGGAATACGGATGTGAGCTGCAGCTTGAGCAGCTAAAAAACATTATTTCTGATACCCTGAGCAGTCAGTATGGCTTATCATATGATGATGCCATTGCTTTGTATAATATAGATGATAGAGATGACTATACACTGGCACTGACACAGAAATTAAATGAATTAGGCATTAAAGAGGAGACAAAATGATATGATTGCAATCATCGATTATGGAGCAGGCAACCTGCGAAGTGTGGAAAAGGCTCTTACAGCTATAGGCGAGGAGAGTATTGTGACCAGAGACAGGCATGAGATTTTAAATGCCGATAAGGTAATACTTCCCGGAGTCGGAGCTTTTGGAGATGCAATGAATTCGCTTAAAAAATACGAGCTGGACAAGGTGATTCACGAGGTTTGTGACATGGACAAGCCATTTCTTGGCATATGCCTGGGACTTCAGCTATTATTTGAGGGAAGCGATGAGAGTCAGGGCGTTGAGGGGCTTCATGTGCTTGACGGACAGATACTTCGCATACCAGATAAGGAAGGACTTAAAATACCTCACATAGGCTGGAATTCACTTGATTTACAGAACAATGGAAGGCTGTTTAAAGGTCTTTCAGAGCATCCGTATGTATATTTTGTGCATTCGTACTATCTGAAAGCCGCTGATGAAGCAATTGTCACAGCAACGACAGAGTACAGCACACACATTCATGCGTCTGTAGAGAAAAACAATGTGTTCGCCTGCCAGTTCCATCCGGAAAAGAGCAGCACAGTCGGACTTTCGATACTTAAAAATTTTGCAGGGATAGGGGAGGCATAATATGTTTACGAAGAGAATAATCCCATGTCTGGATGTGAATAACGGACGTGTTGTGAAGGGCATAAACTTTGTCAATTTAAGAGATGCAGGTGACCCGGTTGAGATTGCGGCTGCTTATGATAAGGCAGGTGCAGATGAGGTGGTTTTTCTGGATATTACGGCGTCAAGCGACAACAGAAATACTGTTGTGGATATGGTCAGAAAGGTCGCTGAAAAGGTGTTTATACCGTTCACGGTGGGCGGTGGCATCAGAACAGTCGATGATTTTAAGGCACTGCTTAGAGAGGGTGCGGACAAGATTTCAATAAATTCAAGTGCTATAAATACCCCTCGGCTCATAAGTGATGCGGCTGACAAGTTTGGCAGTCAGTGTGTGGTTGTGGCAATCGATGCAAGACGTCGTGCTGACGGAAGCGGCTGGAATGTATACAAGAACGGAGGCCGCATAGATACAGGTCTTGATGCCATTGAGTGGGCTGTTAAGGCAAATCAGCTTGGAGCAGGAGAGATACTTCTTACAAGCATGGATTGTGACGGCACAAAGGATGGCTACGATATCGAGCTTACAAGCTTATTGCCGATAATGTTTCGGTTCCTGTTATAGCATCGGGCGGAGCAGGCACAAAGGAGCATTTTTACGAGGCTCTGACAGAGGGAAAGGCGGACGCAGCGCTTGCAGCTTCACTTTTTCATTACAAGGAGCTTGAAATTATGGATTTAAAGAATTATCTGGCAGATAAAGGTGTGTCAGTCAGAAGATAGGCGGGAGATAAAGATTATGAGTATGCTTGACGGCGAGTGGGCAAAGGCTGTGGGAGCCGAGTTTAAAAAACCGTATTACAGGGATTTGTACAATTTTGTGAGAGATGAATATGCCACACATGTGGTATATCCTCCGGCAGATGACATATTTAATGCCATGCATTTTACACCACTTGACAAGGTGAAGGTACTCATCCTCGGGCAGGATCCGTACCACAATGTCAATCAGGCACATGGACTGTCGTTTTCTGTGCTTCCGTCTCAGAAGGATATTCCACCATCACTGCAGAATATCTACAAGGAACTGCACGACGATTTAGGGTGTGATATCCCGAATAACGGATACCTGAAGAAATGGGCTGATCAGGGAGTTTTGCTATTGAATACGGTGCTCACTGTCAGGGCTCATCAGGCAAACTCGCATCAGGGACACGGCTGGGAGAAGTTCACGGATGCAATCATAGAGGCTGTAAATGAGCAGGACAGACCTATAGTATATATGCTCTGGGGGCGTCCGGCGCAGTCGAAGATTCCTATGCTTACAAATCCAAAGCATCTGATATTGACAGCACCGCATCCAAGCCCGCTGTCGGCTTACAGAGGCTTTTTTGGTTGCAAGCATTTTAGTAAAGCCAATGAGTTTCTTAAGGAGCATGGAGTGGAGCCTGTTGACTGGCAGATAGAGGATATATAAAGGACGACAATACCGGCTCATATGTTAGTAATACCGGGCTGGGTAATACCGACAGATATTATCTTGACATAAATTGGAAAAGCGTCTATATTAAAAATATATAGAAGGTAACGGATTACATGATTATCAAAGGAGTGATACTATGAGAGGAATAGGAATGTGGGATTCGTCATCCATATCCACATTGTTTTCAGGCTTTAGCAACAGTAGAAGCAGCAATGCAGCGTCGTCTTTTATTGCCAATATGGATATGACTACATATAGTGGCATTAGAAGTGGCAGCTATTTTAAGCTTCTCAAGTCATATTATGGAAATAACCTTAATTCAAAGGCCCAGTCTCTTGTCTCATCATCTGTTTCTACATCTAAGGATTCAGCGAAGACACTTGCGTCCATCGAGTCGGAGTCAGAGGACATGGTAAAGTCGGCGCAGGCTCTTTACAAAAACAGCCGCAAGGACGATACAGATGCTACGTACAAGAAGGTGTCAGCTTTTGTGTCTGATTACAACAGTCTCATTAATGCTGCGGATGATTCCGAGACAAAGCAGATTTCGAGAAATCTTGAGTCTATGAAGTCACTTACAGATATCAATTCAAAGTCGCTTGCGAAGGTGGGAATCACAGTTGATTCAAAGTCCGGCAAGCTGTCTGTGGATGAGGATACCTTTAAAAAGGCTGATTCGACCAAGGTTGATGCACTTTTTAAGGGGAATGGCTCTTATGCTTACGCAGTGGCAAGCAAGGCTTCAATGCTTGAGTATGCCGCAAAGAATGAGGCAGAAAAGACTAACACATATGGCGCCAATGGAAGGTATACACAGGCCTATAACAGTGGATATAATTATAATATGTTTTTATAGTTAAAGACAGGCTTGGGAATCACCCGCCTCACTTTACGGCTTAATAAAAGAAGCATCCCGGTTTGGGATGCTTCTTTTTAATTAATTAGCGTTTAGTTGTCGTTTTCATCGTCCTCGCTCATTGAGTAGACCTGACGCTTACGTGCCATCTCATCGCTCTCAAGATATTCGTCGTAGGTTGTGATCTTGTCGATCATTGAACCGTTTGGCAGGAATTCTATGATTCGGTTGGCGGTTGTCTGGACTACCTGGTGGTCACGGCAGGCAAAGAGGATTACTCCAGGGAATTTTATCATTCCGTTGTTTAATGCTGTTATTGACTCCATGTGAGGTGGTCTGTAGGCTCATCGAACATGAGCACATTGCTTCCCATGATCATCATGCGGGAGAGCAGTACACGAACCTTTTCTCCTCCGGAGAGTACACGCATTTTCTTTACTCCATCCTCACCGGCAAAGAGCATACGGCCAAGGAAACCTCGCACATATGTGGCGTCCTTGATTTCTGAGTACTGTGTGAGCCAGTCAACGATGAGCTCATCAGTATCAAAGATTGCGGTATTGTCCTTTGGGAAGTATGACTGGCTGGTTGTGACACCCCATTTATATGAGCCCTCGTCAGGTTCAAGCTCTCCGGCAAGGATTTTAAACAGAGTTGTTTTTGCAAGCTCGTTTCCTCCGACAAATGCAATTTTGTCATCATGGTTGACAGTGAATGAGATATTGTCAAGTACCTTTACACCGTCGATGGTTTTTGAAATACCCTCGACAAAGAGCACATCGTTTCCGATTTCACGCTCAGGACGGAAATCAATGTAGGGGTATTTACGGCTTGATGGACGTATTTCATCAAGCTGGATTTTTTCGAGGGCACGCTTTCTTGATGTAGCCTGCTTTGATTTAGAGGCATTGGCAGAGAAACGCTGGATAAATTCCTGCAGCTCCTTGATTTTTTCCTCTTTCTTTTTGTTTGCTTCCTTCATCTGACGGACAATAAGCTGGCTTGATTCATACCAGAAATCATAGTTTCCTGCGTAGAGCTGGATCTTACCGTAATCCATGTCGGCGATGTTCGTGCAGACCTTGTTTAGAAAGTATCTGTCATGGGATACAACGATGACCGTATTCTCGAAATTGATGAGGAATTCCTCAAGCCATGAGATGGCATCGAGGTCTAAGTGGTTGGTAGGCTCATCGAGAAGCAGTATGTCAGGATTTCCAAACAGTGCCTGAGCAAGAAGCACCTTGACCTTTACTGCACCCGGCAGATCTGCCATCAGAGTGTAGTGATCATCAGTAGATACACCGAGACCGTTTAAGAGAGTAGCTGCATCCGACTCAGCATTCCAGCCGTCCATATCGCAAACTCAGCCTCAAGCTCGCTGGCACGGATTCCGTCCTCGTCTGAGAAATCCTCCTTCATATAGATGGCTTCCTTCTCCTTCATGATATCATAGAGACGCTTATTACCCATGATAACCGTATCAAGTACTGTAAACTCATCGTACTTGAAGTGATCCTGCTGTAAGAATGACAGTCTCTGTCCCGGAGTGATTGCGATATCACCGCTTGTAGGCTCAAGCTGTCCTGAGAGAATCTTTAAAAATGTAGACTTGCCGGCACCGTTTGCACCAATAAGTCCGTAGCAGTTTCCCTCTGTGAATTTTATGTTGACATCCTCAAATAAAGCTTTTTTACCAATTCTTAATGTAATATTGTTTGCACTAATCATTTTGTCTTTATTCAATCCTTTCCTATTTAATAACCTGTTCGTTTCTGTAACACATCGTTTCTATTTTAACGTAAAACCAGTATTTTGCAAGTGTTTTACAGGCGATTTATAGCCATTGTGCCCTTTTGTACATAAATTTTACCTTGTTAATAAATATTTTAGGGTTTTTGTACAATGTATTGCTAAAAAAACTTGATTTTTTGCAGCGCACAAACTAAACTATTATGTAGAGACATTCTGATTCATGTCTATAATTGAACATTTATTTTACAGGAGGAAATATCATGTCTAGAGCAAAACAGTCGATGGATGGAAATACCGCTGCCGCTCATGTAGCATATGCCTACACAGAGGTTGCCGGAATCTATCCTATCACACCTTCTAGCCCAATGGCTGATACAGTTGATCAGTGGTCAGCAGCAGGACAGAAGAACATTTTCGGAAGCACTGTAAAGGTAGTTGAGATGGAGTCTGAGGCAGGTGCCGCTGGTACAGTTCACGGATCTCTTGCAGCTGGTGCACTTACTACAACATTTACAGCTTCACAGGGACTTTTACTTATGATCCCTAATATGTACAAAATCGCAGGTGAGAATCTTCCTTGCGTATTTGACGTATCAGCTCGTACAGTATCTTCACATGCACTGAATATTTTCGGTGATCACAGTGATGTATATGCTTGTCGTCAGACTGGTTTCGCAATGCTTTGTGAGACAAATCCACAGGAGGTTATGGATCTTTCACCGGTTGCACACTGTGCAGCACTTGAGGGACAGGTTCCATTCATCAACTTCTTCGATGGATTCCGTACTTCTCATGAGATTCAGAAGATCGAGAAGTGGGATTATGAAGATCTCAAAGAGATGTGTCCAATGGATGCGGTTGCCAAATTCAGAGCACACGCTCTTAACCCAGAGCATCCAGCAGCTCGTGGATCACACGAGAACGGAGATATCTTCTTCCAGCATAGAGAGGCATGTAACAAGTTCTATGATGAGCTTCCTGCAGTTGTTGAGAAGTACATGGACAAGGTTAATGCTAAGCTTGGTACAGATTACAAATTATTCAACTACTACGGAGCACCTGACGCAGATCGTGTAATCATCGCTATGGGTTCTATCAATGATGTAGCTGAGGAAGTAATCGATTACTTAACAGCAAAGGGAGAGAAAGTCGGACTTATTAAGGTACGTCTTTACCGTCCATGGTCTTCAGAGGCTCTTCTTAATGCTATTCCAAAGACAGCAAAGAAGATCGCTGTATTAGACCGTACAAAAGAGCCAGGATCACTTGGTGAGCCATTATACTTAGACGTTGCTACAACACTTCGTGAAGCAGGAATGAACGATGTTGTATTAGTAGGCGGACGTTACGGATTAGGATCTAAGGATACACCACCTTCTTCAGTATTTGCTGTATATACAGAGCTTGAGAAGGATGCTCCTAAGCACAGATTTACAATTGGAATCGTGGATGATGTTACAAATCTTTCACTTCCAGAGGTTAAGCCAGCTCCTATCACATCTGCACCTGGTACAAAAGAGTGCAAGTTCTGGGGTCTCGGCGGAGATGGTACTGTAGGTGCTAACAAGAACTCTACAAAGATCATCGGTGACCACACAGACAAATACATCCAGGCATACTTCCAGTATGATTCAAAGAAGACTGGTGGTGTTACAATTTCTCACTTGAGATTTGGTGACAACCCAATCAGAAGCCCATACTACATCAACCAGGCAGACTTCGTAGCATGCCACAACCCTGCATATGTTATCCAGGGCATGAAGATGGTTCAGGATGTTAAGCCAGGCGGAGTATTCATGATCAACTGCCAGTGGTCAGATGAAGAGCTTGCTCATCACCTCAATGCTGACGCTAAGAAATATATCGCTGACAACAACATTCAGCTTTACACAATCAACGCTATCGACAAGGCTATCGAGATCGGAATGGGTAAGAGAACTAACACAATTCTCCAGTCTGCATTCTTCAAGCTTGCTGACGTAATGCCTATCGATAAGGCTGTAGAGTACATGAAGGCTGCTGCTAAGAAGTCATACTCAAAGAAGGGTGATGCAGTAGTAGAGATGAACTACAAGGCTATCGATGCCGGTGTTGACGCTGTACATAAGGTAGAGGTTCCTGAGTCTTGGAAGAATCCAGAGGCAGATGCTCCTAAGGCAGAGCGCACAGGACGTCCAGAGGTTGTTAAGCTTGTTAACGAGCTTCTTGATCCAATCGCTAAGATGGATGGAGACAGCCTTCCGGTTTCAGCATTCGCTGACAAGGCAGACGGACAGTATGTAACAGGTGCTTCTGCATACGAGAAGAGAGGAACAGCCGTTACAGTTCCACAGTGGGATCCAGAGAAGTGTATCCAGTGTAACAACTGTGCATTTGTATGTTCTCACGCTACAATTCGTCCATTCTTACTTACAGATGACGAAGTAAAGGCAGCGCCTGACAACATGAAGGTTGCTGATATGAAGCCAAAGGCAGGCGCTTACAAGTATACAATGAGCGTATCTCCACTTGACTGTATGGGATGTGGTGAGTGTATCACAGTTTGTCCTACAGCAGCTATCTCAATGCAGCCACAGGAGTCTCAGGCAGCAGAGCAGCCAGTATTTGATTACTTAGTAGCTAACGTTTCTAAGAAGACAGATGCCGGAATGGTTGATACAACACCTAAGGGATCACAGTTCAACCAGCCACTCCTTGAGTTCTCAGGCTCATGTGCAGGATGTGCTGAGACATCTTATGCTAGACTTATTACACAGCTCTTCGGTGAGCAGATGTACATCTCTAACGCAACAGGATGTTCTTCTATCTGGGGTAACCCGGCAGCTACATCACCATACACAGTAAATATCAACTCTAAGAAGGGACCAGCTTGGTCTAACTCACTCTTCGAGGATAATGCTGAGCATGGTTTAGGTATGGAAGTTGGACAGAGATATCTCCGTGACCAGGCTATCGAGCTTGTTAAAGAGATCGCTGCATCAGACAAGGCTACAGCTGAGTTTAAGGCAGCAGCAGATAAGTTCCTTGAGACAAAGGATGACACAAAGGCAAATGTTGAGCCAACAACAGCTCTTATTGCAGAGTTAGAGAAGGCAGCAGCAGCCGGATGTGAGAAATCTAAAGAAGTACTTGCTAAGAAGGATTACCTCGGAAAGAAATCTGTATGGATCTTCGGTGGTGACGGATGGGCATATGATATCGGTTTCGGTGGATTAGACCATGTACTTGCTTCTGGCGAGAACGTAAACGTAATGGTATTCGATACAGAGATGTACTCTAACACAGGTGGACAGGCTTCTAAGCTTCTAACATCGGTGAGGTATGTCAGTTCGCAGCAGCCGGTAAAGAGACAAGCAAGAAGTCACTTTCAGAGATCGCTATGAGCTACGGATATGTATACGTTGCACAGATCGCTCTTGGAGCAAACCCAGCACAGGCTGTTAAGGCTATCACAGAGGCTGAGGCTTATCCGGGACCATCACTCATCATCGGATACGCACCTTGCGAGCTTCACGGTATCGCTAAGGGTGGTATGAACCACTGCCAGGATGAGATGAAGAAGGCTGTTAAGGCTGGATACTGGAACCTCTTCTCATTCAACCCTGCACTCAAGGCTGAAGGAAAGAATCCATTCACACTTACATCAAAGGCCGGCGACGGATCTTACCAGGAGTTCCTTAACAACGAGGCACGTTATACTCGTCTTATCAAGCCATTCCCAGAGAGAGCAGAGAAACTCTTTGCTAAGTCTGAGGAGACAGCTAAGGCACGTTATACACACCTTGAGAAACTCGTTAAATTATACGGAGAGGACTAATTCATTAGTCACGGTATATATTTTATCCCACAGGCATTTGCCCTGTGGGATTTTTGCTTTTTCTCCTGTGATTACACTATATTTCGTGGTTTTTTTATTTACAAATACAATATGTAATGGTACAATATATATGTTAATGGTATTTAATTGAACCATCGGAGGAATACGAATGTCAGGCATATTTGATAGACGTGCAAAAAGATTTATATCTACAGAACAAGCGGAGCGGGCAGTACCTTCAAGAACAGTAATGGCATCCCGTGTAGCAAGAGACGATGTTAATCATAGTGAAAGAGTGCAGAAAAAAGAGGATAATATACAAATGGATAAAGATGATTTTTTGTTAACACAAATTGATGAGTTTCGTGAAAAGGCAAAACGTCTTCAGGAGATGCTCAATACGAAAGAATCAAAAGCAGAGGAGCTTTCAACCATAGTTGAGGAGAGGGAAGCTAAGGCAGAGGAGCTGCAGCAGATACTTGACGAGAGACAGGAAAAAGCCGATGGAATCACTGCACAGGTTGCTAAGCAGATAGATGTGCTTATAGAAAGTGTTCATGAAAAGATGGCTGAGATAGAGCAATCTATGAATGCAGGCATGGACAGCTTAGGCCGTCAGGTAAGCTCAGATATGGATAATCTTGGACGCTCGGTAAATGCCAATATGGACAATCTTGGTAGTTCGATGTCCGGACAGATTGGAAATCTCGGACAGTCACTTGGCACTGAGATATCAGGCATCAGCCAGAATATAGGTCAGAGTCTTGATTTTGGTGACACATTAGAGCAGACAAGGCGTATCACAGAGGAGGGCACAGCAGCAGTTACATCAGCGGTAAATGAGGCGAATGCCCATATGCTTCAGTCGCTTACAGAGCTTAATGATCAGCTTGTTTCGTTAAAGGCGGAGCTGTCTGACAAGGTACATACAGAGAATGTTAAGTGCTTTAGGAATATTCAGGATCTCTTTAAGGTAATGGGAGACAAGGTGGACACAGTGTCAGAGCTTGAGAAGCAGGTAGGAACAACAAAGACTTTTGCAGTCATCTCTACTGTGCTGGCTATTATCAATACATTTGGTTTTGTTGCAATCGCATTGTATATATTGGGGTTCTTTGGTTCGATTTTTTAATAAATATTATTGTAATAGGGTGGTGCAGTTCCCGGTTAGGGAGTTGCACCATATTTTGACATTTTATAAGGCAGACAGAGAGGAAGACTAAATGGCAAAAAAGATTGTAAGAGTTGTTGGACATAAAAATCCTGACACAGATTCTATCTGTGCAGCAATAGCGTATGCAAACCTTAAATCACATACAGATGATACAATGGAATACATACCAATGAGAGCAGGCAGCGTCAGTGCAGAGACAGCATTTGTGCTGGATTATTTTAAGGCAGATACGCCTGCCCTTTTAAAGGATGTTGGCACACAGATAAAGGATATACATATCAGAAGGACTGAGGGTGTCAGTAGTAATTTATCCATGAAAAAGGCATGGGAGATGATGAAGATACTCAACGTAGTCACTCTTCCGGTTGTCAATAAGAAGGACAAGCTTGAAGGGCTTATTGTGACAGGTGATATAGCAAAGTCATATATGGATGTGTATGACAATTCTATCCTGGCAAAGGCGAGGACCCAGTACAGAAATATTATAGAGACGCTGGATGGCAAGATAGTTGCAGGCAATGAGCATGGCTATTTTGTGAAAGGAAAGGTTATAGTTGGAGCAGGTACACCTGATACCATAAAGGGAAATGTGGCTGAGGATGATCTGGTCATCATATCAGACCGTGAAGAGTCACAGCTTATATGTATTGAGGCAAACTGCAGCTGTATCATTGTGACAAGCGGCTTCGATATATCGAAGGATGTCATAAATGCTGCAAACGCTAAGGACGTGGTAGTGATAAGTACACCATATGACACGTTTACCACATCGCGTCTGATAAACCAGAGTATGCCGATAAAGTCATTTATGACAAGGGAAAATCTTATTCATTTTGATTTGGATGATTATGTGGATGATGTGCGTGATACTGTTTCAAAAATCCGACACAGGGATTTCCCAATACTTGACGAAAACCAAAATTATGTGGGTATGTTTTCACGCAGAAATTTAATGAATGCAAGGAAAAAACAGGTGATACTTGTGGATCATAATGAGACCTCACAGGCAGTGGCCAACATTGATGAGGCTGAGATTCTTGAGATAATTGATCATCATCGAATTGGTTCTCTTGAGACAATAGGGCCTGTGTATTTCAGAAATCAGCCGCTTGGATGTACCGGAACCATCATCTATCAGATGTATATGGAAAAAGGTGTGGAGGTTACTCCTCAGATGGCGGGGCTTATGTGCGCTGCAATACTCTCTGACACACTAGTGTTCCGTTCGCCTACATGTACCCAGGTTGACAAATCTACAGCACTTATCCTGGCGGAGATTGCGCAGATAGATGTAGAAGAGTTTGCCCAGAAAATGTTCGAGGCAGGCAGTAACTTTGCTAACAAGACAGAAGAGGAAATATTAAATCAGGATTTTAAAATCTTTCATTCAGGGGATTATACATTTGGAGTATCACAGATTTCTGCTCTTTCGAGAACAGAGCTCGATAAGGTACAGGCAAGAGTGGTGCCTCTGCTTGACAAGATGCAGGTGGAAAAACAGCTTGATATGCTCTTTGTTATGCTCACGGATATACTTAATGAGTCCACATATCTTATCTACAGTGGTGCAGAGGCAGCGTCAATAGCAGCTTCAGCATACAATCTGACACAGAGCAAGGATGGAATTATGCTTAAGGGAGTAGTGTCGCGTAAGAAGCAGCTCATACCTGAGCTTATAAATGTGATTAATGAGAGATAATGCAGCATTAAAAATAATTAAAAGCTTCATGTGATATATCGTGAAGCTTTTATGTATTTGTAGGGGTAGAATGGAATTGCTTGCGGTATGCACGGATAAATGAGGAATAGCTTCCGAATCCACAGGCGTCGCAGGCGGCAGACACACTGCTTCCGTCGCGAATCATATCGCGGGCGAGCAGCAGACGCTTTGTTGTGATATATGAACCTATGGTGCATCCGGTTTCTTCTTTGAAGGTGTGCATCAGGTGATACCTGCTCATATAGAATTTATTTGCCAGTTCATCAATACTTATACGGTTTGTTAAATTCTTATTTAAGAAATCCAAAATCTCTACAATTTTTTTGTTTGAGGAAAATGTGTTAATATACTCGATACCGCCATGCAGGGTGATACGATTGAGCTGTATCAGAAACTCTAAAAACAGGAGCTTCTGGTACAGCTCATTTGCGTATTCAGTGGTTTCTCTAAGTGTAGAGTCTAGTTCCTTGATTGTATCAGCCAGACGACTTCCCTTGGTCGCAGCGAGTCTTAGTACATGTGACTGGTTAGCATAGGCCTGCTTGAAACAGCATGCCAGATCATAGCCTTTGCTCACATAATCGTCAATAAGCTGCTGTGACACATATATAATGATTCTTTCATAAATTGAATCGTCATTTAATATTGGCTTATGAACCTCGCCGGCATTGACAAGCACGATATCATGTTCTTTGAGCTCATAGCTGCGGCCCTCTATGCAGTAGGATACATTGCCGTGCAGATGAATCAGAATTTTGTGGAAATCATGGTAATGGAAATCTATATTTAGCTTGTGTTCATCTCTTAGATGAAATATTTTAAAAGGCTCCGTCAGGTAGCCTGCTTTTGTATAATTTGAATCCATGATATGCTCCTTTGATAATAAGATGTTACTATAAGCATAATCTATAACAGCACAAAACGCAACATAAAACGCACAAAATGCTATAGAAAAACAAGAAAGTGCGCTGTATAATATAGTTACCAATATAAAACCAATAACGAGGTGATCACTATGATATTTACAAAAATGCACGGCTGTGGAAATGATTATGTATATGTAAATCTTTTTGAGGAGAAGTTGGATGACCCGGCAAGGGTGTCAATATATGTCAGTGACAGGCATTTTGGAATAGGCTCAGACGGACTAATCACAATAGGTCCGTCTGATAAGGCAGATTTTAGAATGAGGATATATAATGCAGACGGTTCGGAAGCCGAGATGTGCGGAAACGGCATACGCTGCGTGGCGAAATACGTGTATGACCACAAACTTACTGACAAGACTGAAATATCGGTTGAGACAGGAGCAGGCATCAAGTACCTTACACTATATGTTGAGGAAAATAAGGTATCACAGGTGCGCGTGGATATGGGTGAGCCTATTCTGACGCCTGGGGACATTCCGGTTGTGAAAGCAGACGGAAGTGCTTATGGTGATGACTACAGGGTAATAGATGAACCGATTTCAGCAGGCAATAGAGAGTGGCACATGACCTGTGTTTCAATGGGAAATCCTCATGCGGTAGTGTTTGTCGATGATGTGGCAGGTTTTGAGCTTGAGAAATACGGTCCGCTTTTTGAGAATCATAAGATGTTTCCAAAGCGCACCAACACGGAGTTTGTAGAGATACTTTCAAGGAATGAGGCAAAAATGAGAGTATGGGAGAGGGGCAGCGCTGAGACATGGGCCTGCGGTACAGGAACCTGTGCGACCGTCATGGCATGTATACTCAACAAAAAGACTGACAACAAGGTGCTTGTGCATCTAAGAGGCGGAGATCTGACTATCGAGTATATACCTGAGACCAATCATGTGTTTATGACGGGACCTGCTACTGAGGTTTTCTCAGGAGAAATTGATATCATGTAAAGCACAAGTATTGTGCGGTTTGGCGAATGTCTGTGGTTGAATAGTTACAAATTTTTAAGAAACAAAATTAACAGAAAATATATATCAAAAATATAATAAAATATGGGAGAAAATAAAATGAAGCTTGAAAAATTACTTGAAAGAATGGATTATAAAGTATTAGCAGGAAGCACAGATATAGAGATTTCCACACTCGTGTATGACTCGCGCAAGGTGGAGAAGGCATCGGTATTTGTGTGCATATCGGGAGCTGTGTCAGATGCACATGATTTCATCCCTGATGTGGTAAAGAAAGGTGCAGCGGCAGTGGTTGTCGAAAAAGATGTGACTCCTATCGAAGGGGTGACATATATTAAGGTAGATGATACAAGGCTTGCACTTGCGTGTATGTCAGCAGCTTATTTTGATTATCCGGCCGAGAAAATAAAGACTATCGGTATTACAGGTACAAAGGGTAAGACCACTACCACATATATGGTAAAGTCAATTCTTGAGTCAGCCGGCATAAAGACAGGACTTATCGGTACAATAGAGTCTATATGTGGTGACAAGAGAATTCCGTCAGCAAATACCACACCTGAGTCATACAGAGTTCAGGAGCTGTTTAAGGAGATGGTGGATGAAGGCCTTGATGCAGTTGTTATGGAAGTGTCATCACAGGCTCTCATGCTTCACAGAGTATCGGGCTTTACCTTTGATATTGGTGTATTTACAAATCTTGAGCCTGACCACATCGGAGAGCATGAGCACAAGGATTTTGCAGACTACATGCATTGCAAGAGCCTTTTATTCAGACAGTGCAGGCTTGGTATCTTTAACGGAGATGATGAGCACTTAGAGGTATTATGAAGGGACATACATGCCAGGTGGAGACTTACGGCTACAAGTCCACAAACAACCTGGTAGCAGAAAATGTTGAGCTTAAAAAGGAGCATGGAGCACTCGGCGTTAAATACCATGTATCAGGGCTTTTGGATTTTGATGTGGAGGTCAATGTGCCGGGCAAATTCTCAGTATACAATTCACTAACAGCCATTGCTATCTGCCATCATTTCAATGTGGATAAAAAGGCAATCGGGGAGGCTCTTCATCATGTGAGTGTAAAGGGCAGAATAGAGATTGTTCCTGTTACAAAGAGATATACCCTTATGATTGATTATGCACACAATGCGATGGCACTTGAAAGCCTTCTCACCACTCTTAAGGAGTATGAGCCGGGCAGACTTGTATGCCTGTTTGGTTGTGGCGGAAACAGGGCAAAGTCACGCCGTTATGAGATGGGAGAGGTGTCATCGAGACTTGCAGACCTTACTGTTGTCACATCCGATAATCCAAGAGATGAGGAGCCTATGGATATAATCAATGATATTTTACAGGGTGTACACAAGGCAGATGGAGAGTATGTGACAATTCCTGACCGTAAGGAGGCTATCAGATACTGCATGGAGAATGCCAAGATGGTGATATCATAGTGCTTGCAGGAAAGGGACATGAGGATTATCAGGAGATAAAGGGTGTGAAGCATCACATGGATGAGAGAGAATTAATTGCTGATATAATAAAAGAAAATCCTGACATCAGGCTTTAATATTTTAGTATAGGTTAAATAGTTTAGTATAAACTAGTTCAGTAAAATAGTGTATTTGGGAGGTATATATGTCTCTGTTTAAGGGCGCCGGAGTAGCGTTAATTACTCCTTTCAATGAGGATAACAGTGTAAACTATGAAATGCTTAGGACGCTGGTGAGAAGGCAGATAGACGGTGGCACTGATGCAATTATCGTGTGTGGCACGACAGGTGAGCCTGCCACAATGACAGAGGAAGAAAAGCTTTCGGTAATAAAATGTGTGGTAGACGAGACAGCCGGGCAGATTCCTGTAATAGCGGGAACCGGTGCCAACTGCACACAAAATGTGATAGATTTCTCACAGAAGGTTGAAAAGCTTGGTGTAGACGGTCTGCTTGTTGTCACACCTTACTACAATAAAGCCACACAGAATGGTCTTTATGCGCACTATGCAGCGATAGCAGGGGCGGTTGGGCTTCCAATCATTATGTACAACGTACCGTCGCGCACAGGCTGCAATATACTTCCACAGACTGCGGCAAGGCTTGGCAGGGATTTTGAAAATATAGTAGGAATCAAGGAAGCAAGTGGCAATATATCGCAGGTTGCAAAGCTAAAAAAACTGGCAGGAGATGACCTCGATATTTATTCGGGAAATGATGACCAGGTCATCCCAATACTCTCACTCGGTGGAATCGGTGTGATATCAGTGCTGTCTAATGTAATGCCGGCTGCAGTGCACGATATGGTAACGAAATATCTGAATGGAAATATTAAATCAGCACTTGATATCCAGCTTAAATACCTGGATTTAATAGAGGCACTGTTTTGTGAGGTGAATCCGATTCCTGTAAAGGCAGCTATGAAGCTTTTGGGATATGATGTGGGAGGACTTCGTCTGCCGCTCACGGAGCTTGAGGATGCAAACCGTGCAAGGCTTAAAGAAAGCATGGAAAACCTAAAGGAAAATTAGTGGATATAAAAGGATATTAAAGAAAAATTAAAGGATAAATTAACATATGGGAAAACAAAACTGGAAGCCGGGCAATATGCTAAACCCGGTGCCGGCTGTGATGGTGAGTGTCACTGACAAGGCCGGAAATAACAATATAATAACAGTGGCATGGGCGGGGACGGTGTGCACCAATCCGCCTATGCTTTCAATATCTGTAAGGCCTGAGCGCTTTTCTTATAACATGATTAAAGAAACGGGAGAGTTTGTGGTTAATCTGACCACCGAGGAGCTGCTTAGAGCCTGCGACTACTGCGGAGTGAAAAGCGGCAGGGATGTGGACAAATTTAAAGAACTGCATCTGACACCGCTTGCGATGCAGCATGTGTCAGCAGTGGGAATATCACAAAGCCCGGTAAATATTGAGTGCAGGGTAAGAAAAATCGAGGAGCTCGGCAGCCATACAATGTTTATAGCAGACGTCGTCGGCGTGACAGTGGATGATAAATACATGGACGGGACCGGGAAATTTCATATCAATGATACCGGCCTCGTGATGTACTCGCACGGAGAGTATTTTGGCTTTGGGGATAAGCTCGGAAGCTTCGGCTACTCTGTAAGAAAAACTAAAAAATAATCTATCGAAGCAGCATATCCATGAGGTATGCGTACACATCCTCGTTCTGATTCTTCCAGTTGCTGCAGATGGCCTCGGCCTGCTCCTTTGTGCCGACTGAGAGAGTCAGGTCGATGATGGTGGTGCTCTCTGAGCGCACCTGACAACGTACTGCATATTTGCGGTCAGTTGTCCTGTAATAGTCGGCAAGAATGGAGTTTTCCTGCCTGAACTCGAGCTTGTTGTCAGTAAAGAAGCTCTTTACATCGGACTCAATACCGTCGGTAATTTTGTCTTTGAAGAAACCGAGAGTCTCTTTTCCGGCAGCAGTCAGAGTGTACTGTGTATTGGAATGAGTAGACTCAAAATTAATTAAATCAGCATTTACTAAATCACCGATGACCTCCTGTACACGGAAGTAGTCGGTGTATTCTTTTTCCAAAAAGAAATTGGAAATCTGTGTGTTTGACAGCGGAAAGCCCGCTTTGTCGAGCATGTATAAAATTGTCAGCTTATATATGGTAAATGGCTCAGCATGATTTTCTCCTTTAAAATAAGTTTAATCGTCCCTGATATGTGTCTCGCACTTCAAATCTTTTATTGATTGTGTTTAGAACCCGTTTTTATCTGTGCTCCAAAGAGGTGCAACAAGTAAAGAACGTGTCCATCACCGGTCATGCGGTGGATAACCATATCCTTTGGAAGTCTTTCTATACAGTCTACCACAAAATCGCAGTAATCATCCAGCGTAAAAAGCTCAAATGGCTGTTTAATATACATATCAGCCAGTGGTGTGCCCTTTAGCACATGCAGCAGCTGAAGCTTAACTCCGAAAATACCGCTTTTGGCAACAAAATCAACTGATTCAAGCATCATTCCCCGTGTCTCATGAGGAAGCCCGAGTATGAGATGTGCAATAACCTTTATGCCACGCGTCTAAGCTCATCCGTTGCAATGATGAAATCCTCAACACATGTATGTGTATTCATTGCATCAAGAGTAGCCCGGTGAATGGTCTGAAGGCCCAGTTCAACCCAGACGGGCTTTATTTCGTTTAATTCTGAGAGCAGATCATATATTTCGGTAGAAAAACAATCTGTTCTTGTGCCGATGGACAGCACAGCGACAGATGGGTCTTCTATAGCCTCATAAAATATGCGCCGCAGATAATCTACCGGCGCATATGTGTTGGTAAAAGCCTGAAAATATGCGATAAAGTGCTCGCAGCTGCTCTTTGAAGCAATCTTTTCCTTAGCGGCAGACAGCTGTTCCTTTATGGAAAGGCTGCGGTCCGCCGCAAAATCACCGGAGCCACCGGCGCTGCAGTACAGGCATCCAAGCGATGAGAGTGTGCCATCACGGTTTGGACAGGTCATGCCTCCATCTAAAGAGAGCTTGTAGAGCTTTTCACCGAATGTATCGCGGCAGTATCTGTTGAGTGAATAGTATCTCATATTAAATATGTGACTTTACAGCTTCACTGACAACAGCGGCAACACGCGGGTCAAATGCCTCAGGCATAATAAAATCATCATTTAATTCTTCGTCAGAAACAAGACCGGCCAGTGCTTCTGCGGCAGCAAGCTTCATTTCCTCAGTGATCTGTGCAGCGCGTCCTTCTAAGGCACCCTTGAAGATTCCGGGGAAAGCAACCACGTTGTTTATCTGGTTAGGAAAATCACTTCTTCCGGTTCCGACCACTCTGGCACCGGCAGCCTTTGCCACGTCAGGCATAATCTCAGGAACAGGATTTGCCATGGCAAAAAGGATAGCGTCCTTATTCATAGAAGAAACCATCTCGGCTGTGACGATATTTGGAGCGGAAACACCTACGAATATGTCAGCACCCTTTAAAGCATCTGCGAGAGTACCCTTTGCATTTTCAAGGTTTGTAACCTCTGTCATTTTCTGCTGCATCCAGTTGAGGTTTGGATAGTCCTTTCCTATGATGCCTAGACGGTCACACATGGTCACATGTGTAAAGCCGTATGTCAGAAGAAGTTTAGTGATGGCAACACCTGCTGAGCCTGCACCGTTTACAACAACCTTGCAGTCCTCTTTCTTTTTGCCGGTCAGGCGCAGAGAGTTGATGATACCGGCGAGTACAACGATTGCAGTTCCGTGCTGGTCATCGTGGAATACAGGAATATCGAGCATCTCTTTAAGTCTCTCCTCAATCTCAAAGCAGCGCGGAGCAGAAATATCCTCTAAGTTTATTCCGCCAAAGCCCGGTGCGAGATTTTTGACTGCAGCAATAATCTCCTCAGTGTCCTGAGTGTCGAGACAGATAGGAACAGCGTTTACGTTTCCAAACTCCTTGAAAAGTACGCATTTACCCTCCATGACAGGCATGGCAGCGTAAGGACCGATGTTTCCAAGACCAAGCACAGCACTTCCGTCTGATACTACGGCAACGGTATTTGCCTTCCAGGTGTATTTGTATGCAGCCTCCTTATCCTCGGCTATGACCTTACATGGCTCAGCAACACCGGGTGTGTATGCAATTGCAAGGTCCTCTCTCGAATTAACCTTTGATTTGGCGATGGTTTCGAGTTTTCCGTTCCACTCTTCGTGGCATTTCAGTGCTTTTTCTTTATTATCCATGGTAATTCTCCCTCTAAAAATTCTTTTGAATAATCATAACATTGCAGGTGATTTAAATCAAGTAACTATGCAGATAACCGATTATATAAAAATATGATAAAAAATAAGAAATCGCTTTATATTTTTAAAGAAATGATGTATAATCAATAATTAATAATTCAAAAGTCAATTCAGGCGTTATTTCCCAATAGCTACACAGATATATTTGTTAAATAATATTGTTTAGACGAATTGAATAAATACTGTTATCAAATTTAAGGAGAAGACGAAATGGAACAGATGAGAGAAAAATATGAAAGTTTGTCGGCATTTGTGCTTAAGGATCTGGCGAAGGCAAGAGGAATTAAGGGCGTTTCATCACTGAAAAAGGGACAGATTATTGAAAGAATGCTCGAGGAGGATGCAAAAGAGGCTGAGGAGGCTGAGAAAAACGGTACAGCCGAGGAGCGCGCCAACTCTTTTAAAGATGATTATGCAGCACTCGACAGTGGAGAAGAGGCAGAAGGCATACTTGAGGTAATGCCGGAGGCTTTGGATTTATCCGCTGTGATAATTATATGCCGGGAGATCATGATATCTATGTGGCACCTGCGCAGATACGCCGCTTCAATTTAAAGACAGGTGATATCGTAAAGGGTAATATGAAGGTGAAGTCTGAGCGTGAGAAATTCCAGGCTCTTTTATATCTGACCACTGTCAACGGATATACACCGGATGTAGCACAGAAGCGTACAAGCTTTGAGGATCTTGTGCCTATATTCCCGAATGAGAGACTGCGTCTCGAGAGACCCGGAGCAAGTGTTGCGATGAGGTTGTAGATCTCATCTCTCCAATAGGAAAGGGACAGCGAGGCATGATCGTTTCACAGCCTAAGGCCGGAAAGACCACATTACTTAAAGAGGTTGCAAAGTCTGTCACTGTAAACAATCCTGAGATGCATCTTATTATTCTCCTTATTGATGAGAGACCGGAGGAGGTTACAGATATCAAGGAGGCTATAGAGGGGGACAATGTCGAGGTAATCTACTCTACATTTGATGAACTTCCTGAGCATCACAAGAGAGTGTCAGAGATGGTAATAGAGAGAGCAAAGCGCCTTGTAGAGCATGGTAATGATGTCATGATACTCCTTGACAGCATAACAAGGCTTGCAAGAGCTTACAATGTGACAGTTCCACCATCAGGTCGTACACTTTCAGGAGGACTTGATCCTGTAGCGCTTCATATGCCAAAGAGATTTTTCGGAGCAGCACGTAATATGAGAAACGGCGGCAGCCTGACAATACTTGCAACAGCTCTTGTTGATACTGGAAGCAAGATGGATGATGTAGTATTTGAGGAGTTCAAGGGAACAGGAAACATGGAGCTTGTGCTCGACAGAAAGCTTTCCGAGAAGAGAATCTTCCCTGCTATAGATATAGTAAAATCAGGAACAAGGCGTGAGGATCTGCTCCTTGATGAGGATGAGCAGGCAGCAGTCGATAATATGCGTAAAGCCTTCAACGGTATGCGCTCTGATGAGGCTGTTGAGAACGTACTCAACATGTTTGCACACACAAAGAGCAACAAGGAATTTGTTAATCTTGTAAAGAAAAACAGAATTTTATAAAAATGTCTTGCAATTGACAGATTCATGTGCTACAATAACTAAGCTGTTTATCGGGATGTAAACGGACGCAACGTGTCGCTCTTGCAGCAAGTATCATATGCGGATCGGGCATACGGGTATAAAGAGTGAAGCTATAGAAATACGATAAGAATATAAAAGAGGTGAAAATCATGAGAGAAGGAATCCATCCAGATTATTATCAGGCAACTGTTACATGTAACTGTGGTAACACATTCGTTACAGGATCTACAAAGCCGGAGATCCACGTAGAGATTTGCTCAAAGTGCCATCCATTCTACACAGGTCAGCAGAAAGCTAACCAGGCTCGTGGACGTATTGAGCAGTTCAATAAGAAATATGGTATGAAATAGAATCATATAGTTACTTGAAAGGTTGAGGTTGCAATATACCTCAACCTTTTTTGGAATATAGAGAGGTTTTATGAAGTATTCAGGTATTGGCGGTCAGGCTGTCATGGAGGGCGTAATGATGCAGAACAAGGACACATACGCAGTAGCCGTGAGAAAGCCTGACCATGAAATAGATGTCAAGGTGTCAAAGCGTAAGAATTCAAAGACGCTTGATGCAATTAGAAAGATCCCTATTTTAAGAGGTGTGGTGAGCTTTGTCGATTCGCTTTATCTGGGCATGAGCACACTGATGTATTCAGCGTCATTTTTCGAGGACGAGGATGATGAAGGTACCTTGGCTTCAAAGAAAAAGGAAGAAGAACTCACAGCGGAAGAAAAGAAAAAAAGGGCTGCCAAAGAAAAGAAACAGGAAAATGCCATGCTTGGAGGTACAGTGGTACTGTCAATTGTCATAGCACTCGCGCTGTTTTTTGCATTGCCGTATTTCCTTTCAGGGTTTTTTAAAAAGGTGATAAGCTCACAGATGCTCATAGCGTTCATAGAGGGTGTTATCAGACTGACAATATTTCTGGTATATAGCAATTATATCGCTGACCCCTGATATTAAGCGCACATTTATGTATCACGGCTCTGAGCATAAATGCATCAACTGCATAGAGCACGGACTGCCTCTTACAGTGGAAAATGTGAGAAAAAGCTCAAAGCATCACAAGCGCTGCGGTACAAGCTTTCTGCTTATAGTAATGCTCATAAGCATATTGTTTTTCATGTTTATCCGTGTGGATTCAAAGCCGCTGCAGTTATTGTTACGACTTGTGCTTATTCCTGTAATCGCAGGTGTATCTTATGAGTTTATCAGACTTGCGGGCAGATATGACAATCCGGTTGTCAACATGCTTAGTGTCCCTGGGCTTTTAATGCAGCGAATGACCACAAAGGAGCCGGATGATGAAATGATAGAGGTTGGCATCGCATCGGTTGAGGCTGTGTTTGACTGGAAGAAATGGCAGGAGGAAAACAATGTGTGTGCACATTGACCGCCGGATAGAAGGTATATATGACATATAGAGAAGCAATTTTACTTGGGGAAAGCATATTACAAAAAGCAAAGATAGTTGATGCAAAAAACGATGCATGGCTGCTTTTAGCCATGGCATGCAGGATAAATCATACATATTACTATGTGCATATGGATGAGGAAATGTCGCAGGAGCAGATAAGGGAATATCAGGCATTGCTGAGTAAGCGCGCTGAGCGTATTCCGCTCCAGTACATAGTCGGAGAGCAGGAGTTTATGGGACTCAAATTCCGTGTGAACAGCAATGTGCTCATACCGCGTCAGGATACAGAGACTCTTGTAGAGGAGGCACTCAAGGTGATAGAGCCGGGTATGAGAGTGCTTGATATGTGTACAGGAAGCGGCTGCATAATTATAAGCATCTTAAAGAACACGACTAATGTGGACGGTGCAGCCTGTGATATCTCAAAGCAGGCGCTCAATGTGGCAAAGGAAAACGCAAGGCTTAACGGCGTGTTTGTTGATTTTGAGAGAAGCGATCTGTTTGAGCATGTCGATGAGATGTATGATGTGATAGTATCCAATCCACCATATATAAGAAGCGACGAGATACCGCATCTGATGCCGGAGGTGTCGGTATTTGAGCCGCATGAGGCTCTTGACGGCTCTGAGGATGGACTTTTATTTTACAGGCGCATCATAAAGGATTGCAGGGCAAATCTAAAGCCACAGGGCAGGCTGCTTTTTGAGATAGGCTGTGACCAGGGCAGACAGGTGTCAGAGATGATGCAGTTTGCCGGATTTAGCGATGTACATGTGATAAAGGACCTGGCGGGAAATGACAGGGTAGTATCGGGAGTGTTTGACAGCAAGGAGGAAAAACATGTTTGATAAGTTAGAAGATCTTATACACCATTATGAAGAGCTGATGAATCTGCTCAGCGAGCCGGATGTGGCAAATGATGCAAACAGATTTAAAAAGCTTATGAAGGAGCAGAGTGACCTTGCTCCTATAGTTGAGACATATAAGAAATATAAAGAGTGCAAGCAGAATATCGAGGATTCACTGGCTATTTTGAATGAGGAATCAGATGAAGAGATGAGAGAGCTCGCAAAGGAAGAGCTTAAGGATTCAAAGGAGCAGGTGGAGGAGCTTGAGAAGGAACTTAAAATACTTCTTCTGCCAAAGGACCCTAACGATGACAAGAACGTAATCGTCGAAATCCGTGCCGGTGCAGGCGGAGAGGAAGCAGCACTTTTTGCAGCGGAAATCTACCGTATGTATGTGCACTACGCAGAGAACAGAGGCTGGAAGGTGGAGACACTTGATGCCGATGAGACAGGAATCGGCGGTATGAAGTCTGTCGAGTTCATGGTAAAGGGCTCAGGTGCATACTCTATCCTAAAGTATGAGTCGGGAGTACACCGTGTGCAGCGAGTGCCTGAGACAGAGTCGCAGGGACGTATCCAGACCTCTACATGCTCAGTTGCTGTAATGCCTGAGGCAGAGGATGTGGATGTCAAGATTGATGACAAGGATATCAGAATTGACGTAATGCGTGCTTCCGGAAACGGTGGACAGTGTGTCAACACAACAGATTCAGCAGTCCGACTGACACATTATCCAACAGGTATTGTCATCTACAGCCAGACTGAGAAGTCACAGATACAGAACAAGGAAAAGGCTTTTGCACTTCTTCGTACAAAGCTCTATGACATGGAGCTTCAGAAGAAGCAGGATGCAGAGGCAGAGGAGAGACGAAGCCAGATCGGTACAGGAGACCGTGCTGAGAAGATTCGTACCTACAACTTCCCACAGGGACGTGTGACAGATCACAGAATCAATCTGACACTCTATAAGCTTGACAAGATTCTTAACGGAGATATCCAGGAAATAATTGATGCCTGTATCGCAGCCGACCAGGCGAAGAAGTTAAGCAACATGGAGCATGATGCATAAATATTTGGTATAAAAGAGTCTGAGAAAATCAGGCTCTTTTATTTTATAAACTAATATGATATAATTGTGAATAAATATTTATACAGAAATGAGGAATAATATGAAATCCATTAAGAAAAAACCGATTATGATTTTGCTTATGGCAGCATTAATGGCCACATTCATTGTTGGCTTATGCGCATGCGGCAAAAGCGACAGCAAAAAGGTCGCTTGTGTGGACGATCTGGAGGGCGCAAAAATAGGTGTCCAGCTCGGTACCACAGGAGATATCTATGTATCTGATTATGAGAACGACGGTTCAGACACCAAGGTAGAGAGATACAACAAGGGTGCTGATGCAGTCCAGGCATTAAAGGTCGGCAAGATTGACTGCGTAGTTATTGATGAGCAGCCGGCACTTGCCTTTGTAAAAGAAAACAAAGGACTTAAGATACTGGACGAGGAGTTTACCAACGAGGACTATGCATTCTGCCTGAAAAAGGGCAATACAGAGCTTCGCGACAAGGTAAACACTGCGCTTGAAAAGCTGCAGCAGGATGGAACAGTTCAGAGCATTATCGACAACTATATCGGCTCTGAGGATCAGGTGGGAAAGACTCCCTACGTGAAGAAGGATATTGATAGGTCAAACGGAACACTTAAGGTAGGAACCAATGCAGAGTTCCCTCCATATGAGTACTATGAGGACAACAAGGTCACAGGAATTGATATGGATATCATGCAGGCCATAGCCGATGAGCTTGGCATGGATATGCAGGTAGAGGATATGCAGTTTGACGCAATCATTGCCGCTGTATCATCAGGCAAGGTGGATGTCGGGGCAGCAGGCTTTACAGTGACAGAGGACAGACAGAAAAATGTTGATTTTACCGATACATATATCACCACAAAGCAGGAGATTATCGTAAAAGACAGCCAGTCGGGTTCTTCAATCGGTATAAAGGAAAAGCTCTATGACAACTTTGTCAAGGACAATCGTTACATGTATATCGTAAAGGGTCTTGGCAATACAATAGTTATCACAATATTTGCCGTAATGCTTGGTATTGTGCTGGGATTTTTAATTGCGATAGTCAGAACCAGCCATGACAGAAACGGCGGTCTTGCCATATTAAACGGAATTTGCAAGGCATACCTGACCATCATCAGGGGAACACCTGTCATGATACAGCTTCTTATTATATACTATGTAGTGCTTGCATCTGTGACCAACAAGATACTTGTAGCAGTCATTGCTTTCGGCCTCAACTCAGCTGCATATGTGGCAGAGATTGTGCGTTCAGGAATCATGTCTGTAGATATAGGACAGTTTGAGGCAGGACGAAGCTTAGGACTCAATTACAGACAGACCATGAAGCTTGTTATCATACCGCAGGCTGTCAAAAATATACTTCCGGCGCTGCTTAACGAGTTTATCAGCCTCCTGAAGGAGACATCAATCAGTGGTTATATTGGTATGATGGATCTGACAAAGGGTGGAGATATCATACGAAGCAACACATACGAGGCATTTATACCGCTTATTGCTGTAGCCCTTATTTATCTGGTTATAGTGATGCTTTTAAGCCACGGAGTAAGCAAACTTGAGAGGAGACTGAGAAGCAATGAAAGATAATAACGTGATACTAGAGGTAAAAGACCTGCACAAGAGTTTTGGAGAGCAGGAGGTATTAAAGGCATAAGCACAGAGGTGAACAGAGGTGATGTAATTGCATCATCGGACCGTCAGGCTGTGGAAAGTCTACATTTTTACGCTCCCTCAATCTGCTCGAGACACCTACATCAGGACAAATCCTTTTTGAAGGAACAGACCTGACAGACAAGTCGACAGACATCAATGTGACCAGACAGAAAATCGGCATGGTTTTCCAGCAGTTCAATCTGTTTGCCAACATGACAATAAAAGCAAATATCATGCTCGCACCGGTGAAGCTTGGTGTGATGACGAAGGATGAGGCATCAAAGAAGGCAGATGAGCTTCTCACAAGAATAGGTCTCCTCGATAAGGCAGATGCATATCCGGCGCAGCTTTCCGGAGGACAGAAGCAGAGAGTGGCAATTATCCGTTCACTTGCTATGAATCCTGATGTCATACTGTTTGATGAGCCTACATCGGCACTTGACCCTGAGATGGTAGGTGAGGTGCTTTCAGTAATGAAGGAGCTTGCAGAGGCAGGCATGACAATGGTAGTCGTGACACATGAGATGGGCTTTGCCAGAGAAGTGGTCAACAGAGTGATGTTCATCAATGAGGGTACCATAGCTGAGGAGGGCACACCTGAGGAAGTATTTGGCGCACCAAAGAGTGAGAGATTACAGGAATTTTTGTCAAGAGTGTTATAGGAGAAATAAAGAATGGCATCAAAATACTATGCAGTAAAAAAGGGAAAGGTTCCCGGGATATATTTCAACTGGAATGATTGCAAAGCAATGGTTGACGATATCCGGGAGCAGTGTATAAAAGCTTTAAGACAATAGAAGAGGCAGAAAAATTTATTAACGGAGAGAAAATTATTTCCGGAGAGAAAACTATTACAGGTATGAAATCATCCGGCGAAAATAGTACATATGCGTTTGTAGACGGCTCCTTCAACAAAGCAACACACACCTATGGCTATGGAGGCTTTCTTGTGACTGACAATGAAAAATACGTGCTGCAGGGGGCGGATAATGATGCCGAGATGGCCACAATGCGCAACGTAGCCGGAGAGATAAAGGCGCGGAGGCTGCCGTAAAAAAGGCTATAGAGCTTGGAGTTAAGGAACTGGTCATATACTATGACTACAAGGGCATAGAGATGTGGGCCACAGGGGACTGGAATCGAAACAAGGCAGGCACTATAGCTTATCACGAATACATCATGTCAGTTAAGGATAAAATAAAGCTTACCTTTGTGAAGGTAAAAGGACACTCAGGAGTAGAGGGCAACGAAGAGGCAGATAAGCTCGCCAAGCAGGCGGTGGGGATACTGTAGCAGTTTCCCACATAAAAGAAACAAAAATATAGCATAACAGGAGAAAAAATGAGCATATTCAATGTAGAACTCAAAAAAGTAGTAGATGACACATATGATATTGAGATAGGCTACAACCTCTCAGACACCCTTGTATCTGACCTGGAAAATGGTCTTGCGGGCAAGATAAAGAAATTTGCAGTGATTACAGATACAAATGTGCGTGATCATTATGCTCTTCCAATCTGTGAGAAGATAAAGCATGCGGGATACTCAGTGGATTTGTTTGTTTTCCCGGCGGGGGAAAGAGCAAGTCGCGTGAGACAAAGGCAAAGATAGAGGATGCCATGCTTAAAAAGGGGTACAGAAGAGACTGCTGTATCATTGCAGTCGGTGGCGGTGTGGTAACCGATTTATCAGGCTTTATTGCAGGAACCTATGGCAGAGGGGTGCCGTTTATCAACTATGCAACCACCCTTCTAGCGGCGGCAGATGCATCGGTAGGTGGAAAAACAGCAATTGATACACCTCTTGCTACCAACACCATAGGTCTGTTCAATCAGCCCCAAAAGGTATATATAGACATAGCAGCCTGGAAGACACTGCCACAGCGCCAGATGGCAAGCGGTATGGCAGAGACCATTAAGCACGCATGCTTAGGCAGCGAGGATATGTTTGAATTTATAGAGGAAAATCTGGATGATATATATTCATTCAAGAAATTTGCATGTGAGTATATTGCAGAAAATAACTGCCGTATCAAGTACAATGTGGTCATGAAGGATGAGCGAGAGGCGGGACTTCGCGAAACCTTAAATCTGGGCCACACAGTAGGCCGGGCAATAGAGACAGTCAGCGACTACAAGCTGTTGCATGGAGAGGCACTGTCGATTGGAATGGCAGCACAGGCACTTATGTCAGCACGGCTTGGCTATATGTCAGAGGAGCAGGCAGAGCGCGTGATAAAGCTCTATGAGAGAGCCGGTCTTCCGACACGTATACCTGACTATATAGACAGGGAAGAGCTTGTAAAGAAACTCTACACCGATAAAAAGGTGAGAGACGGCAAGCTGCGCTTCGTGCTACAAAAAGGCATAGGAGCCACTGTTGAGTTTGCACCGGGAGTGTATGCAAAGCCTATAGAGGAAAGTCTGGCACGAGAAATTATAATGGAGCTGTAGATTAAATAATTACAACCCCATGTGTAAACTCATTTTGCTGTGAATGACACAGCCTGCCATACAAATCAGCGGCAAAAATATCCTTGGAAATAAGCTCGTACGGAGCATCAGCGACTTTTGAAATAATAGGCGCAGATGCTCTTTTTTTGAGGAGATGCATAAGCTCTCCTGATGATTTTTTGAAACCGAGTATGCGCAGATAAGGATTATCCATACATATGTTAAAATCATTATTCTCAATACCAAGTAAAATATGCGTGAGAACCCTTGAAATACGCGTATAAGTCAGATTTTTACTCTTCAGTAAGTTACAAAACTGCGTAAAACTTTCATATTTATAAATATTTTTAACTATCTTTGCAGAAAGCTCCTTTGTACAGTCTGCATACTGCGCAAAGCCTTTATCCTTCCGGGTCAGCAGGCGATAGTAAAGCATTTCAGAAATATCATCCGGAAACACAATATGACCGCCTAAAATACAATTGACAAGAATATCGGCGCAGTCTGATGGCATTAGCTGACTGAACTTTGTGGAAATCCATGAATTATCAAGCTGTATATTAGTAATAGTGTTGTGTTTGTCTATATCAATTAAGGTCGAAATCACCCCGCGCACAGCTGTAGCGGAAGAAAACTCACTTGTCGAATCCGTGCTGTGATATCCTTCCCCGACGCGCTGAATAGGAAATCCTGTAATATCACAGTCCATCAAAGCCTTCTCATACTCAATGGCCAGAATATTATTGGGTGAAGCTATGAAAGCATCTATTTTCTCGGAAGCACTGTCATAGGTATCTCGAAAATATTCACATAGCGCTCTGCTCCTGGCCGCAGGAAAGCTCATCCCGCCCTGAATCAGCCTGGCAAGAGAGGTGGAATACTCAGAAGGCGGATTCTTAAGCATGCCAGCCACAAGCTTTGTAAGTTCATGGTCCACAGACTCCACACCATAGCACAGCATGTCTACAATACCTGTGTTTTTGAGTACACTGACTCCGCCACCGGCAAAAAACTCGGCAGAAGCAGTGGCGAAGACCGCTGGAAGCTCAAGCACCAGGTCGGCACCGCTCAAAAGCGCCATGCGTGTGCGCTCGTATTTGTCAATTATGGCAGGCTCACCTCTTTGCACGAAATCACCGCTCATTACTACGACGATATAATCAGCAGATGTCTGCCTTTTAATCTGCTCTAGCTGATATTTGTGCCCATTGTGGAATGGATTGTATTCGGTAATCACACCTGCAATCTTCATGTTTGATGCTCCTTTAATCAATAATGTATTTTTTAGAGTTCAAAACCATAATACCACAAAAACACCCTTGTCGCATTTGAAAAATAAGTTTATACTAACAATAGTATTGTAATTTTAAACCAAAGGAGACAAAACAATGAATGTATTAGTAATTAATTGCGGTAGTTCATCACTGAAATACCAGCTCATCAATTCAGATTCAGAGGAGGTACTTGCAAAAGGACTCTGCGAGAGAATCGGAATCGATGGCAGACTCGTATATCAGAAAGAGGGTCTTGATAAGGAAATCACAGAGGCACCTATGCCAACACATAAAGAGGCCATCCAGATGGTACTCGATGCACTTGTAAATCCAAAGACAGGCGCAGTAAAATCACTTGCAGAGATCGATGCAGTAGGACATCGTGTAGTGCACGGTGGAGAGAAGTTCTCAGACTCAGTAGTCATCACAGAGGAAGTAATAGCACAGGTAGAGGAGTGCAACGACCTCGCACCTCTTCACAACCCTGCAAATATTATCGGAATCAGAGCATGCCAGGCACTTATGCCAAACGTACCAATGGTAGGAGTATTTGATACAGCCTTCCATCAGACAATGCCTGAGAAAGCATATCTCTACGGCCTTCCATATGAGTACTATGAGAAGTACAAGGTAAGAAGATACGGCTTCCACGGCACAAGCCACAGCTTCGTATCAAAGGAGGCAGCAAGCTACCTTGGAATGGACTTAAACAACTCAAAGATTATCGTAGCACACCTTGGAAACGGAGCTTCAGTCAGCGCAGTATTAAACGGTAAATGCGTAGATACATCAATGGGACTTACACCACTTGAGGGACTCGTAATGGGAACTCGTTCAGGTGATATCGACCCATCAATCATGGAGTTCATCGCAAAGAAAGAAAATCTCGACATCGATGGTGTTATGGATGTGCTCAACAAGAAGTCAGGAGTAGCCGGCATGTCAGGAGTATCAAGTGACTTCAGAGACCTTGAGGCAGCCTACAATGAGGCAACGAGCGTGCCATCGCAGCAGTAGAGGTATTCAGCTACAGGGTAGCAAAATACATCGGAGCATATGCAGCAGCAATGAACGGAGTAGATGCTATCGCATTCACAGCAGGAATCGGTGAGAACACAAGCTTTGTAAGAGAAAAAATTATGGCATATTTAGGTTACCTCGGCATAAAGATTGACCGTGTAACAAACGACAAGACACGCGGCGTGGAGGCACTTATCTCAACAGCAGACTCAAGCGTAAAGGTATGTGTCATCCCTACAAACGAGGAGCTTGCAATCTGCCGCGAGACAGTAAAGCTTGTTGGCTAATAAAAAGCAAAAAGTTGTGGATAAATTATAAAATTTTGTTGACAAACACCACTCCAATATGTATAATTGGTTAGGTGTGAATAGGAGAGAACTATGATTGATATATCAACCATTGTAAAATCTATCAATAAAGAGACAACAATTGAGACAGAGCTTACGCTCACATCATTTGAGTCGCGTTTAGGAGATTATCCTATTCTGAAAAAGCAGCCGATATCACTTCATATCTCAAACGTGGAGAATGTAGCAGTGCACATCACGGGAACAGTAGATATAGACATAGCGATACCGTGCAGCCGATGCTTGGAAGAAGTTCCAACAAACATGCATTTTGACATTGACAAGACTCTGAAAATCACAGACGGAGCATTAGTCGATGAAGAGATGGAGGAAACTGACTACCTGATTGGGTTTGAACTCGATGTAGATAAACTTGTCTACGCCGAAATTCTGGTGAACTGGCCAATGAGAGTTCTGTGCAAAGACGATTGCAAAGGTATTTGTAAAGTCTGCGGGATGAACTTGAATAAAGGCACCTGCAGTTGCGATAGTTTTGTACCGGATCCAAGAATGGCAGCGTTCCAGGATATATTTAACAAGTTTAAGGAGGTGTAAACAAATGTCAATTTGTCCAAAGAATAAATCTTCTAAGGGAAGAAGAGATAAGAGAAGAGCAAACTGGAAAATGTCTGCTCCTACTTTAGTAAAATGCAGCAAATGTGGAGAGCTTATGATGCCACACAGAGTTTGCAAGAACTGCGGATCATACAACAAAAAAGAAATCATTCCTCAGGACTAATAGTAGAAAACCAGTAAAATTAAGGATTGAACGATATCGTTCAATCCTTTTTTGATTGATTTTATCCCTTTTTTATCCCATAATAAAATGAAGGTACTTTTTGCTTGTATATAGCTTGCAGGGATGTTATTATACTGAGAGGATATTTAGATATTAAAGAAAGAAGGAAGCAAACTATCATGAATAATATAGACGATTTAGTTGAAATCTATGAGTGTCCGCTCTGTGGCGGTGCCGGGATTCTCGAGGAGGACTGCGGCAGCTCATATTATGTGACATGCCTTGAGTGCGGATGCCACTCAGTAAATATTGATTTCAAGTCAGACGATGACAGACTTGATGCAGCAAAGCGCACTGCTGATTTATGGAACTGTGGCAAGGTTATTTCCATGAGTCCGGGAGAATGATGGAAGCCATATAGAGTAGTGAATTGGTTATTGATTTATACCTATGATTATAGTATATTTTATTTAATCAATTAGTAGTTTGCTTTTTAGCAGGCACAGGGAGGTCACAATGCAAAGTACAACAAGGGTCGCACTCGATGCAATGGGTGGCGACAATGCACCCGCAGAGGTAGTAAAGGGTGCGGTAGATGCGGTTAACAAAAGAAATGATATAAAGATATTTCTTGTAGGACAGAAGGTACCGGTAGAGAGGGAGCTTTCTTTGTATACATATCCTAAGGAGCAGATAGAGATAGTAGATGCGCCTGAGGTTATAGAGATGGCAGAGCCACCGGTTCTGGCAATCAGACGAAAGAAGCAGTCATCAATCGTTGTTGGCATGAATATGGTCAAGAATAAAGAGGCTGATGCATTTGTTTCGGCAGGAAGCTCAGGTGCTGTACTTGTCGGAGGACAGGTAATAGTCGGCAGGATAAAGGGCATACAAAGGCCGCCTTTGGCACCGCTTATTCCGACTGAGAGGGGAGTATCCCTGCTCATAGACTGTGGAGCCAATGTGGATGCCAGAGCTGAGCATCTGGTACAGTTTGCAAAGATGGGCTCTATCTATATGGAGCATGTTGTCGGCGTGAAGAATCCAAAGGTTGCACTGGTCAATATCGGTGCAGAGGAGGAGAAAGGTAATGCCCTGGTAAAGGAGACTATGCCGCTTCTTAGAGAGTGCACAGATATCAATTTTGTCGGAAGCATTGAGGCAAGGGATATTCCAAAGGGAGATGCAGATGTTATAGTCTGTGAGGCTTTCACGGGCAATGTCATATTAAAGCTCTACGAGGGCCTTAGCTCTACTCTTATTGGGGTTATCAAGAAGGGTCTCATGAGCACATTAAAGAGCAAGATAGGAGCTGCACTTGCACTTCCGGCTCTTAAGAATACGCTAAAGTCATTTGATGCGACTGAGTACGGCGGAGCACCGCTTTTAGGATTGAATGGTCTTGTGGTAAAGACACACGGCAGCTCCAAGGCAAAGGAAATCACTAACTCTGTTTTCCAATGTGTTACATTTAAGGAAAAAGAGATTAATGATAAAATTAAAGAATATATTATTAATAAGCCGGCTGATTAGATAGCAGTACTGCTGTATGATTGGTCACTATAAACAGAAATGAGAGGTATTAAAAATGGAATTTGAGAAGCTTAGAGACATTATTGTCGAGGTACTTAACGTGGATGAGACCGAGGTTACTATGGAGTCAACCTTCATTGATGATCTTGGCGCTGACTCTCTGGATGTATTCCAGATTATCATGGGTATCGAGGAAGAGTTCGATATCGAGATTCCTAATGAGGAAGCAGAGAAAATCGTCACTGTAGGCGATGCTGTTGAGCAGATTAAAAAAGCTGTAAGCGAGCAGTAGTATGTTTAACTAATGAAAAGCCCTTTATTATGAGGGCTTTTCGTTATACTCACGGAACATGTAAAATGGATAGATATAGAAATAGAGGAAAAATTATGGCAGATTTAAATGAATTTCAAAGCAAAATAGGCTATACGTTCAAGAACCGACATCTGCTTGAGCAGGCGCTGACACACAGCTCGTATGCCAATGAAAAGCACATGAAAAAGCATTCTGATAACGAACGTCTGGAGTTTTTGGGCGATGCTGTTTTGGAAATAGTTTCAAGTGAGTTTTTGTTTATCAATTATCCGCAAAAGCCTGAGGGTGAGCTTACCAAGCTGCGCGCAAGCATTGTTTGTGAGCCGACTCTTGCACTTTGTACAAAGCCACTTGACCTTGGAAAGTACTTACGTCTTGGCAGGGGCGAGGATCATACAGGTGGAAGAAAGAGAAAATCGATTCTTTCTGATGCACTTGAGGCAGTGATTGGAGCAATTTATTTAGATGGTGGTTTTACTAATGCAAAGGAGTTTGTGCTTAGGTTTATCATGACTGATATTGAGAATAAGCAGCTCTTTTATGATAGCAAGACTATCCTTCAGGAGCTTATACAGGGCAGACACGAGCAGCTTTCCTATGAACTTATTGATGAGAGCGGTCCGGACCATGACAAGCAGTTTACAGTTGCGGTGCTTGTGGACGGCGAGCGTGTCAGCGAGGGAGAAGGCCACACAAAGAAGGCGGCGGAGCAGCAGGCTGCATATCAGGCACTTCTTTTGTACAGAAACAGGGAATAGGAGTTTTTAATGTATTTAAAGAGTTTGGAAGTACAGGGCTTTAAGTCCTTTGCCAACAAAATTGTTTTTGAGTTCCACAACGGCATCACAGGTATTGTCGGGCCAAACGGTAGTGGAAAGAGTAATGTCGCCGATGCGGTCAGATGGGTGCTCGGTGAGCAGAGCGCAAAGCAGCTTCGTGGTGCCAGCATGCAGGATGTCATTTTTGCAGGCACTGAGAACAGGAAGCCGCTTGGATATGCGTATGTTGCCATCACTCTTGATAATTCAGACCATTCGCTTGCGATTGATTTCAATGAGGTTACGGTTGCCAGACGTGTTTATCGGTCAGGGGAGAGTGAGTATCTAATCAATGGCAATCCGTGCAGACTCAAGGAGGTTTCGGAGCTTTTCTATGATACCGGTATCGGTAAAGAGGGCTATTCCATCATTGGACAGGGCCAGATTGACAGGATTTTAAGTGGAAAGCCGGAGGAGAGGCGAGAGCTGTTTGATGAGGCTGCCGGCATTGTGAAGTTTAAAAAGAGAAAGCTTACAGCACAAAAGAAGCTCGATAATGAGCGGGAGAACCTTGTGCGTGTCAATGATATCCTGACAGAGCTTGAGAGACAGGTAGGTCCGTTACAGAGACAGTCCGAGAAGGCTCATACATATCTTAAAAAGAGAGAAGAACTGAAGAACTACGATGTCAACATGTTTTTGCTTGAATCAGCGCGTATTGAGACCGAGCTTAAGTCAGCTGATGAGAAATACGCTATTGCGGATGACGAGCTAAAGGAGACCAACGCCACATACGAGAGCATCAAGGCAGAGTATGAGAGGCTTGGGAACGATATGCAGCAGATGGATGAGCGTATCGAGTCTCTTCGTGAGAGCATTACAAGCACTTCATCCACCAGACAGAAGCTTGAGAATCAGATAGAGCTTTTAAAGGAGCAGATTCACACGGCCGAAATGACGGATGAGCATTTGCAGTCGCGTCTTTTAGCTATCGAAAAGGAAAAGGCGCAGCGTCTTAAAAGCAGGAAAGAGTATGATGACAAAAAAGCTGCACTCGAAGCTGATATAGAGCAGATGAAGCAGAACGAGCTTCTTGCGGTAAACGAGCATGAGGCTGTACTTGCAGAGGTTAACCGCTGCAATGACGGACTGGAAAAGGGCAAGAATGAGCTTATCGCCCTGCTTCAGGAGCGAGGCAGTATCCAGTCAAGGCAGCAGCGTTTTGCCACTATGCTTGAGCAGATTAATATCAGAAAGGCAGAGCTTACCAAGCGTCTTTTAGATAGAAAGACAAGGGAAGCAGGGCTTGATGATATATTGGATGAGGCTAATAAGAAGCTTAATGCTGTCAATGAAGAGATAGCCGGTTTAAAGGAAAAGGAGTCGGCTCTTTTGGCAAAGGCAGGGAGTGGAGAGATAAGTCCAGAGAGAATGCCCGCCTGATGGAGGAGGCTTCCACAGAGTATCATAAGTCTGTTTCCAGGCTTGAGTCACTTAAAAACATTGCCGAGCGCTATGATGGCTATGGCAACAGCATCAAGCGTGTTATGGAGCAGAAGGCTAAAAATCCGGGGCTTCTCGGAGTGGTTTCAGATCTTATCCAGGTGGATAAGCGCTATGAGATAGCGATAGAGACAGCCTTAAGCGGTAATATCCAGAATATTGTCACTGAGGATGAGCCACAGCCAAAAAGATGATAGGCTTTTTAAAGACCAATCATTTTGGACGGGCTACGTTTTTACCTCTACTAGTGTGCGCGCAAACAGAAATACAAAAAATGAGGCGGCACTCGGCGAAAAGGGTGTGCTTGGCATTGCAAATAAGCTGGTGAAGTGTGATCCGAAGTTTGATGAGGTTGTTGCATACCTGCTCGGCAGAGTGATTGTGGTGGACACAATTGACAATGCCATTGCGCTTGCAAAGAAAAATCACTATTCACTCCATATTGTGACTGTCGAGGGCGAGTATCTGGCACCGGGAGGCTCTATGTCCGGTGGTGCGTTTAAAAATTCATCCAATCTGCTTGCGAGAAATCGTGAGATTGAGGAGCTTGAAAAGAGAGTTGATCAGACTAAGACAAAGCTTAAAGAGCTTAGAGCCAGAAAGGATGATATTGCGACTGCTATTGCGCTTGGCGAGGAGGATATAGCAGCCACAAAGACCTTGCTGCAGGAGAAGTATATTGAGCAGAATACAGCACAGATTTCTGTTGACAGGGCAGACCAGCAAAAGAAGGAGAGTGCGAATGTCTACGAGGATCTGCGCACAGAAAATGCCGGGATTGAAAAACAGCTCGAAGAGATAAATCAGGGCAAGAAGGATATTGCAGCGCAGCTTGAGGCATCAAAGCAGCGTGAAAAGCAGCTTGAGAAGGAAAACAGCTCATACAGTGAGATACTTGAGAAGCAGGGAGTACTTGAGCAGGAGGCTTCACACAAGGCCGCTGCCATTTCACTTGAGCTTGCAAATATTACAAAGACGGCAGAGTTTGCTATAGAAAATATCAATCGTATCAATCAGAGATAGAGAAATTTGATGAGCAGAAGGAAAGCCTTGTGGAAGGTGCAGCTGCTGCAAAGGATGATATTAAAAAGAAGCAGGCTGATATTGATGCAATCACACAGACAATTCTGGCATCAAAGGACAACAATTCTAAGCTTGACGAGGAGCTTAGGGAGAGCCTTACAAAAAAGGAAAAGATGTCTGAAAATTACAGAGGCTTTTTTGCAAAGCAGGAGGAAGTTTCAAAGAAACAGGCTGATCTGGATAAGGAGCTTTTCAGACTGAACAGCCAGAGAGAGAAGCTTAAGGAGGCTTCAGAGACTCAGACCAACTACATGTGGGATGAATATGAGCTTACTCCGCATGCGGCAGCAGAGCTTAGAAATGATGCATACGATGATCTGCCTTCATTAAAGAAGCTGATTGCAGGCATAAAGGACGAAATCAGACGCCTCGGCGATGTAAATGTCAATGCTATCGAGGAATACAGGGAGATTCAACGCGTTATGAGTTCTTAAAGGGACAGCATGATGACCTTATCGAGGCTGAAAAGACTCTGGTTGGCATCATTGATGAGCTTGACAGTGGTATGAGAAAGCAGTTTACAGAGAAGTTTGCCGAGATTCAGAGAGAGTTTGACAAGTCCTTTAAGCAGCTTTTTGGTGGTGGACATGGTTCCCTGGAGCTTGTGGAGGATGAGGATATACTGGAGTGTGGCATCAGAATCGTCGCACAGCCGCCCGGAAAGAAGCTTCAGAATATGATGCAGATGTCCGGTGGAGAAAAGGCGCTCACCGCTATTGCACTTTTGTTTGCCATTCAGGCACTTAAGCCATCACCGTTTTGTCTGCTTGATGAGATTGAGGCGGCGCTTGATGACTCAACGTTTCGCGCTATGCAAATTATCTGAACAAGCTTACAAAGAACACACAGTTTATTGTTATCACACACAGACGTGGTACGATGGCGGCTGCGGACAGGCTATATGGTATTACGATGCAGGAAAAGGGTGTTTCCACACTCGTTTCAGTAAATCTTATAGAGAATGATCTGACACAGTAAAATTTTATTTATGGAGAGTTGAAATGGAAGAAAAAGAAAAGAAGCCGGGCTTTTTTAAGAGGCTCGTTTCAGGACTGACAAAGACCAGAGATAACATCGTTTCAGGCATAGATTCACTTTTCAGTGGATTTTCGCATATAGATGATGATTTTTATGAGGAGCTTGAGGAGATTCTCATCATGGGAGACCTCGGAGTGAGAGCTACAGAGAGTATCATCGAGGATCTGCAGAGGAAGGTGAAGGAACAGCACATCAAGGAGCCGGCAGAGTGCAAGGAACTCTTGATTGAGAGTATCAAGGAGCAGATGAAGGTGGAGGAGACAGCCTACAGATTTGAAAATGAAAATCTGTTGTGCTTGTAATCGGTGTCAACGGAGTAGGAAAGACTACCACTGTCGGAAAGCTTGCAGGAAAGCTTAAGGAACAGGGCAAGAAGGTAGTTATTGCAGGGGCCGATACCTTCAGGGCGGCAGCAGGAGACCAGCTGAAGGAATGGGCAAACCGCGCCGGGGTTGATATGATTGGCGGTGCCGAGGGTGCTGACCCGGGAGCTGTTGTATATGATGCAGTTGCAGCTTCAAAGGCCAGAAACGCAGATGTGCTTCTCGTGGATACAGCCGGAAGACTCCACAACAAAAAGAATCTGATGAATGAGCTCGGAAAGATTAATAAAATCCTGGAGAGTGAGTATCCGGATGCGTACAGAGAGACGCTCGTCGTGCTTGATGCGACCACAGGCCAGAATGCACTGGTTCAGGCGAGAGAGTTTTCTGATGTGGCAAAGATTTCGGGCATCGTGCTTACTAAGATGGATGGTACGGCAAAGGGCGGTATCGCTGTAGCGATACAGTCGGAGCTTTCAGTGCCGGTCAAGTATATCGGAGTCGGTGAGACTATCGATGATTTGCAGAAATTTGATTCGGACGAGTTCGTGAATGCATTGTTTGATACTAAAACGGAATAATTTGAGAATATCTTTGAGCGTATAAGTTATATTGTTTATAATAATCTGATATATCAGTTTATATATATCTGTACGGAATTTTTGGTATAATATAACGAAAAGTAACTATTCAGAAATGAAAGGAAAAACAAATATGCTGACATTAGATAAATTTGAAGAAGCAAGTGAGAAGGTCAAGGAGGTCACCCTTGAGACAAAGCTCATTTACAGTGATTTTTTAAGTGACCAGACAGGCAATAAGGTGTATCTGAAGCCTGAAAATATGCAGTTTACCGGAGCTTACAAGGTCAGAGGTGCGTACTACAAGATAAGCACACTCACAGATGAGGAGAGGGCAAAGGGACTCATCACAGCATCCGCAGGAAACCATGCGCAGGGTGTTGCGTATGCTGCAAAGTGCTATGGCTGCAAGGCTGTCATCGTGATGCCTACCACCACACCTCTTATCAAGGTAAACCGTACAAAGAGCTACGGCGCTGAGGTAGTGCTTTATGGAGATGTGTATGATGAGGCATGTGCCAAGGCATATGAGCTTGCAGAGAAAGAGGGCTACACATTTATCCATCCGTTTGATGATTTAGCTGTCGCAACAGGACAGGGAACTATTGCTATGGAGATATTCAAGGAGCTTCCGCTTGTTGAGTACATCCTCGTTCCAATCGGCGGCGGCGGGCTGGCAACAGGTGTATCCACACTTGCAAAGCTCTTAAACCCAAAGATTAAGGTTATCGGAGTGGAGCCGGCCGGTGCCAATTGTATGCAGGAGTCATTTAAGAACGGCAAGGTGACCACTTTACCAAGTGTAAATACTATTGCAGACGGAACAGCGGTAAAGACACCGGGCTCAAATATTTTCCCATACATAAAGAAAAATCTTGATGATATTATCACAGTGGAGGATGACGAGCTTATCGTGGCCTTCCTTGACATGGTTGAGAATCACAAGATGATAGTCGAAAACTCAGGTCTTCTGACTGTAGCTGCGCTTAAGCATCTCGGAGTAAAGGACAAGAGAGTGGTTTCTATCCTAAGTGGCGGCAACATGGATGTTATTACCATGTCATCAGTTGTACAGCAGGGCTTATTTTCAGAGACAGGATCTTTACTGTTTCAGTGCTTCTGCCGGATAAGCCGGGCGAGCTTGCCAAGGTTTCACAGACTCTTGCCGATGTACAGGGCAATGTAATCAAGCTGGAGCATAACCAGTTTGTCACTACAAACAGAAGTGCGGCTGTCGAGCTTCGCATCACGCTTGAGTGTTTTGGTACAGAGCACAAGGAGCAGATTATTGCTGCGCTCGAGAAGAAGGGCTATAAGCAAGAATTGTACGCACTATGATATAAAAATAAAAGTATCAAGTATTTTTACTTGACACCGGGCAAACTATGTGTTATTCTACCATAGGTTCGAGGGAAAAAGAGGATACTTGATATGGAAGAAAAACTTGAACAGGCATATTTATATGATTTCTACGGTGAGCTTTTGAATGAGCATCAGCGTCAGGTATATGAGGATTTTGTCTTCAATGATTTGTCACTCGGTGAGATTGCATCCGAGGAGGGGATTTCCCGTCAGGGTGTTGCCGATCTGATTAAGAGATGCAATAAGAAGCTGCTTGACTATGAGGCAAAGTTGCATCTTGTTGAAAAGTTCATGTCCATAAAGAGTGACATACGAAGGATTCATGAGCTGACAAATGATTTTAAGAAATCACATAATGAGCTATTAATGAATGAAATCGAAGCTATTTCGAATCAGATACTAGAGGAGCTGTAATATGGCATTTGACAGTTTATCAGAAAAACTGCAGAACGTTTTTAAGAATCTCCGCAGCAAGGGAAAGCTTACTGAGGATGATGTAAAGGCTGCTCTTAAAGAGGTTAAGATGGCACTCCTTGAGGCCGATGTTAACTTCAAGGTTGTTAAGCAGTTCACAAAGAGTGTTCAGGAGAGAGCAATCGGACAGGATGTCATGAATGGTCTCAATCCCGGCCAGATGGTCATCAAAATCGTAAACGAAGAGATGATTAAGCTTATGGCTCTGAGACAACAGAGATTGCTTTCAGGCCGGGCAAGGAGCTTACCGTTATCATGATGGTAGGTCTTCAGGGAGCCGGTAAGACAACCACTACAGCAAAAATTGCCGGAAAGCTTAAGAGCAAGGGCAAGAAATCACTGCTTGTAGCCTGTGATGTGTATCGTCCGGCTGCGATTGAGCAGTTAAAGATAAATGGTGAGAAGCAGGGCGTTGAGGTTTTCTCAATGGGTGACAAAAACAAGCCTGCCGACATCGCAAAGGCTGCTGTGGAGCACGCTAAGAAAAACGATTTCAATGTTGTTATCATCGATACTGCCGGACGTCTTCATATTGATGAGGATATGATGGCAGAGCTTATTGAGATAAAAGAAGCTACTGATGTTTTCCAGACCATCCTCGTGGTTGATGCCATGACAGGTCAGGATGCGGTAAATGTAGCAGGTACCTTTGATGAAAAGATAGGAATTGACGGAGTTGTCATCACAAAGCTTGATGGTGACACCAGAGGTGGAGCGGCGCTTTCAATCAGAGCCGTTACAGGAAAGCCGATACTATACGCAGGTATGGGCGAGAAGCTTTCAGATCTTGAGCAGTTCTATCCGGAGCGTATGGCTTCAAGAATCCTCGGCATGGGCGATGTGCTTTCCATGATTGAGAAGGCGCAGGAGAACATTGATGAGGAACAGGCCAAGAAGCTTGAGCAGAAGATGCGCAAAAATGAGTTTGATTTTGAGATGTACCTTGATTCGATGAGTCAGATGAAGAAGATGGGCGGTCTTTCAAGCGTGATGGGCATGATGCCGGGCATGGGTATCGGTGGAGGCAAGATGCCGGATATTGATACAGATGAAGCTGAAAAGGGCATGGCCCGCACAGAGGCAATCATCTATTCCATGACACCTGAGGAAAGACGAAATCCAAAGCTTCTTAATCCAAGCCGCAAGGCTCGTATTGCAAGAGGAGCAGGCGTGGATGTATCAGAGGTCAACAGACTTGTAAAGCAGTTTGAGCAGACAAAGAAGTTCATGAAGCAGATGCCCGGTATGATGGGCGGCAAGAAGGGACGCCGTGGAGGCGGTGGTCTTGGAGGCTTATTCAAAGGACTTCCGTTTTAATGGATTTCATTAGAGAATTTCATGTTTTGTTAACAAAAGTATTTATTTTACTTTTGATATATATTATTCAATAAACCTATGAGGAGGTGAAACAAAATGGCAGTAAAGATCAGATTAAGAAGAATGGGACAGAAGAAAGCTCCTTTCTATAGAATCGTAGTTGCAGACTCTAGATCACCAAGAGATGGAAGATGCATCGAGGAGATCGGAACATACGATCCAACTAAGGATCCTAGCGAGTATCATGTAAATGAGGAATTAGCTAAGAAATGGTTATCAAACGGCGCACAGCCAACTGAGACAGTAGCTAGAATCTTCAAGAGTGCTGGTATCGAGAAATAGGATAAAGAGGTGGCGTAATGAAAGAATTAGTTGAAGTAATTGCAAAATCTTTAGTTGATTATCCGGATGAGGTTAATGTAACTGAGACCGAAAACGAGAAAGCAATTGTTTTGGAATTACGTGTTGCACAGTCTGACATGGGCAAAGTGATCGGCAAGCAGGGACGTATTGCTAAGGCTATTCGTTCAGTTGTTAAGGCCGCAGCCTCTAAAGAAGACAAAAAGGTTATTGTTGAGATAGTACAGTAACATAAAGGCATCTCTTATGAGATGCCTGTTTTTTTATAATTTAAAGTAACTATTCAGAACCGGTATTGTATGGTTTTGAGAATGTGCGTGGGCTGAATAGTTATGATTTATATTAATATCAGGAGACAGAGAATGGAAGATTTACTACAGGTAGGTGTAATTACGAGCACACACGGCATTCGCGGTGAGGTAAAGGTGTTCCCAACCACTGACGATGCTGCCCGTTTTAAAAAGCTTAAAAATGTCATTCTGGATAATGGCAAAGAGCGCAGGGATTTGGAAATAACTTCTGTCAAATTTTTCAAGAACCAGGTTATCTTGAAATTTAAGGGCATAGATGACATAAATGATGTAGAAAAATATAAAAAGGCACCTCTTTTTGTGACAAGGGGAAATGCGGTGCCGCTTGAGGAAAACGAGTACTTTATAGCTGATCTTATCGGGCTTTCCGTCACATCAGACGAAGGAGAGGAGCTTGGAGTCATAGCTGATGTGCTCCAGACCGGTGCCAACGATGTGTACGTTGTTAAGAAAGCCGGTGCAAATGATCTGCTGATTCCGGCAATAAAGGATTGTATACTGGACGTTGATGTGGAAAATGGCACGATGAAGGTGCATCTGCTGGCAGGTTTGAGATAGCTACATCTCAAACTGCAAAAACCGTAAAATGAGATATAAAATTGAACAAAATCATACATTTTAAATCGTAAAACTGTAAAACAGGATGATATAGGAGATATAGGAAATGAGATTTCATGTGCTGACCTTATTCCCACAGATGATAGAACAGGGACTGTCAGAGAGTATCACAGGCAGAGCTTTAAAACAGAATATTATATCACTCAATACGGTAAATATCAGGGATTTTGCGCACAATAAGCACAATAAGGTTGATGATTACACATATGGTGGCGGTGCGGGGATGCTTATGCAGGCAGAGCCGGTGTATCAGGCTGTGAGTAGTGTGGTGAGTCAGATCAATAAATGTAATCAGGTCCACTCAGGTGATAATTCAGAGAAAAATATCGCCGATGAAAATATATTATATGAAAATACATCATATAAAAATACAGCAGAAGAAATAAAAAATCACAATGCCCGTCTGATTTACGTTACTCCACAGGGCCGCGTGTTCAACCAGCAGATGGCGGCAGAATTTGCAAAGTGTGATGACCTCATTTTTCTATGTGGGCACTATGAAGGTATTGACGAGCGCGTGCTGGAGGAGACGGTAACGGATTATGTCTCTATCGGTGACTATGTTCTAACAGGCGGAGAACTGCGTCGATGGTAATGATAGATGCAATTTCACGTCTGGTTCCTGGGGTGCTGCACAATGACATTTCGGCAGAGACAGAGTCGTTTCATGGCAATCTGCTTGAATACCCTCAGTATTCACGTCCTGTTGAGTGGCATGACAAAAAGGTGCCTGAGGTACTCATGTCAGGCAATCAGAAAAAGATAGATGCATGGCGCCTTGAAAAGTCTATTGAGCGCACAAAGGAGCGCAGACCGGATTTGTATGCCGGGTTTAAAAGACTTGATAAATGCAGAGAGTTTCTTATGAAAAATAAACTGCTTCATATTGATATGATAGAGCTTATAAACAGGGGCTGCGCCGAGATACTGTTTGAGGCAGATGGAGAATATCTGCTTCGGGACATGGTCTCAAAGGTATGCTTTCATACAAGACCGGATGAGGGCGGGTCGAAGCTTATTGATTTGGCACCGGAAGATGACACAAAGCCTGTTGATAAATACAGCAGTCAGCATATTCCAAAAACCGTTACAGATCAGATCACAAATGGCATAGTGCTTCACCAGCAAAGATATGTTGAGCTCTTTACAGCAAATGGCTTTAATGAGACTGTAGAGTGCAGACAGGCGGTGTATACAAACAAAGAAAAGCTATCTGTCAGCGGACTGTACAGACCGGATGGAAAGCCGATGCCAAATGGCTTAATTATAAGAAAGCTGGATGCAGCTGATATACAGGAGGCTGCGCCAATGTACCCGGGTTTTGACAATCCGGACTATATCGTAGACAGGATAGAGGCAGGGACAGTCTATGGCGCTTTTTTGAGTGATAATACTGCTGATGATACCATTAATACCCTCGCGGGAATTATCGGAATCCATGAGGAGGGCAGCATAGGCATGCTCTATGTAAAGCTGCAGTACAGGCATCAAAAGCTTGCCACAGCACTTGAAACATATGCTTTCAACAGGGCACTGGAGAACGGATGGATACCATATGGACAGATAATCGTGGGCAATGAGGCATCTATGAAGCTGCAGGAGAGTATGGGATTGCATTTTTCAAAATCATCCGTATACTGGATGACTAAAAATAATGCATAAGGTAGGCAAAAGATAGTAAAAAATACTTGCAAATCCCATGAATCTGTGGTAAAGTACCAATGTTGTGAATAAAAGAGATGGTCCTCTGTTGTGAAAATAGTAGTAGCATTAAGAACGTCAAAATAATTAGGAGGTCACAAAATGAACGCAAGTGAAATTATTAAAAGCATCGAGAACGAGCAGTTAAAGGCCGAGGCACCTGAGTTTTCTGTAGGAGATACTGTAAAGGTATACGGAAAAATCAAAGAGGGTAACCGTGAGCGTATCCAGGTATTCGAGGGAACAGTAATCAAAAAGCAGAACGGATCAAACCGTACAACATTCACAGTTAGAAAGCTTTCTAACGGTGTAGGTGTTGAGAAGACATGGCCACTCCATCACCAAACGTAGAGAAGGTTGAGATTGTACGTAAAGGTAAAGTACGTCGTGCTAAGCTTTACTACTTAAGAGACCGTATCGGAAAAGCTGCTAAGGTTAAAGAGCTTGTAAAATAATATTTTTACGCGAAAGAGACCATTTTCTGCGAGCAATCGTATGAGAATGGTCTTTTTAGTTTTCAGGGTTACAGCTTGCAACAAACATGAAAACAATATATAATTAAGATTACGCAATAAAATATTAGTTAGCAAGAGGTGTAAGATGTCCAGAAGACGAGCAGGACTTAGCTTTAGAAGGCAAAGAAGAAAATTTAATCTGCCATTGTTCAAGGAAATTGTTTCGTGGGTAGTGGAGCTGATTGTAGTGATAGGCCTGGCATATGTGCTGGTGTCATTTTTCGGTATACGTACAAATGTGGTGGGCCAGGCTATGGAGCAGACATTGGAGAACGATGATAATATTCTTGTGAACAGGTTTGCATATATCATGTCAAAGCCAAAGGCAGGAGACGTGATAGTATTTCTGCCAAACGGAAATAATAAGTCGCATTATTATGTCAGGAGAGTGGTAGCGGTGCCGGGAGATACTGTTCAGATAAAAGACGGCGCACTGTACGTGAATGATGAGCTGTACAAGGAATCAACGGACGTTGCCTCAATGGAGGATGCAGGGCTTGCCTCAGATCCTATAGAGCTTGAAAAGGACGAGTATTTTGTACTTGGAGACAATCGAAACAACAGTGAGGACAGCCGCTATGCCAATATTGGCAATGTAAAGAGAGACTATATTATCGGCAAGGCATGGTTTAGATTTTCAGGCCTTGGAAGCTTTGGAACAATCAAGTAGCAATAGTTATAACATATATAGATAAAGGACAGGTGAATTATGAATTTTCAGTGGTACCCTGGGCATATGACCAAGGCAAAGCGTCAGATGCAGGAGGACATTAAATTAATAGATCTGGTTATAGAGCTTGTGGATGCAAGAATTCCGCTATCCAGCCGTAATCCGGACATTGATGAGCTTGGAAAAAACAAATACAGGCTCATTCTTATGAACAAGGCAGATCTGGCCGACAAGGAGCGCACCAGGGAGTGGAGTGCATTTTTCAAGGAAAAGGGTTTTTTTGTAGTCAGTCTTGATGCTAGAAGCAAGTCAGGCATGAAGAGCATCACAGATATCGTGATGGAGGCCTGCAAGGAAAAGATTGAAAGAGACCGAAAGCGTGGTATCAAAAACAGACCGGTAAGAGCTATGGTTGTGGGTATTCCAAACGTCGGAAAGTCCACATTTATCAACTCATACGCCGGAAAAGCCTGTGCCAAGACAGGAAACAAGCCGGGCGTGACAAAGGGCAAGCAGTGGATCAGGCTCAATAAAAGTGTTGAGCTGCTCGATACCCCGGGCATACTGTGGCCGAAATTTGAGGATCAGACAGTGGGACTTAGACTTGCGCTCATCGGTTCGATAAAGGATGAGATTTTAAATGTTGATGAGCTTGCCGTGGAGCTTGTAAAGTTCCTAAAAGCAGAGTATCCGGGGCTTTTGGCACAAAGATACGAGGTAAGCGAGGAAAATGATATCATAGAGCTTATAAGTGCTGTCGCTGTCAACAGAAAATGCCTTTCAAAGGGAGGAGAGCCTGATTACAGCAAGGCGGCTGCACTCATCATAGATGATTTCAGAAGCGGTAAGCTTGGCAATATCACTCTTGAGAGACCGGAAAAAATAATAGGATAATAGTTGCGAAGAATAATTATGAAGAAAAGTTAAGAAGAAATATTCTGAAGAATAGACGATAAGGACAAGGATATGTCAGCAGAAAAAATAGGCGATATTAAGGAACAACTGAAAAGCATCACAGATTCACAGCTTGCACAGTTCATTGAGGCATACGGCTCAGATGAAAGGGGCGGAGTGATTAAGCTTGTAGACAGTGCAAAAAAGCGACTGGACAAGTATGAGAAGGAGCTTATCCGCACTGAAGGTCTCAAGAAATATGAGCGCGAGTACGCATCATATGCTCATATTTGCGGCATAGATGAGGTGGGACGCGGACCGCTTGCAGGTCCGGTTGTGGCATGTGCGGTTATTCTGCCAAAGGACTGTGATATTTTATATATCAATGATTCAAAGAAGCTTACGGCTGCAAAGCGCGATGAGCTTTACGATGTCATAATGGAAAAGGCGGTTTCTGTTGGAATAGGTATGGCGTCGCACGAGAGGATAGATGAGATAAATATATTGCAGGCTACATATGAGGCAATGAGACAGGCAATCGGAAAGCTTGATCCGGCACCGGATTTGACACTTAACGATGCAGTCACAATCCCGGGGGTGGATATAAAGCAGGTTCCGATTATAAAGGGAGATGCCAAAAGCATATCAATAGGGGCAGCCAGCATTGTGGCTAAGGTCACAAGGGATCGGATGATGGTTGAGTATGATAACATATATCCCGGCTATGGATTTGAATCAAACAAGGGCTATGGCTCGGCAGAGCATATCAAGGCACTAAAGGAGATAGGACCATCACCGATACACAGGGCGTCGTTTATACACAATTTTATTTAAGATGGAGAGAAAATGACACTTCAACAACTCAGACAGGTACTTACAATTGCAGAATCCAATTCCATGAACGAGGCGGCAAAGAAGCTTTTTGTTTCACAGCCCAATCTGTCCGCCACAGTACGAGAGGTGGAGGAGGAGCTTGGAATCACGGTATTCATGAGAAATAACCGTGGAATTACAGTCACAGCGGAGGGTGAGGAGTTTTTAGGATACGCCAAACAGGTTGTGGAGCAGTATCATCTGCTTGAGAACCGGTATCTGAATGTGGAGTCCAAAAAGAAATTCTCGGTTTCCATGCAGCACTATTCATTTGCGGTAAAGGCCTTTGTACAGCTTGCTAAAGAGGTGGGCATGGATGAGTACGAGTTTGCTGTCCACGAGACAAAGACGAAAGAGGTAATAGACAACGTAAAGAACTTAAAGAGTGAGATTGGAGTTCTTTATTTAAGTGATTTCAATGAAAAGGTTTTAAGAAAGCTTTTTAAGGAATGTGACATCGAGTTTAAAGAGCTCTTCACATGCAATACATATGTGTATCTCTGGAAAAAACATCCGCTTGCCGGCCAGAAAGAGATTACACTTGATGATTTGCAGGAGTACCCGTGTCTGACCTTTGAACAGGGCGTGAACAATTCCTTTTATTATGCTGAGGAGATGATGAGCACGTATGAGTACAAGCGTGTCATAAAGGCTGATGACAGAGCCACAATGCTCAATCTCATGGTGGGGCTCAACGGATTTACACTGTGCTCAGGTATTATTTCTGAGGATTTAAACGGTGATGACTATGCGGCAATTCCACTTAAGGAAAGTGAAATAATGCATATAGGCTATATCAAGCACAAGGGCACGAAGCTTAGCAAGCTCGGTGAAATATATATAGATGCGTTAAAGAATTACGAGAATAAAGTTTTATAAATGAAAAATTGTAAAAAATGATTTTAAATTAATTAAATATCGTACCATTTTTGTAAGAATTTCACAGTTATATTGTTTTTTTGAAAAAACATGCATGAAAATATAGTGAAAAATCGGTTACGCAAAAGTTATTTATTAAAATAAATGACATGAATTGACGGAAAATGACGGATTATGATTTTTTGACAAATGAATATCAAATGTTATAATAGGCGCAACAATTGATTGGCATGTGCGAAAGCACTATGTTTTAGATTATAAAGGTGGTGTTAACTATGTACAATAAGGAAACAGTAATCAGACTTAACACATTGGATGATGTTCAGGAATTTGTTGGGGCTGCTTCTAAGTGCGATTTTGACATTGATCTCAAATATAGACAGATTCTTATTGATGCGAAATCACTTCTTGGAGTGATTGGAATTGGTATAAACAATGACTTTAAGGTCTGCTATATGGGCGATGACCAGGCATTTGATAATGTGGTTGATAAATTCACTGTAGCGTAATACAATTGAATAAGATCCTTTGGGAGAGTTTCTTCTTGGAGCTCTCCTTCTTTTTTATGTTCAGTGTATTAAAAATATCTGGAGTCAGACTGAAAATATTGCCGGAACACAAAACCGTTGACATAATCCGGAATATGCAGGGAGAGTACATGACAGAAGCTGGAAATAACTATAGTGAAAAGAAAACACAATTACATATTTCGGTCAGAAACCTTGTGGAATTTATTTTCAGGGAGGGTGACATAGACAACCGGTCATCCAGAGCTATGAGTGCCGATGCCATGATGGAGGGAACGCGCATTCACAGGAAAATCCAGGGCAGCATGGGGAAGGAGTATCAGGCAGAGGTGCCGCTTTCACTTGTTGTTGAAAGTGATTTGTATGAGCTGACTGTCGAGGGCAGCAGATGGCATCTTTACGGAGGATGGCAAGTGTTTTGTCGATGAGATTAAGGGAATGTACAGAAGGGTTGAGCTGTTTGAAAAGCCGGTTTTTGTGCACCGTGCGCAGGCTATGTGCTATGCATATATTTTTGCTCTGCAAAATAATATGGAAACGATAGGCATTCAGATGACCTACTGCAATCTGGAAACGGAGCAGACTAAGTATTTTCGCGAGGAGTTCTCATTTGAAGAGATAAAAAAATGGTTTGATGATCTGATGGAAGAGTATGGCAAATGGGCAACGTTTCAGTGTGAAATGAAAAATAAAAGACAGGCTTCAATTAAAGAACTTAATTTTCCATTTGAGTACAGACCGGGGCAGAAAAAGCTTGTTTCGGATGTCTACAGGACAATTATGCGTCAGAAGCTTCTTTTTATGCAGGCTCCGACCGGTGTGGGAAAGACTATCTCTACTATTTTTCCGGCAGTGAAGGCGGTTGGTGAGGAGCTGGCAGACAGAATCTTTTACCTGACAGCGAAGACAATCACCGCAACAGTCGCAAAGGAAACGTTTGCGCTGCTTGAAAAAAATGGTTACAGGGCAAAAACTATTCAGATAACGGCAAAGGAAAAGCTATGTCCGTGTGATGAGATGGAATGCAATCCGGTAACCTGTCCGTATGCAAAGGGGCATTTTGACAGAGTAAATGATGCGGTTTTTGACCTGCTTCACAGATGTGAAATGATTGAGAGGGATGATATTTTATCACAGGCGGATAGGTATACCGTTTGTCCGTTTGAGCTTTGTCTTGATACGGCTAGCTGGTGTGATAATGTCATCTGCGATTACAACTATGTGTTTGACCCGAATGTTTATCTTAAGAGATTTTTTCAGGAGGGATAAAGGGAGATTATATTTTTCTCATTGATGAGGCTCACAATATGGTCGAAAGAAGCAGGCAGATGTATAGCGCTCAGATTTATAAGGAGGATTTCCTTACTGTGAAGCGCATTATGAAGGAGCACAGCCGTTCCATTGAGAAAGCGCTTGAAAAGTGCAATAAGATACTGCTTGGGATGAAGCGTGAGTGTGAGAATTACACGGTATATGATACATTTGGCAATATGGTATTTTCCTTTATGAGGCTTATGACACTTCTGGATGAGTTTTTGCAGAAGGCTAATGAGTTTCCGGGGAAAAGGGATGTTATGGATTTTTATTTTGAGCTTCGGAATTTCCTGAACATCTATGATCTGGTGGATGAGCACTACGTGATGTATTCCGAGCTTGAGGCTGATGGCAGGTTCATGCTAAAGCTTTTTTGTGTGGACCCGTCGCTTAATATACAAAAGAGGCTGGATAAGGGCAAGTCGGCTGTGTTTTTTTTCGGCGACGTTTTTGCCTGTAAACTATTACAAGAGCCTGTTAAGCACAAAAAAAGACAACTATGCCATATATGCTGACAGCACGTTTGACAGCAAAAAGAGACTGCTTGCGATGGCAACCGATGTGAGCACGAGGTACACGAGGCGCTCAAGGAGTGAGTATGAGCGCATTGCAGGTATATTAATGCTGTTGTCACGCAAAAGACTGGAAACTATATGGTTTTCTTTCCGTCATATAAGATGATGAATGATGTGGCAGATATTTACTGTGAAAAATATGCAGACGAAACAGAGCTTATGCTGCAGAAAAATAATATGTCAGAGGCTGAGAGGGAGGAGTTTCTGGACAGGTTTAGTGAGGAATCGGACAGAACACTTGTGGCATTTGGCATCATGGGAGGCATATTCGGTGAGGGCATTGATTTGAAAAACGACAGACTGATAGGTGCTATTGTTGTCGGAACGGGGCTTCCGCAGATCAGCAATGAGAGAACTATATTAAAGGATTATTACGATGCCGAAAACGGCTGTGGCTTTGACTATGCTTTCAGGTATCCGGGAATAAATAAAGTCCTCCAAGCGGCCGGAAGAGTAATCAGGACGACGGAGGACACAGGTGTCATTTTGCTATTAGATGAGAGATTCTGGCAGAGAGAATATGATTTGCTCTATCCACGCGAGTGGAGTGACAGAAAGCCATGCAATATAGCAAATGTCGGAAAACTAGTTGCCGACTTCTGGGAGCAGATTTAAAAATTCCTCAGTGGATGCTGACACGGGCATTGTAGTGTTTACGGACACAACAATCTGGCGTGGCGGCATCTTTTCTTTTGTCTTCAGCACGAAAAGCTCCTTATTCTCATGGTTGATGCAGTAGTCAGGCACGAATGCTATACCCAGTCCGATTTTGGCCAGGTCTATGAGAAGATCGTTACTGCTTAGTTCAATTTCCGGAATCAGGTCAAGCTGGTGCTGTAAAAACAGATTATGCAGGAATTCACTGGTGGTGCTGTTTCGGTCAAGCATCATGATAGGATATTTATTGAGCTCGGAAAAAGCTATCTCCTGCTTGCGAAGCTTGAAATAATTGGGATTTGCTACAAAAACATCGGAAAAGTTGCATATGGTTTTCTGTCTGTATGAGTGATTGAGGTGCGAGTTTGGAAAATTCGTGACAATCAGGTCAACCTTCCTTTGCTCCAAAAGCTCCACACACTGGATAGATGTGGCATTTGTGACTTTGATAGGCACATTCGGAACCTCTGATGGAACTGCTTTAAGTAAGGAACCAGCAGATAACGGCATATGGTATCGCTTGCGCCGATGTGAAGCTGGCCAAGTCCAAGTGTGCCTGAGTCTAAAAGCTGGCTTTCACCGCGGGCAATAAGATTCATGGCAGGCTCAATGTGCTTTAAAAGCAGGCGCCGGCTGCGGTGAGCTGTACCTTCTTTGTGCTTCTGATGAAAAGAGTCTGTCCCAGCTTCTTTTGAGAGTCTTAATAGACTGGCTTACCGCGGACTGTGAAATAAACAGCTTCTTGCTGGCTTCAGAGAAGCTTAGGGACGTTGCCACGTAGTAAAAGACCTTGTAAAGCTCATAATTTATATCCATTTTGTTATCCTCCGTATAAATATGGTTATTTGCATCTGTTTTTATCAATGAGGGGCAAAATACCTTTTGACCCTTATATCATTATATAAGAAAACTATAATTAACGCAACTTATAAAACAAATTAAATATATTAATTATACTTATCATAACTAAAGTGTTATACTACAACCATAGTTTTAAAGTCCGATTGTGCAAAAAGCCGGACGGTAACGAATAATTGGTTACATACTCTCGAATTGAAAGGAGAACATATGAGTAACGTACGTCGTGTATATGTAGAGAAAAAACCTGACTTTGCGGTAAAGGCAAAGGAATTAAAGCATGAGATTAAGCATTATCTGGGAATCACAACTGTGGAGGCAGTACGTGTATTAATCAGATATGATGTGGAAAATATATCAGAGGAGACATACAAGAAAGCCTTGTATACAGTTTTCTCAGAGCCGCCTGTTGATGATATCTATGAGGAGACATTTGACTATGGTGATGCAAAAGTATTTACTGTAGAGTTTTTACCGGGACAGTTTGACCAGAGAGCAGATTCAGCCGAGCAGTGTGTGAAGCTTCTCAATGAGAATGAGGAGCCGATTATCAGAAGTGCTATCACATATGTGATTGAGGGTGCTATCACAGATGAGCAGTTTGCTGCTATTAAGAAGCACTGCATCAACCCTGTTGATTCGCGTGCTATCGGCATGGAAAAGCCAAAGACACTTGTGCAGGAGTTTGATGACCCTGCTGATGTCATCATATTTGACGGTTTCAAGGATATGGCAGAGGACAAGCTGAAGGAGCTTTATTTATCATTGAACCTTGCCATGACCTTTAAGGATTTTCTTCATATCCAGAATTATTTTAAGAATGAGGAAAAGCGTGATCCTTCAATGACAGAAATCCGTGTGCTCGATACATACTGGTCAGATCACTGCCGTCATACAACATTCTCTACAGAGCTTAAGAATGTCAAGTTTGACGATGGCTTCTACCGCACACCGATTGAAAATACCTACAAGGATTATCTCAATACATTTTCAAATATCTACAAGGACAGAAATGACAAATTTGTCTGCCTGATGGATCTTGCACTTCTTGCCATGAAGAGATTAAAGGCAGAGGGCAAGCTTGGTGATCAGGAAGAGTCTGATGAGATCAACGCATGCTCTATCGTGGTACCTGTTGAGGTGGATGGAAAGACAGAAGAGTGGCTTGTAAACTTCAAGAACGAGACACACAACCATCCTACAGAGATTGAGCCTTTTGGTGGCGCGGCTACATGTCTTGGCGGAGCGATCCGAGATCCTCTCTCAGGACGTACATATGTATATCAGGCAATGCGTGTAACAGGTGCAGCAGATCCTACAGTACCGGTTTCACAGACAATTGAAGGAAAACTTCCACAGAAGAAGCTTGTCAGGGAGCAGCTCACGGATACAGCTCATATGGAAACCAAATCGGACTTGCAACAGGCTATGTCAAGGAGGTTTACCATCCAAATTATGTTGCAAAGCGTATGGAGATCGGTGCAGTTATGGGTGCGGCTCCAAGACGTGCTGTCCAGAGACTTAACTCAGATCCGGGAGATAAAATCATTCTACTCGGAGGACGCACAGGACGTGACGGAATCGGTGGTGCTACAGGTTCATCAAAGGCACACAATACAAAGTCTACATCAGTATGCGGAGCTGAGGTACAAAAGGGTAATGCACCTACAGAGAGAAAGCTTCAGAGACTTTTCAGAAGAGAAGAGGTCAGCCATATCATCAAGAAATGTAACGATTTCGGTGCCGGCGGAGTTTCTGTTGCTATCGGAGAGCTTGCTGACGGACTTCGCATAGAGCTTGACAAGGTACCAAAGAAATACGCAGGTCTTGACGGAACAGAGATTGCTATCTCAGAGTCACAGGAGCGTATGGCAGTTGTAGTTGCACCTTCTGATGTTGAACAGTTCCTTGCATACGCAAAGGAGGAAAACCTCGAGGCAACAGAGGTTGCGGTAGTTACAGAGGATCCAAGACTTGTGCTTGAGTGGAGAGGCAAAGAGGTAGTAAATATCTCTCGTGCATTCCTTGATACAAACGGAGCGCATCAGGAGACAGATGTTGAGGTTGAGATGCCTTGCGAGAGCGACAATTATCTGGACAAAATCAGCACACCTGCTGTAGCCAGGATGGTTGAGGCAGGAGATATGAAGGGTGCCTGGGAGGCAGAGCTTGAAGACCTTAACGTATGTTCACAGAAGGGACTTGTTGAGATGTTCGACGGCTCTATCGGAGCAGGCAGTGTATATATGCCATATGGTGGACGTTACCAGCTCACAGAGACACAGTCAATGGTTGCAAAGCTTCCTGTATTAAAGGGTAAATGTGATACAGTAACAATGATGGCTTACGGCTTCGACCCATATCTTTCATCATGGAGCCCATACCACGGATCTATATATGCAGTGCTTGAGTCTATCTCAAGAATCGTTGCAGCAGGCGGAGATTACAGCAAAATCCGTATGACATATCAGGAGTACTTCCGCAGAATGAATGAGAATCCAAAGCGCTGGAGCCAGCCGTTTGCAGCACTCCTCGGAGCATATGATGCTCAGATTGGCTTCGGACTTCCTTCAATCGGTGGAAAGGATTCCATGTCAGGTACCTTCAATGATATTGATGTACCGCCTACACTCGTATCATTTGCAGTTGATGTGGCAAAGGAAAAGGATATCATCACACCTGAGCTCAAGAAGGAGGGCAATCAGCTTGTTCTATTTACAATAGATAAGGATGAGTTTGATCTTCCAAAATATGATCAGGTTATGACACTTTATACAGCAATCAGAAAACTTATCCAGGATGGCGCAATTGTTTCAGCATATGCACTTGACGGAAAAGGACTCGCAGCAGCAGTATCAAAGATGGCATTTGGTAACAAGCTTGGTGTAACAATCGAGGATGAGGTAACAAGCGATACACTCTTTGCACCGGGCTTTGGTAATATCGTAGCTGAGGTTCCTGTTGATGCACTTTCAAAGGTCAGAGAGGTAATTGATGCAGCAGGTATTTCAGATGCAGCCTCTGTAGTCGGCTATGTAAACGATAAGCAGACTATCGAGTGTGACGATATGGTGCTTCCTGTTGATGAAGCTGTCAAGGTATGGACAGCAAAGCTTGAGGGCGTTTTCCATACAAAGGCAACAGACGATACAAGCAAGGTAAATAGCGGTCTCTACGATGCAAAGAATATCTATGTATGCAAGAATAAAGTGGCTAAGCTACAGTATTTATTCCGGTATTCCCTGGAACAAACTGTGAGTATGATAGTGCTAAGGCATTTGAAAGAGCAGGCGCTGACACAATCGTAAAGGTATTCAAGAACCTCACAGCAGAGGATATCCGTGATTCGGTTGATGAGTTTGTAAAGGCAATCGACAAATCTCAGATTATCATGTTCCCTGGTGGATTCTCAGCAGGAGATGAGCCTGAGGGATCAGCTAAATTCTTTGCAACAGCATTTAGAAATGCAAAGATGACAGAGGCTGTTGAAAAGCTCATCAATGAGAGGGACGGACTTGCACTTGGTATCTGTAACGGTTTCCAGGCACTTATCAAGCTTGGACTTGTACCATATGGAGAGATTAGACAGCAGGATGCACAGTCACCTACACTCACATACAATACAATCAACCGCCACATCTCAAAGATGGTGTATACAAAGGTTGTTTCAAACAAGAGCCCATGGCTTGCACAGGCTAAGCTTGGTCAGACCTACTGCAATCCGGCATCACATGGCGAGGGACGTTTCGTAGCACCGAAGGAGTGGCTTGATAAGCTCTTTGAAAACGGACAGGTTGCCACACAGTATGTTGATCTGGACGGAAATGTATCAATGGATGAGGAGTGGAACGTAAACGGCTCATACATGTCTATCGAGGGTATCACATCTCCTGACGGAAGAATCCTCGGCAAGATGGCTCACTCAGAGCGCCGTGGCGAATCTGTAGCAATCAATATCTACGGAGAGCAGGATATGAAGATATTCGAGAGCGGTGTGAAATATTTTAAATAATTCATAACTGAATAATTACAATATCTTATATATTTATTGGGTTATTATCTCTGCAATATAAACAATTAAGCTTCCATGGAGGTCACGGTTAGTGGCTTTCATGGGAGTTTTTATTTTGGAACCAGTGAATATGTTGACGGAAAAGAAAATAAATTGAAGATAATTAAACATGTGTGTCTGCTTGATATTTGATAGTCGCAGTGGTAAAATCAAGACTAAAATTACCGGTAGTAAATGGTTTGAAAGAAAAGAGGACATAAAACAGATGAGATTGCCACAAATAATAAACAGCCTCCTTGAGACTGATATGTATAAATTCAGCATGGGACAGACGATTTTCCATCAGTTCACAAGCTATAAAACGACCTGGACCTTCAAGTGCAGAAATAAAGACGTGCATTTTACAGATGAGATGGTCGAGGAGATAAAGGAACAGGTGCAGGCCTTCTGTCAGCTTCGTTTTACGGAGGAGGAGCTTGAATATCTTGATAACATCACCTGGATAAAAGGTACATATGTTGATTTTTTAAGACTCTGGCAGCCAAGATATGAGGAGTTTACCATCACAACAGATGCACCGTGTGGGCTGGCAATCGATGCAGCCGGCACGTGGCTTAATACTTCGATGTATGAGATTCCGGTGCTTGCTATTGTAAATGAAGTGTACTTCCGTATGGCATATGATTATGATGTGCTGCTTAAGCAGTTTAAGCGCAGGCTTGATGAGAAGGTGCGTCTGCTCGAGGAGGATACCTACAGGCTTAGCGATTTCAGTGAATTTGGACTAAGACGCCGTCTGTCTGCTGAGGCGCAGGAGATGGCTGTAAAGGCAATCGCAGAGGTTGAGCTGCCAGCAGATTCACACTTTATTGGTACATCAAACGTATATCTTGCGAAGAAATTCAATTTAAAGCCGGTGGGAACAATGGCTCATGAGTGGATTATGTGTACAGGACAGGGCAATCACAAGCATAATCCGGCATATTCAACTGGTACGCACTCGATGCATGGGTTAAGGAGTATGGTATATTAAACGGTATTGCGCTTACTGACACCATAACAACAGACTGCTTCCTGCGTGATTTTCAGCTCACCTATGCGACACTTTTTTCGGGAGTGCGTCATGATAGCGGAGATCCGTACGAGTGGGGAGACAAGATGATAGCCCACTACAACAGTCTGGGAATCAATCCAAGGACAAAGACACTTTTGTTCAGCGACAGCCTGGATTTCGAGCGTGCGACTGCATTGTATGACTATTTCAAGGATAAGGCAAAGGTTGCATTCGGTATAGGAACCTTTATCAGTAACGACACTGATGAGGAAGCACTCAACATAGTTATGAAGACCACCAAGTGTAACGGCATGGATGTGGCAAAGATTTCCGACGTGGCAGGCAAGGGTATGTGCAAGAATCCGGATTATGTCGATTACCTGAACAGGTGCATTGATTACAGGATGAAGAATGATAAATGATAAATGACGGCATGAGGGCAAAGGTATTTTGCTCCCTTTAATCATGTGATTGAATTGCAAGAAATGTGTAAACAAAACAAAAAATATATAAAATATCAGACAATTTAAAATAAAAATAAAAATTGTCAAAAAACATATTGACAAATAGGCAAAATTGGTGTAATCTTAAATCAACAAAAAGAGATACGAAAGGAACAAAAATAAAACACAGGAGGTACAGTCCAATGGGGATTACATAATTTAAGTCAAAGTACTATAAGAATGATTGAACGGAATATTTAAATCTGTAGGGCGAGCCGAAGCGCAGTAATCGCACAGATATATTAGCAAATAAATAATATCGTTGAAAAAGTTCTTGTAGATTAAAAGTGAAAGATAGAATCTCTCATAAGAGTTTACATAGATAATGTAACCAAAAGGAGTGATTTTATGAAGAAGGGTAGAGGTCCATAGCTAAGCTAAAAGAATAAGAATCCTGTCATAAACAGAATCATATTTATAGCAAAGCAATATGGAAATGCCAAAATAAATTCATATAGCGAAAGCGGAACTTGGAGGTTATACAGTGAAGCTTACGGAACCAATGCTTTAGGAGCCACTTGATGTAAAATGTAGATCAGGTGGCTCCTATTTTTGACATTTGCGAATGCATGTGAGGTTTAATAGTTAGATAGAATGACAACGTAAGCCTTTAAGGCTGGGCTATAATTTGATGAAAGCAGGAACGCGGTTTTCAAATACTGTATAGTACATAAACCCGGCATCCTTGAGGATATTTGAAACTTTGTCAAAATCATATGCCACATGCTCGGGCTTGTGGGCATCTGCTCCGACTGTGATTATTTCCCCGCCAAGCTCATGATAGCGCTTTAGCACATCTTCGGTCGGATTTGGGTGGCCAAGCCCGTATTTAAAGCCTGCGGTATTGAGCTCGATGCCTTTTCCCCTGGAGATAATTTCCCTTAATATAGCATCAATTATGTCGGCATACTTTTCATATGAATAGTATTTATTTTTGTCAGGACCGTATCTGACCACGTAGTCGATGTGACCGTACACATCAAAATCCGCTCCGCTGTGCAGATTGTCGAGTATGGATTCAAAGTATTCGGTGTAGGCTTCGTGCTCTGTCTTACCTTTGTAAAATGCAGGGTAGTATGGGTCAATGCCGTTTACTACATGGCTTGAGCCGATCACGAGGTCAAACGGATATTTTTTGGTGACCTCATTATTTTTGTCTGTAATATGAGGCTGTAAACCGATTTCAATGCCCCAGTGGATATTTACCGGGCAGCCCTTTTCTTTAAGAACAATTGCAAGTCTTTTGATGCGCTTTTCATATGCTGCTATATCAAGGTCGAAAAGCCCGGGCTCCTCTTTATAGTCATAGTCCAGATGGTCTGTAAAGCAGATGCCGTCCAGCCCTTTGTTGATTGCTGATTTTATCATCAATACCGGGTCGGCATCGCTGTCACCCGAAAACATGCAGTGCATGTGCTGATCCCACATATAAATACCTCCGTAAAACTGATGTATTGTTGTTAAAAAACTATATAAGTTGCATGATTTATAATTGTCTGCTGCTGGCTGCCGGAAAGTGTGAATTACAGCAATTAATTAAGTGTAGCCGAGATTATAATAAAGTGCAATATCTAAAAAGAAAAATTGTGAAGAATGATAAAAAATGTGTGTAAATGAAAATATTTAGTGAAAATTTTAACAAACGCAAATAAAGTACTTGAACCTTTGAGAATTATTCGCTATAATAAAAGCATCTTAGGGCATGTCCCTAAAAATACTTTTTACAATTCTAGGAGGAATTAAAATGGCAGTAAGAGTAGCAATCAACGGATTTGGTCGTATCGGACGTCTTGCTTTCAGACAGATGTTTGGAGCTGAGGGATACGAGGTAGTAGCTATCAACGACTTAACAAGCCCAAAAATGTTAGCACACTTATTAAAGTATGATTCATCACAGGGTAAATACGAGCATGCAGATGAGGTTTCTGCAAGCGATGATTCTATCACAGTTTGTGGTAAGGAAATCAAAATTTACGCATTCCCAGATGCAAACAATTGCCCATGGGGAGAGTTAAAGGTTGACGTTGTACTTGAGTGCTCTGGATTCTATACATCAAAAGAGAAGGCTCAGGCTCATATCAATGCTGGAGCTCGTAAGGTAGTTATCTCTGCACCAGCAGGAAATGACCTTCCTACAATCGTTTACAATACAAACCATGAGACACTTAAGGCTTCTGATACAATCATCTCAGCAGCTTCTTGTACAACAAACTGCTTAGCTCCAATGGCAGATGCACTTAACAAGTACGCTCCAATCCAGTCTGGTATCATGGTAACAATCCATGCTTACACAGGAGATCAGATGACTCTTGACGGACCACAGAGAAAGGGAGACCTTCGTCGTTCACGTGCAGCAGCAGTTAATATCGTTCCTAACTCAACAGGAGCAGCTAAGGCAATCGGCCTTGTTATCCCAGAGTTAAACGGAAAGTTAATCGGATCTGCACAGCGTGTTCCTACACCAACAGGATCTACAACAATCCTTACAGCAGTTGTTAAGAAAGCAGGCGTTACAAAAGAGGATATCAACGCAGCTATGAAGCAGCAGCTAACGAGTCATTCGGTTACAACGAGGATGAGATCGTATCTTCAGATATCGTTGGAATGAGATTTGGTTCATTATTCGATGCAACACAGACAATGGTTAACCAGGTTTCTGACGATCTGTACGAGGTACAGGTTGTTTCTTGGTATGATAACGAGAACAGCTACACATCTCAGATGGTTCGTACAATCAAGTACTTCTCAGAGTTAGCTTAATTCTTGTACCCACAAGAACAGTATATCTCAAGACTACTCAAGGGGCGCGGTCTTAATTGAACCGCGCCTCTTTTTTAAAGCATGGCTATTTCTTTTGAATATCTGTGAATTGTAGAATTAATTATATTTTTTAATATGTACAATATGGCGTGGCCACATGGCTTATGCCTTGAAATAAGGGAGGACATATTATGTCATTAAACAAGAAATCAATTGATGATATCAACGTAAAAGGCAAGAGAGTTCTCGTTAGATGTGACTTCAACGTACCACTTAAGGACGGAAAAATCACAGATGAGAACCGTATCAACGGAGCTCTTCCAACAATCCAGAAATTAATCAAGGACGGTGGAAAGGTTATCCTTTGCTCACACCTTGGAAAAGTTAAAAACGGACCAAATGAGGGTGAGTCACTTGCTCCTGTAGCTGCAGCTCTTGAGGCTAAGCTTGGACAGAAGGTTACATTTGTAGCTGACTACAACGTAACAGGTGAGGCTGCAACAAAGGCTGTTTCAGAGATGAAAGAGGGAGACGTAGTTCTTCTTCAGAATACACGTTTCAGAGGCAAAGAGGAGACAAAGCCACAGGAAGCCGGAGATGCATTCGCAAAAGAACTTGCTGACCTTGCTGATGTATATGTATGTGACGCTTTCGGTTCTGCTCATAGAGCACATGCTTCTGTAGCAGGTGTTACAAAGTTCATCACAGCTAAGGGTGGAGAGAATGTTGTTGGATACCTTATGCAGAAGGAAATTGACTTCCTTGGCAAGGCAGTAGAGAATCCTGTACGTCCTTTCGTAGCTATTCTTGGTGGAGCTAAAGTAGCTGACAAGCTCAATGTTATCGACAATCTCCTCGAGAAGGCTGATACACTTATCATCGGTGGTGGAATGGCATACACATTCCTTAAAGCACAGGGATATGAGATTGGTATCTCAATGCTTGATGAGACAAAGATTGATTACTGTAAAGAGATGCTTGCAAAAGCAGAGAAACTTGGAAAGAAGATTCTTCTTCCTGTTGATGCAGTTACAATCAAGGATTTCCCAAATCCAATCGATGCTCCTGTAGAGACAGAGACATATGATTATGACAAGATGCCTGCAGACCGTGAGGGTTGTGATATCGGACCTAAGACACGCAAGCTTTTCGCTGACGCTGTTGCATCAGCTAAGACTGTTGTATGGAACGGACCAATGGGTGTATTTGAGAACCCGACACTTGCAGCAGGTACACTTGCAGTAGCAGAGGCACTTGCTAAATCAGATGCTATCACAATCATCGGTGGTGGAGATTCAGCTGCAGCAGTTAACCAGATGGGACTTGGCGACAAGATGAGCCACATCTCAACAGGTGGCGGTGCTTCCCTTGAGTTCCTTGAGGGCAAGGAGCTTCCTGGCGTAGCTTGTGCTGATGATAAATAAGCTGAAAGCAACTTAATGAAATTAAGCCGCAGGCAAAAAATATTTGTATACAAATACAAGGAGATATAAAATGGCAAGAAAGAAAATTGTAGCCGGCAACTGGAAGATGAACATGACTCCAAGCCAGGCTGTTAAATTAGTAGAAGAGTTAAAACCACTCGTAGTTTCAGATGATGTTGAAGTTGTTTACTGTGTACCTGCAATCGATATCGTACCTGTTGTAGAAGCATTAAAGGGTACAAATGTTGCTGTTGGAGCAGAGAATATGTACTTCGAGGAGAAGGGTGCTTACACAGGAGAAATCTCAGCAGAGATGCTTCTTGATGCAGGTGTTAAGTATGTTATCATCGGACATTCAGAGAGAAGAGATTACTTCAAAGAGGATGACGCACTTCTCAACAAGAAGGTAAAGAAGGCTATCGAGGCTGGACTTACACCAATCCTTTGCTGTGGTGAGACACTTGAGCAGAGAGAGAGCGGTGTTACACTTGACTGGATCAGACTTCAGATTAAGTCAGATCTCGCAGATGTTGCTGCATCAGATGTTGCAAACATGGTTATCGCTTACGAGCCAATCTGGGCAATCGGAACAGGAAAGACAGCTACTTCTGACCAGGCTCAGGAGGTCTGCGGTGCAATCCGTGAGTGTGTAGCAGAGATTTATGATCAGGCTACAGCAGATTCAGTTCGTATCCAGTACGGCGGATCTGTAAATGCAGGAAATGCAGCAGAGCTTTTTGCAAAGCCTGACATCGACGGTGGATTAGTTGGTGGCGCTTCACTCAAGGCTGATTTTGGAAAGATCGTAAACTACAAGTAATTATTAAATCATAATTTAATATTTGATTTGACAATCACAATAACTAAATGTCACTAAATTCACCAGCTTAGCTGCATTTAGTGGCATTTATTATGTAATGAAATTTTTTGTGAGCTTGCATATGTCGCTGTAATAGAGCATTTTGCAAGCCTCATATGAAGAATAGAGGAAATATAAATGAGTAAGAAACCGGTAGTATTAATGGTACTTGATGGTTACGGCTTAAGTGACCACAAAGAGGGAAATGCCATCGCTATGGCAAATACCCCTGTTATGGATAAATTGATGGCAGAGTGTCCTTTTGTAAAGGGTGCAGCTTCAGGTCTTGCAGTTGGACTTCCTGACGGACAGATGGGAAACTCTGAGGTAGGACATATGAATATCGGCGCAGGCCGTATCATATATCAGGATCTTACAAGAATCACAAAGGCAATTGCTGATGGTGATTTCTTCAAGAACAAGGTATTACTTTCTGCAATTGAAAACTGCAAGAAGAATGATTCTGATCTTCATCTTTGGGGACTTCTCTCAGATGGTGGAGTTCACAGCCATATCGAGCATCTTTACGGACTTCTTGAGCTTTGCAAGAAGGAGAATTTTGACAGAGTATATGTACACGCCTTCCTTGATGGCCGTGATACACCTCCTGCATCAGGCAAGGACTATATCGAGCAGCTTCTCGCCAAGATGAAGGAAATCGGTGTAGGAAAGCTTGCATCTCTTTCAGGACGTTACTATGCGATGGACAGAGATAACAACTGGGATCGTGTGCAGAAGGCTTATGATTCACTCACTAAGGGTGAGGGCGTAAAAGCTACATGCCCTGTAAAGGCTATGGAGGAGTCATACGCAAATGACGTTACAGATGAGTTCGTACTTCCTACAGTTATCACAAACGAGGATGGCACACCGGTATCTGTTGTAAAGGACAATGATTCTGTTATCTTCTTCAACTTCCGTCCGGACCGTGCCCGTGAGATGACAAGAGCATTCTGCGATGACAAGTTTACAGGCTTTGAGCGTCCATTCCTTAAGACAACCTTTGTATGCTTCAAGGATTATGACGAGTCAATTCCTAATAAGCTTATCGCTTTTGAGAAGGAAGAAATCAAGAATACATTTGGCGAGTATCTTGCAGCAAATGGCAAGAAACAGCTTCGTCTCGCAGAGACAGAGAAGTATGCACACGTAACCTTTTTCTTTAATGGTGGAGTAGAGGAGCCGAATATCGATGAGGCACGTCTTCTTGTAAACAGTCCTAAGGACGTTGCAACATATGACTTAAAGCCTGAGATGAGCGCTCCTGAGGTTGGAATGGATCTTGTTGAGGCTATCAAGTCAGATAAGTATGATGTTATTATCATCAACTTTGCTAACCCTGACATGGTTGGACATACAGGTGTGATTCCGGCTGCTGTAAAGGCTGTTGAGAGAGTTGATTCACTCGTAGGTGATGCAGTTCAGGCAATCAAGGATGTGGATGGAGTATTATTCATCTGTGCTGACCATGGAAACGCAGAGAAGATGATTGATTATGAGACAGGAAAACCTCATACAGCTCATACAACCAATCCAGTTCCTTTCATTCTTGTAAACGCTGACCCTTCTTACAAGCTTCGTGAGGGCGGATGTCTTGCAGATATCGCTCCAACACTGCTTGAGATTATGGGACTTCCACAGCCAAAAGAGATGACAGGAAAGTCACTTATCGTTAAATAAAATCTGTATTATATAGGCTCCGGCGCAGACAAAGGGTTTGAACCGGAGCTTTTGTTTTGATATATTAAAGATATAATAATAAATATAAGAAATGCTTATAAATGGCGTAAAATTATTTAAAAAAACTTATAATATACGTTGACTTTACAAATTGAGCTGGTATATAATTTAAGGGTAGCATTTGATTTGTAAAATAAATTACACATAAGATGGAGGACAATCATGCAGGAATTTAAACCATTCAAAGAAGGAAAAGTAAGAGAAGTATATGATAACGGGGACAGTCTTATTATGGTCGCAACAGATCGTATTTCCGCTTTTGACCATATTTTAAAGAATAAAATTACAGACAAGGGAGCCATCCTCACACAGATGTCTAAGTTCTGGTTTGAATTCACAAAGGATGTTGTTCCTAACCATATGATTTCAGTAGACGCAAAGGATATGCCGGAGTTCTTCGGTCAGGACAGATTCAACGGAAACAGCATGCTCTGCAAGAAGCTTGAGATGCTTCCAATCGAGTGTATAGTTCGTGGATATATCACAGGAAGCGGCTGGGCAAGCTACCAGGAGAACGGTACAGTCTGCGGAATCAGACTTCCGGAGGGACTTGTTGAGTCTGATAAGCTCCCTGAGCCTATTTATACACCATCTACCAAGGCTGATCTTGGAGATCATGATGAGAATATCTCATTCGAAAAATCAGTAGAAGTATTAGAGAAGATTTATCCTGAGAAGGGCAGAGAGTACGCAGAGAAGATTCGCGATTATACAATTGCTCTCTACAAGAAATGTGCAGAGTACGCTCTTACAAAGGGCATCATCATCGCAGATACCAAGTTTGAGTTTGGCTTAAATGAGCAGGGTGAGGTAGTGCTTGCCGATGAGATGCTCACACCTGACAGCTCACGCTTCTGGCCACTTGATGGATATAAGCCTGGACAGGGACAGCCTTCATTTGACAAGCAGTATGTAAGAGACTGGCTCAAGGCCAATCCGGACAATGACCTTCTTTTACCTGATGAGGTTGTTGTGAAGACTGTAGAGAAATATAAAGAGGCATTTGAGCTTCTTACAGGAAGCAAATTCAGCCGCTAATATATTATTTATTCCGCGTTACTATTTCGCAATTATAAACGGAGATATTATGAACCAGGACAATAACATAAATCAGTATATAAATACTAGTATAGATACAAAAAGTCATACCGGTACAAAATTAGAAAGGTGTTCTGATATTGACGAGCATAACCATGTATTTGATGAGCTTCATGAGGAGTGTGGTGTGTTCGGCATGTATGATTTTGATGGAGGAAATGTCGCATCCACTATCTATTATGGCCTTTTTGCGCTTCAGCATAGAGGACAGGAAAGCTGTGGTATTGCAGTGAGTGATACACATGGACCAAAGGGAAAGGTGACAACACACAAGGTATGGGCCTTGTAAATGAGGTATTTACTCCTGATATCTTAGAGCCAATGAAGGGAGATATCGGAGTGGGACATGTGCGCTATTCAACAGCAGGCTCATCAACACGTGAGAATGCACAGCCTCTCGTATTAAATTATGTCAAGGGCACACTTGCCATGGCACACAACGGAAACCTTATAAATGCAAAGGAGCTTCGCAAGGAGCTTGAGTATACAGGAGCTATTTTCCAGACCACAATCGACTCTGAGGTTATAGCTTATCATATCGCAAGAGAACGTCTTAACTCAAAAACAGCGGAGGAGGCGGTCAGACGTGCCTGCCAGAAGCTTAAGGGAGCCTATGCACTTGTGGTTGAGAGCCCGAGAAAGCTTATTGCAGCCAGAGACCCATTTGGTTTTAAGCCTCTTTGCATCGGAAAGAGAGACAATGCATATATCGTTACATCTGAGACCTGTGCGCTTGATACAATCGGTGCAGAGTTTGTCAGGGATGTAGAGCCGGGAGAGGTTATCACTATCACTCCTGAAAAGGGCATTGAGTCTGATATGACTATGGCACTTGCCCCTGAAAAACAGGCCAGATGTGTGTTTGAATACATTTATTTCGCAAGACCTGACAGCCATATTGACGGAGTAAGCGTGTATGGCAGCCGTATCAAGGCTGGCAGATTCCTTGCAATGGATTCACCGGTTGAGGCTGATATCGTGACAGGAGTACCGGAGTCAGGAAATGCCGCTGCTCTTGGTTATTCACTTGAGTCGGGCATTCCATATGGCACAGCATTTGTCAAGAATGGTTATGTCGGCAGGACATTTATCAAACCTAAGCAGTCAAGCCGTGAATCAAGCGTGCAGATAAAGCTTAATGTATTAAAGGAGGCTGTTAAGGGCAAGAGAGTTGTTATGATTGATGATTCAATTGTGCGAGGAACAACCTCAGACAGAATAGTACGTATGTTAAGAGAGGCGGGTGCCACAGAGGTACATGTGCGCATCAGTTCACCGCCATTCTTATGGCCTTGCTATTTCGGTACAGATATTCCTGCAAGAGAGCAGCTTATCGCTTACAACAGGACTATTGAGGATATCAGACAGATTATAGGTGCAGATTCTTTAGGCTACCTTGGAATTGACAGACTTCATGAGATGGTAGAGGGATTGCCAATCTGTATGGGCTGTTTCACAGGAAAATATCCGATGGAGCCACCGAAGGATGATATCAGAGGCGAGTATTTTGATAAAGAAATAGACCTCGAGAGAAAAATGCTTAATCGCTAATAAAGGAGAGAATATGAGTACAGACAGATACACAAGTCCTCTTTCTGAGCGTTATGCCAGCAAAGAGATGCAGTATATTTTTTCGCAGGATATGAAATTTACCACTTGGAGAAAGCTCTGGATTGCTCTTGCAGAGACTGAGATGGAGCTTGGCTTTCACAGATGGCAAGCCGGTTATCACACAGGAACAGATTGATGAATTAAAGGCACATGTGGATGACATCAATTATGATGTGGCAAAGGAGCGTGAGAAGCTTGTGCGTCACGATGTAATGAGCCATGTCTATGCATATGGACAGCAGTGTCCTAAGGCAGCAGGAATTATACATCTTGGAGCAACTTCATGTTATGTAGGTGACAATACAGATATCATCATCATGAATGAAGCATTAAAGCTCGTTCATAAAAAGCTCATAAGTGTTATTGCAGAGCTTGCAAACTTTGCTGATAAGTATAAGGATCAGCCAACTCTTGCATTTACACATTTCCAGCCGGCACAGCCGACAACAGTTGGAAAGCGTGCCACACTGTGGCTAAATGAGTTTATGCTGGATCTCGAGGATTTAGAGTATGTGCAGGGCACATTAAAGCTCCTTGGTTCTAAGGGCACTACAGGAACACAGGCCAGCTTCCTTGAGCTCTTCAACGGAGACGATGAGACAATAGACAAGATAGATCCGATGATCGCAAAGAAGATGGGCTTTAAGGATTGTTATCCGGTGTCAGGCCAGACATATTCCCGTAAGGTAGATACAAGAGTGGTAAATGTGCTCGCAGGCATCGCTGCATCAGCTACAAAGATGTCAAACGATATCAGACTGCTCCAGCATCTTAAGGAAGTAGAGGAGCCGTTTGAGAAGAACCAGATTGGCTCATCAGCCATGGCATATAAGAGAAATCCTATGAGAAGTGAGAGAATAGCATCTCTTTCAAGATATGTTCTTGCAGATGTAATGAATCCTGCAATTACTTCAGCTACACAGTGGTTTGAGAGAACACTTGACGATTCAGCAAACAAGCGTCTTTCAATACCTGAGGGCTTCCTTGCAATAGACGGAATCCTTGACCTCTGCCTCAATGTGGTGGATGGACTGGTAGTATATCCAAAGGTTATTGAAAAGCACTTTATGGCAGAGATACCATTCATGGCAACAGAGAACATCATGATGGATGCTGTAAAGAACGGCGGAAATCGTCAGGAGCTCCATGAGAAGATCAGACAGCTCTCAATGCAGGCAGGAAAGACAGTAAAGGAAGAGGGAAAAGAAAATAACCTCGTAGACTTAATCGCTGCAGACCCTGCATTTGGACTGACAAAGGCTGATATCGAAAAGAACCTTAAGCCTGAGCTTTATGTGGGACGTGCACCTCGCCAGGTAGAAGTATATCTGCGTGATGTAGTTAATCCGGTGCTTGAAGCACATAAGGATGAGAGTGGAGTAAAGGCAGAGATTAACGTATAATATCGAAAGTATAGATAACGGTAAGTTGCTTGTGTTAACATATTTATCTAAATGAAAAGCCCCGGCATATAAACCTGTTTCATGGTTTATATGCGGGGTTTTATATATTATCCGTCAAGTATGAAGTTAGTTTAAATTAATTCTCTTTGTCATCATCTCAGGGTTGGTGGCCTCGCTGATTGCCACATGCTTGCTGATTACACCGGCCTTGTACAGATTGAAGATGCTTGTATCCATTGCAATCATATTCTCAGCTGCAGAGGTGTAGATGATACCGTCAATCTGATGGACCTTGCCTTCACGGATTAAGTTCCTTATTGCAGGCGTGAGTACCATGATTTCAAAAGCAGGCACCATCTCACCGTTTGTGGCAGGTAAAAGCTTCTGGCAGACGACAGCCTGCAGCACAGATGCAAGCTGGATGGCTATCTGGTGCTGCTGGGAAGCAGGAAACGCATCGATTATTCGGTCAATGGTATTTGCGGCACCAATTGTGTGAAGTGATGAAAATATGAGATGACCGGTTTCAGCCGCTGTGACAGCTGTATTGATGGTCTCATAGTCTCGCATCTCTCCAAGCAATATGACGTCAGGACTCTGGCGGAGTGCGGCGCGAAGTGCAGTGAGATAGCTTTCTGTATCTGTGTTGATTTCACGCTGTGACACAATACATTTGTCATGACGATGTAAAAACTCAAGCGGATCCTCAAGAGTGATAATATGCTCTTCCTTCTCATGGTTGATCTGATCTATAATACATGCTAGTGTGGTAGATTTACCGCTTCCGGCTGGGCCGGTAACCAGCACCATGCCGTTGTTTGTTTCCGCAAGCTCCATAACAGAGTCCGGTATATGTAAATCGCTTGGCTTTGGCAGTGTGAATGAGATAACACGGATGACAGCAGAGTAAGAGCCACGCTGCTTGAAAGTGCTCACTCTGTAACGTGATACTCCCGGTATAGCGAAGGAAAAGTCATCATCTCCGGTTTCCTCGAATTTTGAAATATCTCTCTCGGCAAGAGCATAGATTGATGTGACAAATTCAAAGGTTTCTTTTGGAATCATTCTGATTTCATTGAGGCACTCCATCACTCCCTTTGATTTGTATGTGAGAGGGCGGCCGGCCACTATGAAAATATCCGATGCTCCGTTGTCAGTCGCTTCCTTTAATATTTTTTTAACATCCATTTTAGTTTCCTCCAATTAAGTTTAGTGTATCATTTTCCTCGAAAGCTGTGTCAGTATTGAGCTTCCATTGTTTTATTTTATAAAAAGCATCCTGCCTGTGGACAGGATAGTTGATATCAAGCTTTACAGTGAGAGTCTGAGTATCGCTTACAGTACAGGTGATGGTATAGGTCAGACCGGTAACCTTGCCGTTTGATTCATTTTCAGCGAGGTTTTTATTTATGGCAGTATCGTTGTCTGATAGAGCAGTCTTTATGGCTCATAGTATGCTGCTTTATCAGGACTGCATCGTAGGCGGATGCAAGAATGGCATCAATCTGTGATATCTCATCCCATACCTTTTCACATGCACGGTAATACGAGCTGTTGTTATCAGCAACGCGTTTGCTCAGCTTATAGTCAGAGTTTGCTGTGACAAAGGCGAGTGCAGAGAACGTGACAATGCATATCATGGAAAAAGTAAGCAGGATGGTGGAAAAACCGAAATTTGAAAACTCTCTTCTTTTTTTCATGGGGTGCTCACCGTCCTTCCATCAGAGGAAAGTGCAGTATAGCTGCACGCAGTAATGCTGTATACACAGTGGCTGTCTGCTGCTATAAACTCTATGTCAGCCTTTTGTACTCCGTAGGCATCCTGCCCAAGCCTGCTTACAATAACCTTGTATGCGGCATCATCCTTATCACATGGATGATAGCTTTTGTCAAGATAAATGAATAGCTTTTCATCTGCACAGATGGAGCCGTCAAAGAGCGATGATACGGCGTTTAAATCGCCATGCTCCTGTTCGTATGCGCTTGCTGCATTGCTGCATGCATTAACAGCCTCATGCAGCACCTGAGTTTCTTCTGTCAGCTTGTGGGTCTTTATGAAGAAAAGCAGTCCCACAATCAAAAGAGCTGAAAAAAGCAGCAGATTAATGGTATCTCAAGCAGGAATATTCTGTTTTTCGATTGTTTAAGCTTTGTTGAAATCATGGTTTATTCCTTGTGGTATGTATGTTTGTGTGGCATCGAGTGGCATATTAGGGAGCGGTGTACGTGATATTGCTGCATTTATTGTCGGACGATGGTTAGTCGGAATTGACGGAGCAGTAGGTATCGGTAGTGCCACCGGATGTATCGGTGATAGTTACGGTAATCATTTTGTCGGTGGTTTCTGTCATGTCAAGTCCCTCGATTTCGACAATCCTTTGTCCGCTGTCCAGACTGTATGAGGAACCATCCTGTACATAGAGCTCTCTTAGAGAACCGCCATAGTAGTATATAAAGGTATTATACACGATGTCATTTATTGTGTTTTTCAGACATAGAGCTTTCGTGCCATTTATTGTTTCCACACTGATTGCAGCGTCAGAATCATTCTGTCTGACTTTTTCGCGCAGATAAGATGTGACAGTGCGTATTTCGTAGTTGTAATTCATGGCATTGGCAGTGGACTTGTATTGCTTTACGCCAATCAGCACGAGGATAAAAGCAGTCAGCGCAAAAAGAAAAAAAAGCAGCATCACAAAAAAACTGTCAGCCTGATGTGATCTTGATTTTAGCTTGAACATGGGTTATTTCCTCTCTATTATTGTCACATCGGGACGCAGATTGGAGCCGATGTATTGATAGTCTATGTAATAATAGTCGCTGTCGTAGGTGAGACCATAGTGGTCTGTTAGATAATCTATGTCAGGAGGGTATGTTCCCTCAAGAGCATAGCACTGTGTGATACTTCGTGTGAGGGCGCGTTCCAGCGTGCTCTTACTTCTTTTGGTATTGTCATCTGACAGCTTTGAAGAGAAAGCACTAAACAAAACGGTACATGCGGCTAAAAGCACAATTGGTATGAATTTCCATATGGTTGATTTCTTTTTCTGAACAAAAAACAGCATACTGTGCCTCCGTAAGCTATCCTATGCTTGATATAATTCCAAGCAGTGGGAGTAAAAATGATACTAGTATGAAGCCAATGAATATACAAAGCAGGATAACCATAGCAGGTTCAATCACTGATATGAATCGTGACAGCCTTGCATCTGTGTCATCCTCACAGGATGTACATATATGTTGCATGACCTCGTCCATAGACCCGGTTTTGCTGCCGATTGCAATCCAGCTTGAGTACATCTTTGAAAAAATATTGGAGTGCAGCAGTGCCTCCGAAAATGTCTCGCCGTTAGATATATTTTTACGGCAGTCATTTATTTTAGAATCAAGGACAGGATTGTTTACAAGAGCCTGTGCGAGGTCCAGACCACGGTCTGTGTCGAGTCCGCTTGAGAGTGCTAAAAACATGCAGTTTGCAAAGCGGCTGGATGCGATTGACATGGAAAGAGCAGTTTTCATAAGGAACTTTTTCCCGAAGCGTGTCTTAAAAAATATAAAAAGAACCAGTGCGGCAAAGAGCATGAAAGCTATAATGATAAGCAGATATCTATTGATGTATTTACTGAGCTTCATGAGCACGGCAGCGGTGCCGGTAAGCTCACTTCCAAGCTCGGCATATATCTGTGAGAATACAGGTAAAACCTTGGCAATCATAACGACAATAACGGCAATCATCACGGCAGAAAGCACGAGAGGATAGGCAACGGCACTTTTAATGCCTGAAGCTATTTCGTCTTCGCGGTCATAGTACTTTGAGAGTGAGTTTAAGACCTCTTCAAGACGGCCGGTTTCTTCACCCAGCTGTATCATATTAATCATATATTTTGGAAAGTATCCTGTATCTTTAAGTGCACTGTGAAGCGTTGCACCAAGCTCCATTGGCTTATATATCTGCTCAAGCAGATCATGTGTCTGCTTATCAGGTGCTTCATCACATAATATTGAAACACCATAGTATGTAGGCAGCCCGGCTGCTATGATAAGAGAAATCTGCTGACAGAAGGCAGAAAGCTCTGCATTGCTCAAAATCTTGGATTTTCTAGACATTTATGTCTCCTAATAGACGTATTTGGTAATGTAATCATTTTTTTGTGCTATGAACTTCTTTGGCGAATCACTGGTAGATGCAAATGTTGGATCCAGCATGTTCCATGAGGTACCATCAAACTCGATGATGCCGTTTATCCAGCCCTTGTCCTTTATATAAGTACTGATCCAGGCATGATATTCTTCACCGGCATATCCTACCTCTAAACGTGTGGGAATAGCCTGAGTCCTTAGCATAGTGGCCATGACTGCCGCATAGTCAAAGCATATACCGGTATTTTCGGTAAAGACCTTGTCCACATCGGGCAGATAGCCGCTTTTGACATTTTTAGCTTTGTCATAGTCGTATTTGAAATTTGAAATGATATAATTGTATACACTTTCCACGACCTCAGTATCGCTGCTGCAGTAGTACGCCAGTGAGCTGCCTTCCTTCACAGCCAAAGAATCGGCAGTGAAATTTACATACTGGTTAGGGTACAGATACGGCCCGAATTCATCAGCGATGGAGACGGAAATCACCTGCGACAGCACAGTGGCATATTGTGTCCCCTCAACATTTTCAAAAACGGTTACAGTATACGAGCCACTTGAAGAGACAAGAGGAAACACTTCATTTCCTCCATGCAGATCAAAGGTGTACGTGACACCGTCAGGCCCGGTTATCTGAAGCTTGACCTTTTGATTAGAACCGTGATAATTCACTATGATATAGCCGCTGCTACTGTTTGATGCGTCGATAGTAGCCACATCACAGGTATAGGTTTGTGTGCCGTCGGCAGTTGGAGTGAGCACCTTTGGTGCAGAGTCCCAGGTGCCTTTTTCAGTAGAATGACTGGAAACAGGCTCCTTTGATATATCGTCACTTTTGGAATTACCGCATGCACCAAGCAAAAGGCATGATAATAATATGAGTGGAAGTGCTTTTTTATACAGTATGCACTTCATAAAAATCTCCTAAATATAAAGTTGTTTCTTTTTTTAATTATATTATAATGTATTTTCTTGTAAAATAAAATGGAAAAATGTATAATATTAAAAAATGGTTTAGATTATCAAAAGAAGAGAGTAAAAAGAAAACTCTTGACTGTGCAATAAAAACGTAGTATATTAGTTCTGTTATTTAGAATTGAAATTAGGAGGTCTTATCGTGGCAACTTTAAAAATTGTTTTATCGGTATTATTTATAATCGTCAGTTTAGTAATTACTATAATTATTCTTTTCCAGGAGGGCAAGTCAGCAGGACTTGGCACTATCGCCGGAGTTGCTGATACATATTGGGGCAAGAACAAGGGACGTTCAAAGGAAGGACGTCTGGTTAAGGCGACCATTGTATGTGTTGTTCTTTTCTTTATTATTTCAATTGCTTTAAATATGGGAATATGGTAAATACTTAGACTGTCGAGAAATCGGCAGTCTTTTTTATTAAATCAACATCCATATGATGAAAATGCCGCTAGTACAAATTTTTAAGAACTGTGCATTGGATTTGAAATCAGACATCCATATTGTGCAACGAAAAAGGAGAGATAATGAGTAATATAGATAAATATGAAACACGAAAAAAGATGGTCTATGACTTCATGTGTGATGACATGTATGTTCCGATGAAAATCAAGGAACTTTGCATAGTACTTGGAGTAAAAAAAGAGGACAGACCACAGCTTGAACAGATTCTTTTGGATTTGCAGGCAGAGGGAAGGATAACACTCTCAAAGCGCGGGAAATACTCGAAGTCGGAAATTAAAAAGACAGTCGGCGTATTCACAGCGCATCAAAGGGGATTTGGTTTTGTTACTGTGGAGGGAGAGCCTGATGATATTTTTATCCCTGCAGAGTATGTAAATGGTGCGATGCACATGGACACTGTTGAGATTACAATCTCACCTGTCACAACAGGACGCCGCAAGGAGGGAAAGGTTGTTTCCGTCATAGAGCGAGGCATGAAGCAGGTAGTCTGCACCTATGAGGCAAGTGATAATTTTGGTTTTGCAGTGCCTGACAATACCAGATTTGGCACAGATATTTTCATACCAAAGGAATGCTCAAAGGGTGCTATGTCGGGCCATAAGGTAGTGGTTGAAATCACAAGCTATGGTAAAAAGGGCAAAAAGCCGGAGGGCAAGGTTGTTGAAATAATCGGACATATAGATGACCCGGGTACAGATATTCTTTCTATAGTAAAGGCTTATGATCTGCCGGTGGATTTTTCGGAGAAAATCATGCATCAGGTGCAGAATGTGGCAAAGGATGTGACACCTGCGGATATGCCGGCAGGATGGATTTACGCGACTGGATGATGGTCACGATAGACGGAGAAGATGCAAAGGATCTTGATGATGCCGTGTCTTTATACATGGATGGCGACAATTATGTACTTGGAGTACACATAGCAGATGTGTCGAATTATGTGCAGGAGCACAGTGCCCTTGATGTGGAGGCACTTAAGAGAGGAACATCGGTTTATCTTGTAGACAGAGTAATTCCGATGCTTCCAAGAGAGCTTTCAAATGGCATATGCTCCTTGAATGAGGGATGTGACAGGTTGGCTCTTTCATGCATTATGACAATAAATAAAAAGGGTGAAGTTATCGATCATAAGATTGCAGAGACAGTCATAAAGACAAACCGTAGGATGACATACACAAATGTAAAAAAAGATTCTTGCAGATAAGGATGCCGCTGTGATTGAAGAATATAAGGAGCTTGTGCCTATGTTTGAAAAAATGGCAGAGCTTGCAGCAATTCTACGCAAAAAGAGAATGAAACGAGGTTCTATAGATTTTGACTTCCCGGAGACTAAAGTCGTGCTCGATGAAGATGGTCATCCGATAGATATAAAGCCGTATGACAGAAATGTGGCAACAAAGCTCATTGAGGATTTCATGCTTATAGCAAATGAAACTGTGGCTGAGGATTATTTCTGGCAGGAAATACCTTTTGTATACAGAACACATGACAAGCCGGACTCAGAAAAAATCGCAAAGCTTTCCACATTTATCAATAATTTTGGCTATACGCTTCATATTGGAGCTGATGAGGTACACCCAAAGGAGCTTCAGAAGCTTTTGATGAAGGTGGATGGCACAGATGAAGAATCCCTGATAAGCAGACTGACACTGCGCTCTATGAAACAGGCACGATATACAACAGCATGTACAGGACATTTTGGACTGGCGGCAAATTATTATTGTCACTTTACATCACCAATCCGCAGATATCCTGATTTGCAGATACACCGTATCATCAAGGAAAATATCCGCGGCAGGATGAATGATAACCGCAGGGAGCACTATGAGTCTATACTCGATGCTGTTGCAAAGCAGGCAAGTGAGACCGAACGACGTGCAGAAGAGGCAGAGCGTGAAACAGTTAAACTTAAAAAATGTGAATACATGTCAAATCATATTGGTGAATGCTTTGAAGGAGTTATATCAGGTGTCACGGAGTGGGGCTTTTTCGTGGAGCTTCCAAATACAGTTGAGGGACTTGTGCGCGTGACAGACCTGACAGATGATTTCTATGAGTTTTACGAGGATACCTATGAGCTGGCCGGTTCAGCCACCAATAAGAGATACAAGCTTGGACAAAAAATCAAGGTTGTTGTGGACAGTACTGACAAAATTATGCGTACAATTGATTTTAAACCGGCGGAATAATATGACAATAATGACAAGATTTTTTGTGATTTAAAAATGCTTATTTTATTATCTGCTATTATTTCATTATCTTATTATCTATTATTTGTCGGTCGTTGTGCGATAGATTTATTGAAAAAGATGTCATAATATATTAAATAGTGTAAATAAAAAGAAATGTGAACCAGCGGTTTACAATAATTTGCTTTTTAGATATTGGCAATTGAAAAAAAATGTGTTAGTATTGTAAAGCAGTTTGAGGAAAGGAGATACCGACATGGCTAAGGAACCAAAGAAATTAATAGCCAACAACAAAAAGGTCTATCACGATTACTTTTTGCTTGAGAAATACGAAGCCGGTATTTCACTTGCAGGAACTGAGGTGAAGTCACTTCGAATGGGAAAGGGCAGCATAAAGGAGTCATTTATCCGTATTGAGAACGGTGAGATTATCCTGTATGGCATGCATATCACACCATATGAGAAGGGAAATATCTTCAACAAGGATCCACTCAGACCTAAAAAGCTTTTACTCCACAAGAAGGAAATCGAAAAGCTTTCATCAAAGATGAAGGAAAAGGGTTTCACAATTGTGCCTGTGGAGGTATACTTTAAGGGGAGTCTGGTCAAAGTAGAGATAGCACTTGCCAAAGGTAAGAAGCTTTATGATAAGAGAGCAGACATAGCCAAGAAGGATCAAAAGCGAGAGGCGCAGAGAGATTTCAAAATCAGAAATCTGGGTTAGTAAAAAATTGAATATGGGCTAGTAAAGGTTTCGACGGGGCCCACAAGGTCCGGTGGACCTTGGCTTTGGGCGGACCGAAGCGGAGCGGAGAACATGGAGCGTAGCTGCATGTACCCCGCAAAAAAAATTGAATATGGGCTAGTAAAGGTTTCGACGGGGTACATGCAGCTGGAGAAGCGAGTCGTATGGCGATGCGTTAAATGGCCAAATTAAAATTAAACGCTGAAGATAATTTAGCATACGCTGCCTAATGGCAGCAGTCTGACCTAGAGCACTCACACTTTAGGACCCAGGCTTCGACTATGTGAGAAACGACGTTGGCAAAGCTTTGAGCCATCGGGCGTATCATGAAGCTACTGAAACCACAAGGTTGTTTGTTATCGTGTGGCAGAGGGAATGTTAAATAATAAACTACACTCGTAGAAGGACAGGGAATTGTATTTCGGACACGGGTTCGACTCCCGTCTAGTCCACTCTCAAAGTGGCTTAAACACTGGGTTTGAGCCACTTGATTTTTTCAAAGGTACTCAAAAAGGTACTCAACATTATTCTTTTTTATGAAAAGAGAATCAAGCATAAACGAATAAATAAAGGCTTTACACTTCATTGTGCAAAGCCTTTTATTAAATTATTTTTTCCCTTTTAGGTATTGTGTACCCATGGGAAATGAGTTTATAAATGTACATTGCAAACAGCAGACATCTATTTTATAATCAAATATATAGCTCGGGATTTTGGAGGAAAACATTGGATAAAGAAATCAGAAGAAAAGATAGAGCAGTAACAGATATAAACAAGATAACAAAAATTATAGATGAGGCTAAGATTTTGCATCTTGGACTAATAGATAAAGGGTTTCCTCATATTGTGCCACTACATTACGGATATGAATATGACGCTACAAAGGACATTTTTGTATTTTATATGCATAGCGCAAAGGTGGGACATAAGATTGAATTAATAAAAGAAAATGGTAACGCCTGTATAGAATTGGAAACTGATATCGAGCTTGATGCCGCAGAAGATATTCCGTGTCAGTATAGTTCTTTTTATTCATCTGTGATAGGACAAGGAAAAGCAACCATAGTTGAAGATATAGAGGAAAAGAAATATGGTCTAAATCTTCTTATGAAAAATCAGACAGGTAGAACTTTTGATTTTAGTAATCAAATGGTTGGTACAGTAGCAGTTATTAAAGTTGAGATTTCTGATTATACAGCTGAAGCAAGAGTAAAAATCAATGGATAAGGTCAAACTGAAAAATCGGAATTTGACGAAGGAGTGTGATTGTATGAAAAAGAAATTCTCTGTGGTAATTGCAATTCTAGTTGTTTTAATAATTCTATTAACCCCTGTTCGTATGAACTTAAAAGACGGCGGAAGTGTTAGTTATAAAGCATTGGCGTATGAAGTTACAAAAATACACCAATTTACACCGGAAGCAGATGATGTAAAACCATATATTGATGGGGTCGAAATCAAAATACTCGGAATGACAGTTTATAGAGAAACATACTAATAGGCAAACTTCGAGTTTGTAGAATTAAGAAAATCGGTATTTTTGAGGAGATAGATATAAAATGACCTTCCAATTAGTTTGTATAGAACTAAAAGAATTAACGCAATACAAGTCTGATATGCAGGAAGCATTTCAGAAAGGTTTTGAAGATGCTTTTGGGAAAACAGATGCTGTTATTCTGCCTGAAAAGGACATTGAGCAGTCGCTGAATGCGGAGGGTTCTGCTGTCTATAAAGCTGTTGTCGATGGAGAAATGGTGGGTGGTGCTGTTGTTATTATCAATGAGAGTACACAGCATAACCATCTTGACCTGCTTTTTGTAAAGAACGGAGTTCAGAGCAATGGTATTGGTAAGAAGATATGGTTTGAATTGGAACGAATATATCCGAACACTAAAGTATGGGAAACCTGTACGCCGTACTTTGATAAGCGCAACATTCATTTTTATGTGAATGTCTGCGGCTTTCATATTACAGAATTTTTTAATGAAAAACATCCTATGCCGGATACACCGGACGATTTTGTCGGTGATGGCAATGAGGGAATGTTTGCGTTTAAGAAGCAAATGCGTTTATGAAATTCTAGTTTGTTGATGCAAAGCAGAGGCGGTAACTATTGATATGTTCCCGCAAACCGATGAGGCGCTGGACATGTTTCCACAAACCGATGAGGTAAAAAAGAGAGCAGTTCAGACGTCTCAACGCATGTGGAGACGGTATGTTTATTGTCCAAACTCCACGAAGCGAAGCATCATGTGAATGTGAAACTTGATATGGATGAGATGGATTTGACAGCTGCGGAGAGCAAGGCGACTTATGAGGAGATAAAGAAGTATGTGGCAGAACATAATGATAGGATGAAGGTATCTAATCTGTATATTGCACAGGTAAAGAGAAAGTGTGGAATTATAGAAAGAGAGAACAATAATAAGTCAAAATCTGAGAAGGGCGGACAGCAGGAATGTCCAAAAGAAAAAGAAATAGCGATTGAAGAGGCGTTGAAGTATTTTCAGATAATTCCAAGTGAATCATAGGCTAATTTGGCTTATCGGATTGAGAAAATTCAACTAATGTTATTGAGCCTTCGGACATTGGGAATAAAATCTGATGTTCGTAGGCTTTTTGTTCATGACAATAGAATGTTTGCGGAGCGTGCATTCTATTGTATACAGAAAAATTTTTCGCAGATATAATAAACATGACATATAGCTGTCGTGTTGAATCAGGTATAATATGTATGGAGTGTAAGAAACGATGAAAATAGATAGACTTATCGGTATATTGTCAATCTTACTGCAGGAAGAAAAGACAACGGCGCCTGAACTGGCAGAAAGATTTGAGGTATCTCGAAGGACAATAAATCGGGATATTGAAGATCTTTGTAAAGCAGGTATTCCTATAAAAACTGCACAGGGTACTGGCGGTGGCATCAGTATTATGGATGGATATCGTATGGACAGGATGATTTTGAGTTCCAAAGATATGCAGATGATTCTTGCGGGTTTGCGGAGTCTTGACAGTGTGAGCGGAAGCAGGTACTACAGTCAACTGATGGAGAAAATCCAGACCGGATCATCAGAGTTCATCAGTGGAAGAGACTCTATGCTGATTGACTTATCTTCATGGTATAAGGGTTCTCTTGCTCCAAAGATCGAGGTAATACAGAGTGCAATAGAAAACAGGCGCATCATACGATTTAAGTATTATGCTCCGTCCGGAGAGAGCAACCGAAGGTAGAACCATATTATCTGGTTTTCCGGTGGTCGAGCTGGTATGTATGGGGGTGGTGTTTAGAACGTAAAGATTACAGGCTGTTCAAACTGAACCGTATGGATTGTGTTGTTGAAACAGACCGTGGATTCCTGCGTAGAGATGTACCAATGCCGGATTTGTCAAATGAGAAGATATTTCCGGGTGGGATAAAGGTAAAAGCTCTTTTCACACCGAATATGAAGTGGCGGCTGGTTGAAGAATTTGGACCGAACTGCTTTACAGAAACGGACGATGGAAGGCTGCTCTTTTCAGCAGACTACACGGATATGGAAAACCTTGTGACATGGATTATGACATTTGGAGCAAAAGTAGAGGTGCTTGAGCCCGAAGAAGTGCGGGACATTATTCGCAGGAATGCAGAGGAAATATTAAAAATCTATGGAGGATTAGGAAAATGAGATTAGACGGTTTTGGGTTGTTTGTTGATGATATGGCAAAGATGATTCGTTTTTACAAGGATGTTCTCGGATTTGAAATTAAGGAAGAAGAGAATACTTCCAATGTTTATCTTGTAAAAGATGGAACACTTTTTTTTACTGTATGGGCGGAATGATTTTGAGAAGATGACAAACCGGCGATATGAGTATATCAAGGGTCTGAATGGTCATTCTGAAATAGCTCTATATGTTGATACTTTTGAAGAGGTGGACGAGGCATACAAGAAGGCTGTGGAAAATGGTGCAACATCTGTGCTTGAACCGGAACTTGAACCTTGGGGACAGAGAACCTGCTATATTGCTGATCCGGAAGGAAATCTGATAGAGATTGGTTCCTGGAATAAGCCTTATGAAGAGAAGGACTTAGAGGGGGTGTAAAGGATATGGCTTTTTGACTACAAGAAGGAATATAAAGAATTTTATATGCCGAAAGGCACACCGTCTATCGTAACTGTTCCGAAAATGAACTATATAGCGGTAAGGGGAAGCGGCAATCCAAATGATGCAGACGGAGAATACAAGCAGGCTATCGGACTTTTGTATGGAATTGCATTTACGATTAAAATGAGCAAAAAGGAAGATCATCGGATTGATGGATATTTCGATTATGTCGTGCCGCCATTAGAGGGATTCTGGTGGCAGGATGGAGTATCCGGAATTGATTATGCTCGTAAGGAAGATTTTAAGTGGATCTCTGTTATTCGCTTGCCGGATTTTGTTACCAGGGAAGATTTCGACTGGGCTGTCAGGAAAGCTACGGCAAAGAAAAAACAGGATTTTTCTAAGGTTGAGTTTTTTCCCTATGAGGAGGGCTTATGTGTACAGTGTATGCATATCGGAGCGTATGACGATGAGCCTGCTACGGTAGATGCAATGCACAGGTTTATGGAAGAACAGGGATACACATTGGATATAACGGATCGGAGAATGCACCACGAGATTTATCTGAGCGATGCGAGGAAGGTAGCGCCGGAGAAGTTGAAGACTGTAATCAGGCATCCGATAAAGAGAGCCTAAGGGTGTGGAGGAAAATAATATGGCATCAACAAAAGAGTATTTGGATTTTGTTATGGAACAATTATCAGGACTGGATGAACTCAGCAGCCGGGCAATGATGGGCGAATACATCCTTTATTACCGTGGAAGGATTTTTGGTGGGATATATGATGACAGACTTTTGGTGAAGCCGGTCTCGATGGCATTGAGGCTGATGCCAGATGCTGAGATGGAACTACCTTATAATGGTGCTAAAGAAATGATTTTGGTTGATAATGTAGATGATCGGCAGTTTTTGTGTGAACTGGTTGAGAGTATGTGGGAAGAATTGCCGGAAAAGAAAAAGAAGAATATATGTAAAATTTAAACCGGAAGAGGTGGAGATACTGCATAATCGAATGAAGGAAGCTGGAGTTCAAAACATGAGTGCATATATCAGAAAGATGGCATTGAATGGATATGTGATTATTCCTGAGTGGCCGGATTTGAATCAGGTAATATCCTTCAACGATCTGAAATGCCGTGAAAAAGATCAGCAAGGACGTTGTTCAGATTACAACTGACGATTTGCGAATCTATCTGGATGAGTATCAAACTGAAAGTAAAATCAGCAAGGTCACAGTAGATAATATCCGCAGAATATTGTCCAGCTTTTTCTCCTGGCTGGAAGACGAGGACTATGTTGTCAAAAGCCCAGTAAGAAGGATACACAAGGTTAAAACCTGCAAAACGGTGAAGGAAACGTATTCCGATGAAGACTTAGAACTGATGCGCATGGCATATAAATTTGGGTAGGTTTTAAAGTGCCAGAACTTATAAATTCCGAATCCAATGAAACTCCTATTGATGAACCAATAACGATGTTTAAAAAAACAATTCAACTTTCTCAGCATGGCAGTGCATCCCTTTCCAAATTCCCGATTTGTACTTATTTCTTAAACAGCTCAGAATGTGAACCAAGGCGATAAAGCATCAAAACAAGAACATCTCCACAAATCTCATAAATAAGCAGCCAGTCCGGTTCGATGTGACACTCACGCGTGCCTTTGTAGTTTCCTGTAAGGTCATGATCCCTGTATTTTGCATCCAGCGTACCGCCATTCGCCAGAATACCGATTACCTCAAACAGCTTATCAAGATTTTTATTTTGCTTTTTGGCAAGCTTCAAATCCTTTTTAAACTGATTGGTAAACTGAATGTCGTATTTCATACGTCGAGAGCTGCCTTAAGCGCATCCATACTGGAATAACGCGGAGCAGAAGGATCCTTCATCATTTTTCTGCCTTCCTCAATGGCAGTGGCTGTTGTATCATTCGGTACTTCCAGTTTTAATTCAAAAGGAATACCATGCTCACGGATAGCGGTTCTCAGGAACATGTTTACAGCAGTTGTCATATTCAGACCAAGCTCATTGAAGATTTCCTCCGCCTGGTCCTTGATTGCCTTGTCTATACGAATATTTAAATTAGTTGTTGCCATACAGAACACCTCCATTCAAGTATAGTATATTCAAATATGTGCCTAATGTCAACACATTGTCATCATATAAGATATATATGAAAAACTAAAATAAAGACTTTCTCCCCCAAATTATGCCTGTTTTGTTAAAAAACTTGATATCTGTTGTCCAAGAAAGAAACCAACCTGTGGATATAACTCTTGGATTTCCTGATATTTTGCCTCAATCATTTCCGGTTCATCAGCCCAGATTTTTTCATATATTTTGAAAGCTCTTTTAAAATATGTTTTGGCTTGCGGAAGATTGGCAGTCATCAGATAAATGGTTCCAAGGGCTACCTGAAAATCTGGCAATAATGCCTGGTCAGAGTCAGTGCCAATGCTTTTTGTCTTTAACAGATCCTTTAATTCCTGAATGATTACATTCATACCTTTGTGGTAGTTATAGTTATCCATGTATGGAAATTTAACCATACAGACGATAGGAAAGTGTGGGGGATTTCGTCTGTGTCATGACACAGGCAGTGCTTGCTATTCTTGATTAGTTAAAGGCTTTTAACTTTCCTGATTTTAAAATAATACCGATCAATAATATCCTGCAATGTAATGGATTTCATTTTTTCATCTACCATATTTTGAATTTCATGATAGAAGTCCCCAATAGCGAATTGAATGTTGATACCGATTCCACAATCCGGATTGGTATCTGTGTCCAGGTGAAGCAGCGGCTTATCGCCTCTACGGCTCGGTAGATGTCATACATATTGATTTTATCTGCCGATTTTGCAAGAGCGGCATTCGCATGACCTTGTGTGTTGACAACAATGCCTGCATTTTTCAGGGTTGCCATAAGCTGTCTGACATAAGCAGGGTTTGTCTTGATACTTTCTGCAATTTTTGTGCTGGAGAGTTGTTCTTCATCTCCAAGAGCAATAAATATAAGAATATGAATAGTGTCACTAAGCTTTGTGGAATATTTCATTTGTCACCTCGAATTTTCTTCTTGCAATTTTAAAATTTACATGATAATATAATTTCAATGCTTGATGTAAATTTAATTTTAACAAGTAAAAAAATAAAAGTCAAGCAAAATAAAAAGTGTGGAATCTGATATAAAAAAGGAGATAAAGTGGTGTATGCAAAAGGAGGAACAAGTCAGTTTTCTGGCGGGAAAGGAAATGTGGTGAAGATGAATGTATATCAAGAGATAAGTCAAATCATCAAAGAAGCAGATGGTATTTTGATTGGAGCCAGTAATGGTTTGTCTATCGCAGAGGGATATAATATTTTTGCAGATGACGCATGGTTTCAGGAAAATATGGGAGATTTCAGAGAAAAATATGGACTGAGTTGTGTTTTACACGGATTTTCAGTGCCAATGAAGGTAGAAGAAAAGTGGGCGTTTGTAAGCAGACTTGTTAAGGCAAAAGCTATGCAGGATGAGCCGAGTGAGATTATGAAAAACATCTATGCACTAGTAAAGGATAAAGAATATTTCGTAGTAACTTCCAATGCGGAGGATCATTTTGTGCCGGCAGGTTTTGAGGCAGACCGTGTTTTTGAAATGGAAGGGAAATTAACCCAAATGCGGTGCAAGAACAGATGTCATGACGAGGTCTATCCTAATCAAAAAGCAGTTCTCGCCATGACAGAAGAGGAAGTAAACGGAAGAGTACCCAAAGAGTTACTGCCGAAATGTCCAAAATGCGGTGGAGATATGGAAGTAAATTGGGGTGAGATGTCCTCGTTTACAGAAACGAAAAATTGGAAGGAAAAGGCTGCCCGTTATCAAGAATTTATTCAGAATTTACATGGAAAGAAGCTGGTAATTCTGGAATTTGGTATTGGTTGGAGAAATCAGATGATTAAAGCTCCTTTGATGCAGCTAGCAGCAGTAGAACCACAGGCAAGATATATCACATTTAACAAGGGCGAAATTTACATTCCAGAAGAAATCAAAGAAAAATCCATCGGTGTGGATGGTAATCTTACGGTAGCGTTAAAGGAAATCAGAAAGGGAAGGATAGACTAAGTAAGGTGGTTAAAGATATTACAGTTGTGAGATAGGAGAATGAAAAAAATGAGCTGTTATGAAAATTTGGTAATGAAAACACAAATGAACTATTCCAGACACTATAGTACCTATGCATCCGGCGGTACTGCTGTAGTGTTGAGCAAACAAAAACCACTTCCTTATGAGGAACAGATTCAGGAATTTGTTCGCAGAGTGCAGGAGGCAGAGTGTATCATAGTAGGCGGAGCATCCGGTTTATCAGCGGCTGGAGGTGGTGACTTTTATTATAGTGATACCCCTTCTTTTCGTGATCATTTTGGAAAAATTTGCAGATAAGTATTGGAATTCAAAGGTGCTTTTAGCGGCATGATGCATCGGTTTTCTACAAGAAATGAACACTGGGGATATGTGGCAACCTTTTTAAATACTACACAAAATGCCCCTATCAGAGAGCCATATCTGGATTTGGATAGAATCTTGCAGGGAAAGGACTTTCATATCTTAACGACTAATCAGGATACACAGTTTGTAAAGATTTATCCGGAAGAAAAGGTCAGTGAGATTCAGGGAGATCATCGTTTCTTCCAGTGTTCCCAGTGCTGTCAGGATGAAACATGGGATGCCGTACAACCTGTGGCAGATATGATTGCGGCTATGGGAGAGGGGACAATGGTGCCGGATGAACTGATTCCTCGCTGCCCTCATTGTGGTGCGGAAATGTTTCCGTGGGTAAGAGGATATGGGAATTTTCTGCAAGGGAAAAAATACGAAGAAGAATATGAGAAAATCTCAAAATACATTCAAAAGAACAAAGATAGAAAAATTCTCTTGATAGAACTTGGAGTAGGGCGCATGACACCGATGTTTATACAGGAACCGTTTTGGGAACTGACAAACAGTTTGAAAGATGCATATTATATTTCCGTAAATTCAGAATATCAGTTTTTGCCGGAATTCATTGAAGATAAGGGGATTGCTATTTTGGGAGATATAGGAACAGTGTTAAAAGATTTGCAGAAAGCAAAAGAGGAAAGTGCATTTGTATAGGATACTTGTTCTTGATATTCCACTTGATGGAAAAACATTAGAATATTGATTGATACAAAACTGCACTCAGGGATATTGTGGGTGCAGTTTTGCATTAAAATTATCGATTACGATACAGTTTCTGATATGCAGTAGGTAATATCTGAAATATATCTCGGAAAGCCGATGTAAATTTACTTTGGCTTTTATATCCCACAGTGGCGGCAATTTCCAAAATAGATTTATCTTCCTGCAACAGCATATTCGATGCCAACTTCATACGGTATTCTTTCATGTAAGAAGCGATGGGCATTCCATAGACTGCTTTGAAAACGGATTTCAAAGTAGTGGTGTTCATCAGGTACTGTTTTGACAACTCTTCAATAGTATAGTGGCGTTTTAGGATATGTTCCCGTGTACGAAAAATGGGCATTTTATTGTTATTTTGAAAAGCTGCGAGGCGTTTCAGGAAGAGCAAACTGTTGAAGTCAAAAAGTGGCTGGGAGCGTTATATTTAATTCACTTTGGCAGGGTGATATGACTGTATGGATCAAGGTTGGTTGCAACTTCTGACTTTTATAGCCGTAATCCTTTAATATCTTTAATGCGTGATAAGATCATATTGCAACTGCAGCTGATAATGCCAGGCAGTGTATCAATGACATTGTGCAGGAAGTATTCCAGTTCATCACCTGATGAAGCAACGGCATGTACATGAAGCCTGTCTCTTCCTGTGACACGGTAAATCTGTGTGACTGTATCATTTTTGTACAATATATCTGTCACCTGCGCCAGGTACTCCGGTTTTGTTTCAATTTCAAAATAGCATGATACAGCCCCACTGATTTTTGCGGATTAATAATTGTTGTATATTCTTCGATTACGCCTCTTTTCTCCAAAGCCTGGATACGGGCTTTTACTGCCACTCTGGAAATACCGGTTTCTTCACCGATATCAGAGTAAGAGATACGTGCGTTTTCTATAAGCAGCCGGATAATCTTCTGATCCAGCTCATCTAAACCGTCCAGGTACATAAGTTCCCTCCTGTAAAATAATATAAAATAATATCCATCTGATAGCAGCTTTTTTCAATATCAAATATCATATCATTTATATTACTAAAAGTAAACAGCAGCTTGACTTATTTGCTGTAACTACATATAATTGTTGCGTAACGAAATCTTAAACTTACATTTTGAAAATACAATCGTGATTTCGGATAAAAAGCAGGAATTGATGGAGGAAAATGAGAATGTCAAAAGATGAATATTTAATCACAGATGCCCCTCTTAAAGCACTGACTGTTTTTGCAATGCCTATGATTCTGGGCAGCTTCTTTCAACAAGTATATAATATGGCTGATTCCATTATCGTAGGTCAGTTTGTGGGATCCTCTGCACTTGCGGCAGTTGGAGCCTGTGCCGCTTTGACCAATGTTTTCATCTGTGTGGCTTTGGGAGCCGGTGTAGGAGCAGGTGTACTTGTGAGCCGCTATTTTGGAGCTCAGAATTATAGCAAAATGAAAACAATTGTGTCAACATCGTTGATCAGTTTTCTGATTCTGAGTATACTTCTGGGGGTTTTTGGCTTTGTTTTTTCTCATTTTATGATGAGTTTATTACAAACACCTGCTGACATACTGGATGAAGCGGTACTGTATCTGCGTGTTTATTTTGTGGGATTTCCCTTTCTGTTTATGTACAATATCCTTTCAACGATGTTCAATTCCATCGGTGAATCGAAGATTCCGCTGGGCCTTTTGATATTTTCTTCTGTTTTGAATATTGTTATGGATCTTTGGATGGTGGCAGGTTTAGGGCTGGGTGTGTTCGGTGCCGCCCTTGCAACTCTCATTGCGCAGGGGATTTCCGCAGTGTTTTCGCTTTTGATTTTCTTTAACCGGATGCGTCGATATAAAAGCCGCTTTAACTGGTTTGACAGGCAGGAGTTACATTCCATGCTTCGTATTGCAGTACCATCGGTTCTTCAGCAATCCACAGTGTCAATTGGTATGATGATCGTACAGGCGGTTGTAAATCCCTTCGGTACACAGGCGCTGGCAGGTTATGCGGCAACCATGAGAGTAGAGAATGTTTTTTCACTGATATTTGTATCCATTGGAAATGCGGTTTCGCCCTATGTTTCCCAGAATCTTGGAGCAAAGAAAATTGAACGTATTAAAAAAGGATATCACGCTGCACTGGTGTTAGATCTGTGTTTCGCAGTCCTTGCTTTCATAGTCATTGAAACACTGCACACCCCAATTTCTTCCTTATTCCTTGGAAAAGATGGAACCGCTCTGGCATATCAGGTGTCCGGGGATTATATGAAATGGCTGGGATATTTCTTTATTTTTATGGGTATTAAGATGGCAACAGATGGAGTTCTTCGTGGACTTGGAATTATGCGGCCGTTTCTCATTGCCAATATGGTAAACCTTGCCATTCGGCTGTCAGTTGCTTGATTTTTGCACCGCGTTATGGAATTGCATTTGTCTGGCTTGCTGTACCGGCCGGATGGCTTGCGAATTTTCTGATCTCCTATGGGGCACTTAGAAAATCATGGCCGGTTGATGAAGGAGTTTCATTCCGGTAAATTTCTCTTAAGTTTTGATGGGAAGCTGGATTTGTATGTTAAGAGGTATATTTTCGTTACTGTTCACTGGCAATATCCTGCGAAGCGTGTTGCTGTGAACAGTAACATATTTCTTATAGACATGATATAGTATGAGTGCTATAATAAAAATAATTTTTATGGCATTTATTGGCAAACCGGTTGAAAAGCGGGGCGCAAAGCCAGAAGGAGCTAAAGTCAGATTGAAATCTGGCCATGCCAGCCGGTTGCATCATGCTCAGTAATAAAAAAAAGGTAAATGTTAAATGGGCATTATGGAAAAAAGTTCCTGTAAAATTTTTTACAAGGAACTTTTTTGTGTCTTCAAGCGGATATTCGCAACCTCCGCAGGGACTTACCTGATTCGGTTAAATTTGAGAAAAAATAGAAAAGAATAGCAGGAATGGAGAAAAGATGAAAGGGAAAAAGGTGATTGCAGGCATTCTGCTTGTGGGAATTTTAGCAACTGCCCTGGCAGGGTGCAAAAATGCAGATGTTACTAAAAAAGAAAGAGAAAAGCCCGTTATCACCCTGGGCAGTGACAGTTATCCGCCATACAATTATCTGAATGAAGATGGAATCCCCACAGGAATTGATGTGGAACTGGCTACAGAAGCTTTCAGAAGAATGGGGTATCAGGTGGATGTTGTCCAGATCAACTGGGAGAAGAAAAAAGAACTGGTAGAAAGCGGAGAGATCGACTGTATTATGGGCTGTTTTTCCATGGAAGGACGCCTTGACGATTACCGCTGGGCAGGACCCTACATAGCAAGCCGCCAGGTAGTTGCTGTAAATGAGAGCAGTGATATCTATAAACTAAGTGATCTGGAGGGAAAGAACCTTGCCGTCCAGTCCACAACCAAACCGGAAGGCATCTTTCTGAACCGGACAGATGAAAGGATCCCCAAACTGGGCAATCTGATCAGTCTTGGGCACAGGGAACTAATCTATACCTTTCTGGGAAAAGGATATGTAGATGCAGTTGCTGCACATGAGGAATCCATTGTCCAGTACATGAAGGATTATGATGCAAGCTTCCGTATCCTGGAAGATCCGCTGATGGTGGTCGGGATAGGTGTTGCTTTTGCAAAAGAGGATGACAGAGGAATTTGTGAGCAGATGGATCAGACGCTGGAAGAAATGCGTCAGGATGGCACATCCCTGAAAATCATTAAAAAATATCTGGATGATCCCCAGAAGTATCTGGAGGTGGATGATCTTGGATATTAGGAGAAGAATAAAAGTAAAGCGATTCTGGATATTCGGCATTCTGCTTGGAATCTGTGTGACTGCAGCTTCCCTGTATTACTTTTTTCAGGCAGAGAAAAAGGAAGCAGAGAACAGGATGGTGAAAACTGTAAACTATGTCAAAGTGCAGTGTTCCACCTACACCCATTATAATGAAGCTTCGGAATCTAAAAGTCTCCTCCGTGCCATTGAAAGCGCCAGACAGATGAGTACGAATATCGACATGGAAACAGAAAACGGCGGCCGGCTAAGCCAGGAGTTTCTGAAAGAAAATCTGCAGACCCTCTGGGTGGATGGTATCCTTGTGCTGGATGCAGAGGGAAAGACAGTCTGCAAATACAGCATGGATGAGGCTCTGACCAATGAGATCACAGATTATCTGCAAAAAGACATTATCATGGATTTTACCGGATATGAAGAAAGATCTTATTCGGAACGGATTGACCGAGAAGACAGATCACGTATCGACATTGCAGCCTGTGCCAGAAAAGATGCACCAGGTATGGTTGCAATTTATTATTACACATCTCCGGAATTTGTCAGAAATTATACCCTGACAATACAGAACCTTTTAAATGGCTATAGCACTCAGAAAGATGGAACGATTATTGTTGCAGATAAGGGAACCATCGTTGCTAGCAACGATGAAAGCCTGCTGGGACAGGATACTGCCGGCAACCAGGTTGTCCAGGCAATGAAAGAGCATACAGACAGTCAGCATATTTTTCATTTAAAAAATGAAGGAACCGGAGGTTACGGAATCATGCTGAAGCAGCGGGATTATTATATTTATACCTATCTTCCGGATACGGAAGTATTCCGTAACCTGCCACTAAGTGTAACAGCTGTCGTTTTTCTTTATTTACTCATATTCGGTATATTCTGCTTCTGGGGTTACAGAGCGGATCTGGCACACCGGAAACAGGAACAGGAAAAAGATGAAAAATATAAAGCAGAACTTCTGAGAGCAGCAAAAAAAGCAGAAGCAGCCAATGAGGCAAAAACCGAGTTTCTACAGCGAATGAGCCATGATATCCGGACACCGATCAATGGAATCTGCGGCATGATCGATGTGGCAGACCATTATGCAGAGGATATGAAGAAACAGACGGAATGCAGGGCAAAGATCAAAGAGGCATCCCATCTGTTGCTGGAACTGATAAACGAGGTTCTGGACATGAGCAAACTGGAGTCAGATGAAGTGATTCTGGAAGAAATCCCATTTAATCTGAACAGTATTTCTGAGGAAATACTGGGTGTGATCGAACAGATGGCCACAGAGCAGAATATCCGGATCCTGTGGGAAGAAAAAGAAGTTACACACTGGAATCTTATTGGAAGTCCGGTGCATGTGAAACGGACCCTGATGAATATTCTGTCCAATGCGGTGAAATATAACAAAGAAAACGGATATGTCTATATCAGCTGTCGGGAAATCCCATCGAAACAGACAGCAATGACCACATTGGAATTTGTCTGCAGAGATACCGGGATCGGAATGACAGAGCATTCCAGAAACGCATTTTTGAACCATTTGCACAGGAACATGCAGGAAGCCGCACAAAATTCGCCGGAACAGGCTGGGAATGCCAATCACAAAAAAACTGGTAGAGAAAATGGGCGGAACCATTTCCTTTGAAAGTAAAGAAGGCACAGGGACTACATTTGTGAATCCGGAGTTCCATTTCCGGATTGACCACAGATAGGAAGGACAGGACTGAAACGGAAG